>Ga0066793_10001181_pt1 | contig 11627 bp, 15 predicted proteins | sample PersoiDNA2013189_FD_83876 | JGI IMG/M metagenome (GOLD analysis project Ga0066793, IMG submission 83876) | Permafrost soil microbial communities from the Arctic, to analyse light accelerated degradation of dissolved organic matter (DOM) -... | ecosystem: Environmental > Terrestrial > Soil >...
GCTGCGAAGCCGCGGCCCTATTGAAGCTCCTCGTTGTCGACCCAGGCCGGTAGGAGCCGACAACTTTCATCGAGATCGCTGCCGAGGACAAGATGCGCGTGTCGGTCAGCGCCTCGCCCCCCTTCCCCGTTGCCCACGAGGCAGTAGGGCCGGACGACGGCAGCTTCCTCGGACTACGAGTCTTGAGGTGGATGCTCGGAGTGTGAAGAACTGGCAACGACCGCTACATCCAAATGGACTCGAGGAACGCGGCCGATGCGCGACGAGCGTCGAGCGAGGTCGCTGATGTAGCCGATGCTCACGTCGCGGTCGCGAGCCATCCCATTCCCGTCCGCCGCGGCCGCCGCTTCCGCAACTCCTTGGGTTTCCCCTCGTAGTTGTAGTAGCCGGCGAACTCCACGCCGCCAAAGCCGATCTTCGCGACCTGCTCGAGGGCGGCATCGAAATCCTTGCCGCAATCGCCGCGCACCGAGTAGAGCTGCACCGCCGTCGGTATCGCCGCCGCCGCCATTGACCGTAGCGTGTTCGGCATCGCGCACGCCATGGCGCTGATGCCGGCCGTCTCGAGTATCGAACGGCGTGTCCATGTCTTGCCGCCAGCGATAGATTTCATGCGCCCCATTATGTAGGGTCGGGTGGAATGTCCGAACCTCGCCGCCTCCGTGTCGGCCCGATCGCCGTTTGTCCCTTCAACCCACGCGTCTGGTCCGCGATGAGTCAGGTTCCCTCGGCCCACTGACCTGCCTTCGACCAGAATCAGCAGTGGCGAGCCTTTTGATATGGGCCCGTAGTGGCCGCACCCTCGGCAGAGATGGCTCGATGATCCAAAACGACTTGCACGGTCAGGCGACCCCGGCTCCAGGAAGGTGTCATGAAGACCCGCATGTGGTGATGACTGTTTGCAAGCGAACCGGAGGAAAGGGATGAGCGCGCTCAACAACGTGAAGATCGGGGCCAAGCTGACTGTCGGCTTCGTCCTCGTCGCGGCCATTGCGGCAGCCATCGGTGCCGTCGGCGTATCGAAGGCCAGAACGATCGACGCCGCCGGCACTCTTCTGTACGAGAAGGCCACGGCACCCATGAAGGATGTCCTCGCCATGGCCGCGTCCTTCCAGCGGATCCAGGTCGGCGCGCGGGATGTCGTCCTGGCGGAGACTCCCGCCAAGGCCCGGGGATTCGTCGATCAATCCAGGCAACTGGATGAACTGATGCTGAAGGCTGAGGAGAGCTACGCCACATCCTTGTTCGACGACCAGGGCAAGAAGAACTTCGAAGCGCTCAAAGTGGCGTTCGATGAGTATTGGAGGCAGGCCGAACGCGTCAATCAACTGGCGGTCCAGAACAAGGACGCCGAGGCTATGGCGGTCCTGGTCGGCGACGGCAAGGCCGCCACCGTCGCGATGCAGACCGCTATGGATGCGCTGACTCAGCACATGATCGAGAGCGGCAAGGAGATCTCCGATGCCAACACCGTGACGGCGAATGGTGCGGTGACGACGATGGTGACCCTGATCGTCATCGGCGTCGTCGTCGCGTTGGGCCTGGGCATCTTCCTGTCGCGAATGATCTCGAAGCCGATCGGCAGGTCGTGCACATGCTCGGGGAGATGGCTCAGGGGCACCTGGGGCTGCGCCTGAAGCTGGACCGCAAGGACGAGATCGGCGTGATGGCCCAGGCGATGGACGGGTTTGCCGACGATCTGCAGGTCTTTGTGGTCGGCAAGTTCAGCCTGTAGAATCAGAGGGGTTTCGGAGGAAGAGAGGCGACGAGGCGGATATGAAACGCGCATCCCCACGATCGGCTCTCGGCAGCGCCACCGTCACCCGTATCGCTCTCACCCTGCTGCTCTCGTGCCCCACGGCGTCTGCCTTCGCCCAGGCGCCGGATCCCCAGGACCCTCGTGAGGCGAAGCCCGAGCGCCCGACCGTTGCCACCCACGCCTACGCGGTTTCAGCCGGCATTGTCGAACTGGAGGCCGGGTTCCAATGGCAGCGTCCCGCCCCCTCGTCGGCTCAGTTCATCGTGCAGGCGCTGTTCAAGATCGGGCTCGGCAAGCGTATTCAACTGGATATCTCACCGGGATTCGCGCGGGTCGGCGCCGACGGCGTCGTCGGGTCGGGGCCTGTCGACACCGTCGTGGGCGTCAAGTGGCAGGTGGCCGAGAGGCTCCCGCTGCTCGCCGACGTGGCCATCCAGCCGACCCTGAAGCTGCCCACCGGGTCGGTCGAGAAGGGGACCGGAACCGGGACGACGGATGCCAGCCTGGTGCTCATCTCGAGCCGGTCGATCGGCGCGGTCGCGCTCGACATCAACGTGGGCTACACGCGGCGCAGCGGCGACGGGTCGGCGACGCCGACGGACGCCACGATGTGGACGATCTCGGCGGGTTTTCCCGTGAAGGGCAGCCTCGCGTGGGCGGCCGAGGTATTTGGTTATCCTGGCACGAGCGGTCCGTCGGGCTCAGGACCGGTGGTGGCGTTCCTCACGGGCCCGACGTTCAAGGTTCAGCGCAGCGTGGTTCTGGATGCAGGGGTGATTTTCGACATCAAGGGTTTTGGTGGAACGGCCGTGTACGCCGGCGTGACCTGGAACATGGGGCGGCTACCGATGGAAGGACAGTAAACTCGAGCAGTCGAGAGGGGACGCGGACATGCCCGTGATCAAGCGGATCGGTGTTCTGACGGGAGGGGGCGACGCCCCTGGCCTCAACGCGGTCATTCGCGCGGTGGTCAAGTCCGCGCACAACCAGGGCTTGGAGTGCGTGGGTCTCGAGGACAGCTTCGACGGGCTGATCGAGCCGAACCGCTCGCGACCGCTGACGCCGAGGGACGTCACCGGGATCCTCCGCATCGGCGGCACGATCCTCGGCACGAGCAACCGCGGCAACCCGTTCGCGTACCCGGTGGCCACCCCGGAGGGCAAGGTGGACTACTCGGCGAGGGTCGTCGAGATGTTCCACGCGCTCGGCCTCGAGGCGCTCGTGGTGATCGGGGGTGACGGGACGCTGGCCATCGCCCACAAGTTCTTCCGCCTGGGTATCCCGCTCGTCGGCGTGCCCAAGACGATCGACAACGACATTGTCGGGACAACGAGCACGTTCGGATTCGACACGGCCGTGAGCTTCGCAACCGACGCGATCGACCGCCTGCACACGACCGCCCAGTCGCATCACCGCATCATGGTCGCCGAGGTCATGGGCCGCTACGCGGGGTGGATCGCGCTCCACGCGGGTGTCGGCGGGGGAGCGGACGTGATCCTGATCCCGGAGATCCCGTTCGACCTCGAGAAGGCCGCCGCGAAAATCAGCGAGCGGGACCGATGGGGCGCCCGCTTCAGTATCGTCGTGGTGGCGGAAGGCGCTACGCCCGTTGGCGGCAGGGTGATGATCACCAGGGCTGCCCAGAAAGGCTCCGTCGAGCGGTTGGGGGGCGTCGGCCACTTCGTGGGGGCCGAACTCGAGCGGCTCACGGGCAAAGAGACGCGGGTGGTGGTGCTCGGCCACCTGCAGCGGGGCGGCGCGCCCACGTCGGCCGACCGGGTGCTCGCCACGCGGTTCGGGGCCAAGGCGGTCGAACTGGTGGTCAACGGCCAGTTCGGGATGATGGTGGCCAACCGGCCGCCCGACATCGTGCCCGTGCCGTTCCAGGACGTCGTGGGGCGCATGAAGACCGTGCCGCTCGACTGCGATCTGGTCACCAGCGCTCGCACGCTCGGGGTGGGGTTCGGGGACTGAGAAAGGGCTCCCGAACCCTGAATGCTACCGCGTCAGGAGTTCAGCGTCCTTCTTCTGCTGCAGTTCGTCGATCTGCTTGATTTCCTGATCGGTGATCTTCTGCACCTCGTCCAGGCCGCGCTTCTCGTCGTCTTCCGACACCTTCTTGTCCTTGGCCAGCTTCTTCAGGCGGTCGTTCGCGTCGCGGCGCACCGTGCGGACCGCGTTGCGTGCCTCCTCGGCCATCTTGTGCACGTGACGTGAGAGTTCCTTGCGCCGCTCGTCGGTGAGGGTTGGCACCGGGATGCGCACCACCTTGCCGTCGTTGTTCGGGTTCAGGCCCAGGTCGCTCGCGCGGATCGCCTTTTCGATCGCCCCCATCAGGGTCGGGTCGAAGGGCTGCGCGACGATCATCGTCGGCTCGGGCACCGACAGCGAGGCGACCTGGTTGAGCGGCATGCGGACGCCGTAAGCATCGACGTGAACAGGGTCGAGGATCCCCGTGCTGGCGCGGCCGGTGCGTACCCCGGCGAGATCGTGGCGCAGGTGCTCGATCGCGCCGGTCATCCGCTTCTTGACTTCGACATTCAGGCTCTTGAGATCGTTCACATCGATCATGTGTCAGCTCCGACAGAAGGCATGTGGCCGGGTGGTCAGTCGGCCGTGACGAGCGAACCGACGCGCTCGCCGAGCACCACGCGTTTCAGGTGCCCGTGAGTCCGCAGGTTGAAGACGATGATTGGCATCCGGTTGTCCTTGCACAGGGAGATGGCGGTGGCGTCCATCACCTGGAGGCCGCGGACGACGACATCCATGTACGAGATCGTCTCGAAGCGCTGGGCGTCCGGGACCTTCATCGGGTCGGCGCTGTAGATCCCGTCCACCTTGGTGGCCTTGATCAGGACGTCCGCCCTGATTTCCATGGCCCGAAGGGCAGCGGCCGTATCGGTCGTGAAATAGGGGTTCCCGGTGCCGGCTGCGAAGATGACCACGCGTCCCTTCTCGAGGTGCCGCACGGCCCGGCGCCGGATGAACGGCTCGGCGATCGCCCGCATCTCGATCGCCGTCACGGTGCGGGTGATGACGCCCTCGTGTTCCAGCGCGTCCTGCAGCGCGAGGGCATTGATGCACGTGGCCAGCATGCCCATGTAGTCGGCCGTGGCCCGGTCCATTCCGCGGGCGCTGGCGGCCACGCCGCGGAAGATGTTGCCGCCACCGATGACGATGGCGACCTCCACGCCGAGTCCCTGAACCTCAGCCACATCCTTCGCGATGCGGACGGCGACGGCTGGGTCAATCCCGAACGACTGCTCGCCCATGAGCGCTTCGCCTGAGAGTTTGAGAAGGATGCGTCGGTAGGCGGGCGTGGCGGCCGATGATGGCATACAGAAGAGGATTATAGAACGAAGCACGGAAAACGGAGGTCATTCCGCCTGCTGATTTCCAAAAATCAGATCTCCGCCGAGCCTACTCGGCGGAATCCCCGAGCTTGAAGCGGGCGAAGCGCGCCACGGCGATGTTCTCGCCCGTCTTGGCCACGGCCGACGCGATCATCTGAGAGACCTTCACCGAGCTGTCGCGCACCGACACCTGGTCGAGCAGGCAGACACGCTCGAAGAAGCTGTTGAGTTTTCCCTCGACGATCTTGTCGATGACGTGGGCCGGTTTGCCCGACTCGGCCATCTGCGCCCGGAAGATCTCCTTTTCCTTCTCGACCTCGGCGGCCGGGACCTGGTCACGGCTGACCCATGTCGGGTCGGCGGCGGCGACCTGCATCGCCAGCTCCTTCACGAGGGTCTTGAAGTCGTCGGTCTTGGCGACGAAGTCCGATTCGCAGTTGACCTCGACGAGGACGCCGAGCTTGGCGAACCCGAACGGGCCGGAGCCCTCGGCGATCGGCATGTGCACGTAGGTGCCGATCGCCCCCTGCTTGGTGGCGCGGCCGGTGCGCGTCGCAGCCTTGGCGAGGCCCCGCTTGCGGAGGACGGTGATCGCCTCCTCGATGTTGCCGTTCGCCTCGGTGAGCGCCGCCTTGCATTCCATCATCCCCGCACCCGTGCGGTCGCGGAGGATCTTGACCTGGTCTGCCGTAATAGCCATGGCGTTCTTCTCCGTACAAAAAAATTGTAGGGGCGGGAATCCTACCCACCCCTACACCGTGATTCCCTCGATCGCCCGGAACAGAGCGGGTTTGGAAAACCCTGTCCTATGCTGAGGCCGGCGCGTGCTCGGGCCGCGGCCGGCGGGTATTGCGCATGCCGCGCTGAGCCTCGGCAGCCGCTTCGGCGTCGGCCGTCGATTCGGCGTGCGCCGCCTCTCGCAGGCCCCGACCGCCGACGATCGCGTCGGCCAGCCGCGAGGCGAACAGGCGGATGGCGCGCAGCGCGTCGTCGTTCCCCGGGATGACGAAGTCCACTTCATCGGGGTCGCAGTTGGTGTCGACCACGCCGATCACCGGGATCTTCAGCTTCCGGGCCTCGTCAACGGCGATTTTCTCCTTATGGGTATCGACCACGAATACCGCGTCGGGAAGCTTCACCATCAGACGAATGCCGTCGAGGTTCTTCTGGAGCTTGCGTTTGTCCTTCTCGATCCGCGCAATCTCCTTTTTCGACAGCGTTTCGTAGCGACCGTCGGTGGCCATCGCCTCGAGTTCGCGCAGCCGACCGAGGCTGCGCTGGATCGTGGAGAAGTTGGTCAACAGGCCGCCCAGCCAGCGTTGGTTCACGAAGAACATCCCGCTGCGCTGCGCTTCTTCTGCAATGGCGTCCTGTGCCTGCCGCTTGGTGCCGACGAACAGGACCGTGCCGCCTTCAGATGCGAGACGGGTCACGAACTCTTCGGCCTCCCGGAACAGCTTCGCCGTCTTCCCGAGGTCGATGATGTAGATGCCGTTCCGTTCGCCGAAGATGAATTCCTTCATCTTCGGATTCCAGCGTTTTGTCTGGTGGCCGAAGTGAACCCCCGCCTCCAGCAGCTCTTTCATCGCGATCCCGGCCAAGCTCCCTCCACGTGCGTTCAGTAAGAAACAGTTAACGTTTGCTGAACTGGAAGCGCTTGCGCGCGCCAGCCATCCCGTACTTCTTGCGTTCCTTCGCGCGCGCATCGCGCGTCAGGAGGCCTTCCTTCTTCAACCGTCCCCGCAGTTCCGCGTTGTACACGACGAGCGCCCGGGTGATGCCGAGGCGGATCGCGCCGGCCTGGCCCGACACGCCGCCGCCCTTCACCGTGGCGAGGATGTCGAACTTGTCAGCCGTCTCGGTGAGCAGCAGCGGCTGGCGAACGTGGACGCGCAGCGACTCGGTGGGGAAGTAATCGTTGAACTGGCGGCGGTTGACGCTGATCGCGCCCTGTCCGGGCCGCAGGAACACGCGCGCCGCTGATGTCTTGCGGCGACCGGTGCTGTAATACTGAATGACTGCCACGTTAAGCTACCTTGAACTGGGTTGGTTTCTGCGCGGTGTGCGGATGGTCCGCCCCGCGGTAGACCTTGAGCTTGCGATACATGGCGTTGCCGAGCTTCGACTTCGGCAACATGCCACGAATCGCCTCTTCGACCAGCCGTATCGGGCTCTTTTTCCGGACCTCTTTCGCCCGCTCTTCGCGCAAGCCGCCCTCGTAACCGCTGTGATAGCGATAGAGCTTCTGCACTTCCTTTCGCCCGGTCAGCTTCACCTGCGCGGCGTTGATCACGATGACATGGTCGCCGGTGTCCAGGAAAGGCGTGTAGATCGGCTTGTGTTTGCCCTGGAGCAACTTCGCGGCAACCGTCGCGATCCGCCCGAGAACCTTGTCCCCGGCGTCGATCACGTGCCACTGTCTTTCAATCTTGTCCGCACTCGGCGTAAACGTACGCATCGCACCGTTCCCTGTGGGTGTTTCTGAAACGACGGCAAACCTTGATCATAGCCACCTTGGCCGTTCGTGTCAAGCAACTGGCGAGAAAAGGGCGGACCGCGCGCCCCCTGTACTGAATTCGATTAGTGACCGATAAAACAAGTGCGAAACGGGACGGTGGCGTGACGATACCGTAATCGGCCGCTTTTGGGCACGGCAGGAAGTGCGATGCGGCTACGACTTCGGGATCGCGGTTTCCGCAACGATTTCCCCTGAGTCGAGCGAGTTCCGGCCGATAGTCGAGTTGGCATCGGGCTTGCGCTATGGATGGGGTCATCGTGCCCCCGACGATCTCCTGATTCGCAGAAGAGGACATGGCGTGTTTCGCAGAACCAAGTCTGTCGTAGGACTCGACATCGGGTCGAGCGCCGTCAAGGTCGTGGAACTCCGGCGCTCCGGGCGGACCTTCAAGGTGGTCGGCTTCGGGTCCGCGCCAGTTCCGGGCGACACGATCGTGGACGGCGCGATCATCGACGCCGCGGTCGTGGCCGACGCGATCGGGCGCCTTCTCGATGCCAGCCACATCAAGACGCGCGACGTCGTCGCGTCGCTCTCCGGCAACTCCGTCATCGTCAAGAAAATCAACCTGCCGGTGATGACCGAGGCGGAGCTGTCCGAGTCGATCCACTGGGAGGCCGAGCAGTACATCCCGTTCGACATCCAGGACGTGAACCTGGACTACCAGATCATCTCGACGCACCAGGGCGACGGCAAGGGCAGCATGGAAGTCCTGCTCGTCGCCGCCAAGAAAGACAAGATCACCGACTACACCGACGTCATCAAGAAGACCGGGCGCACGCCGGTCGTCATGGACGTCGATGCGTTTGCCGTCCAGAACGCCTACGAGGCGAACTACGACATCGAGTCGGGTGCGGTCGTGGCGCTGCTGAACGCCGGGGCGAGCGGCGTCAACATCAACATCGTGAGCGGCGAGCAGGCGCTGTTCACGCGCGACATCTCGATAGGCGGCAACGCCTTTACCGAGGCGATCCAGAAGGAACTCGGCCTCACGTTCGACAGCGCGGAACGTGTGAAAAAGGGCGAGTCTGTGGACGGGATCGAGCCGGCCGACGTGGCCCCGATTCTCCGGACGGTGAGCGAGAACCTGCTGCTCGAGATCCAGAAGACCTTTGATTTCTTCAAGGCGACCGCGGCCTCCGACCGGATCGACCGCATCCTGGTGAGTGGCGGCACCTCGCGGGTCGATGGCTTCGTCGAACGGCTCGGGGAGCGCTTCGGCGCGCCGGTCGAACTGTTCGACCCGTTCAGGAAAATCCAGATCGACGCCACGAAATTCGGGATCGAGCGCATGGAGGACGTGGCTCCGACCTCGGCGGTGGCCGTGGGTCTCGCGCTCAGACGGGCGGGCGACCGATGATTCGAATCAACCTCCTCCCCGTCGACCGCGAACGCACCAGGCGACGCCCGACCGGCGGTCTCGGGCTCCAGGCGACGCAGCAGAAGATCACGCTTGCATGCAGCCTGATCCTGGTCCTCACCGGGCTGGGGGTCGGGTGGTGGTACTGGTCGCTCAAGCTTCAGACCGACCGCATCGAGGAAGACATCGTCACCAGCCAGAAAGAAACGGCGCGCCTGCGGACGTTGATCCAGCAGGTGCAGGCGAACGACGCGCGCCGCGCCCAGTTGCAGCAGCGCGTGGGCCTCATCGAGGAGTTGCGGAAGGACCGGGAAGGCCCGGTGCACATGCTCGACGAGATCAGCCGGAGCCTGCCCGACATGCTGTGGCTCAGCGAGATCAAGCAGCAGGGGGTCGATCTGACGATCAGCGGCCGTTGCACGTCGCTGACCGCGCTGTCGGATTTCGTCGACAACCTGAAGCTGGGCGGGTACTTCAAGCCGGTGGAGATCCTCGACAGCCAGGTGGAGCAGTCGCCGCCGGGCGCCGGGAGCGGACTCACCCGGTTCTCGATCAAGGCGACGTTCGTGCCCCCGGGCACCTGACGGCCGCGGGAGTCCGAGAGAGAGAACGGACGCGGACTAAAGAGAGAGCAAGGCGGAATGGGCCCGCGCCCTCTTGCAGCACCGGCTGTGATGCGGGACCGCCGAGGCCCCGATAGAAAGGCGAGACGTGGCTGGAACACTTAGCAAGCTGCCGTGGTACGGACAGGTCGGGGCGTTCCTCGGGTTGTCCGTGGCCGGTCTTGCCGCCTTTTTCTACCTGTATGTCACGCCGATGCAGGATGAAATGATGCAACGCCAGCGCAAGCTCGACGCGCTCCAGGTGGACATCCGCAAGAGCCAGGCGATTGCGCAGCGGCTCCCGCAGTTCCGCGCCGAGGTGGCCGACCTCGAGATGCGGCTCGAGACCCTGAAGAACGTGCTGCCCGGGGAAAAGGACATGGGCGACCTGCTGCGGCGGCTGCAGACGCTGGCCGTGCAGTCGAACCTCACGATCCGCGGCTTCAAGCCGTCCGCCACCCCGGTGGCCAAGCAGCTCCACGCCGAAGTGCCCATCAACCTGCAGCTTGACGGGGCCTATCACAACCTCGCCATGTTCTTCGATCGCGTCAGCAAGTTCCCGCGCATCATCCACATCAGCGGGATCCTCATCAAGGCCAGGGACCGCCAGGAGCCGAACTCGACGATCACCGCGGATTGTGTCGCGACGACGTTCGTGCTCTTGGAGAACAAGCCTGCGGCGCCGGTCCGGACGAGGGCGGGTGCGGCTCCGGGAGATGTGCGTCAATGACACGCCATTCCACGATCCCTCTGACGGTCATGCTCTTGTCGCTCGTGGTGCCACTGCTGGCGTTCGCGCAGCCAGCGGCGCCGCAGAAGCCGGCGGCGAAGGGTGCCAAGGCGCCGGCTTCGAAGCCTGTCGGGGGCGCGGTCACGCCTTCGCAGGAGACCTACAGCTACCGGGCCGAAGGCCGGCGCGATCCGTTCGTGAGCTTGTTGAACAGCGGGTCAGATCCGCAAGCCCAGCGAAAGGGCGAAGGATTGTCCGGGGTGCTGGCAGGTGACGCGGTGCTCAAGGGGATTCTGAAGAGCCGGGGGACGTTTCTCGCCATCGTGCAGGGACCTGATGGTAAGCGGACCTACATCGTGCACCCCAACGATCGGTTTGCGGATGGCGTGGTGAAGGCGATCACCGCCAACAGCATGCTCATCCTCCAGGAGGTGAGCGACCCGCTATCGCTCACCAAACAACGGGAGATCCGCAAGACGTTGCGGGCGGTCGAAGAGGTCAAGTAGATGCGGCAGAACTGGACATTCCGGAGAAGGGCGGGACGGGAGCGCACACACCCGACGCCCGGGCACAGCCCCGGCGTCTGGGCGGGGCTGGCAGTAGGCCTGGCGGCCAGCATGGTGATCGCCGGATTTGCGGCCGTGGATCCGGCACAGCCTCGGGCGCGGCTGAGCACCATCTCCGCCAAGGTCGGCGTACGGGGCGCCTCTGTGCTCATCGAAGCATCCGAGCCAGTCGCGTACGTGACCGCGAGGCCCGACCCGCTCACGGTGCTGGTGGATCTGCGCAACGTCACCACCGCGGGCGTCTCGAACCGGGTGATGGCATCGCCCGTTGGGCCGGTCGCCGCCGTGACGGTCGAGGACGCGAGGGCCTCGGACGGGACAGCGGTCGCGCGCGTCCGAGTGCTGCTGGCGGCGCCGGCGCAGCACCAGGTGCACAGCGACCGCAACGTCATCCAGGTGGATGTCCTGCCCGATGACGACGCGGCCGTTCCGGTGCGCGTGGTCGGCGCCGCGGCGACGCGCCTCGAGGCCGTCCGGACCAACGCGGGCGCCCGCGGCGTCGAGGTGACGCTGGCCGGGAACGGTTCTCTCGTGGCCAGTTCGACTGCCGCGCGGCCCGCGGACACGGCGGCTCCGCCGCCCGCGATCGTTCCTGCGGCGGTGCCCGGGCCACAGCCGCCTCCGGTCCAGCAGCCGCCTCCGGTCCAGCAGCCGCCGCCCCAGGTGCCTCCGCCGACCCCCGCGACTCCACAGGCGGCCGCCGTGGTGGTGACGCAGTCGCCCCAGCAGGTGGGGGCCGCGA
>Ga0066793_10001182_pt1 | contig 11615 bp, 11 predicted proteins | sample PersoiDNA2013189_FD_83876 | JGI IMG/M metagenome (GOLD analysis project Ga0066793, IMG submission 83876) | Permafrost soil microbial communities from the Arctic, to analyse light accelerated degradation of dissolved organic matter (DOM) -... | ecosystem: Environmental > Terrestrial > Soil >...
GACGAGACCCAGCGCGCGCTGGCGCCACGTGCTCGCATAGGCGAGGACCGCCGCCAGGTAGACGGGGATGAGCGGCGTGGAGACGCACTCCTGGGTCACCACGAAGCCGCCCCGGGACGTCCATAGCACGTTGGCCGCAACGCGAGCCTCGACGCCGAAGACATGGAGCGCCGCCGCCGCTGCGCGAGCGATGAAGGCGGCCACCGTGAGAACGCCGGCGCTCTCGAGGTAGAGCGGCGACGCGGCCGTGAAAAGGAGGAGGAACGCCGCAGCGCGAAGTTACGGCCGCGCGTCCAGCCGCGGGCTGTGTCCGTCGGCACGGCGGATCTCCTGGACCGAGACGCGGCGCGCGCCAAAGGACCGCTTCAACTCGTCGATGGCCTCCAGGCTCTTGAGCCGACTCGAGCAGGAGAAGATGTCGATGTGCACGGTGCCAGTCTCCGGCCAGGTGTGGATGACGGCATGCGACTCGCTCAGGATGAGGACGCAGGTGAGGCCCGCTCCGAGAAAGACATGCGAGACCGCCTGCACGATGGTCGCGCCGGCGCGCCCGAGGACCGCGGCGAAGGCGGCGCTAATGTCCTCCGGGAGCACTCCGGCGAGGGCCTTGCACTCGCCAAGGTCGACCGAGTAGAGGACGGGCGGCGCGTGAGGGTCCATTCCACGAAGGAATATACCTCACGGCAGGAGGAGCAGGGCGCAAAATAATAAACAGCCGGGCTCACCACACACTGGAATATAATCACCGCGAAAAGCGCCGATTGCGCGTCGACACGGCCGATTTATCCGTAACTCACGTCTTAAGAGGGAGATGCAGCATGAAGCGTACCTGCTTCAGCCTCGTGACAAGCGTGGCATTCGCCGCGCTGCTTTACGGTCCTTCCCCCGCGCTGGCCCAGACCGCACCGCCACTGGGAACGGCGCAAAGCTTCGCGGTCCTGGGTGGCTCGACGGTGACCAATACCGGCTCGAGCACCATCACCGGCGACTTCGGTGTCAGCCCAGGCAGCGCCTACAGCGGCTTTCCTCCGGGGCTCGTCGTGTCCGGCGCGATACACGCCGCTGACGCCACTGCGGCTGCGGCCCAGACTTCCGTCACCACGGCGTACAACAGTCTGGAAAGCCAGGCGTGCACCCAGGATTTGACGGGTCAAGATCTGGGCGGAAAAACGCTCACCGCGGGCGTCTATTGTTTTTCCACTTCGGCTCAACTGACCGGCACCCTCACGCTCAACGCCCAGGGCAACGCCGGCGCGGTCTTCATTTTCAAGATCGGGAGCACGCTCACGACGGCGAGCGGCTCGTCGGTCGTTGTAATCAACAGCGGATCGGTGTGCAACGTCTTCTGGCAGGTGGGCAGCTCGGCGACCCTCGGGACAACCACGTCGTTCGCCGGAAATATTCTTGCGCTGTCGAGCATCACGCTGAACACTGGCGCAAACGTGACGGCTCGGACCTTGGCCCGAAACGGCGCCGTGACGCTGGATAGCAACAACGTTTCCATTAGCAGCTGCGCCGGTGGGGCGGTTCCCACGCTTCCACAGTGGGGCGTTTCGTTCCTCGCCGCGGGACTCCTGGGCCTGGGGTACCTTCGGCTGCGGCGGCGGTCGGTGGGCGCCGCGCGAACAGCTTGAGTCAAGGAGAAAGACATGCCCATCTCGACACCGAAGAAAGTCGGGATTGGCGCTCTCGCCCTGCTGGGCGCGTTCGTGTTGGGGTACGTGCCCGCCTCTCTGAGTGCCCAAGCCGCGCAGGCGGAATAGGATCGGCTCACGCACAAGCTTGCGTTGGCCGCGCTCCAGGTCCAGCTCGGCATGATGAGCTATGAAGTGAATCGAGACAACTACGGGCTGTGCCCGGGCGGCGCCGGCGCTTCCTCTACACCGTCACCCTTTACAAGCCGTGGACGATCACCGCGGTGCTCCCGGTCCCGAAGAAACCGCAGACGTTACCCGCCGCCGCAGTGGCCGAGGCCAAGCTGTAGTGACGGTGTTGGCCCTGGAAGGTGTCTGGTGACACGGATCACGTGTGACAGACTGATCGCTGGCAACTGACAACCCTTCGACTCGCTTCGCTCGCTCAGGGCAGGCTGGCAACTGCCTACTGCTCTACCGCCTCGCGTATTTCGTCTCGACGTAGTCGTCCACCAGGCGCCGGAACGCGTCGGCCAGCTCTTCGCAGGTGCCCTTGAGCGTCGTGACGTGCCGTCCGTCGATGAACACGGGACAGTGCGGCGCTTCGCCGGTGCCCGGCAGGCTGATGCCGATATTGGCGGCCTTCGATTCGCCGGGGCCGTTCACCACGCATCCCATCACCGCCAGCGTCATCTGCTCGACGCCGTCGTAGCGCTCCTTCCACGCCGGCATCTGCTCGCGTACATAGGCCTGGATCCGCTCGGCCAGCGCCTGGAAGGTCGTGCTCGTCGTCCGGCCGCAGCCAGGGCAGGCGGTGACGCTCGGAGCAAAGGCCCGGAGCCCGAGCGCCTGCAACAGCTCGCACGCAGCGTACACCTCTTCCCGACGGTCGCCGCCGGGCCGCGGCGTGAGCGACACGCGAATCGTGTCACCGATGCCCTCGTTCAGCAGCACGCCCATCGCCGACGCCGACCACACCAGGCCCTTGATTCCTATCCCGGCCTCGGTCAGCCCGAGGTGCAGCGGCTGATCGGTCTTCGTCGCGAGATCGCGATACACCGCGATGAGGTGAGCCGGTCGTGACACCTTGCAGGAGATGATGACCTGGTCCTCGCGGAGGCCGGACTCGAGCGCCAGGCCGGCGGATTCGAGCGCCGAGAGGACCATGCACTCGCTGACGATCTCCTCCGAGGTGAGCCCGAGGTTCCGGTCGGAATTCTCCTGCATGCGCCGCATCACCAGGTCCTGGTTCAGCGAGCCGCCGTTCACGCCAATCCGCACCGGCTTTCCCTCGTCCACGGCGACTTTGCAGATCGTCGCGAACTGTTCGTCCCGCCGGCGGCCTGACCCCACGTTCCCGGGATTGATCCGGTACTTGTCGAGCGCGCGGGCGCAGTCGGGATGGCGCGTCAGGAGCAGATGGCCGTTGTAATGGAAGTCACCGATGAGCGGCGCGTCGCACCCGGAGTCGAGCAGGCGGCGCTTGATCGCTGGCACTGCTGCGGCCGCTTCCGGCAGGTTCACGGTGACGCGCAGCATCTCCGACCCCGCGCGCGCCAGCTCGACGCATTGGCGGAAGGTCGAGTCCACGTCAGCCGTCTCCGTGTTGCACATCGACTGGACGACAACGGGCGCGCCACCTCCGACCTGGACCTTGCCCACGCGCACGCCGACGGTGTGATGGCGCTTCATACAGCGATCATAGCAGTGGCCTGTCCAGGAAGACCGCCGCGCCCGCAGGTGGACTTCGACAACGGGAATCGCGGTCTCGTGCCTACGCGACAGCGCCGGCTTCTTTCATCGCCGCCTTCGCCGCGCGGACCGTCTTCCTCACATCGGCCTCGGTGTGGGCCGCCGAGAGGAACCAGGCTTCGAACTGCGACGGCGGCAAATACACGCCCCGCGTCAGCATGCCCCTGAAGAACGCCGCGTACTGCATGCAGTTCGACTGGAGCGCCGACCGGTAGTCGCGCACTGGCGAGCTGGTGAAGAACGGCGTGAGCAGCGACCCGTACGCATTCACCTGCAGCGGGACCCCGGCATCTCTCGCCGCCTCGGTGAGGCCCAGCGCCAGCATCGCGCCGAGCCGGGACAACCGTTTGTAGAGATCCTTCGACAGCGCGTTGAGCGACCACAGGCCCGCCGCCATCGCCAGCGGGTTCCCGGACAGCGTTCCTGCCTGATAGACCGGGCCAGCCGGCGAGATGTATTCCATCAGGTCCGCCCGGCCGCCGTACGCGCCGACCGGCAACCCGCCGCCGATGATCTTCCCGAGGCACGTCAGGTCAGGCTTGACCTTCCAGACGTGCTGCGCGCCGCCCGCGGCCACGCGGAAGCCGGAGATGACCTCGTCGAAGATGAGCAGCATGCCGTAGCGGTCACACAGGTCTCGCAACCCCGCGAGAAACCCGTCCGACGGGAGCACGACTCCCATGTTGCCGGCCAGCGGCTCCACCACGAGCGCCGCGATCTGGTGGCGATGGCTATCGCACAGCCGCTCGCAGGACGACAGGTCGTTGTAGGTCGCGATCAGCGTGTGCTGCGCGGTCTTGCGGGGCACGCCGGGGCTCGTGGGCACGCCGAGCGTCGTGGCGCCAGAGCCCGCCTTGACGAGGAACTGGTCGGCGTGGCCGTGATAGCACCCTTCGAACTTGATGATGCGGTCGCGTCCCGTAGCGGCCCTCGCGAGCCGCACGGCGCTCATCGCCGCCTCGGTCCCGGAGTTGACGAATCGCACGCGCTCGATCGACGGCATCAGCGAGCGCACTTTCTCGCCGAGCGTCACCTCGGACTCGGTCGGGGCGCCGTAACTGGTGCCCAGGCGCGCGGTGTCGCCGATGACCTTCACCAGGCCCCGTGGCGCGTGGCCGTGGATCAGTGGGCCCCACGACATCACGTAGTCGATGTAGGTGTGGCCGTCCACATCTTCCAGGCGGGCGCCCCTGGCGGCCTTCACGAACAATGGATCGCCGCCGACCGCCTTGAAGGCGCGGACGGGGCTGTCAACGCCGCCCGGCAGCACTTTCTGCGCACGGGCGAAGAGCCTGGCGGACGTGGGCCAACTGAGTATCTTCATGTCTTATCTGAGCGAGCGCGCGGCTTCGCGCGCGAAGTAGGTGATGATGATGTCGGCGCCGGCCCGGCGAATGCCGGTCAGCATCTCCATCATGGCACGGTGGCCGTCGATCCAGCCTCGTTCGGCGGCGGCCTTCAGCATCGAGTACTCGCCGCTCACGTTGTACGCGGCCGTTGGATAGCCGAACTCCGCCTTCACGCGGGCGATGACGTCGAGGTACGGCAGCGCGGGCTTCACCATGACGATGTCCGCCCCCTCCTCGATGTCCTCCGCCACCTCGCGCAACGCTTCTTCCGAGTTGCCCGGATCCATCTGGTGAGAGCGCCGGTCACCGAACTTCGGCGCCGAGTCAGCCGCGTCGCGGAACGGGCCGTAGAAGGCCGAGCAATACTTGGCCGCGTACGACATGATCGCGACGTTCTGGAACCCGCGCTCGTCGAGCGCGCCCCGAATCGCGCCGATCCGGCCGTCCATCATGTCGGACGGCGCCACGATGTCCGCGCCCGCCTCGGCATGGGAGACGGCAACGCGGACGAGGAGCCCCACGCTCTCGTCGTTGGTGATCTCGCCGTTCACCACGACGCCGCAATGCCCGTGCGACGTGTATTCACACAGGCACACGTCGGTGATCACCAGGATCTCGGGGTTGGCCTGCTTGATGGCCCGGACCGCGGCCTGCACCGGCGCCTGGGCGTCGTACGCCGCCGATCCCACTTCGTCCTTGTACGCCGGCAGGCCGAACAGCAGCACCCCGGGGACGCCGTCAGCCTTCGCCGCCACCGCTTCCTTCACTGCCTCGTCCACCGAGAGGTTGAAGACGCCGGGCATCGACGTCACCTCGCGGCGCATGCCCGAGCCTTCGCACACAAACAACGGGTAGACCAACATGTCGGGCGAGAGGCGGGTTTCGCGCACCATCGCCCTGATCGCCGGTGACCGTCGCAGGCGGCGGCCGCGGCGCACAAGATTCAAACGGGTACCGATCTCGGTTGGTGACATAGTGAATCCTCTCTCTGTCCGGACGACCGACCTGTCGCCTCTACGACGGAGCCTCGAGCTTCTCGAAGTGATCCACGATCGCCCGGACGAGGCCGGGAATCGTGTACTCAGCGGGCATGATCGTCGTCCGGATTCCGCATTGCTGCGCCGCCTCGGCGGTCACGGGGCCGATCGACGCGATGGCGACGAGGTGCAGGAGGTCTGCAATCGGATCAACGCCATAGAGCCTCACGAAGTTGCGCACGGTCGAGGCGCTCGTGAAGGTCAGGACGTCCACCTGCTTGTCGAGCAGCATCCGGAAGATGTCCGGCTCGCTGTCGCGCTCGGTATCGACCGGCACGGTCCGGTAGGCGGTGACCTCAGTCACGCTCGCGCCCGACTTCCGCAGTTCGTCGGCGAGCCACTCGCGCGCGATGTCGGCTCGCGGCAGCAGGAACTTCTTGCCCGTCAGGTCACCGGTCGCGCGCAGTGCCTCAACCACTGTCTCCGCGCAGTACTCGACCGGAACCAGGTCCACCTTCAGGCCGTGGCGCGTGAGGCGGTCGGCCGTCCCCGGTCCGATGGCGCACAAGCGTACCCCGGCCAGCGACCGCGTGTCGGTCGGTCCCGCCTGCATCCGCTGGAAGAAGTAGTCCACACCGTTCGTGCTCGTGAAGATGACCCAGTCGTACTGGCCCACCGTCGCGGACGCCTCGTCCAATGGGGCGTAGTCTTCGGGCGGAACGATGCGAATCGTCGGGGCCTCGACTACGGTTGCACCCAGTTGCTCCAGCGCCTCCACCAGCTCCGCCGCCTGCTCCCGAGGCCGGGTGACGACGATGCGCTTGCCGAACAGCGGTCTGACGTCGAACCACCGCAGGTGCTCGCGCAGCCCGGTCACGCGCCCGACGATCAGCATAGCCCTGTTCTTGAACTTCGGCTGGCGCGCCAGCTCGGCCAGTTCGCCGACCGTCGCCTGGACCGTTTCCTGGCTGGGCAGCGTCCCGTTGAAGACCAGCGCGGCCTTCTCGCCCTTCGACCACCCGTGCGACAGCATCGAGTCGAGGATCCCGGGAAGTTGTTTCGGGCCTGAGTAGCAGACGACTGTGCCGCCGAGCTTGCAGAGGCTGCTCCAATCCACGTGCGGTTTCTTCGCGTGCTCCGCCTCGTGCCCGCGCACGAAGGTGACCGTGTCGCCGCCGCCGGGATAGGTGATAGGGATGCCGGCGTAGGCCGGGACGCCAATAGCGGCTGGGATGCCGGGCACCACCTCGAACGGCACCGCGTGCTCGTGCAGGAACAGCGCCTCTTCACCGCCGCGATCGAAGACGAACGGGTCGCCCCACTTCAACCTGGCGACGACCTTCCCTTCGAGGGCCTTCTCGGCGAGCAGATAGCAGATCGCTTCCTGTTCCAGCGGTTCCGGCGCGGCCGGCCCTACGTCGATCCGCTCGGCTTCCGGCCGGGCATGCCGCACCAGACGCTGGTGCACGAGATGGTCGTAGATGACGACATCGGCCTGGCCGAGGCAGCGCAGGCCGCGGACGGTGATCAACCCGGGATCTCCGGGCCCGGCTCCGATGAGGTACACGATCGGTTTCTTCATAGCGGCGTCCGTGACGTGCTCAGTGGAATTCCTGCTGGGCGCTGCGCACGTCTTCGAGAATCGCCTCGGCGCCGTCGGCGATGAGTTGTCGTCCGAGGCGCGCACCCAGCGCGGCGGCTTCGCCCCGAGGCGCGCGATCCCGGCCGCGCACCACTCGGAGTCCATCCAACGAGACTACCACCGCGTGCAAGTCGAGGTCGCCGCCATCGGCGACCGCCACCGCTCCGACCGGTGTCTGGCAGCCTCCACCGAGCGTCGCGACCAGCGCCCTCTCCGCCGTGACGGCGCTCGCCGTCTCCGGGTGGTCGATGGCCGCCAGCGCCTCACGCGTCCGCCGATCGTCCACGCGCATCTCGATCGCGATCGCGCCCTGCCCAGGCGCCGGGACGCACGCGTCCACGGGCAGCGTGAACGAGATCCGCTCGGTGAACCCCAGCCGTCGCATCCCGGCTGCGGCGAGCGCCAGGGCGTCGAAGCCCGCGGCATCGAGCTTCTTCAGCCGCGTGTCGAGGTTCCCACGGACCGGGAGGAACGACGCGCCCGGCAGCAGGCGCGTGAGCTCGGCGACACGCCGGACGCTGCTCGTCCCGATCCTGGCGCCCGGGCACAGGGCTGCGAGCCACTCCTCAACCGTCGCGGGCCTGACCGACGACGCCGGCAGGACCAGCACGTCGCGCGGGTCCTCGCGGGACAGCACCGCGCCGATGACCAGGCCGTCGGGCAGCACGGCCGGCATGTCCTTGCAGCTGTGCACCGCGAAGTCCACATCGCGCCGGAGCAGCGCGTCCTCGATCTCCTTCACGAACAGCCGCTTGCCGCCCACTTCCGAGAGCGGCGCTTCGGCGAGCCTGTCCCCGCTGGTCTTGATGACGACGACCTCGCACGGCGGGCCGCCGGCCCGCTCGACGAGCGCCGCCGCCGCGCGCGCCTGCCATAGCGCCAACTGGCTGCCCCGGGTACCAAGACGCAACGCCTTCACGGTGTCACCAACTTGCCGGCATCGTCCGCGCGTCGCGCGGCGGAACTGCGATCCGGCTCGCCTTGGGCCGGGTCTTCGGCGTCGAGCGCGAACAGCCGCGTCAGCGCGTCGGCATCGCTCCGCACTCGCTCCGGGTCGGGAGTGGACTTGAGCTGCTCGGTCGGAGTGATCAGGAGTTTCTCGACGAGCAGGCGCGTGATTTCGTCCACGCGCGCCTTCGCCTCCGGCGGCAGCCCGGCGAGTTTCGGCTGGAGGCGATCGAGTTCCTGCCGCCGGATCGCTTCGAAGCGCTGACGCAGGGCGACCACAGTGGGAATCGCGCACCGCGCGGACAGCCACACTTCGAACTTCTTCACCTCGTCGGCGACGATCCCCTCGGCCTTGGTGATCTCGGACGCCCGCCGCGTCAGGTTCGCCTCCACGATCGCCTGGAGGTCATCGATGTTGTAGAGGAACACCGAGTCGAGATCGCCCACGGCGGGGTCGACATCGCGCGGAAGGGCGATGTCGATGAGGAACAACGGGCGGTTTCGACGTCCGCGCATGGCGCCCTCGACCTGTGACCGGGTCAGGATCGGCAGAAGCGCACCGGTCGCGGTAATCACGATGTCCGCCTGGTTCAGCGTCACCAGCAGGTCCCGCCACGGGACGGGGCTGGCGTCGATCGTCTCCGCCAGCGCCACTGCGTGCGCCAGCGTCCGGCTGGTGATCAGCATCCGGCTCACGCCCTGGGCCTTGAGATGCCGCGCCGTCAGCTTGCCCATCTCACCGGCGCCGATGACGAGCACCGTGCGTTCCTTCAGGTCGCCGAAGATCTTCCGCGCCAGCGCGGTGGCCGCGAAGCTGACCGACACCGCGCCTTCCGAGAGCGCCGTCTCCGTCCGCACGCGCTTGCCCACCGTGAACGACCACGGGAACACCTTGTTCAGGACCGGTCCCACCGTTCGTCCCTCGGTGGCCGCGGCGTAGGCGTCCTTGACCTGCCCCAGGATCTGGGGCTCGCCGACGACGAGCGAGTCGAGACCGCCGGCCACGCGAAACAGGTGGCGCGCGGCGGCGCCGTCCACCTGCTCGTACAGGTGGGGGAACACCGCCGACGTGTCGAGGCCGTGGTACTCGCCGAGGAACCCAAGGAGATCCGCGCGCGCGGAGGCCACCTCGTCGCAGGCGACGTAGAGCTCCGCGCGGTTGCACGTGGAGAGGACAACTGCTTCGCTGGTGCTCGGGCGCACAGCCAGCGCGGCCAGCGCCGCGTCGAGACCCCGCGCCGCGAAATCGAGGTGCTCGCGGATGTCAACCGGCGTCGTCTTGTGGCTCACGCCCAGAAGGAACAAGTGCATGCCCGCTTCCTCACCCTCCGAAATTGTGACTGCGGGTCAGGAAGTAGCCGATGGGCACGAAGTTGAAGAGCACGATCGCGAATCCCAGCGCGGAGAGGTAGGCCGCACGTTTTCCGCCCCATCCCAGGCGTCTCGTGTAGAGGGCAAAGGTGTAGATCGCCCAGCAGACGACCGCGCCGAGAATCTTCGGATCGGCCAGCGACATCGCCTGGACGCGCGGGTCGTAGATCGGTCCGCTCTTCGCCTCGGCCGCCCAGACCGCGCCGACCACCACGCCCACGGTCAGGAACACCCACCCGAGCGTCACCGTGCGGGCGTTCATCAGATCGAGCGAGTCGAGCGAGGGCAGGCGCTTGTAGAAGAAGCCGAGATGCTTCGCCTTGATTTCCTTGAAGAGCAACACGTACGTAATCCCGATGACGCACGCGAGCGCAAAGCTGGCGTACGCGAACAGCAGCGAGGCGACGTGAACGCCGAACCACGCGCTCTCGAGAATTGGCACGCGTCGCTCCATGACCGGGTTGAGCGCGCGAATCAACTGGAGCGCGACGAGCAGCGGGACGATGAAGACGCCGAGCGCACGCTCCTCAGTCGTCATCTCCATGCAGAGGTACGCGACCGCCAGCAGCCAGACGAATGTTGAAATCGCCTGCGTGGTCCCGGCGATCGGCACGTGCCCCGCGGCCATCGTCTGCATGCCGATGACGAACGTGTGCGCCAGGCTGCCGCTCGCCAGCACCGCGGTGCCGGCCCGGCCGACCGTCGCGCTGCGCGTGGAGAAGTGCACGGCATACAGGATGCCGGCTGCCAGATACAACAGAAGCGGGATCGTGTTCACGTCTTCCTCATCGCCAGCTCAGGTAGTGGCCACTGACCACTGACCACTACTTCCCTGTGGGCCCGAAGTACCCGCGCTTGCTCCGCGCCGTCGCGCCGTCGCGGTCCACGCGAAGCGCCAGGCGGCGCCACCCGCCGTCGCGATTGGTGTTGGTCGAGACGTAGCCGAGGATGTACTGGCTCGCCAGTTCGTCGGCAATCTGGGCGTAGACCCCGGCCAGGTCTTCGATGCGCGCCGGGAAGAACGCCCGTCCGCCGGTTTCCTGCGCAAGCTGCCGCAGGACGAAATCCGCTTCCTTGAAGGCCTTGGCCGCGATCTCGTCTTTCGACCGCAGTCCGATCGTGTAGATGGCCGTTTCCGATCGCTTGGCGAGGTCGAGCACCTGGTCGTAGCTGACGAGGCTCGACGTGTCCTCGCCGTCCGAGACCACGACGATGGCCTGCCGGCGGACGTCCTGCTCGGTCTTCGCGCGAACCTTCTTCAGTTCCTTCAGCGAGACGTAGACCGCGTTGTAGAGCGAGGTGGACCCGCCGGCCGTGGTCCTGCGAATCGCGCTCTCGAGGGCGACCGGATCGTTGGTGAACGCCTGGATCACCCGGACCTGCCGGTCGAAGTCGATCACCTCGCCAAGATCCTGCGGCCGGAGGCGGCGCGCGAAGCCGACCGCGGCTTCCTGCGCCGTCGCCATCCGGTCTTCCATGCTCGCGCTCGTGTCGATCAGCAGCGACAGCGCGATCGGCTGGTTCGTCCGATTGAAGAACGCGATATCCTGCTTCGTGCCGTCCTCGAACACGCTGAACTGTTCCCGCGCCAGGTCGGTGACGTAGCGCCCGGGCGGATCGGTGACCGTCACGCTCATCGAGACGATGTCGATGTTGGCCCGGAACGAGGGCTGCTGGGACGCCCCCCCGGGTGGCCTGGACGACGCCTGTCCCTGTGCGCGCAGGCCCCCGCTTCCGCCTGGCGGCGCGATCAGCATCAGCGCGAGCACCGCCAGGCAGGCGGTCGGCCACGATGTCAGGCCACGCACCTTCATCGCCGTTTGGCTTTGACGGGTGTGCCGCGCGCGGTGAGGCCAGGACGCCGCACGCTGACCTCGATCTTCTGCGGCGGAATCAGCGTGTCCGGGCGGGAATAGGTGACCAGGTACTGATTCGTCAGCTC
>Ga0066793_10001183_pt1 | contig 11611 bp, 12 predicted proteins | sample PersoiDNA2013189_FD_83876 | JGI IMG/M metagenome (GOLD analysis project Ga0066793, IMG submission 83876) | Permafrost soil microbial communities from the Arctic, to analyse light accelerated degradation of dissolved organic matter (DOM) -... | ecosystem: Environmental > Terrestrial > Soil >...
CACCCGGGACTACGCCTTCTACTCACAGGTCAACGGGTGCCGCGGGGCCTGCCTCTTCTCGCGGGGCAAGCCGCTGGGGGTCGAGGTCAAGGACCGCTTCCGCAACCAGCTCGCGGATAACGAGGGGATCGAGTTCGACCACTGGGACGCGGTGAGCATCGGCGCGCTCCCGGTCGCGACCTGGCGCAACCCGCGCCTCTTCGCGAAGAACTACATCCTTTCCGGGACGCTGTCCGGCAGCATGGACCCGTTCCTCCTCTTCGGCGTGCACGGGGCGCTCGTCTCGGGCAAGATAGCGGCCCTGGCGGTGCGTGACCACCAGGCGGGGCTCCAGGAGTTCAAGCGGGTCAACAAGTACTACCTGCAGGGCTACATGATCGCGTGGGCCTACCAGAAGATGCCACTGTGGCTGCTGCAGAGGATCACCTGGACCGGCATCAAGAACTACCCCTGGCTGGCCCCGTTGATGAAGACGCGCGTCTTCAAGATGCTGCCCGGCTTCGCCAGGATCTAGGCGCTCAGCTCAGGCCTTCGCGGCGGCTTTCTTCGCCGGTTTTTTCGCTGCCTTTTTTGCAGGCTTCTTCGCCGCCTTCTTCTTCGCCGCCTTCGCCGCCTGCTCGTCGAGCGCCATCGGCATCGGCTTGCACTCCATCTCCTCGGGGAAATGCGTGCGCAGCCAGAGGTCGATGCGGTAGTTGATCATCTCGGGGTTCTCCGCCGGCGTCGCATGCGACCCGCCGGGGATCTTGGTGTATTCAGAGCCCTTGATCCGCCGGTGCATCTCGTCCGCGATGCGCTTGGGGGTCCAGGAGTCCTTGGTGCCGCAGATGAGCAGGGTGGGGACTTTCACCTTGTCCAGGATGTCCTCGCCGTCGTAGGAGGACATCGCCGCCAGCGCCTTGAAGCCCAGGTGCCAGTCCATCTTGGTGACGTACTCGAAGTAGAGGGTCATCTCCTCGGCGGCCAGCATGGTCGGGTTGAGCTCGACGCGCTTGGCTATCGGGATGTTGATAGGAAGGACGATGACCGGCCGTAACCACTCCACCAGCCAGGGGTTGTCAGACATAAACTCCAAGGCCCCCGTTATCGTCTTCTCGACCCTCTCTTTCTCGCTGAAGACGTGCCCGTATGGACCGTTGATGGGCACTATGCCCAGCACGCGCCCGGGGTGGTGCTTGTAGAACTCGAGAACGGTCATGACCCCCATGGAGAAGCCGATGAGGATGGCCTCCTTCACCCCGGCGTCGTCCATCACGGCCTTGAGGTCCTTGGCGCAGTTCTCGATCGTGAACGAGCAGATGTCTTTGGGCATGTCGCTGTCCGGGTGCCCGCGGTAGTCCCAGAAGATCATCTTGTGCCGCGGCGAGAAGTAGTCCTTGAGGTAGTGGAAGAACATGTAGGTGGTGAACACTCCCGGGCACACGATGATGGCCGGTCCGCCCTCGCCAACAGTGCGATAGGCGATGTGGGTGCCGTCGAAGCTCTTTACCGAACGCTCATCGCAGTCGGCGAACAGCTCAGACATCCTGGCGTCGTAGGCCGCGATCTTGTTCTTGATGTACATCTTGCGAAACATGTGACCTCCCCAGCGCGCGACTTGCCTTGGTCGCCTAGAACTTTAACAGATTGAAGCCGCTTGCTGTCCAGGAAATATAATTCCAATCAATTTTGACCCACCGTTCAAAAATACTGTCCGATCCCCTTCTTGACCGCGGGAAAAAGGGTTAGAATAGTGCCTCGTACCGGTATCGATGTCGGAAGGAGGCCCCTCAAATTGAAGGTTCTATCGTCACCCGTTGACCCCAAGCTGGCCGAACGGGCGTCCAAGGAACTGCTCGAGGCCCTGGGCGAAGACAAGGTCACCACCAACAAGGCCATCCTCTTCACCTACTCGGGAACCGCACTTCCGATCCCCAAGACGATGCCCGACGTCGTGGTGCGCGCCAAGAGCGTGGAAGACGTCCAGGCCGTCCTCAAGATCGCCGACAAGCTCGTCGTCCCCGTGATGCCGATATGCAGCGGGACACTGGAGCCGTCCGTCATCCCCAAGGCCGGCGGGATCGTGCTCGACCTCTACGACATGGACCAGATCCTCGAGATCAACACCGACGCCGCCTACGCGGTCGTCGAGCCCGGGGTGTCCATCGGCCAGTCCTGAGGGCGATAAGGCCGCACGGCTTCCGCGCGACCCTCGGCTCGTACCCTCCGGGCAACTCGGTCCTGGGCAACTACCACCTCAAGGGGCACGGCAGCCACAGGGCGTCCGGCATCGACTCCGAGGTGTTGGGCCTGGAGGTCATCCTCCCCGACGGCACCATCGTCCGCACCGGCTCCAAGGCGTTCGAGGACCGCTTCCCGGGGCAGGGATGGCACGCCCAGTGGGGTCCTCTCCCCGACCTGCGCGGGATCTTCATGAACGCCTGCGGCACGCTGGGGATAATCACCAAGATGGCGGCGCGCATCTACCCGCTCAACGACGTACAGGCGCTGCCGGTGATGGGGTTCGACTCTTACGGCGACGCGGTCGAGTTCATGAAGATAGTCTCGCGCGCCAACCTGGTCGAGCACTGCGTGACCTGGCACTGGGGCCTCTACACGATAATGAACGTGCTGGCCTCCGGCGGTAACATGACCGACTCGGGCGACTACCTCAAGATATTCACGACCGAGCCGTGGAAGCACCCCGGGGACAGGCCCTACTGCCTCACACTCAACATCATGACCGGCTTCGAAGAGGACATCGAGACGCACACCAAGCTGCTGGAGAAAGTAGCCAGGGGACTGGGCGGCCGCCCCATGAACGAGGAGCTGCAGGAGCGGTTCCCCGGCACCTGGGACTACTACAAGACTCACGGCATCGACCACGAGCCGTGCACGCACTTCATGAAGGGTTTCGGCATGGGCTACGGGTTCATGCACATCCTCTACGCGGAGCCCAAGAACGTGGTGCCGCTGGAGAGGTTCGGCCTCGAGTTCATCTGGAACCGCGGCCTGCAGTACGGCACGACCTACTACAGCCACTGCCTCGATCAGGGGCGCAGCATCTTCCTGCGGCTGACACCCTTCGTCGATCCCGTCGATGAAGCCGAGCACGAGCGCGCGGTCGAGATCTACCGCGACTACATCGAGGAAGGCATGAAGCGCTACGGCGCCACCACCATCCGCTACGACGGCATCAATAACTACGTCGAGCAGGCGGGCGGTTTCGGCGACCTGATGAAACGCATCAAGACGGCGGTCGACCCTAACAACATCCTGAACCCCGGCTTGAAGATGTATGAAGGGGGGTGGTAGGGATGGCACTGCCGATGGAGATGCTCATGTACACCTGCCCCAAGTGCAAGATCTGCACTGGCAACCTGCACCCGGGCGAGACCGGTGAAGTCCAGAAGCTCTGCCCCGCCTACACCCGCTACGGATTCTTCGCCTACTCCGGCGGAGGCAAGTGCTACCTCGCCCAGGGAATCAAGGAAGGGGTCCTCGAGCCGGACGAGGAGCTCGCGGACGTCCTCTTCCACTGCACCCTGTGCGGGTCCTGTGAGGAACAGTGCGCGACCGACCAGAGCCCCACGGACATCGCCAGGCTGGTGAGGCGCGAAGTGGTGAAGGCCCTCGGCGGCCCGCCCGGCGACGCTCAGACAGTGGTGAAGAGCACCGTCAACTACAAGAACCCCTACCAGCAGCCGAAGGCCATGCGCTATCGCTGGGCCAAGGGCATGAATATCAAGGACGCCTCCAAGGAGAAGGTGGAGACGCTCTACTTCGTCGGGTGCACCGCTGCGATGATCCCGGCGCGCACGCACTTCGCGCTCAACACCGTGAAGCTGCTGGAGGCGGCGGGCGAAGACTTCGGCACCCTGGGCTCCAAAGAGATCTGCTGCGGCGCCACCACCTACAACCTGGGCGTCGAGGACACCTTCAAGGAGATCGCCACCGAGAACACCGAGATGCTGAACAAGCTCGAGGTGCAGAAGGTGCTCACCAGTTGCTCCGGCTGCTACAGCGTGATGAAGAACGAGTACCCCAAGATCGCGCGGAGGAACTTCGAAGTGGTACACGTGGTGGAGTACCTCGACCAGCTGATCGCGGAGGGCAAGCTCAAGCCGGAGAAGAAGGTCGAGCTCACCGTCACCTATCACGACCCCTGCCACCTGGGAAGGTACAGCAAGCTTTACGATGCGCCCAGAAGGATACTGGAGGCGATCCCCGGGATAGAGCTAATCGAGATGCCGCGGAACCGCGAGAAGTCCTGGTGCTGCGGAGCGGGAGCGGGAGTGAAGACGACCTACCCCGACTTCGCCGCCTGGATCGGGGAGCAGCGGATCAACGAGGCGAAGGAGACCGGGGCGCAGGCGCTGGTCACCGCCTGCCCGTTCTGCGAGGGCAACCTGACCGACGTGGCGCAGGCGACCGAGGCGGGCATGGAGGTCTTCGACGTGACCGACCTGCTGTTGAGGTCGCTGTAGCCGGCGTCCGGGTTGTTTCAACTACAAGGAGGAGAGATGGCAGACGAGGTCGCTTTCGGTTCGAAGGAGTGGCTCGACGCTTACGTGAAGATGTACAACTCGAGGCCGGAGCTCCAGGAGGCGCTCAAGGACCTCACCGCCAAGGTCGCCTACGAGTTCAGCGACCGGCCTGACATCCCGCCGAAGTACGTGCACATCGACAAAGGCGTGGTGACCGACTACGGCGAGGTCGACGATGAGAGCTCGATGGAGTACGTCATCCGCGCCAATTACGACATCTGGAAGTCGATGACCCTGGGCGAGCTCGACCCAATGAACGCGCTGATGGCGGGCAAGGTCAAGGTCACGGGCAACATGGCGGCGCTGCTGAAGCACGCCGAGGGCTTCAAGCAGACCTTCGAGGTCGTGGAGGCCTTGCCGACGACGTTCGACTGAAAGTAAATAGGGCGGCCTTCGGTAGCTTCTTCGCTTGCTTATCCTCGCGCTGTCACCTGGCGCGGACTTTCAGACCACTCGAGCGCTGTGGAGGCTGCGCGAAAAAGCCACCTGCCAGGCCGCAGGGCCGCCCGCAACCCCCAAACAAATATATCTATACCGACCAGTAGAAATGATCGGCGTGTGACGGAGAACGTACGGCGAAGTCTTCCCGGCGTTAAACCATGCCTCTGATGAAATGCGTACTCGTCGCGTTTTGGCGCTCTCATGGACGCGGCTGCCGCTGGCTCCTATAATTACTCCCTGTCGGGGTGTAGCGCAGCCAGGTTAGCGCGCAGCGTTCGGGACGCTGAGGTCGTCGGTTCGAATCCGACCACCCCGACCATCCTTTGAACAATTCAACAACAACCCCACGTGGTCGGATTCGAACCGACGACCCAGGCCACCTCTCAAGGAGAAGCACCAATGATCGAGATAGACAAAGACAAATGCACCAGTTGCAGCAAGTGTTTCGAGGTGTGCCCGAGCGGGATAATCGAATCCGAGCGGGTCGACGGCAAGCGGCGCGTGTACGTGGCCCAGCCGGACTGGTGCAACCTGTGCGGGCACTGCATGGCGGTGTGCGAGCCGCGCGCCATCTCACACAACTTGCTGTCGTACGACGACTTCGAGGAACTCGGAGAGCTCGACGTCTCGGCGGACTCGATGAAGAGGCTGCTCCTTGCGCGCCGCTCCGTGAGGCGCTACAAGCCAGAGCCGGTGCCTGACGATGCCGTGGCCGAGCTGATCGAGGTCGCCACCCACGCGGGCACTGGCGGCAACAACCAGTCCGTGGGCTTCCTGGTCATCAGGGACGCTGCCTTGATCCAGCGGCTGGAGGACGCGGTGCTGGACGTAATGTGGAACTCCGGGGTCAAGTTCATGGGCAACAAGACGGTCATGTCAGCGCTGCGGCTCGTCGCGGGCTCCGGGACGGCCGAGCAGATGGCGAGGTACTACACGATGTTCAAGACGATGAAGGACCGCGGCCAACTCCAGGGCTCGATGTTCCGCAACGCGCCGGCGCTGGTGGTAGCCTACGACAAGAAGTCCAACCGCATGGCCGCGCTCGACTGCGCCATCGCAATGCGCAACGTCGAGGTGATGGCGATGACCATGGGGCTCGGCACCTGCTGGTCCGGGTTCCTGGTAGGGGCTGACAAGATGAGGCCCAAGCCCATCAACGGGATGCTAGGGCTCGCCGACGACGAACGTATCCATGGCGCGCTCATGCTCGGCTACCCGAAGTACACATATAACGTGAAGCTTCCCAGGAAGGCGCGCGCGGTCACTTACCTGTGAGCCGCGCCGCGTCGGGCTCGCCCGAACCGCCGACTACCTCTCGGTCACCTGGCCGGTGCCCTCGCCGTGAAGTTCGTCGCCCACGTGGAGCCCGAAGCGGTAGGCCTCGGCCATCACACCTTCGGCCAGCGGGCCTTTCATCGATGTGACACCGGCTTTGTAGGGGGGAACGACCGGTATGAGTCCCTTGCTGAGCAGCAGGTCGTTGATCAGTTCGGCGGCCTGCGGTTCTCCTTTTCCGACATTCTTGTAGTCCCCGGTGCTGAAGGCCGCGAAGGGCTTACCCCGCCACGATTCATCGATCTCGCGCTTCACGAAACGGATGACCTCGGAGGGCAGCTTTCCCAGCTTCGTCGGGGCGCCGATGATCATGAACTCCATCTCCTCGGGGAGGCGCGTCCCCGCCTCCAGCAAGGCGACCTCGTGCTCCTGCTCGATGAGACCTTTGATGATCATCTCCGCGACCGGCCTCAAGTGCCCCCACTTGCCGTAGTAGACTATCGCACCCTTCACGTAGGCCTCCTCGAGATGAAAGCGATCAGGCTTCTCTCTTTGATTCGATAAACACCGAGCACGAATCCTCTCTCGCCAGATATAGTATGAACGCTGGAAATGGGAAAGAACACTGGCAATAGAGACACCGGCTGTTCTAACCGGCAGGATGCCGCGTGAGGAGGGACTTCGACAATGGAGTACAAGGACGTCATCAAGACGCTCAAGTTGATGGGCAACCCGGATAACGTCGCGGGGATGGCCCGCTTCGGCATCAGTTCCGCCAACACGCTCGGCATCTCGATGCCTGAGCTGCGCAAGCTCGGCAAGAGCATCGGCAAGGACCATGAGCTCGCGCTGAAACTGTTCGACTCGGGCATCCACGAGGCACGCATCCTGGCGACACTTGTCGCCGACCCGGCCGCGTTCACCGAGAAGCAGGCCGAGTCCTGGGCTGTCGAGCTCGACTCCTGGGACGTCTGCGACCAGTTCTGCATGGGCCTGATGTGGCGCACGCCATACGCCTACGAGAAATGCTACCAGTGGAGCGAGCGGGACGAGGAGTTCGTCAAGCGCGCGGGTTTCGCCCTGATGGCCAAGCTAGCCTGGAGCGACAAGAAGGCGACGGACCAGGCCATCGCGAGTTTCCTTCCCGTCATCGAGAGAGAGGCGACCGACGAGCGCAACTTCGTGAAGAAAGCCGTGAACTGGGCTCTGCGGCAGATCGGCAAGCGCAACCTCGCGCTCAACGCGAAAGCGATCGAGACGTCGAGGCGCCTGGCCGCGTCGGACTCGAGATCCGCGAGGTGGATCGCATCCGACGCGTTGCGCGAGCTCGAGAGTGAGGCGGTCCGGGAGCGCCTGCGGAAAGGGCCCTGACGTTGGATACCATCGGGCGCGAAGACTTCGGCTTCGGCCTGCCGTTTCCCCACCGGCGCCTGACCCCAGTCGTGCAGTTTGCATGATTTGCTGCCTCTGCGGCGAATACGAGACATCGAGTCGGCAGGAACGAGACAGAGGCGGGTATGGATATGGCAACAGCGACTATTTTTAAGAAGCCGGTCACCCACAGGATGACCCTGACCCCGGTGCCTCCATTCGACTTCGACCTCTCCGCTTCGATCTTCTCGCGGGGCGACCCTCAGTTCCGCACCTACGACGACGGTGTGTTCAAGCAGGCCCTCCGCCTCAACGATGCAGCGGTCCTGTTGAAGATAACCTCGGCGGGCACCACCGACGAGCCCCGGCTCAAGGTGGAGCTGACCTCACCGTTGGAGCTGACCCGTAAGGAACTGCAGGACGCCCGCCGGCTGATCACCAGGATGTTCAACCTGGACATGGACCTGCGACCGTTTTACAGGGCGGTCAAGGGCGACCCGGTCATGTCCCGGCTGGTGAAGAACCTCTACGGCTTGAAGAGCCCGGTGACCCCCACCGTGTTCGAGGCGCTCATCGACTCGATCGTAGAGCAGCAGATCTCGCTCATCGCGGCCCGCAGCATGCAGGTGAAGCTCATCAGGAAGTTCGGCGAGGAGCTCCTTGTCGCCGGCGAGACTTATTACCTCTTCCCGACCCCGGACACGCTTGCTTCGGCAAGCCTGCGCGGGTTGCAGGAATGCGGGCTCTCGGGAAGAAAAGCGGAGTACATAAAGGGCATATCGATGCTTGTGTCGACCGGGCAGCTTGACCTCGACGAGTTCGAGTCGTACGACGACATAGACGAGATACGCGAGGAGCTCAAGGCGATCCGCGGCATCGGCGACTGGACCGCCGAGATGACCATGATCCGCGGCCTGCACAAGATGGACTCGATACCGGCCGACGACATCGGGCTTCAGGCCAAGCTGGCGTACTTCTACCGCAAGGAGGGACGCGCCACCAGCGAGGACCTGCTGCAGGTGGCCCAGAAATGGGGCCAGTATCGAGGGCTGGGCGGGTTCTACATGATAGTTGCCCACCACGTGGGGCTGGAGCCCGAGCCTTCCTGGCCGGGAGTATGGGAGGAGCTCTACAGAGCGAGCGCATCACGCGGCCGCAAGGCCGCCAGTCGGGGGCACAAGCCGCGCCAGGGGTCGTCCGGCTCCAGGAGAACCGGGCCGAAGCGTTAGAATAGGACAAGGGGACATCGCCGTGACAGCGCAAGCGAAAGGCGGGACGCAAGTGGCATCGAAGTGCGAATACCTGGACGAGTTCGTAAGCCACGCCAAGAAGAGCATCCGCGAGAAGCTCAAGGCCAAGTTCACGCAGATGAGCCTCGACAGGGGCCAGTTCATCTTCTTCGAGGGCGACGACGCGGCCGCGCTCTACCTGGTCGAGTCCGGCGTCATCGAGGCGAACGTCATCCACGGTGACGGCAAGGTGTACATCTTCCACTTTATATTCCCCGGCGACATCTTCGGGGAGGGTGTGGTCTACGGGCAGCAGTACTACTTGTTCTCCGCGGTCGCCCGCAAAGAGGCGACCGTGTGGAAGATCGCCAAGGATGACCTGATCCCTCTGCTCGGGTCCGACACCGACATGGAGAGGCACATCCTGCGCCTGGTGGGCAAGGAGCTGGACAGCTCCTACATCAAGGCGCGCTGCATCGCCGGCGAGCGGGTCGAGCGGCGGGTCGCTTGCATCCTCCTCAAGACGATGGACGAGAGCGCCGGCATCCCCGGTTGCGCCGAGCGGATGGACACCCCTCTCACCAACCGCGACATCTCCGGCCTGATCGGCTCCACCGAGGAGACGGTCTCGCGCGTGATGAGCCGTCTCAAAAAAGAGGGCATGGTAGGCACAAAGGACAAGCAGCTCAAAGTGCTGGACAGGGACGCGCTGGTCTCGTACTTCGAGTCGATGTGACCCGGCAGACGGGTTGGAGGTATTGATGGCTGAGGCATACCTGGATCACTACGCGGCTACCCCTGTGCTGGCGGAGGTCGCCGACGCGATGCGCCCTTATCTCACCGAGGATTTCGGCAACCCCTCGTCCCTGCACCAACGGGGCGACACGGCGCGGGAAGCGCTCTACGCCGCCCGCGAGCAGGTTGCCGCGCTGATCGGGGCCCAGCCCGAGGAGATCACATTCGTCTCCGGGGGCACCGAGGCCAACAACACCGCGGTCAAAGGGGTCAGCTGGGCCGCCAGGCGCAAGGGAAACCACCTGGTGGTCTCGTCCGTCGAGCACTTCTCGGTGCTGAACGCCGCGCGCACCATGACCAAGTTCGATTTCGAGATGACCGAGGTCGGGGTCGACGATTACGGGATGGTGGACCCGGAGGATGTCCGCGCGGCCATCCGTGACGACACCGTTCTGGTGTCGGTGATGGCCGCCAACGGCGAGATCGGCACGGTACAGAGGACGGCCGACATCGCCGCGGTCGCCCGCGAGAAAGGCGTGCCGTTCCACACTGACGCGGTCGCCGCCGCCGGATACATCCCCCTGAACGTGGCCGACCTCGGGGTCGACGCGATGTCCATCGCCTCCGACCTGCTGTACGGACCCAAGGGCGCCGGCGCTCTATGGGTGCGCAAGGGGCTTCGCCTGCTGCCCCTGCTCGACGGCGGCATCCAGGAGGACGGGCGCCGCGGAGGCACCGAGAACATGCCGGGAATAGTGGGCATGGGGAAGGCCGCCGAGCTCGCGGCGCGCGACCTGGCCTCGAGGGCCGAGGGGCTCACGGCGCTGCGCGACCGGCTCATCAAGGGCCTGATGGAGGCGATACCACGGCTGAGGCTCACCGGGCACCCGTCCGTCAGGCTCCCCTGGAACGCGAGCTTCCTGGTCGAGTTCATAGAGGGCGAGAGCATGCTGCTCTTCCTCGATCAGAAAGGCATCTCGGTCTCCAGCGGCTCGGCCTGCACGTCGCGCGCCCTCAAAGGCTCGCACGTCCTGACCGCATGCGACGTACCGGCGGAGATGGCTTCCGGTTCGATCCTCTTCTCTCTGGGCATCGAGAACACGCCTGAAGATATAGACTATGTGCTGGAGAGTCTGCCCCCCATCGTAGAGAGGCTGCGGCAGATGTCTCCCTTATACGCGAAGTACCTCAAAGAGGGGGGTGGTTGAGATAGCGCAATACAGCGACACCGTGATGGAACACTTCATGAACCCGCGCAACGTCGGTGAGATAGAAGACGCGGACGGGATCGGTGAGGTGGGTAACCCGGTCTGCGGCGACATGATGACTTTCTACATCAAGGTTGACGACGGCCGGCTGAGCGACGTGAAGTTCAAGACCTTCGGCTGCGGGGCGGCCATCGCCGTCTCGAGCATGGTGAGCGAGATGGCAATGGGCAAGACCATAGATGAGGCCTTGAAGATCACCAGGGAGGACGTCGCCGATCAGCTCGGCGGGCTTCCCAAGCAGAAGATGCACTGCTCGAACCTGGGCGCCGACGCCCTGCACAAGGCGATCCAGGACTACCAGAGCAAGCAGAAGGAGAAGGAGGCGCAGCATGGATGAGACGCGCGAACAGAAGGTCGCATGCCGCTGCCCCTACTGCGAAGTGACCATCGAGCCGGAGAGCGCCATCTGCGTGGTGTGCCGGATGGTCATCATCGATTGCTCGAGCTGTGGCAAGCCGATGCGCCAGGACGCCGAGGTGTGCCCGAGCTGCGGCGAGGGGCGACGGACGTAGAGCGCCGGAGGCGCACAACGGGAGGAGCAAGAATAATTCGCCACCTCGTTTACTGGTCAGCCTCCGGCGGGGGGTGCCGACAATAAGAGGCCAACAAGAGGTCTGACCTCAAGACTTCAATTGGAGGACAAATTGGCCGAGCAGGAAAACATGACACTGATTGTGTTCTCGGGAGACCTCGACAAGGCGCTTGCCGCCTTCAACCTGGCCAACACCGGTGCATCCATGGGCATGAAGGTCGACATGTTCTTCAC
>Ga0066793_10001184_pt1 | contig 11611 bp, 13 predicted proteins | sample PersoiDNA2013189_FD_83876 | JGI IMG/M metagenome (GOLD analysis project Ga0066793, IMG submission 83876) | Permafrost soil microbial communities from the Arctic, to analyse light accelerated degradation of dissolved organic matter (DOM) -... | ecosystem: Environmental > Terrestrial > Soil >...
ATTCCCTGCCCGGCGAAGCCCCGGACACGGATCCTGACCTGGCATGACCCGGCGCATGCACGCTGCCAGCCGCGGCCCGCACCCGCGCAGGCCGGCGATGTGGAGCATCGAAGTCACGACTGAGACGGCGTTAATCACAGGAAGCCCCGCCACGCAGCATCCTCACGCTCTGTAAGAAAGACGCAGCCCAACTTGACACACATAGCCGCCGTTATGGACGCCTGGCGAGCGTCGGTTGCCTGCGGTCGTGGGCACGCATAACGCGCAGGTCTGTGCACGTATCGTCAACGGCCTGCTCTGGGCAACGACCGGCGGGAGCGCCTGACTCAGAGGTTTCGCCGCCCGCTTGCATCTCTTGGTCTGTCAGGGCGCGGTGATCTGCCTTCGGGCGTTGTCTACTAGTTCGGAGGCGTGGGGGCCGGCGGCGTAGCGGGCCGCGTCGACCGCAGCGGTGACGGCGGCAACCGGGTCGGGGTTGGTGGCGTGGTGCACGGCCAGCCACACCCACCGATGCTGGCCGCCGTGCAGCTGGGACTTGCGGGCCCGCCACTGCGCGCCGGCGGTCAGGGCACGCGCGGTGATGCTGGCGGCGATGTCCGGGTCTGTGGCAAGGCCCGCGTACCGGGCTGCCTCGGCCGCGGCCCACCAGGCGAGTTCCCGTAGCTGCGGTTCGGGTAGCCGGGCCAGCGCCCCGGCATCCGGGCCGGGCGGCTCATCTGCGCGCGATGGCGGCGCGCTGGTCGGTGGCTGCCGGTGCGGGTACAGCGCGGGCAGGTCTGGCACGATCCGGAAGCCGATATCGGCCGCCTCGATCCGGCTCAGGTCCTCGGCGGTAATGCCGCGGCCGGTGAAGCGCTCCACCGCGACCAGGCCCTTGCCCGTCTTGTCCCGGTAGTCGTCGAAGTCCAGGGCGGCGAGGGCCGCCGTGACCGCGGGCCCGGCGTCGACCTCGCCGGGTGGCTCGAACGACGCGAGCAGCCGGCCGCCTTCGGCGAAGGACAGCCGCGTCATGGCGTTGACGTTCCAGTACATGCTCGCCGCCCGGCCGCCAGCGGAGGCCCTGAGCAGGACCGGCTCATACGAGCCCTGGAAGCCGTTGTACTCGACGGCGAGCACGGCGGTTCCGGTGTCCAGCACGGCGACCCACGGATCGATCGACATCTGCGCCGTCGTGTCCTGGTCGATATCGCGCAGGGACTCCGGCTGGGCCGGGTCGGCGCCGAAGGCGTGCAGTACCTCCTCCCCGGTCAGGCCGGTGACCACGGTGACGGTGGCGGCTATGCCGAGCGTGCTGTCCTGCACCCAGCGATAGGCGCGTTCCAGCCGGTCGGCCCGGGCCGGCTCGGGTTCGCCGCGAAGCCGGTGGCCGAGCCGGTCGGTGCGCTGGTGCACGATCTCCGGCGCGGCGGGCGCCTGCCAGACCACCAGTTCGTAGTCCTCGGAGCCGCCCTCGTCGGCGTCGTCCCGGCCGCGGGCGTGCACCCGCAGCCGGTAGTCGCCCGGCCACGGCGGGGTTGCCCGGAGCAACTGCCCGTCACCCGGCCCATTCGGCCCCGCCACCGAGGCCTGGCCCGCGACGGCCCGCCAGCTCACCTCGACCACCTCGTCCCAGCCTGGCACCGCCGACGGCGGCGGCCCGGCCAGGACGGTCAGCCGGACCCGCACGCTGCCCTCGGCGGTGCCGGTACGGATCACCGCGCCCCCCGCCACGACGGCGACCAGCCCGTTGCCGCTGAAGTCGGTGACCTCGGGAACCTCCCCCTCCACCAGGGCGAACCGATGTTTCGAGACCGACACCGAGCCGGCGGCCCTGCGGGGCAGGAGATACTGCGCCCGCGCCCTGGCCAGCAGCGCCGCCGCATACCCGGCGGGCACAGGCGCCTCGCGCAGCAGCAACATCGCGGCGCCGACGGCCACACCGACCACGGCGGCGGCTGGGCTGTCGACGACCGGCGCAGGAACCCTCCACTGGCCAAGGACGGCGCGGGCGGTCGCCACGGCGAGCGCGAGGTGGGCGGCACCGTGCGCCGCGGCGATCGACGCCTCGTCCGTGGCATCCGGTGAAACGGTCAGCAGTGGTGCGACCGATTGGTGACCGGCAAGCTGCCTGGTCAGCGAGGTGACCAGCTCAACGGCACCGGGGCGCAGCCGTTCCAGCACGGTCACCGCGATCACGGCCTGGCTTTCCTGGCCGCCATGCCCAAAGCCGAACCGTCCCGCCACCGGCTGGCCGAGGTAAGGCGACAGATCCGGCGCGCCAGCCAGGTCCAGGTCCGGCACGGCCAGTTCGAGTGCGCCGAGCAACCGTTCGGCCAGCAGTGGCCCCAGCGCGCGAAGCGCGCTGAGCACTGGTGACTCCGGCGGCCTGGCGGCGGTACCGGCGCTCATCGAAACGACTCGAGCCGGAACGGCCCGCGCTGGCCGGGCAGCACTGCCGGGTTGTGCGCCGCGGAGGTCTGCCCGCGCCAACGCTTCACGGATACGAGTGCTGACAGACCGCACGGCCGTATCGGGCGGCGCCCCCAGCCGACCCAGTTCGGCTGCGGGGATGGCCGGAATCCAGGCCGCTATCACGGGCACCGCCGCGGCCACCGGCACAGCAAGCGCCGCAACTACATCATCGGTAACATCCACCACCGGGTACCCCACAGTCGCGATCCCAAAGGGCCGTGGTCCCTAGCGTGTCGATCAAGCCACGTTTGCACATGGTCCGCGCGACCAGGCAGCGGCAAGTCCCACGAAATCAAGCGGTTCACCACGCTAGCGCCAGAAATGGCTGCTATGCGCACCTTAGCCATGTAGCCCCTACAAGACTGGCAACCGTTCCTATTCGGCGATCCGGCGCGAGGCACGACCGTCCGCCCGTCACGGGATGTAGTTCGCGCTGCCTGCCGCCTGGCGAGCGATATCCGCCGATATGCATTTTCAGAGCCCGCTGGGGGCCGGTAGCTATCGTCACGCATATCCGGGCATTCTGCCTTGCCGCCTGGCAATCGCTGCGCCGGACTATCCCGGCCCGTCCGCCCGCCAGTCCCGTGCCTGTGCAACGATGCCAGTGTGGCGTACGATGGAGGACTGGCTATCCGGCTGCTGGACATCCTTGCTGCTGGACATCCTTGGAGAAGAGGCCGGGCTGGCCGAGAAGAAGATGTTCGGCGGCCTGGCCGTCCTGCTCGGCGGGAATATGGCCGTCGGGGTCTACGGGGATGACCTTCTTGTCCGCACCGATCCCGGACAGCAGGACATGCTGCTGGCCGAGCCTGGCACGCGCCCGTTCGACATGACCGGCCGCCGATGAAGGGCTGGATCGTGGTAGACGCCAGCATGTGCGTCGAGGATGATGACCTGCTCCGCTGGGTGTCACGCGGCGTCGCGCACGCCCGCAGCCTGCCACCGAAGTAACCGGCGCGAGCGCGATCACCTCAGGCGCGGTGACGCAACGGTCACGGGACCTACCCGCCCGGCGCCGCCCGCTAGCAGGGCCATGGCAGCCGCCAGGTCGCCTGTGCCAGCAATCCGAGGCCACCTTGTCACTGAACGTCCCCGACGTCCGCAAGGGCAAGCCCGCAGAGCCGATATGCGCGCCAGCCCGATCACCGGTTCAGTCTGCCCCGCCGCGCCCGAATGGATGATCTGTTCCTTTATTCGGTGCCTGGCTGCGCTATCACCCGACAATTGCCGGATGGACCCCTGCCTTCTCTGCGGCATGACAGACGGCCCTGCCGACGAGGAGCACGTGATCCCCAAGTGGGCGCGCCGAGCCTTCAATATGGCGCGCTGGGTGACCGTACACGCAAGCGATGGGCCTGGCTCGGCGAGGGAGCAGATAGGCGCGCTACCTGACCTGAACATCACGCTGAGGGACGCAATCTGCCGGAAGTGCAACAACGAGTGGCTGAGCCGCATCGAGGGAGGAGCGTCGCGGATGGCACTGTGCTGGCGGGGCACCTGACGACGTTCTCGCTGGGGTTCGTGGCGTTCCAGGTGTTCACCGTGGACTTCCTGGCCGCCGACCAGCACGGCGCCCCGGTGTGGAATCCCAGGACACCGAAGTCGCTAGCCGACTCCCTTGACCGCATCTACCCGACGCTGCTGGGCCAGCCAGATCTGTCGTGGCCACCAGCGAAGCCCCTCGCGAGGGATGAGTGGCGGCGCATGGTCACCTGGGACGATCAGCTTCGCCCAGAGAGCTGATGGCCGAGGCCGCGGTGCCTGGCACCCATTAGTTATTCGGCCGATGACTGTCTCTCGCGGCTGTCACCTAATATCATCGAGCCGACATCAGAGAACCTCGCCGAGCCGCCGTTCGGTGCGGCTCTCGAGCGCGAGCCTTGGGCACCCTGGCCTGGACATAATGGCTGTTCTGCTGGCGTCCGCCCGTCAGTAGGTGATCAATTGCTGGCACCGGCTAGGCCTTCACGAACTCCCGCAGCTCGCGTGCCAGGCGCTCGGGCTGGTCCTCGGGGATCAGCGTGTAGGAGTCCTCGATCTCGACCAGTTTCGCGTCGGTGAAGAGCTCGGCCAGCCGTCGCCCGTGGTCGCGGGGCATCAGCCGGTCCTCGGTGGCCCAGACGACCAGGACCGGGCCGTGGTAGGACCGCATCTCCTCGGCCCAGCGCAGCAGCGTCCGCCGGTCCGGGATGGAGAGCCCGTACCGCACCAAGTCCCTGCGGACCCCGGCGCTGGTCCGTGCGGGACGGAACCAGCCGTCCATGACGTCGCGGGGCACTGGGCGTCTGCTCATCCAGCCCCAGCTGCCCGGAGCCCGCCTGGCCGCGCGGAACCGGAGCAGCTGCATGGTGGCGTAGATCCCGCCGGGGATCCTGGCCGCTATCTGGATCGCCCGTCCGGGTAGCCCGGGCGGGTAGTTGTCGAACGCCTCGCAGGCGGTGAGCACGACCCGGGCGATCCGTTCGGTGCGGCCCTCGGCGAGCAGGATCTGCGCGCCGCCCCAGTCGTTGACGACCAGCGTGACCTGCTCGAGCCCGGCCTTCTCCATCCGTGGGCTGGGCATGCACCGACCGGGAAGTTGAGGCCATCGACCGGGCACCGAAGGAGCTGTGGCAGCCCGCGATCGGCCAGGACGGCAGCGTCCTTGACGACACGTTCGCCGCCGACCTGACCGGCCTGCCCGGCCTGGACGGCTGGCAGAACATGATCCCGGGCCTGCGGATCATCGCCCGCGACGAGCCGCTGCACCCCCGTTACCGCAAGCGGGCCACCGACCGGGAGAAACAGCGGGGCCGGCGCTACCAGCCGATCGCCACCAGCACCCAGGCCGGGCAGGTCGCCTGGCTGGACGCCCGCCACCGCTCCCACGTCCATGTCGAGAACGACGTCAAGCAGGCCAAGGCCCTCGGCCTGAACCGGTGGCCGTCGCGGCACTGGAAGATCAACGTGGCATGGACCCAGGCCGTGGCCCTGGCATCGAGCCTGCTCGCCTGCTTCCGGCACCTTGCATTACCCGCCGGTGAACTACGCGACGCGGCCCCGAAACTGCTCCGCTACAGGCTGTTCCACCTGCCCGCCCGGCAGACCCGCGGCCAGCGCAAACGATGGCTCCACTTACGCGCCGACTGGCCTTGGGCCGGGGATCTGATCAACGCCTGGCAGGCGATCGAGACCCTGCCAGCCCCCACATGAACAGGCCACCGACACACCGGCGACCAGGGAAGAACCCACCCGGACCGTGGAACCCGGCGCCTCCGGCGCGACAGCTGGACGTCGGTCCTGCCTGCGAACAGGAAGCCTTGATCAAAAACTCCGGATCGTGATCAAGGGGGAAAGCCCGTCACGCCTGTGAAAAATCCAGGCCTGGCCCGGCCGAAGCGGCGCTCTGGCCTGCGGGTCCGCGAGCCGCGGCGGTTGCCCCGCGGCCTGGACCGCGCGAGCCCGCCGCGCTGCTGGCGAGCTTCCGCACCGATTAGAAAAGGTGTGCCCGACCACTGACCTGCCTACCAATGAGAACGCCTGGTCGCCCGTATCTGAGCATTCGGTTTCTATGCCTTCTTGCCCGGATTACCGGAATAATATTCCCAATCAACCACAGAATAGCCATTGTCGACGACGTAAAGCTCATATCGGCGTCCCCTGGCGAGCGGGCTGCTTGGTGCAAATCCGATAGCACCAACCGAAGCAATATGATAGGAAGCCACCGGATAGCGATATTGGGATCTGTAAGCGTGAATAGATATTTATTTCGAAACCGCAGATAAAGGCGAAAACGCGATCGACTTCCCGGTCCCCGGCTAGCGTGGGGCAGGCGGACGGTCGTCAGCAGGCCCAATTTTTGACCAGTCCAGAGCGCACGGCGACATAGATCGACCTCCTCGTAGAAACTATGAAATATTTCATCGAAAATCCCGACCGTCCGAAGCACCGCTACCCTGATGAAGAATGCGGACCCTTGGACGTAGTAAACGCCAAGTACTCCCGGCGGATGGTCGTTAGTCACATGAAGCGTGACGTCGGGTAGCCATCGCCTTAGTATATGATACTTTCCTATGGCGATGTCACGCTGTGAAACCCGGTTCAGTCGATCCGAGGGCAGCATACCGTCATATTCGACTTGGAGCGGACCTACCGCCGCATATTGCGGGTGGCTTGCCAGGAAGTCTCGCAGTATTCCTAGTACGCCGGTAGGTAGCGCTGTATCTGGATTGAGAAGAAAAACATATTCATAGACGTCTGCCATCAGAATATGATTGAGTACCAGGTTGTTGCCTGCCGCAAAGCCCAGGTTTTTCTTGTTCTCCAATACTTGCACGCCCGGAAATTGTGTTATGACGATGCCAGCTGTTCCATCCGAAGACGCATTATCGACATAGAACACTGAGCTAGGAGAGACTTCTTTCACGACAGACTCAAGGCAAGCCCGAATCCAGGCGGCTTCATTGTTGCCGACGACAATTACCGCGATTCGCGCCTCTTGGTCTGTGCTAAAGGCGACGTTGGCAAATTCTGGATGCACGAAATCCTCCGTAAGTTCGAGGGCTTATTCACTGCGACATGCCGACTTCGCAGGACGTCTGGTCGCTTATGAGGATAATTGTCACGATGCGTGCGTCGGTGAAGCGATGCGGGCTATGGCGCTGGCCACAGCAACCGTGCGGTGCTTTCGCCTCGAGCTTTCGTGCGGCCGGCAGAGCAGGAGGTGACACCGTAACTATGGTCGCGGAAGCGCTGGAGAGCCTGGATTGCGGCCATGATGCACCCGGGCGAAAGGACACGGAGGGCGTCGAGGCCACAGCATGCACTTGGGTCCTACCTACCCTCCCCCGGTGGCCTGCGGGGTCTGTTGCTGGAGTGGTGTCCTAGAACGGGCACGTCGGAAGTGTATGCCTGATCGAGCAGTCGTCGGAGGGGCGGTCGTATCGGTTGGGCTGCAGGACAACAGAAGTTGGGGTGATGGGCCCGAGGGTGACGCTGACATCCGCTCATCGGCTACTTGTTGACTTGGCTTACGGCCGGTGCCGGGCCAGGCTCGGTCGAGGTGTCCGGCGGGATGCTCTCTCATTTGGCTGCCCGCCGTTGGTTTGGTGTGGCTCTGTTCCACGGCGAGGCCGTCGGCGTCGAGCGCCCGCCCGCTGGGGCTGGTGATCCTAGCGGCACTGAAGTCGAGCCGTCCGCCGATGCGCGCTCCCTACAGGCATATCTCCGCGCTGGCCGTGAACCCGCTATTGAACTCCAGGTTGCCTTCGGTATGCAGTTGGCCTGCGGCGATGCCCGGTACGTGGCTGCCGCATGGGCCTCCTTCAGGTTGATCGGCTGGTCGACAGAGCAGCCGTCCAGCAGCAGCGGGCACGCCAGCCTGGCCGCCTCCAGGTCCAGCACGCCGGTGATCCGGGCACCGGCCAGCTTGACCGCCCGCACTGGTCCAGTCCCGGGTTGACGTCGGCCGGTGAGCAGTTCGGTCAGCAGATCGGCTCGCACTGTCCGTGCCGCGTCCCATTTCTCCGCCTGGCTCGGATGGTCGAGATGGGCATCGCCGGTCCGCAGGTCAACCAGCTCACCGATGCTGGCAGCGAACACAAGCTGTCGTTCTGGCTTTGTCAGCTCGGCGACGCTGGCACCGGTACTGGCCTGCGGCGTGCCGTGGCTCAGTGGCTGGAGTCATACTCCCGGACCAGCGGCTCCGGGTCTGCGCCCGTGGCACGGGCGATGGCGAGGATGTGCCCGCGCGCATAGAAGTCCCCACCGCAGGCGGAGAAGTCGTCCAGTTCGATCCCCCAGACGCTCGTCTCCCTGATCCGGGTCCGCTGGCTGACCTGCGTAATGGTGAGACCCGCCTGGTGCCGTGCCGCTGTCAGGGCCTCACCGATGCTCACGCGGCGCCTCCACTGCCCGATCGCGCTGCAGCCCGCCCACGGCGTGAGGGCAGGTACGGAATACCATTCTCCCCCCGATTCCCCAGAAGGAGCGCTCACCAAGCGCCGGCATCTGGCTGCCATCCGGCAAGAACCGGCGCGGTCTCCCGGCTGCCCCTTGCCCAGGGTCCGCGACCGGGGGAGCACGGCAGCCATGGCACTTTCAGGCGCCGCCGCCGCGGAGCGAGCCAGGCAGCCCCGCGAGGTCCCTCCGGCCGCCCGGGCACGTCCCTGGTATTCGATCCCCCGCCCGGCCCGGGGCCGCCGCCGCGCTCGCTGATGTGATGCCCGCCGGTACCTGAAAGCCGGCAGGCCTGCCCGCACCCGTGAGCAGCCCCCGCCCTCGCCGAGCGCGCAGCGGCGCAGGACGCAGCCGGCTGGCGGGGCTACTGCCCGGTCATCACTGGCCGAGCGGGCACCGTGTCGCGGACGGCACCAGCGGGGCAAGGGGTCCGTGCGCCGGCCCGGGCCCAGTGCGCAAGCCCTCAGGGCGGCACTAGACCTTCCACTCAGGTGGAAGGTCTACCGTGACGGGGAGAGCCGTGAGCGAGGAGCAAGATCCGTGGAACTGACGCTGCTCACAATCCCGGGCTACCCGAATGCCGCCGTGTTCGGGGAACGGCTCGCGATCGCCCTGCCGGCCATCCCAGTGCGGTCCTGCTTCGCCGCGAGGTCGCCGGCGAGCGAGGCAGCAGAAGCGGACATGCACGGGTCCCCGACGCTGCTGATCGACGGGGTGGACCCGTTCGCCGGGCCCGGCCAGACCCCAGCCTGTCGTGCCGGCTGTACCGCGGCGCGGCCGGGCAGACCGATGGCGCTCCGCCGGTGGCCGCGCTCCGCCGCGTGCTCGCGGCTGCCCCCAGGCCTGAACCGGACCTCACGTCGCCAGAGCACATGGCGGGCTTCCCGGCCCGCTCGAAATAGGATTCGGCTGGTGAGCTGCAGGTCTTCCGTGCGTCAGGCGGCGTGCGTGTATTCGTTGATCAGGCCGTTGAGGGATCTGTTGTGTGTCGATGCCGGTCACGGTGGCGCGGGGAATGTCAGGGTCGCTGTCCGGGGACGTGCTGTGCGATGCTCTGGTGCGGCCTGGCCGTGTTGTAGTGCGCATGTAGTGCGGGACGAAGAGGCGCGTGCCCGTTGCGGGTAGGGCTGTCACACTTGAACGGTGGAAACTATCACTGCGCGGCGGCTGCCCCGGCCTGTCGGCGCTGGGGTGACAGCGTAGGGTTCAGTGGGTCGGGTGTCCGTATATGTCCTGCACTAGGCCGGAGCAGGGGTGCAGGTGACCGCGTTGCCTGGACTTGGGCGGCACGGCTGGTGATGGCCGGATGGGGTTCAAGGTACCTCAGCGATGCACCAATCATCAGGTACGCCCTCCGCTGGCACAGCGAATCCGGCGCTCGCGATTCCTTCCGTAGGAGCAGGTCACTGCCGTGTCTGACGACACTTACCCGGTGCAGTGGATGGGCCCGCAGGCGGTGGTGGCGCTTCCGGAGCACATCGACGTGTCCAATGCTGGCCGGATCCGCGAACAGCTGCTGTTGGTCATCAACAGCGGCGCCGCCACGCTGATCGCGGACATGACCGCGACAGTTTCGTGCGATCACGCTGGCGCAGATGCTGTGGCCCGTGCCTACCAGCGCGCCGCCGTCAGCGGCGCGCAGCTGCGGCTGGTGGTCACCGCGCCGATCGTCCGGCGCGTGCTCAGCCTCAGCGGACTCGATCGCCTGGTCTCGATCTACCCCTCCCTGGAAGCGGCCATCGCCGCCGGCGCGCCAGCAGCGGAGGTCCCTGTGGAGCCAGGGCTGGCCAAGACAGAGGCTGATGACCAGGCGCCGCGCCGCCGGGGTGCACGGGCAGGGCGCCAGCAACAAGATGCTCGCCAACGGGTTCGCCGAAGCCGTAGCCTCGGAGAGCTTTACCTCGGACCGGGAGACGCGATGCATATTCGCCGAGTTGTTGATCTGTCGCTGGCCATCGACGCGGACACGCAGGTCTACCCAGGAGATCCGCATGTTCGCTTCGCCCCTGCCGCGACCATCGACAAAGATGGCTTCAACTTGCTCAGCGTGGAGATGGGTTCACAGAGCGGCACCAATTGTGACGCGCCATACCACTTCCTAGACGGCGGCGCCAGGATCGACGAGCTTGATCTGAGCCTCTTCGCAGGGCGTGGCGTAATAATCGACGTCCGCGGGAAGCTACCCCGCAGCTCGATCCAAGCTGCGGACATTCAGCCCTACCTCGACAATGTCGGGCCCGGCACGATCGTTGTATTTCACACTGGCTGGCCCGCGTACTACGGCACGACGGAGTACTTCGACCACCCCTTCGTTGGTGTCGATGCATGTCGTGCGTTGCTCGAGCGCGGCGTCAAGACGTTCTGCCTCGACACCCTCAACATCGACGAGACACCCGACGACGACCATCCCGGCACCGGATTCCCGGTCCACCGTTTCATCGCGCAAGTCGGAGGCGTCGTGGTCGAGAACCTGACAGCGCTCGAACAAGTCGACTTCACCGAGCCATTCATCACCATGTTCCCCCTGCGGCTGACCGGAGCCGATGGAGCACCCACTCGCGCAGTCGCTATGGATCTGACAAGTTGACGGTCAGCGGCACCGGCCTGCCCCTACACCCCTCGAATACTCGATTTGGGTTATTGACCTGCGCTGTCGCCGACAGGCTGGACGCGGTGGCGCTTGGCTGGACGAGTGCCGCTCAAGATCGCCTACGTGCTGACGTGCCGGATACTCGGCCTGGTCGTCCTCATGTTCCGTGGCGACCAGGCGAAGGACGCTGAGTTGCTGGTGTGAGTGCCGAAAATTCCGTCCGTGTCACGCGATCAGGCGGTATTCGTTGATCGTGCCATCAGTGCGGGCCCGGCGATGGCCTGGGGGCTGCTCCAGCGGAGAGCGATGCGCCAGGGCCTTGCGACGCGCGCTGCCCTGCGGGACAGGATTGACCAGCGGCCCCCGGCCGTAGTGCAGGTGGAAGTCGTAGAAACCGCCTACCACGGCCAGGGCGTGCGCGATGGTCGCCCTGGCGTACCTGTGGGTGCCGGAAACCTCATCCACGTCACGCGACCAGGCGATATTCGTTGATGAGGCCACTGACGCGAGCCTGTCTTCGGACGCGGTACTGGTCGAGGTCGACCGGTTCGGGTAGCGGTTTCAGCGGCGCGGCGCCGTGCAGGGAGCGGTGCGGCCGGTGCTGATTGTGGTGGGTCTCGTACTGGTGCAGGA
>Ga0066793_10001186_pt1 | contig 11600 bp, 8 predicted proteins | sample PersoiDNA2013189_FD_83876 | JGI IMG/M metagenome (GOLD analysis project Ga0066793, IMG submission 83876) | Permafrost soil microbial communities from the Arctic, to analyse light accelerated degradation of dissolved organic matter (DOM) -... | ecosystem: Environmental > Terrestrial > Soil >...
GGACGCCGCGGGAAGCGCGACCCGATGACCCGCGCGCCGCTGCCGTCCCGGATTCTCATCCCGGTCGCCAACCCGCTCACCGCCGAGGAGTTGGTCCGCCTCGCGGCTTCGTTGATGGACCGCCGCACCGGCAGCTTGACCGTCCTGGGCATAGTTGAGGTTCCGGAAGGCACGCCGCTGAGCGAGGGCGCCACACGCGCTCGACAGGCCCGACGGCTACTCCAGCGCGTCCTCGATTTCGCGCCCGAGGGCGTCACGATTCACCCCATCGTCCGTATCGGGCGGCGCGCCGCCGAGGGCGTGGTGGAGGCGGCCACGGAGCTGGAATCGGATCTCATCATCTTTGGTTGGGGCGGCAAGCCACCGTCCAGGCCCGGTGCCCCGGCCGCGGTCTTCTCGCCCACGATCGACGAGGTTGTTCGTGACGCGCCGTGCGACATTGCGGTGGTCAAGCAGCGCGGCCCGGCCGAGATCAAGCGCGTCCTCGTCCCCATCCGTGGCGGTCCTCATGCGGTGCTGGCACTGCGCTTCGCCGACGCACTGGCCCGCCGCAACGACGGCACGGTGGTGGCGCTGCACTTGATCCCACAGAACACTTCAGAGGGAATTCGGGCCCAGGCTCAGCAGGCGCTCTCCCATTTCATCCGCCAGCACGCCGACGGGCAGGTTGAGCAGCAAGTTCGCGAGGCGGCCAACGTCCGCAACGCGATCCTGCGCGAGAGCGCGAACGCCGACGTCGTGGTCATGGGTGCATCAGCGGCGCCGGCCACCGGCCGAGGCGAGACGTACCTCTTCGGGGCGCTGCCGGAGGCCGTGACAGCCCGATCGACCAAGACGGTGATCGTCGTCAAGACGCGGGAGGCGATCGGCAAAGCCACGTTCGAAAGACTCGAGGCTCTAGCCGAGACGCTGGCTGCAGCCGAACGAGCGGCCCATGAGGCGCGCACGATCCCGCTCCGAGTCGAGCGCTGGTTCGGCGAATCCAACTTCCACCATCGCGAGTTCGGGGACCTCGATCGACTGGTCGGCCTCAAGGAGAAGCAAGGCCTGACGGTGAGCCTCGTCCTGCCGACGCTCAACGAGGAAGAGACGATCGGCATCATCGTCGAGCGGGCGCGGCGCGAGTTGATCGATCGCCATAACCTCATCGACGAACTGCTCGTCATCGACTCCGACTCGACCGATCGGACCCGCGAGGTGGCCGAAGCGGCCGGCGCACGCGTCATCGTCCATCAACAGGTCCTGACCCGCTATGGCAGCTTCCCCGGCAAGGGCGAGGCCCTCTGGAAGAGCCTTTACGAGACGAGCGGCGACATCGTCGTCTGGGCCGACACGGACGTTCGCAACTGGCACCCCCGGATGGTCTACGGCACGGTCGGGCCACTGATCACCGAGCAGCGGATCCAGTACGTGAAGGGCTACTACCGGCGCCCGATCGTGGAGGGCGGTCTACTCAAGGAGGGCGGCGGTGGACGGGTCACCGAACTTGTCGCTCGACCGTTGATCAACCTCTTCTTTCCCGAACTGTCCGGCCTGATCCAGCCCCTGTCGGGCGAGTACGCCGGGCGTCGAAGCCTGCTCGAGACGCTGCCCTTCTTCACCGGCTACGCGGTCGAGATCGGACACCTCATCGACGTCACCGATCGGGTTGGGCTCGAGGGACTCGGCCAGGTGGACCTGGAGCGCCGGATCCACCGCAACCAGGAGCTCGAGGGTTTGTCGCGGATGAGCTTCGTCATCCTGCAGGCGGTCATGAAGCGGCTCGAGGAGAGGCGCCAGACGCGACTTTTCGCGGAACTCGGCTCCACGATGAAGCTGCCCCGATCTGGTCACGGGGAACTGTCCCTGGAGGTGATCGACCTGGCTGACTTCGAGCGGCCGCCGATGATCAGCATCCCCGAGTACCTCGAGAAGCGCCGGGCAGCGGGAGCCGGAGTGATCGCGGGAGCCGCGGGGAGCAGCGGGGAGGCCGGCCCGGTCGCCGCGCCGGCCGCGGTTGGCATTCCGGATGTCGACGAATGAGCGGCGACGGGGTCGACGAATGAGCGGCGACGGCGATCGACTGCGCGTCCTGTTTGCCCCCGACTCGTTCAAGGGATCGCTCTCGTCCGTGGAAGTGGCGCGGGCGCTGGCCGAGGGCTGGGGGCGCGCCCGTCCCGCCGACGAGTTGATCCTGGCGCCGCTTGCAGACGGGGGCGAGGGCACGCTGGCGGCAATCGCCGAAACGGGTGGCTGGGAGTGGCAGGAGTGCGCTTCGCACGACCCGCTGGGTCGGCCGCTGACGGCGAGCTGGCTGCTCTCAGCCGATGGGCACCGCGCCGCTGTGGAGATGGCCGAGGCCTCGGGCCTGTCGCGCCTTCCCGACGGCGAGCCGCGCAGCCCGCTGGCCGCCACGACCGAGGGGACGGGCGAAGTTCTGGCGGCCGTCCTGGACGCCGGCGTGCGCCACGTCCTGCTGGGCGTGGGCGGCAGCGCCACCACGGACGGCGGGGCCGGCCTGCTTGGTGCTCTGGGCGCCTGGTATCGGGGCAGCTCGGAGGCGCCGCTGCCGGGGCCGATCACCGACCTGTCGGTGGTCGATCTGGCCGGCCTGGATCCGCGCCTCGGCGAGCTTGAGATGCGCATCGCTTGCGACGTAACAAACCCGCTTCTCGGCGAGCATGGCGCGGCGGCGACCTACGCGCCCCAGAAGGGCGCCTGGCCGGAGGACGTGGTTGCGCTCGAGGCCTGGCTGACCCATTTCGCAGACCTGCTCGAGAAGGCCGCCGGCACTCAGGCGCGGAACATACCGGGCTCAGGAGCCGCCGGCGGAACAAGTTTTGGGCTGCTCTGCGTGGCTCCGCGGATGCGCTCCTTCGAGCTGGTTCCGGGCATAGACGTTGTCATGGAGGAGACGGGCTTTGCCGAGCGGCTCATGGGCGTTGACCTCGTGGTGACGGGCGAGGGCCGAATCGACGAGCAGACCGCGTACGGCAAGACGGCGTTGGGAGTGGCTCGGAGAGCGGCCGCGGCCGGCGTGCCGTGCCTGGCCGTCGGCGGTGGCATCACGCCGGAGGGCGTGGCCGCGCTGGCCAGGGTCGGCGCGGTGGCGGTGCCGATGACCGATCGGCCGATGACACTGCAGAGAGCCATGAGCGAGGCCCCCATCCTGGTGGCGGCGGCCGGTCAGCGGCTGGCCCGGGTGGTCGAGCTGGGGACGGTGGTTGGGGAGCGGCGGTCCGCGCGGCGGGCGGCAGCGCGCATCACCGGATCATGACCCCGCGGCCGGCCCCGAGGTCGCCGCGCCAGCCGCGCTCGCCGCGCTCGCCGCGCTCGCCGCACCCGCCCGTAGCCCAGCGCCCGTCGCGCAAGCCCCGCCCCGATCCGGACGTGGCCGCCCGCGAGTGGGCCGCCGAGCTTGCGTTCGAGCGCCCGGGCCTGCTGACCTTCGTCCTCGATCGCCTGGCTGAGGTCACCGGCCGGCCCGTCTGGCAGCCCCGCCTCGACCCAGCCAGCGAACTCATCCTCACCATCCTCACCCAGAACAGCGCCGACACCAATGCCGAGGTTGCGTTTGCCGCGCTCCGGGCCGCCTATCCGTCAGCGCCCGCGCCGCTCGGCGCCGCCGACGCCGAGCCCCGCCACTTCCCGGGCTGGGGCGGCTTGGGCCTGCCGGACCTGCCCCCGCCGGACTGGGCCGCCGTGGAATCCGCGCCAATCCCGGAGCTGACCGACGTCATCCGCCCCGGCGGCCTGGCCAACCAGAAAGCCCCGCGCATCCAGGCCGCGCTTCGGGCGCTGGTCGCCAACGGCGGCAGCTACTCACTGGAGTTCCTTGCCGAGACGCCGGCGCTGGAGGCTCGCGACTGGCTCTCAGCCATCCCGGGTATCGGCAAGAAGACCGCGTCCGTGGTGCTGCTGTTCAGCTTCGGCACGCCTCTCATGCCTGTCGATCGCCACGTCCATCGCGTCAGCGGACGCATCGGCCTGATCCCGGCCGGCGCGGACGCCGATGCCGCCCACGACTACTACCTGGCCATGCTCGCACCGGAGCAGATGTACGAGGCCCACGTCTCGCTGATCAGCCACGGCCGCCGCACCTGCCACGCCCGCAACCCCGACTGCGAGCACTGCCCCGTCGCCCCGCGCTGCCGCTACTTCGACCCGAAGGCGGAGTAGACCGCTCGCCGGATCGCCGGTGGCGCCCCCTCGAGCTCGCGGCGGAATGCCCACCCACTGGGCTTGAGATACGTGGCGCCGTACTAACGTGTCGTCCAACGGCGCAATGGTCCCGACATGCGGCAGACTAGGTTGCCCCGAAGACGAGGTTCTGCAAGACCGACATGAACGAGCCGGGTACCGTAAGGGCGCCCGGCTCGTGGTCCCAGGGTTTCAGAGGGTGGTTGTGACGGCTGGCGGTCGAACCGGTCGCCGTGGCGTCGCTAGCGGGCGAGACCGATGAACGACGTAGTGCTCATGCAGGTTCCCCCGTTGTACTGGCAGGGCGGCGCCCCGTAGTCGGAGCCGATGCTGGGAAGGCCGTAGTAGCCGACGAAGTGGCCCCGGATCTGGTCGATGGCGGGCTGGGTGAACGATGTGAGGACAAAGGCAGCCAGCCCGATGACGTGATAGCTCGCATTGTTGCCGTTGCAAGGGCTGCACGAGTCCCAGATAGGCAGCAGCACCGTCGCGCCGCTGTCCACCCGGCCTTGCAGGCAGGCGCGAACGCCGCCGCTGTTGTGATTGCCAGGTTCGCCGTGGACGTCGACGGGGAAGGTCATCGCGGGATTGTTGGACGTGCACAGGCTCGTCTCCAACACACCCGTTTTGTTCTCTCCGGTCCAGGAGAACCAGCCGAAGTTGCCCGGACCGTTGTCGCCGTCCGTGATGTTGTAGGTCTGCCCTATGGCGAGGTTCGTGGGCGGATTGAAGCCGATCGGCAGCAACTGGCCGCCCTGCACCGAGTTGGTGCCGCTGGACGAGACCGCCGTCGCCGAGGTTCCGATGTTCCAGGTCGACTGACCGATCGCGCCGAGGAAATACGTGCGAGGCTGTGACGACGCATTGACGACCACTCCCTGCGCCCCAAGCGGGATGGCTCCCGCGGCTGTCACCTCCGTTCCGAGCGGCGTGAGGGTATGGTCGACGTATTGCGCACTCCAGCTGCACGGAGTGACGCCCGCGGCCTGGCATCCGTTAGCTGCCACGCTGGTCGTGATGGCGTTGTAAACCTTCGCCCCGTCGGTGGCTGCGGCTGCCGAGGTCCCGCCATCCTTCACGTAGAAGTCGACGATCGCCGTCGTCCCAGCCATCGATGCAAGATCGGATACGTTCTGGCTGTCGCGGCGCTGAAGAAAGGCGTTCCCGCCGTCAATCACGAGTCCGGTCATCGCCACCAGCGCGAACAGGCCGAGCACGAAAATCACGATGATCTGGCCTCGCTCGCCGTCATGGGCGCGTCCCGGCAACCGGGGTCGGCTGTTCATCTCATTGTCCCTTCCTAGGCCCCGATGGATACTCGCCGGAATCCTCGAGTGTGCTGCATCGCTTGTCTTGCGCATCAATTCACCACGACCTGTGACGTAGCCTCGACGGTGATCGAGCCGATCAACTGGCCGATCACGGGCGTCAGCATGTCCACTTTCGATGTCACCTTGATCTGGAGGATGTCCCCGGACACGCAGACTGCTGGCTCCGTGACTAGGCTGAGGTCAGTCGGCAGGAAGCACTTCACTGTCACCGTCGGTGTTGGCACCGCCACCATCCCATTCTTCGTCTGCGTCACGATGTTGGTGGGGTACGTCGCGGCCTGGACTCGACCGGCGACCGACGCCCATCGGGCTCCCTCCCGGGCGGCCTGCGCCACAGCGTTGTTCACGTACACGAGGCGCCCGACGTCGATGAAGCCGAATAGCAGGACGAGGAACAGCGGAAATACCAGGGCAAACTCGACCAGGGCCTGACCGCGGGACCGGCGATGTCGGTCGTTCATGGATTTTTGCCGGGATCGTTGTAATCGTAGGTCACCTGGCTCCCACACTGGACCACGGCGCCTGCTGCTGGGCTCTGGCTGGTGACCATTCCTTTGTCGTTGCCACCGCCGTTCTTCTCGGTCCCCAAGGGCAACAAACCAGCGGCCTGGATGTCGAGTGAGGCCTGCGTGTAGCTCTTATCAATCACATTCGGGACCGCACTGCAAACAGGGATTGCGATCACGAGCGTCTCGGACATGCAGGTGCTGGTGGTGTCGGCGTTGTTGGCGTCGCCGATGTAGACGGCCTGCCAGTACCAGGTCCCTACGTTGTTGAACGTGATGGGGTTGGAGTCGGGCACCACGCCGCTGGTCACAGTCTTGGTCTCGGTGTCCTGGGCCACGTCGGTGGCCACGGCGGTGCACGTATTGTTGGTGTAGACGGTGTACTTCACCGTCCCGCCGGCATTGGCCGTGACGCCCGTGAGGACCGAGCGGTCATGGACCGCGGCGCCGGGCGCGCCCGTCGACGCCGAGAGGATCGTCGCGATGGTCGGGCCGTTCCTGTTGACCGTCAGCGTCTCGCAGGTGCTGGTGGCGCCGTTGTTGTTGGCATCGCCGATGTAGACGGCCTGCCAGTACCAGGTCCCGGCGCTGTTGAAGGTGATGGCGTTGGAGTCGGGCACTACGCCGCTGGTCACGCTCTTGGTGCCGGCGGCCTGGTCCACGGCGGTGCACGTATTGTTGGTGTAGACGGTGTACTTCACCGTCCCGCTGGCATTGGCCGTGGCGCCCGTGAGAACCGAGCTGTCATGGACCGCGTAGCCTATCGCGACAGCCGACGCGGAGAGAGTCGTCGCGATGGTCGGGCTGGCCGGGGGGGGAGGGGGCGGTGCCACTGGGCCAGTCGGCGCATTCAACACTACGGACGTTGCCGACGCGTCGAGGTTGAGCGTGTTCCCGACGATGGTCGAAACCAGCGGTGTCAGCAGCGAGAAGGGGTATGTTACCGACACCTTGTATGCGCTGAGTTCGGTGCAGGCCGATGAGACCGGCGCGCCGTTACAGGTGACCGTGACCGTGGCTCCGGTGAGGCCGGACAGCTCATTGGTGACGTGCCATCTCACCGTCCCTGGATCAACACAGCCAGTCTTCGGCTGGTCGCACGCTGGATTGATCGCCCCGTAGAAAGCGCCTTCCCGAGCCGCGTTCTCCACGCTCACGTAGGCGGAGAAGAGGCGCCCAAGATCGATCGCGCCGCCCACCATGACGAGGAGGACGGGGAGAATCAGGGCGAACTCGACGAGCGCCTGGCCCAACGAATGCGGGCGAAGACGATGGAGCAGGCGAAGACCGCGCGGCGGCAGCGGCCGCAAAGCGGCTCTTCGCCGCAAGCGAATCGACATCGGCTGAGTCCCTGGCAGTGAGTTGCGGTCGAACTACCGCGTTGCGTGATCCTACAAGGCCAAGCTTGCCGAACGCCTTGCATCGGTGCGACTTGGCACCAGTTGAAGCGTGGCACCTGCCCGAGGGAGAGCCCGGAGTCCAGGGCGTGCCCTTCTCTCGCGAAGCCTCGTCGCGCGACTTCGATCGGCTGCCTCCTCCCCAGCCGAAGAGCCTTATGCCGCTCATCGTCGAGATCGCCCGATGAACTCACCGCCTGCGCACGGCTGCTGATGCCGTCTGCGAGAGGCCGCGGCAGCACTCCGGGACCTCATCTGCACCCGATCAAGTCCGCAGCTCGCGTTTGCAACGCTCGATGCGAGTCCGCACCTATACTCGGGGCAACGCCCACGCAACCGGGCCCTCGGGGGAGGCAAGCAGCGCGAATGATCGAGCCCCGGGCACAACGGATCCTGCTCGTCGACGACGACGCGAACCTGCTGGTCGTCCTGTCCGAGCAGCTGCGCGACGACGGCTACGACGTGGAGACCGCTCGCGACGGCCAGGAGGCACTGCACCGGCTGGAGGCCGGCTGGCCGGACCTGATCCTGCTCGACCTGATGATGCCGAAGGTGGACGGCCTGGCGCTGGCCCGCGCGATCAAGGCCGCGGCGGACCTGCCGATCATCGTCCTCTCGGCGATCGACACGGCCGACAGCAAGGCCCGGCTGCTCGACGAAGTCGCCGAGGATTACGTCTCCAAGCCGTACCACTACCCCGAGCTGCGGGCCCGAATCGAGCGAGTTCTGCGGCGGCTGGGCGATCGAATTCCACGCCAGTCTCTGGTACTTGGGCCCAACTTGACGCTCGACCTGCACCGCAAGGCGGCCACGGTCGGCGGCACGGAGGTGCAGCTAACGCCGACTGAATCGCGACTGCTATACGCAATGGCGGCAAGTCTGGGCGACACGGTAGCGACCGAGACGCTGCTAGCTCGGGCTTGGACCGACACGGAGGAGGCCGACGCGTCCTACGTCTGGGTGTCGATCCGTCGCCTGCGCCAGAAGATCGAAGTCGACCCCGACAAGCCAGTCCACCTGCTGACCGTCCGCGGGCTCGGCTACCGGCTCGTTCCAAGTCGGGCCGAGAATGGCTGACAAGCCGACCGCCAGAGAGAGCCTCTTCGAGTTGCCGTTTCGCATCCTGCTGACGGCGGCGCTCATTCTCTCTGCGGTGCTGCCGCTGGTCGTATTCGGCGCGATCTTGCTGGCGGCCCGGTTGGACACCGATGACAGGGTCGTGGTGCCGCTCTTGATCGCGTTGATGGTGGCCGCGGCGTTCTTCGGTCTGCTGGTCGCGGCCGTCGCCGTCGCCAGCCTGACCAAGCCGTTGCGCCGTATCACGGCCGCGGTGGAACGCGTGGCCGCGGGCGAATCCAGCCCGCCCATCCATCTCACCGGCGACGACGAACTCGCCCGTCTTGCCGAAAGCCACAACCGAATCGCCGCCGAGGCGCAGCGCCGCAACCGCGAACTCGGCGCCCTGTTGCGCGCCATCGCCGAGTACTCGCCAGCACAGGGCGTTGCTGCGCTGACCGCTCGCGCCGCGTCTGACGCGTGCGCCATCTTCGGTTTGATAGACGCCCAGCTCCGGCTCGTGGATCCGGCGACCGTTCCGCCGGCGGAAGTAATCCCGGGTGACCCGCGGCCCGTCCGCGCCGCGACTCGGGCCGGCGGCGAGACGCTCGGCCTTCTGACGGGCAACCTGCCGGCGACACGCAGCTGGGAGCGGGCCGACCAAGATCTGCTGGACCTGTTCGCCAGCGAAGTCGGCGTGGCCCTGCGCAACGCCGAGCTGTTCGGGCAGATCGAAAAGCAGAACGCCAGGCTCCTCGAACTCGACGCGGCCAAGGACGAGTTCCTGCGTGGCATCAGCCACAACCTGCAGACTCCATTGACCAGCATCCGAGCCTACGTGGACCAACTCCGGTCATCGTCGGTCGAGGCGGCCAAGGACCGCCGCCTTCAGATCGTGGCCGAGCAAGCGGACCGGCTCACCCGCCTCGTTCGCCAGCTTCTCACCGTCACCCGGCTCGAGGCCGGCGTGCTGCGTCCCGAGGTGGAGGTTATCGCGTTGGGGCTGCGAGTTCGTCGCGCCTGGGAGGCACTCAACGCCGCCACGGTGGACTTTGAGCTGCGAGACTTGGCCCGCGGATGGCTGGCCGTGGGGGATCCGGACCAGCTGGACCAGGTCCTGTGGGCGCTCCTGGACAACGCCCTGAAGTACGGCGGCCGCGAAGGCAAGATCGAGGTCGAGGTAGCGGCGGACGAGGCCACCAGCCGACTCCACCTCACCATCACCGACCACGGCTCGGGGATTTCGGCGGCAGACCGAAAGCGAGTTTTCACCCGCTTCACCCGGGGTGCTGCACAGACCAGCGGCGACGGCACGGGCTTGGGCCTGTACGTCTCGCGACAGCTGCTGCGGAAGATGGGCGGCGAGCTCACTCTCGAGCCGGCCGGCCAGGGATCGGGCGCCACGTTCCGGATCACGCTCCCCGGCGAGCCGCCCGGCGACGAAGGCTAGACGGCCCGGCTGAGGCGTGCCCGAGGCGGAGCCGCCGTTCCGGGCTTCGCCACGCGGACCCCCCGAATATGAGCTACGCCCTCATGCATTCTGCCTAGGTATCACGGCGGATACATGGCCCCTCTTAGGCCATTGGATTGCGACGGGTGTATGGCAAGAATCACGCCACGCCACGGAATCCTCGCCCGACATACCGCTCCGGGTCAAGTTCCGAAGGCACGAAACCGAAATCCCCTGGAGGCTACGCACGGATCAAATGGCTGGACGACCTGGATTCCTTGGCGGTCCGCGGGGCGATCAATCAGATCGCGACGCCGACTCCGGATTCGGCTCCGGCTTCGGCGTCGAGAACCTCCGCCTTGGCGAACCGCCCAGCCGCGGCGAGGGCGGGTTCGACACCCCACCCGGCTTCGACCCCGTCTGGGGAACACTCGGTGCGCCCACGGCCGGCGGCAGCAACGACTGGCTCTCTCGTTCGGCTGAAGAGGAGCCGGAGGGAATTGCGGTCGAGGTTGAGATCTTCGGCGAGGGTTTCCAGATCTCGGGCCAGATCTACACCGGCCAGTTCGATCGTCTGTCGGACTGGATCAACATGCAGTCGGGATTCATCCAGGTCCGTAACGCCTGGCACGTCCATCTCGGCCAAAGGAACCTGCCCGATTCGGACCAGCAGAGGGGAATACTGTGGGCTCGGCTCGATCAGATCGTCCTGGTTGCGGAGCACGCGGCGATCCAGCAGAGCCGCGGCCGCGCCCCCGTTGTCCAGAAGCAGCGACGCAAAGTCTCGATTGTCACGCCCGGCTATAGCCTGCGCGGAAACCTGTACATCCACACCTATGGCTCGATGAAGCAGTTTCTCGAGTCACCCGATCCGCGCTTCCTGCCGCTGACCGAGTTGCACGTGCGCTGGCTCTCCGACCCGAGCCTGGTAGCCCGCTATCCATTCGCGATGGTCAACCGAGCGCAGCTGGTGACCGTGCTGGAGGAATCGAACCCACCAGCCGGCGACACCGCCCGCGCACTCCCCGATGCCTCCGCGGGCGATATCCCGCTCCACCGGAGATCGGGCGCGGCCTGAGCGCGCCGCGACGCCAGCGCCGCGCTCAGCGCGCGGGCTGCGTCGGAAGTTGACGCCGCATGGCTACCACGCGCTCCAGATCCAGGTCCGCAACCACGATGCCCGGTCCGTCCGGAGCCTGGGCAACGACGATCCCCCACGGGTCTATGACCATGCTGCGGCCGTGGGTGGGAACGCCGGCTCCGATACCGCACTGAGCCGGGGCTATCACGAAGGCCCCGTTCTCGATGGCCCGGGCCCGCAGCAGCACCTCCCAGTGATCCCGGCCGGTGGCTTCGGTGAAGTTGGCCGGCACCGCCAGAACCTCCGCCCCAGCGGCAGCCAGCTCACGATATAGCTCCGGGAATCGCAGGTCGAAGCAGATGCTCAGGCCGAGGCGCACATCCGCCTCTTCGGCCGCCCCCTGCAACACAGCCACGACGGTGGAGTTGCCTGGCGTGATGCGCGAGGACTCGCGATCGGACGGGCCGTCCTCGATGGTCACGTCGAAGAGGTGAACCTTGCGGTAGGTGGCGACGACTTGGCCGGCCGGATCGAGAAGGACCGACGTGTTGTAGGGGCGCAGGGGATCGGTCGAGCGCTCGGCCAGGCTGCCCAGGAGGA
>Ga0066793_10001188_pt1 | contig 11590 bp, 9 predicted proteins | sample PersoiDNA2013189_FD_83876 | JGI IMG/M metagenome (GOLD analysis project Ga0066793, IMG submission 83876) | Permafrost soil microbial communities from the Arctic, to analyse light accelerated degradation of dissolved organic matter (DOM) -... | ecosystem: Environmental > Terrestrial > Soil >...
CGGCAGCTGGTCGGCCTGGGCGAGCAACGCGTCGAGGGTGGCAAACGATTCGGTGGGAGGCACGGCGAGACCGGCTCGGCGGGCCCGAGGTTCCCACTCCAGCTTGTCCACGAGGTGGCGACCCGGTAGTTCCAGTTCGAGCACCGCGGGGTCGCTTGCCGGCAGGACGGTGAGGTAGGGACGGTGTGCAAGCTCGGTGCGGACTGACGCGACATAGCCGCTCGTATCGACATCAACCGCGGGCACATGCACCCGTCGGCGGCAGTAGCGGGACGCCGCAGCTAGCGTCGTGGATGTAGTGTAAGTGACCGCGGGACGCCGGCCGGACTCAGCGAGCAGCTGCACAGCCGAAACCGCCGCTCTGGACTGGCCATCTGAGCCTTCCGTAACGAGCACCCACTGACCGCCCGAAGTCACTTCTCTCCATTCGTCAGGGCGTCACGATGTACAATGTGGGTCTCGCTCACGTACCGCAACCACCGTTCTCTGTCCGGCGGGATTCGTCGGCCGTGATGATGGACGATCTCGATCAACGGACATCGCCGCTCTCCGACGCTGCGGTACCACAGTCGTCGACCGGTCTGTCTCGGCCGGCTCGCGGCGATGAGGAGCTGTCGGCCCTCGATCAATAGCGCCGCACCAGCATCCCACTGCCCGGCAATGACGGCCGACGCAAGACGCCGTACAGCAGGCTGCGCTGTACCATACATGCTGGCCGCCTCCGCCACGCCGGCAGGATCGCGGGCCAGCAGATTCCGGATGTCCTTAGTCATGAGACCCTCAGCATCGTGGCGGCCCCCCCAACGGGTACCGTTGGTCAGTAGCTTCAGGACTCCTTCGGCTCCTGGCCGTAGCCGACGAAAGCCCCGATCGTCCAGCTGGGCCATCGGCAGCAGCTCTGCGGCGCTCAGCAGTGGGCCACCGCGGTAGACCTTGCGCTCCTTAACGCTGAACTCCCACAGCGCCAGTTCACCCGGTGGCACGGCGACAAAGTTCGGTCCGGCCGGGAAGTGGTTGCACATGAAGACGGGCCACAGCTGGAATCGCTCGGCCCAGGACAGCACTACCGCGGAGAGCACGGCGAAATCGTGAGAGCTGGCGACCGCGTCGATGTCACCGGTGCCAGTTAGCGCGGACTCGACGTTCTTGTAAACTAGCCAGGTGGGTGCGGCGTCGGTCGAGGCACGAAGGAGGTCGATCCAGGCGGCCGACCGTGGACGCACAACGAGCGAGTCAGGCGACACGGCGGTTCCGAGGCTCCGGGAGAAGGCGGAGCCAGAACGCTCGTTCACGATGACCGCCAATCCAAAGTCCGGAGTCGTAATAGCTGCGCAGGAGCCGCTCCCCGTCGTGCGGATCAGCGTCGACTGCCTCCAGGTGTCGCCAGCCCGGGCCGCCCGGATCGCACAACAGCGAGCGGGCCTCCCGCTCGGTATGCCGGCCGAGAAGTGCGCCACAGGCAACGACGAAGTGCGCTAGGTCGAACAGCGGTAGTCGCTCCCGGCGCCCGTATTCCCAATCGATCAGCACGGGCGCCGCGGGAAGGCCAAGGACATTCCAAGGCGCCAGGTCTCCGTGTACCACCGGTCCGACGGGGGTCAAGCCGTTCACTAATGCGGTAGACAGCCGGCACGCCGTCTCGACGTCGAAGATGGGTTGGTTCGCGGTGGTCACTGCGTCCATTGCGACGACCAGCCGCTCTCGCCACGGCCCGGTCCAGCGCAATCGCGGCACCGAGAAATCGGTTGCCGATTCCGCCAACGAGGTCAGCAGGGCGGCCTCGTTGGCAAGCCGCTCGTCATTAGGTCCAGCGATCTTCACGACTGTGATCTGGGACCGTCTTGTGCCGCAAACGACGACGAGCCGTCCGGGTGTCGAGGAATCGATCGCGAGCGCCCCGTCAATGTCCAGGTTGAGAAAGCGGCCAATCTCCTCGAGGGAGGCGGGCGGCTCCGCCGAGCGCCCCAAACCCAGCCACAACGCTAAGTTGCTAAGCGGAGCCAGTGCCCGGGCAGCCGGGTTGTAGGACCGGAAGAAGGTTCGGGCGTACCACGAGTCCCCGGTGGCCTTGGCGTGAGTGCGTGCTGCAGTCAGTGGAACGGTGCGCCAACGGAAGTACCTGCTCGACGTTGCTGTGGCCGCCGTCCAGGCGGCGCGAGCGATGCTAACAGGATCCTGGGCGACCACATCGGCGGTAAGTACCAGGCGACCCGCGCGGGGGGCATACTGCTGCCACCGCTCGATTTGCCGGGCCACCTCGTCAATACCGATTTCTGGTTTTCTCGCGTCGATGCTGGCCGGCGCGCCGGCCAGCATCATGATGATATCGGCCGGACGAACCAGGCGGCCGGCGGCCGCCACTAGCGGGCCGAGCTTCGGAGGTAGTCGGTATCGCACCGGATCCACAGCCATGTCGAACCAACCCCGCTCGACAATTGTGAGCGTCGATGTCTCCGATCGCAGGCGCTGGCGGACGGAGTGCTGCAGCCACACCAGCACCAGCGCCGCGATCTTAGCCAGCGCCAAGGGGAAGGGGTAGGGCGCAGCGCCATGCGGGTCGACTACGGGACTGCCCACAGTGTCACGTGGCCGCAGGGTGGGCCGGCAATGCAGCCGGACCACGTGGACGTGCGAGCGAGCGGCAAGCCCCTCTAGCTCATCGGCGACGGAGGACTTTCCGGCGCCGTCCGGGCCGACCAGGAGCAGAGTACCCAGCCCTTTCTGGCGACCAGAGCGCCTAGGACGACAGTCGGCGCCCGCGCCGGTGTCATGGCAGGCTGCCGCCGGCAGTGGGCCCAGGGGTACCCGCTGCCCGGTGCCGGTCACGAGCGGCCCAATGAGTTTGCCGGCGCATGTTCGGTTCGGTCGCGCCGACGGCGGGCCAGGGCCTGGTACGCGGGCAGCCGTCGCCGAAACGAGAAGAGCACCGCGAGGGCTGCACTGGTCGCCAGCGAGCGGACGACAAGCTCCCTTACCGCCGTACTTGGGTTGGCCACGTTTGCGGCCGTGGTGGCGACCAGGTAGAGCGCCACGCCAGCTGCTGCGTGGACGACGTACGCGTGGATGACCATGCTGCCGTTGAGCCAGGATCGCGTTTTCGGAGCAACGAGCATGGCCACGTGCGAAGCCAGCGTTGTGATGAAGATGACCACCACGACCGACGTCAGGTGTTGAGCTCCCACCCCCCATAGGCCGGCGAACGTGGTGACGACAAGCATCGCTTGCACCGACCACAGCAGGCGCATCCACCCGAGAGCCTCCGCCGCCGAGGCCGTCACCGCGTACGCTGTTTGGGCGGCGAACACGGCGCAAAACAGTGGGAACAACTGAATCGCGGGCTTCCACTCGGGCCCAAGCAGCAGTGCAGCGGCGGGCGGCCCGCAGGCGGCGCCGAGACCGAAGAACAGGCAGGAGACCCCGTCGGTAACTACGATCACGTCCGTCAGCGCCCGCCGGAGGCGCTCGGCGTCAGCAGCGAGGCGGTTGTACATCGGGTAGAGCGATCGCTGTATTCCAGTCAATAACTGATAGGCGGGAAGGGACACTAGCTGCAGCGCCCGCGAGTAGTAGCCCGTCGCAGTCGGACCGGCTACCGACGCAACAAACCACATCGGCAGACCCGCGACGATATAGTGCACGAGATTCTGGCCGCTCACGTTGAGGGCAAAGGGGAGCAAGTCACGCCTGGCCGAGGCTGAGTGTGTGAACGACAACCACCGCCAACCGGTGATCGCGCCCAGAATGAGACCGCCGCCGGCGCTCACCAGCTGAGCCGTCGCCAGCGCGCCCACGCCGGCGCCTGAAACCGCCAGGACCCCGCCAACAACAAACCCGAGAAGGGACGTCGACGCGTCGATCACTGCCGCTGCCCGGAAGCGGTCGTTGCGCCGCAGTATCCCTGAGCACACCACCGATCCGCCAGTCAGCGGCGGCAGCCAGGCCAGGTAGTACAACGCAGTGCGCAACTGCGGCATGTGCAGGAGCGCTCCAGCGGGAGCCGCCGCGGCAACGAGCAGCCCGGAGAGCCCGACGCCTACTCCCAGCGCCATGGTCAACGCTGTGCCGGCCGTCCTCCTGTCGGCCTCGGGCGCCCGCATCAAAGCGTTACCCAACGTGGCGCCACCGAAGTAGCTGGTGACCTGAATGAAGGTCAAGGCGACCGCATAGGCCCCGAAGGCGTCCGGTGGAATCTTCCGAGCGGTCACCGCCGTGTAAGCGAGTTGTCCGAGCAGCAGTACGATTCCCGATACGTAATTCCAGCCGAGCGCCCGGGTGAGTACAGGCATCAGCCCCTGCCCCGTTGTCATCGCAACCGTTCGTCGGAGCCCAGCGCGCTCCCGTAGACAGCGAGCCAGTCCTCTACTCCTCGTCGGGGGCTGAAGCGCCGCAGCGCCCACTCCCGGTCCGCCAGGTGATCCACGCACCGGTGGCTCGGCGCCCGGGTCAACGCCGCCGCCCACAGCTGGGCATCCCGCGGGATCAACATCGCCGTGGCGAACTCGCTCAGCCACTGAAGGCCGGCGCTATGCGCGGCGACGACGGGCGTCCCAACGCAGAGCGCTTCGGCTGCAACGAGCGCAAAACCCTCCCGAACGGAGGGGATTGCCACCAAGTCGGCCGATGCGATCAGTTGAGCGACGTCAGCGACCGGACCCAGTCTGCGCAGCTGATGCGGTGGACTCACGCGGGCCCACGCCTCGCGCTCAGCCGAATGCGCTCCGGATTCATGCCCGGCGTGCAGGACCACCACTGGACGACGGACGTGGGCGAGGGCGTCCAGCAAGAGCTCGTGGCCCTTCCCTGGGGCACAGTTGCCCACCAATGCCACGATCAGGGAATCCGCTGGAACAGCGATCGTAGCGCGCAGGGCACGACCCTCCACGACGCTCACACCTCCCATCGTCGCAGTGTCGACCCAGTTCTCGACCGTTGCGGCGACCGACGTTCGATAGCGGCGCCGCTCGTGCAAGGCCACTTCGAGCGAGCACGGAACGGCAACGACGCCGAGGGCATCCGCGATGCGGTTGCGGCGGCGGCGGCGGCGGGTGACGTCTGGGGGATATTCGAACATGGCATGGATGGAGCGGACGACGGCGGGGCGAGGCCGCACGGATGCAGCCAGTACGGAAACGTAGTGAAACATCTGCTCCTCGTGCAGGTGAATGACGGCAGGCTGCAGTTCGCGCAGCAACCGACGCAGAGCCAGCAATCCGCGCATCGTCCGGTTGCTCGGCAGAAGCCGAACGTCGTAGCCTGCGGCCTCCAGCACGGCGGCGTACGGATGCTCGCCGTCGGCCATACCGACCACGATGGGCTCGATGCCGACTCGAGACCACTCGGAGCGACTGCAAGCGAGCATGCGTTCTGCACCGCTGGGACGCAGATTACCGAGTGTGTGTAACACTCGGATCGGTTTGGTCCGCGTCACGCAGCAACGTGCCGGAGCATGGCCGCCTCGTACCACGACAGATAGGCGGCGGTCACGACTTCGCTGCCGAAGGCCGTCCGCGCTCGGCGCGCGCCTGCGGCACCGAGACGCTTGGCGAGCTCTGCGTCGCGCAGCACCTGGAGGACGGCGCTCTCGATGGCGGACGGGTTCGTAACGTCCACGAGCAGCCCTGCGTCTCCGTTGCCGATGGTCCAACCGACGGCGCCAGATCGACTGCCTGCAACCACCGGGACACCGCAAGTCATGGCTTCGGCAATGGAGAGCGCAAATGACTCCTCCACAGAGGGGTGCACGAAGACGTCTGCCTCGTGCAGATGCTGGACAAGCGTCTGCCGGGATAACGGCCCCAAAAACAAAACGCCCTCTGCCCATCCACGTGCCTTCGCCTGAACGGCTGTCTCACCGAGCGGATCAAGGGCCGGCCCGATCAGGCGAAGCTCAGTGTCCGGTAACTGAGCTCGGACGCCGGCAAATGCCTCGAGCAGTCGGGTGACATTCTTAAGCGGGCCCCCACTTGCCACGTCCACGACGACGGAGCCGATGCGGGTGCCGGGCCCCTTGCTCGCTCGCGGCGGGAGCTGGTCGACGATATTGGGGATCACCGTGATGGGGCCACGCCAGAGCATTTCCCGTCGCCACTGCGAAGCGAGGTAGGGCGAGACCGCCGACAGCCTGTGGATGCCGAACCGCGCTCGGTAGGCCACGAGCGTGCGGAGCGCCCGATAGGCGGATGGCATCCGGCGCAATACCGTCAGTGGCGCATCGTGCGCCGTGACGAGGACGGGACGCGAGTCCGACTCGCAGGCCAGGGCGAACTCGTAAGTCCAGTTCGCATGCAGCAGCTCGCCGTCGGTCCGCTTGAGCAGGTCGGCGACGTGGCGACGTTCCGCCCGATACCCGTCGGCGGCCCGGGCTCGTGCGCTCGAACGGTACGGCGCCACCAGGACGCGAAGGTTCGCCGAAGCGAATTCGACCGGCTCGGGCACGTCGGGCGCTAGGGTCACCACCTCGACTTGGCGGCCGGCCTCGAGGAGGCCGAGCGCCAGGGAGTTGACCGGAACCCCTCCGAGCCCGTTGACCTCCTGGGCATTTGCGCGGGCCTGGCCGGTCAACTTAGCCGCAAGCGCCGCCGGGGATGCCGGCCCGACCAGAACGATGCGTGCCGGATCGCTACCGCCTGCCATCTGCCGTCCGCCGTTCGTCCGCTGCCTCGTGCAGCACGTGCGCGAAGGAATCAGCGATGACGTTCGGATGCAAGTGGTCGGCGGAGGCGCGCGCGGCGGCGCTCAGTTCCCGCCACCGGGCCGGACTCACCCCAGTCGCCCAGTCAACCGCCTTGAGAACGTCGTGATGGTCGCAAGGACGGAATGTCCAGCCGTTGACATTGTCGCGCACGAGTTCGGTAACAGCCTGAGCGTACACGCTTCCCAGGACCGGAACCCCAGAAGCCAGCGCCTCGCCGACGACCAAAGCCCATTCGTCGGAGAGGCTGGGGTGGACGAGATAGTCAGCTTGAGACAGGAGTCGTGCCAGTTCCGCGGGTGGTTGCATCCCAACGAACTCGATGGGTAGCTGATAGTCATTTGCTTGCTGCTGGAGGCGCTGTCGTAGGTAACCATCCCCAGCCACCGTTAGGCGCCAATGGTGGCGAGGCAGCGAGTTCAGAGACCGGAACAGCAGGTGCAGTCCTTTGCTTTGCACTAGGCGGCCGATCGCCAAAAGCTCGGTGCGTTCGGTAGACCTTCGGTCGGCCACGGGCGCGACGGCCGCCGGGTTGAGCGCCTGGTGGACCACTTCAATGCGGTTCGCGGGGGCACCGATTGAGCGAAGGTAGTCGCGCCCTGACGTCCCGTTAACGATCAGTCTGCTGGCCCGCCGCAAGATGAGCGGCCGAGCCAATCGTTGCGCTCGACTTCGCCCTTGCTCCGAGTGCTCAGACATGCGAATCCAGAGCACGAGGGGAACGGTGTCCCGGGCGCAGAAGCGGGCTGCCGCCATCGTCCGCACACCGAGGTCGCCGCTAACCACGACGGTCGGCTGGTAGGACGCCAATGCCGACGAGATGCCCAAGGCAACGACCAGTGGCAGCGGCTCAGCGAAGCCTGCCGGGTGCCGCCACGTCCGTTTGAACGAAACGTGCTGGAGAGCGTGCACTTCAATGTCGACGCGACTGAGCGCTTCGCGCGTCGCATTGCTGATATCCCAAGCGAAGACCCCGAGCGCGTCTACGCGGGCGCGTAGAGCGGTGAGAAAGGGTACTCGATAGTCTAGGATCCTGCCCTCGAGAAAGGCGACGCGAACGGTCATTCAGCGCACCATCCGGACGCCTCTGGACGTCAGACCCTTAGCCAAGATCCGCGCATACGGAATGGCAGCCACGACTGGCCAGATTGGACCTCCGTGGCGACGCAGATACCGCACGTGCGATCGAACGGGCATTCCTTTGCGACTGAGCAGGAAGGTCCAACGCTCTCGCCATGGCGCATCGCGGTGCCGATGAGCCATGGGGTTTCCCGCACAGGTGCCAACATGGTTGGGAGCGAGCAGTGCAACGCCACCCTGACGCCGCAGCCGCAGCCCGTAGTCGAAGTCGGCGTAGGCATGCTCGTAGTTGCCATCAATTGATCCGAGAAGTTCAGCGGTTGTTATGGGCACTAGCAAGACGTTCCCGTGGACGGTGTCCACTTCGATGGCGCAACCCGTGGGTCGAACCACTTCGTAGCGCAGCGGATGCCAATCGCGACGTCGTACACCGCCGTACGAAGTGGTGCCTCTGTCCGGATCGAGCACCGGTCCAGCTACGACGTGCAGCCTGGCGGCGCTTCGGCTAACGTCGATCAAGCTGGCGAGCGCAGTCGGCTCAAGAGCAACATCGTCGTTCAGCCAGAGTAGGTAGTCTGGCCGGTGTCGACGCGCTTCTGCCTCGGCCACGGCCATGCCGCTGGCCCAGAACAAGTTACCATTGCCGGCGATCACACGGACCCGCTCAAAACGAGCAAGGACTGCCTCGGTCGTGCCGTCGGGGCTAGCGTCGTCCACCAGCACCGCGGAGATGTCCGCCTCGACGTCGACCTGCGCAAACAGGCTGTCGAGGCAACGCAAGGTCGTTTCTCGCCGGCCGTAGCTGGTCAGAATCGCCGTGACCGCCGGAAACTCGCGACTCACTGTCTGCGTCACTCGGACGTCCGGCGCGTGGCCGAGGTCACTCGCGGGGGATCGGACAGTATGTCGCGACGGTTGCCACTGCCGAGTGCGCCGCTCGCCGAGACCGCCTGGCCGTCGGTCGCCCGTCTGGTGGGCGCGCCGCCCCCAGTGCTGCGCTCCGGCAGTTCGCTTGAGGAGTCGGTCACCATGTTGACGACAATACCGAGCACGTTCGCGCCCGCCTGAGCCATCGTCTGGGCGACTCTTTCGGCATCCCGCCGCATCTTGCCGTGACGTACAACCAGCGCGACGCCGTCCGCCAGACCCGCCACCGTCGACACGTCAGAGTCACGGAGCAGCGCAGGGGCATCGATGAGCACGATGTCCGCCAGTTGCTGGAGGTCACGCAGCATCACCGAGAAGCGCGGGTTGCCTAGAAGAAGATCCGCGCCGTGTGGTCGAACCGTGCCGTGTGGTAGCAGGCGAAGTCGATTGCCGGCAGACAGGCGCACGACCTGCAGTGCTGACTGGACGTCGACGCCGCTCGCCAGCACGTCGGTAAGACCGATGCTGCCGTCGAGGTCGAGATACGCCGAAAGGTTCGGCTGTTGCGCATCCGCCTCAATGATCAAAACACGCAAGCCAGTATTCGCCATGCTTGCGCCGAGGTTAACGCAGGTGGTTGACCTGCCCACGCCAACAGCGAGGCTCGTCACAGCTAGTGACGTCGGCAGCCCCGAGGCGGCGAGGAGGCTCAGGTTGAGACGCAACTGCCGTAATGCCTGGTCATCCATAACTGCGAGGGGCTCACTGTCGGGCATCCATGGAAAAGTAGCGAGCGTCGCAACGACGGTTTGCGGGTTAGGCCCGCTGGTCCGTTCCGAGACGGCCGACCGACGTCGCGCGAGTGACTCGCGCAGCACCGCGGCGCCGACTCCAAGTGCGACGCCCACGAACAAACCGAGCAAGAGGTTGATCACAGGCCGCGGGGATACTGGAGAGGACGGTGTGTCAGCTGGCTGGACCACGGTAACGTTAACGGCTGGCGCCCCTGCCGAGCCCTGAAGGTTCTTCACTACACCGGAGAACTGTGCACCCACCGCGTTCGCGATGTCTCGTGCACGGGTGGCACTCTCGTCCGTGACTGTGATGTCGATTAGTACGGTGTTCAGTGGAACCTTGGCACTTATCATTCCAGCAAGCTGGTCCGGTCGAAGCGGTAACCGCAACTGTTGGATAACTGGCCTAGTGACTGCAGGCGACGTCACGATCGCGGCGTAACTTTGAACCTGTGACTGCGCCAACAAACTGCCCTGATAAGGGCCGCCGACTTGCGGATCGGCGCTATTCGCGGACACGAAAGCCCGCAAGGTGGTGGCGTATGTCTTCGTTGCTGCGGCCGTCGCGCCAACCGCACCCCCGACAACTAGCACGCAACAAACGAGAGCAAGAAGCCAGCGGCGTCGTAGCGCAGACAACATTCCTACTGATTCCACTGTCCCCTACCTGATAAGTGCTTCTGCGGAAACGAATCACTGCGCATTATCCCGCCTGTAACCGAGATACCGCACGGTCGCTACTACGGCAGTTTGCATCGGTGCCCGATGCTATCAGCAGTCGCCCCTTACCCCATCCCCCTCGGTCGACAGATCTGAGCCGCCTCTGCGGCCACACTTCAGCGCCGTCGGCTCCCACTGGTCCACGGAGAGGTAACTGCTCACCTGCTTCTCAGGCGGTGACGGGCATCCACGGGTCCCGGCGTGCAGCATGCGCAAGACACCGAACGCGGACTGACCCTGGTTTCGCGCTGTGGACAAGTAGGAGCGCAACCGGCAGAAAGCAACTCATCCGGCATCGCTGTGGGTCGGTGAGGTGTGCGACGGCGCGGAAGTGCCTTTCGTGCAAGCGGATCGGGGTGGCGCGCTTGGGGTCGGGTGACGCGCACGGGCGGTGACCTAGGTTTGGCGGTTCCGACGCCAGCCAGACGAAGGGTCGCCCGTGCGCGTCACGACTGCATTCAACCGCCTGCTTGCGCTGCCTGGGGTGTCCGTCACCTAGGTGTCGTTCGGCCCGGACACGGTCGTAGTTGATGCCGCGTTGCGCGCCGTCGTCTGTGCTGCCCGCAGTGCCAGTTCAGCACCGCCGCCCGCTATGACACCCGGCCGGTGTTCTCCAGCTGGCGGCACACCGACATGGGCCGGAGGAAGGTGCTGGTGCGGGCCGGTCTGCGCCGGCTGGTCTGCCCGAGCCATGGGGTGCGGGTCGAGGCGGTGCCGTTCGCCCGGCACCGCTCAGGGTTCAGCTCAGGCCTGTCGACCGTCACAGCCGGGCTTCGAGGATCTGGTGGCCTTCTTGGCGTGGCGACCAGGACCGACAAAACCACCATCACCCGGCTGTCCCGGGTGGACTGGGACAGCGTCGGGCGGATTTGCCAGCGGGTCGTCGCCGACGGCTTGGACCCGGGATGTCTTAATGGGCTGGTGAGCATCGGAGTCGATGAGACGAGTTGGCGGCGTCACCACCACTGTCGCACGTTGATCACCGACCACACCGGCAAGAAGATCGTGTGGGGCGCTGAGGGTAAGGACACCGCCACCCTGGACGCGTTCTTCGACGAACTCGGTACGGAACGGGCCGCAGCGTTGCGGGCGGTCAGCATGGACATGGGACCGGCTTTCAACAAGTGTCGAGCGTCGTCGGCACGCCGCCGGCCCGGCGCAGCGCCACGTCAACCGCGGCGTGCACGCCGGGCAGGGTCTTGTCCAGCAGCGGCAGCACCACCCGAAAGCGGCACCAGGCCAGCCAGAAGCAGAACAGCACCGTCACCGTGCCGGCCACCCGGGGCCCGTCGCCGAAGTCGTACTGGCCCCACAGCCCTTCTCCAGGGGTCGACTGGGTGTTGCATGACGTTGCGTGAACCGTCGTGTGGCAGGGTTCTACGGCGGTTCTCCCGGGGTGTGGTGCTCGTGGCTGGTAGTTGTTCATCAGCCCACCACG
>Ga0066793_10001189_pt1 | contig 11590 bp, 9 predicted proteins | sample PersoiDNA2013189_FD_83876 | JGI IMG/M metagenome (GOLD analysis project Ga0066793, IMG submission 83876) | Permafrost soil microbial communities from the Arctic, to analyse light accelerated degradation of dissolved organic matter (DOM) -... | ecosystem: Environmental > Terrestrial > Soil >...
AGGGTTCCCATCGATCGCGTAGGCGAAGCTGGGCTTTGCCCAGCGGAGCCAGAGCGCGGGAGGGTTTGGGAACCCTTTGAGGGTTCCCATCATCATGTCGAGCCGCTTGGCTTTTCGAGCGCGGCCCGGGGCGGCTCGATGATCATGTCGCACAGGGCGGCGCCGGCGGGAATCATGGGGAACACGTTGTCCTCCTTGACCACCTCGGCGTCGATCACGCAGGGGCCGCCTTCGTAGTCCATCGCCGCTTGCAGCACGCGATCCACGTCCGCCGCGCGGCGCAGGTGGAAGCCCTGGATACCGTAGGCCTCGGCCAGCTTGGCGAAATCGGGGTTGCCCTCGAGATCCGTGCCCGACAGCCGGTTCTCGTAGAACAGCTCCTGCCACTGCCTCACCATGCCGAGAAAATGGTTGTTGATGACCAGCACCTTGACGTTGAGCTTGTTCACCGCGGCGGTGGCCAGTTCGGACAGGGTCATCTGGAAGCCGCCGTCGCCAACCACGGCCCACACCGGATGGTCCGGGCAGCCCAGCTTGGCGCCGATGGCGGCGGGAAAGCCGAAGCCCATGGTGCCAGCGCCGCCCGATGACAGCCAGTGGCGGTTCTTGGTCGTGCGCAAGAACTGCGCGGCCCACATCTGGTGCTGACCCACGTCGGTGGTGATGATGGCATCCCGCCCGCCCAGCTGGTCCAGACGGTCGAGAATGTACTGCGCGCGCAGGCCGCCCTTCTTGGGATAGTGCAGGGGGAACTGCTCGCGCCAGGCGCCTATCTGGCGCAGCCACGCCTCCGAGTCACAGCGACCGACCATCGGCAGCAGATCCTCGATCACCAGGCGAGCGTCGCCGGCCAGGCACACGTGCGGTTGCAGCACCTTGCCGAACTCGGCCACGTCGATGTCGACGTGGATCTTCACCGCGTCCTTGCAGAAGATCGAGAGCTTGCCGGTGATGCGATCGTCCCAGCGCGAGCCGATGGACATGATGAGGTCGCAGGCGTCGACGGCCTTGTTGGCGTAGGCCGTGCCGTGCATGCCGAGCATGCCGAGGTGAAGCTCGTGATCCTCGGGCACCGCGCCCTTGCCGAGCAGCGTGTTGACGACGGGCGCGCCCAGCTTCTCGGCGAACTTGAGGATGGCCTTGCCCGCGCCGGAAATCACGGCGCCGTGCCCGACAAGCAGCACGGGTCGCTGGGACTTGGCCAAGAACGCCGCCGTTTGCTTGAGCGCTGCCGGCTCGGCGTGATCGGGCACGTAGTAGCCAGGAAGCCTGACCTCGTCCACGAACGGCGCCGGGCAAGGGGCGGCCAGCACGTCCTTGGGCAGATCGACGAGCACGGGGCCAGGCCGTCCGGTGGTGGCGATGTAGAACGCCTCCTTCATCACGCGTGGGATGTCGCTGCTCTCCTTGACCAGGAAGCTGTGCTTGACGACCGCATACGTGATGCCGGTGACGTCTGCCTCCTGGAAGCCGTCCTTGCCCAGCATGGGCCGGATGACCTGGCCGCACAGGACGACGAGCGGCACCGAGTCGGAAAGGGCGGTGAGCAGGCCGGTGACCGTGTTGGTCGCGCCCGGACCGGAAGTCACGACCACCACGCCCGGCCGGCCCGTGGCACGGGAGTAGCCGTCGGCCATGTGGGTGGCGCCTTGCTCGTGGCGCGTGAGGATCAGCTTGATCTTCGATTCGTAGAGGGCGTCGAAGAGGGGAATCGCCGCGCCGCCGGGCAGTCCAAACACGACCTCGACACCTTCGCGTTCGAGGCACTGCACGACCTTGTCGCCACCCGTGGGGATCTTCGCCCCCGCCGGGGCGGACGCCGGCCTTGCGCTGGCGCCTAGACGCGCATTTCTGCGTGAACTTGTCTTCTTCTTGCCGGTCTTCGTTGCCATCTTCACAGTTTCCTCGTCAAGTTGACGTCAAACATCGAAACGAAGTCCAAATGTTTACGTCTTTGCGATGAAGTTAATACCACAAAGCAAGAATCTGTGCACGAACATGGAAATTGCGTTGCGACAACGCGGCGCGCTCATTGCCTGATCTTCACCAAGGCGAGCCCGGGTCGGACCCTCATCCCAACCTTCTCCTCGGGCCGCTGCTATTCCACCGTCACACTCTTAGCCAGGTTGCGCGGCTGGTCCACGTCGGTCCCGCGGGCCACGGCCATGTTGTAGGCCAGAAGCTGCAAGGGCAGGACAGTGAGCAGCGGTTGCAAGAGCGCGGGTGCGTCCTCGACCCAGAGCACGTCCTGGCACAGCGCCTTGATGGCCTCGTCGCCCCTGGTCGCGACCGCGATGACGTGACCCTCGCGCGCCCGCACCTGGGCCAGGTTGGACAGTACCTTGTCGTAGGTCTTGCCCTGGGTCGCGATGATGACCACCGGCAGGCCATCGTCGATGAGGGCAATGGGGCCGTGTTTCATCTCGCCCGCGGCATAGCCCTCGGCGTGGATGTACGAGATCTCCTTCAGCTTGAGCGCGCCTTCGAGGGCGATGGGGTAGTTGGTGCCGCGGCCGAGGAAAAGGAAATCGCGTGCGTGCATGTACTTGCGGGCGAGTTCGCGCAGGTTCCCCGAGGCGCGCAGGGTCTCGCTCATCTTGTGCGGGATGAGCACCAACTCGGCGATGAGTTCGGCCGCCGCTTTGTCGCCGAGGGCGCCGCAACGCCGGCCGATGTGGATGGCCAGCAGGGTCAGGGCGGCGAGCTGGGCGGTGAAACACTTGGTCGAGGCCACGCCGATTTCGGGCCCGGCGTAGGTGTACAGGACCAGATGGCAGGCGCGGGCGATGGCGGAGTCGACCACGTTGCAGATGGCCAGCGTACGCGCCCCGCGTGCCTTGGCTTCCTTGACGGCGGCCAGGGTGTCGGCGGTCTCGCCACTCTGGGAAATTGCGACCACCAGATCGTTTGCCCCGACCACGGGCTCGCGGTAGCGGAATTCGCTGGCCAGATCCACCTCGCACGCGATGCGGGCCACGTTCTCGATGAGAAACTTGCCCACCAGGCCGGCGTGGTACGAGGTTCCGCAGGCCAGGATGATCACCCGCGCGGGCGGCTCGCCGAGGGCCTGACCGTCGAGGATCACGTCGTTCGTGTCGAGCAAGAGCCGGCTGCGCAAGGTGTCGCTGACCGCTTGTGGCTGCTCGTGGATCTCCTTGAGCATGAAGTGAGGGTAGCCGGCCTTCTCCGCCTGGCCCGCCGTCCAGGTGATCGTCCGCGGCGTCCGTATCCGCGGATTGCCCTCGACGTCGGTGATCAGCATCGACGTCCTCCCCAGTTCGACCACGTCGCCGTCTTCGAGAAAGATCATGTCGCGCGTGTATTCGAGAATGGCCGGCGCATCGGAGGCCAGGAAGCGTTCACCGTCGCCGGCCCCGACGACCAGGGGCGAGGCGTTCTTGGCGCCCACCAACGTGTCCGGGTGTAAATCGGACACCACCGCGATGGCGTACGAGCCCTCGACTTGCCCGAGCGCCTGGCGAACCGCATCGGCCAGGGTCTTGGCCCCGCCGGTCAAGGCCTCATCGATGAGGTGGGCGATGACCTCGGTATCGGTCTGCGACGAGAATGTTCGGCCGCTCGCCTGCAAGCGCTCGCGCAGGCTCGCGTGGTTCTCGACGATCCCGTTATGTACGACGGAAACCGAGCCAACCTTCTGGGGATGCGCGTTCTCGTCGGACGGCCGTCCGTGCGTGGCCCAGCGGGTGTGCCCGATGCCCACGCTTCCCTTCGGCGGATGGTCCGCCACCAGTTTCTCGAGCGCGGCCAGCTTGCCCCGACAGCGCAGCAACTGGGTCTGCCCGCCGGAAAGAATCGCAACCCCGGCCGAATCGTAGCCACGGTATTCAAGCCGGCGCAAACCGCTGATGAGCACCGAGGTCGCGTCGCGCGCGCCCGCATAGCCGACAATTCCGCACATACGAAAAGGTCTACTCGCCGCTGTCGGGTACGGCAAGGCTCTTCTCGGCCACCGCGCATGTCAGATCGAGCGCGGCCAGGAAGCCCTGGTGTCGGGCGCGGCCGGTCCCGGCGATGTCGTAGGCGGTGCCGTGGTCGGGCGAGGTGCGCACGAAGGGGAGCCCTAGGGTCAGGCTCACGGCTTCCTCGAAGGCGAGAAACTTGATCGGGATCTGCCCCTGATCGTGGTACAGGGCCACCACGGCGTCGTACTCGCCGAGCAGCATCTGGCGAAAAATGGTGTCGGGTTCGTGCGGACCGCTCACGCGCGCCGCCAGCCCCGACGTTGAGAGCAATCGCTGCGCAAGGTTTACCGCGGGCAGAACCAGGTGGGCCTCTTCGTCGCCCAGGCGCCCGCCTTCGCCGGCGAGCGGGTTGAGTCCGGCCACCGCGACGCGGGGAAGCCGGACGCCGAAGTACGTGGACAGCGCTTTGGCCGTGAGCACCGTGGTCTGCGCGATGTTTGCCACGGTCAGCAGGGATGGAACCTGGCGAAAGGGAACCCGTCCGGTGACCAGCGTGACCCGCAGCCCACCGCCAATCTGCATGGTGGCGCATTCTCTGGCCCCGACCCGGTTCGACAGATACTCCATGTGGCTTCCGAATGGCCGGCCGGCCCGGGCCGCCCAATCGCGCGAGATGGGGGCCGTGACCAGCGCGCTGACCTTGCCTGCCACGACGGCATCCGCGGCGGCGGCCAGGTAGTCGAGTTGCGCGCGGCCAGTGCTCTCGCTCGGCTCGCCCGGCTGCGCCTCGTCCTCGCCGAGCCGCGTGACGGGCACGACGGTGGCGCGCTTGGGGAGGCTGATCCCGATGCGTGCCGCGGCCCGCGCGAGCACGCCCTCGTCACCGAACACGGTCACGTCCAGCAAGGGACGGGCGGCGAGCGCTCGAACAATCACTTCCGGCCCGATACCGGCCGGACACCCCATCGAAACCCCAATCCGCGGCGAAATCGTCATACCCCAGCATCATACAACGAGGCGCCATGCCGCCCTAGCCTTTGCACCCCGCCGCGCGAAGGCGAGCGGATCACGGATAGATAGCTCGCGCAACCATGATTCATGCTCGTTCGCAGAATCGGCGCCTTCCCCTTGGCTTCCCCAGTTTCCCGGTGCAATACTGGTCAGAGGTATGGACGACTTCCACTGCTCCTTTTGCCAGAAACGCCGGCGCGAGGTGCGGAAACTCATCTCCGGCCCGCGCGTGTTCATCTGTGATGAATGCGTCGCTCTGTGCAACGACATCATCGCGAAGGAAGAAGCGGCCGAGCGTCCCCGCTATCCCCGTCCGCGCGAGATCTACGACGAGATCGACAAGTACGTGATCGGACAGGATCGCGCGAAGCGGGCCCTGTCGGTGGCGGTCTATAACCACTACAAACGCATCGGCCAGCGGGGCAAGGCCGCCGACGTGGAGATCCAGAAGGGCAACATTTTGCTCATCGGTCCCACCGGCTGCGGCAAGACCCTGCTGGTGCAAACCCTGGCGCGCAAGCTGGATGTGCCATTCGCCATGGCCGACGCCACGACCCTGACCGAGGCGGGCTACGTCGGCGAGGACGTCGACAGCGTCATCAAGGCGCTGTACCGCAACGCCGGCAACGATCCCGAGAAAGCCTCGCGCGGCATCGTGTGCATCGACGAGATCGACAAGATCTCGCGCAAGGGCGGCGGTCCATCGGTGACCCGCGACGTGTCGGGCGAGGGCGTGCAGCAGGCCCTGCTCAAGATTCTCGAGGGCAAGCATGCGACCATCACGCCGGATGGCGCGCGCAATCGCCCGCAGCAAGAACTCATCCAGGTCGACACGACCAACATCCTGTTCGTGTGCACGGGCTCGTTCAACGGCCTCGAAGAGATCGTCCGCCGCCGTATCGGCAAGAGCGGATTGGGCTTCGGCGCCTCGATCAGCAAGGGCGGGGAGTCCAAGAACGAGCTGCGCGCGCGGGCTCGCACCGAGGATCTGATCAAGTTCGGCATGATCCCGGAATTCATGGGCCGTCTGCCCATCATTGTCGGCGCCGACGAGCTGGACGTCGACGACTTGGCGGCAATCCTGTGGAAGCCCAAGAACGCCCTGTCCAAGCAATACGAGCGGCTTCTCGAAATGGAAGGGGTCAAGCTGCGCTTCACCGAGGACGCCCTGCGCAGCGTGGCCGAGGAGGCCGCCCGGCGCAAGTCCGGCGCGCGCGGGCTGCGGGCCATTCTGGAAGAAGTCATGCTGGACGTGATGTACGAGATTCCCTCGCTTACCGGGGTTACGGAATGCGTCGTCACCCGTGACGTGGTTGTGTCGCGCGGCCGCCCGCAGCTCATCAAGGAGAAGAAGGCGTCCTAGACCGGGGCGTCGCGGGGTGGCGGCGGGAGCTATCGCTAAACTCGCCCCGCTATCGCTAAACTCGTCCCGCTCCCCTAAACTCGCCCTGCTTCCCTGCCGAAGCTCTCTTATAGGCCCACCCTTCGCGAGGACATCATGCTGAGCAATTCCGAGAAAGAACAACTCCTAGGCGTGCTCGAGGCCGCCAAGAAACGCCTCTCGAAAGTTGGCCAGAGCGCGCTCAACTACTCGATGAACCACGAGCGCAACATCGGGCGTGACTCCATCGACGAATCGATGGAGGAAGAGCTCTTCTCCACCGAGATGCGGTTGCACGACCGCGAGAAGTATCTGCTTGGCAAGATCGACAAGCAGTTGGTGCGGCTCGGGGACAATTCCATTGATGTGTGCGAGGACTGCGGTGAGAAGATCGCGTTCAAGCGCATGCTGGCCCGGCCGGTGACCACCCTGTGCATCGACTGCAAGGAGCAGAACGAGCGTGAGGAAGCCGCCGTCGAACAGCCCGGCCAGGGCGCGGGCCTTGAAGCCGGCGGGCTCGGCGAGCTGGGGGTCGCGGACGAATAGCGGGGCGGGACGAGGCCCGAAAACTGGTCTTCTCGATGCCTCCACGCCGCGTGTGCTATAAAATGCGCCCCACCCAGCCTGGCGGCCCACGCGATGCCTGACAGTCGTTATCGAATCACGGACAAGATCGCCGCCGGCGGAATGGCCGAGGTATTCAAGGGCGTCGCGGAGTCCCTGCAGGGTTTCCGCAAGAATGTGGCCATCAAGCGCATCCTGCCCGCGCTGACCAAGAACACCAAGTTCATCACCATGTTCCTGGACGAGGCGCGCCTGTCGCTCTTTCTCCAGCACGCGAACATCGTCCAGGTCTTCGATATCGGCCACGCCGACGACACGTACTTCATCGTCATGGAGTTCGTCGACGGCGTGGATCTGAAGGCCATCATGGAATGGCGCCGCCGCATCGGGCGTCGGCTGACCATCGGACAGACCATCTATCTCATCATGGAGGTCTGCAAGGGGCTGGCCTACGCCCACGAGCTCACGCACCCGGAAACCGGTGAGAGCCTGGGCATCGTCCACCGCGATGTCTCGCCCGCCAACGTGCTCATCTCGCGCAACGGTGAAGTCAAGCTGGCCGACTTCGGCTTGGCCAAGGCCGCCAGCCAGGTGGAGTCGACCGATCCCGGCGTGGTCAAGGGCAAGATGAGCTATCTCTCGCCCGAGGCCGCGCGCGGCGAGAACGTCGATCAGCGCGCCGACATCTTTTCTGTCGGCATCCTGCTGTACGAGATGCTGACCTCCAAGCGGCTGTTCTACGGCGATACCGACTATCAGACGGTCGAGCTGGTGCGCAACGCGAAGATCCCGCCCATCGCCGCGCAGAATCCCGAGGTTGAGGGCGAGTTCGAGGAGATCTGCCGCAAGGCGCTGGCCCGGCGCATGGAGGACCGCTTCCAGACCGCGACCGACTTGCAGGATGCTCTGGCGCACTACCTGTTCTCGCGCGGCCTGAAGATGATCCAGCGTGACATCGCCGAGATGGTGCGGTCGTGCATGGAGGATCAGGCCACCCAGTCAAGCGGCGGCAAGGCCAAACGTTTTGGAACCACGGACACCAACGTGCTGCACGCCGAGCTCGATGCGTTTACATCGTTCGAGTTCGACAACGCCGCCGCGGAGGCGGAAGCCGCACGAGCCCAGGCGGCGCCGGCTGTTGGCGGGCAGCCGGGTAGCTTCATCGATCCGCGCGCCTGGTCGGACGAGGCCGACTGGCCGGACAAGCGGTTCAGCGGTCGCCGCGACGCCGTCGGCGCGTCCGCGAGCAGCGGCACATTGCCCTACCAGCGCGACACCATCAGCGAGATTCCGGCGCGAGTCAGCCAGACCCTGCCCACTCCGCTGTCGCCCTCACCGCTCGGCGGAAGCCCCATGGCTAACGTGCAGGTGCTTTCGCAGCCCGTGCAACTGCCCGCGTCCTTCTCGCCCCCGCCGCCGCAGCCGGGGCTCGGCAAGCCAGCGCAGCGGGGGGTGATCTTCGGGGCCATGGCGGGTGCCGTGGTGATCGGCGCGATCATCGCCTACTGGCTCTTCAGCGGGCGTTGAAAGGGGTGCCCTGGGAGGGCACCCCAACCCTCCCGCGCTCTGGCTTCCGCGGGCAAAGCCCGCCAGCGCCAGCGCCAACGCGATCGGCTCGCACGCCCACCAGCGGTGCAAGGCGTGCTATGAATGGCCCCCTGTCCGGGTGCTGGCCCGGGCGCTGGGAAAGCGAAAATCGATGCTGCACAGAAAACACGTGGACGCGAAGGGTAACTGGGTCGGGTACCGCCCGGACATCAAGATTCTCGATTGCACCATCCGTGACGGCGGGCTGGTCAACGACCACAAGTTTGACGAGGCCTTCGTCAAGAATGTCTACGACACCTGCATCGCCGCGGGCGTGGACTACTGCGAGCTGGGCTACAAGGGGGCGCGCCGGCTGTTCGCGGCGGGCGAGCACGGCGAATGGAAATTCTGCGACGAGGACACCATTCGCCGCGTGGTGGGCGACGGGCCGCGCACCATCAAGCTCTCGGTCATGGCCGACGTGGACCGCACCGACTACCACACCGACATCCTGCCCAAGGACAAGAGCGTACTCGATTGCGTGCGGGTGGCTTGCTACATCAACCAGATCCCGGGCGCGCTGGACATGATCAAGGACGCGCACGACAAGGGCTACGAGACGGCGCTCAACATCATGGCCATCTCCGCGGTGCAGGATCGCGAGATCGAGGAAGCCCTGGCCGCGGCCGCCAAGAGCCCCGTCGACACTGTGTACGTCGTGGATTCCAACGGTGCGCTGTACTCAGAGCAGGTGCATGATATCGTGATGGGTTTCATCGCCGGGCTCGAGGGCTCGGGCAAGCACGTCGGTATCCACGCGCACAACAACATGCAGCTCGCCTACGCCAACACCATCGAGGCGCTCATCGTTGGCGCGGACCGCCTGGACGCCACCATCGCCGGGTTGGGCCGCGGCGCGGGCAACTGTCCGCTGGAACTTCTGCTCGCCTTTCTCAAGAACCCCAAGTTCCACCTGCGCCCGGTCATCGAGTGCATCGAGAACCAGTTCCTTCCTCTGCGCCAGAAGATGGACTGGGGCTACAGCATTCCCTACATGATCACGGGCATGCTCAACGAGCACCCGCGTTCGGCGATTGCGATTCGTGAGAGCGAGCGCCGTGACGAGTATCTATCGTTCTACGATCAGATGATCGAGAAGGCATAGAAGAGGGGCCTAACGTGACAGCCTCCGCCGCGGCTCTCTTGTGGCTGGTATCGGCCTCGGGTTTGGCCGCCGCCGGCGACGTGGGCGCGATGCTGGACGGTCTGGGTGACGCGGATCTGGTGCTCATGAGCGATCCGCAAACCTCCCCTCCGGTGCGCGTGCTGCTGGCCACGCGGGTTGCCGCGCCCGTCGAGAAGCTGCGGCGGGTGCTCACGGATCCGGGCAGCTATGGCAAGGCCATGCCCGCTTTCAGGCGTGTCGAGGTGATCTCCCGGAGCGAGCGTGCGGGAGCCGTGACCGCGATGGAGGTCGCCTGGGAGCTCGAGGTTCCGTTGTGGAACCTGAAGGGCAAGCTTTGGCTACGGCTGCGAAGCGACGGCGCGGATCTGGAGCTTTTCGAGGGAGATTTGGCGCCCGGCCTCTTCCACCTGACGGCACGCGGGGAACGAGCGGGCAAGCTGGAGCGTTCGGTGCTGGTGGTCGAAGGCTTTGCCAACGTGCGCGACGCCAGCGTGGCCACACGCGAGCTGGTCCGGCGCTCGCCGCTGGCCGAGCCGGCGATGACCGTGGCCGCGGCCTACGTCATGCTCAAGTCGCTGGCTCACCTGGCCGAGGACGGTACGCCCGCGCGCCCGAGCGCCGCGATGGTCCCACCCGATCCCTCCAGCCTCGATAGCGCGGGGACCGTCGCCACGGCCCTCGCTTGGGCTCAGGGGTGTGTGCTGCTGGCGGCGGTGCGCAGCCGGGCGGACGGCCGCCTTGCCCTGGTCGAAGTCGCCATGGCCGCGTCGGCCCGGGCCGGGCAGGCGGCATCTCGAAGCCTGCAGCCGGAGCTATTTCGTACCCTGCCGGGTTGGAAGAAGATCTCGGTGGTGGGCGAGCCGGCCGGAGTGTGCGCCGATCCCGCGGCGCCGTGCTGGGCCGTGGAAGGCGACCTTCCAATCTTCTCCCTCGACGGGCTCTGGAAGATCCGGCCACGTCCATGGCGTGCGCGCATGGTGTCCGGCAATGCCGAGGGTGCGCTCATGGGGATCGACGTCGTTTCGTCCAAATCGTCAGCCCGGGCGACGGTGATTCTGTCCGAGCACCCGCGCCTGGATCGGGCCGGCTACGTGGCACGTAAGCTCATCGCCGCCGAGCCGTATCTCGAGCACGGCCTGGCTCTGGCGTTGACCCTGGTTCACGCGGCCTCGCTTGGCCCGGCGCTGGAGAAGCAGTAGCTCACACCGACTGGCAGTAACCGACGTTCGTGAACCCCGGCAGGGGATGGCAAGTGGTTCCGCCGCCGCAGGTTGGGCCCGGATTGTGGACATCACACATTGGGAGGCACATGCTCTGCGTGTCTGGACTCGCGACGCAGGTCAGTCCTTTGTCACATTCCTGATCGCGGCCACCGAACCCGCACTGGCCCAGCACGCCATACGAGCCCGTAGTCTGGCAACGTCCGGAACCGCTGACGGGGTAGCAGGCCTGCGAGGACGCGCAGCCCTGCTTGGTGTTTACGTAGGTGAGTAGATCGCAGACAACGGGATCCGCGTCGTCGGGGCCTAGGGCCACCAGGTCGGCGGGGCTGTCCGCCGTCACGTCGGGGGCCGTGATCATGGTATCGCTGGCGCCCCCATCATTGCTGCCGCCGCCAGAAGACAGACCGCCACCTCCCGTGGAGGGGATGACGGGATTTGCATCGCCAACACAACCCAACGCAGGCAGCGCGAGGGCGAGCCAAGCGAACACCACGAGCGTTCCTGCTGCATGGCTGATGGCTGGTTCGATCATGATATGTTGCGGCATGGGGCGAGTCTCTTGCAGCAGAGTATACCCACTCCGGGCGCCATGCGCCGCTCCACCGGGTTCGGTTAGAGCACCGAACGGATTGAGGGACCGAGTGAAATTGCGCAGTTGCGAGCGACCCAAGGCGCGAGGAGGGAGAATACTCGACGTATTTGACCGACGAGCAACGCAGGGACGCGACGCAAATGCGCGATTTCACGACGGGAGTCAAACCGTTCGGTGCTCTAG
>Ga0066793_10001190_pt1 | contig 11588 bp, 9 predicted proteins | sample PersoiDNA2013189_FD_83876 | JGI IMG/M metagenome (GOLD analysis project Ga0066793, IMG submission 83876) | Permafrost soil microbial communities from the Arctic, to analyse light accelerated degradation of dissolved organic matter (DOM) -... | ecosystem: Environmental > Terrestrial > Soil >...
CGACAAGGGAGCGCGCCTGCTCGGTCTTGGCTACCCGGGCGGCGAGGCTCTCGACAGGCTCGCGCGCGAGGGCGACCCCGACGCTCATCCGTTTCCGGTCGCCCGCTTGGAGGGCCTCGACTTCTCCTTCTCGGGTCTCAAGACCGCTCTGCTCTATGAGGTGCGCGACCTCGAGCCCGGCGAGCTGGAGCGCAGGAGCGCCGATCTGGCGGCTTCGTACCAGCATGCGATCGTCCGAGCTCTGGTCGAGCGGACGCTGCAGGCAGCGGAAAAGATCGACGCTCGGCAGATTGCGGTCGCCGGCGGGGTGGCCGCCAACTCAGAGCTGCGCAAGGCGCTTGCCGGCGCGGCTTTGGCGCCACTCGAGCTGTGCACCGACAACGCCGCCATGATCGCGTCGGCCGCCCGTTACCTGAAGCCAATGCAGCCGCCCGGCTATCTTGATCTCGATGCCTACGCGTCCCGGCAGCTTGCGTAAGTACTCTCGCCTCGCGCTCGTGGCGCTGCTTTTGGCTGGCGCCGTTGGGCTCGGGCTCTCGTTAAGGGGAAGTAGCGGCGAGCTGCAATCGGGAGCAGCTAACGATTGGGCCGGACTGGCCGGGTCGGCGCGCTCGAATGTTTCGGTCGGGGAGCGAGTCATCGTCGTCCTTCGTGCCCAGTCGCTGGCCGATCACGTCGCGGCCGCGGGGGGCCTGGCGAGTGACGAGGAGGAGCGAGACTGGAGCGCAGAGGCGGTCTCCGATCAGAAGACGATCATCGCCAAGCTCGCCTTGCGTGGAGCCTCGATCGAGCCCGAGCTCAGCTTTACTCGCGTCATCAACGGGTTCTCGGTCGCGCTCGATTCTGGCTCGATCGCCGTCCTCGAGCGCTCGCCTGAGGTGCGCGGCATCTACCCGGTGCGTGTCACCTATCCCACCTCGATCGACGTTAAGTCGCTCGGCAACCCGGCGGCGCTGGTTAGGGGCTATCACACCGAGGTGGCTCTGTCGCCCTACGACGGCCGAGGAGTGACGATCGCCCTGCTCGACACCGGCGTCGACCGTTTGCACGAATACCTGCGCGGTCACGTCCAGTCGGGGATAGACATCGTGGGGAACGATCCCGAGGCAAGTGCCGCGCCCAACCCCGACAACCGCTCCGAGCTCGAGCGCCACGGAACGCAGCTCGCCGGGATAATCGTCGGTCCGGCGGCTCTAGGCGGTGTCGCGCCAGGGGCCTCGATCCTGCCGATCCGGGTAGCGGGCTGGCAGCGCGACACGAGTGGCGCCTACCAGGTCTACGGCCGTACCGATCAGCTCATCGCCGGGCTCGAGCGGGCGGTCGATCCGAACGACGACGGCGATGCCCACGACGCCGCCCGCATCGCTTTGGTCGGCGTATCGGCGCCGCTTGCGGGCTTCGCCGACGGCCCCGAGGCTCGAGCCGTATCGGGCGCGGCGGCTCTCGACACGCTCGTCGTCGCGCCGGCCGGAAACGACGGATCGGCTGGAGAGGTGCACGGCTCGATCGGGAGTCCGGGGGGCGCCAGTGATGCCCTGACAGTCGGCGCTCTCGACCTGCGCCAGAAAAGCGAGAAAGTGCGCGTCGTCATTCGCAGTGGGCTCGCCGTCATCTTCGACGGCGCGGTGTCACTGGGAGGCTCGGCGGTGCCGAAGGCCGCACTCAGCAAGTCGCTTGCTAGTCCGCGAGTGGTCGAGACAACGGCGGGGGGGTTGAAGGCGGCGCCCGAACTGAGCCGTTTCTTCAACAGCAAGGGCTACAGCCTCGTGGCCGGAAAAGCAGCGCTCGTTCTTGCCGGTGACGATCCTCGTAGTGGCGCCCGCAACGCTGGGCTGGCCGGCGCGTCGGTGGTGGTTCTCTACGGGACATCGTTACCAAGCGGAGCCCTCGGCCTTGACGAGAACGTCAATGTGCCAGTGGCCAGTGTTCCTGCCAGCGTCGGCAGAGAGGCAAGCGCCAGGCTGAGCAAGGGAGAGAACGTCGAAGTCTCGATCGGTAAGCCCTTCACCGTCTCCAATCTGGACACCGGTAAAATCGCCCCCTTCTCCTCCCAGGGCCTCTCCTTCACGGGTGAGATAAAACCGAACCTGGTCGCCGCGGGCGTCGGGATCGCCACCGCCGACGCCGGTACAACCGCGGAGGGTTTTCCCGCCTTCGCCACCGTAAGTGGCTCGAGCGCGGCGGCCGCGGTCGTGGCTGGCGCCGCGGCATTGCTCACGCAGGCCCGGCCAGACCTGAGCGAGCGCGAGCTGAGATCGCTTCTCGCGACGAGCGCCCGGCCGCTCGAGCGGTATTCGCTCACGGCTCAAGGGGCGGGCGCGCTTGATCTGGCGGCGGCCGCGCAGACCTCACTTTCCGTGCAGTCGCAATCGCTTGTGTTTCCGCTCATGCGTGGCGCGCGCAAGCAGGCCACGCTCGAGCTCGGGCTGCGAAACCTCGCCGCTAGCAAGCTCGTCGTCGCGGTGAGCGCCAATTGCGAAGGCAAACCCGACTGGGTGCGGGTACGGGTGTGGCCGCGCCGCCTTCTCGTCGGGGCCCACGGTCGAAAGACCGTCAAGCTGAGGGTCGACCTGGTCGGAAAGGACCGCGGCTCGAGTGCACAGGGCACCGTTACGCTGCTTCTCTCCGGCGGTCAGGTGCTTCGCGTTCCCTGGTCGCTCCGCTACGCCTCGGGCAGCAGCAATCTGATCTTCCAGGCCGGTCTTTCGAGCCGCGCCTTCGGCGCTTCGGATAGCGCCGCGGAAGTTCTCACGCTCGGGCTGGGCCGTGTGAGTGGCACCTGGGAGCGCCGGATCGAGCCGGCCATGAAGGTCGAGGTGGGGCTCTGGAACAAGGAAGGCCGATTCCTGGGTGTGCTGGCGAGGATGAGGGATGTCCTTCCAGGCCGCTACGTCTTCGGGCTCACCGGCCGTAACCCGGCCGGGGCTACGCTTGCTTCGGGCGACTACAAGCTGCGCATAACGGCTTTTCCGAGCGGTGGCGGCAAAGCCTCGGTCCGCTCGCTTCACTTCACGATCAAAGCGGCGAAGAAGACGAAGACCACGACCACTACGCACAGGTGAGCGCCCGGCTGGTCTGATACAAACGGCTCTGTCCCGAAGAGTCGAAAGGAGCGGCGAGTGAGCGCCAAGTATCGATTCCGCTACCTACGCGGAAGATTCCTCGGCGCTGGTAGCGTTGCGGCCGCTTAATCCGACCCGGTTCTGGAGGTTTTTCTAGGTGGCTGATCGACTGAGGACGAGTGTCGCGACACGGCTGAGCCGTTATCTGCAAGTGGCGAGGCAGGCGGCTAAGAGTGGCGCCGAGCGCATCTCGTCCTATGAGATCGCCGCTTACACCGGCGTCAACGCAACTCAGGTTCGTCGCGATCTCTCGTCGTTCGGCAGATTCGGCAAGCGGGGCTCGGGTTACGAGATAAGTTTCCTCTGCGAGCGCATTCGCGGCATTCTCGGAGCTAACGAAAGCTAGTCGATCGTGGTTGTGGGAGCCGGTCGGGTGGGCGAGGCCTTGGTCAGCTCGCAGCTCTCCGATGGGCAGGGGATCGAGATCGTCGGCATCTTCGACATCGATTCGAGCAAGATCGGGAAGCGAATCGGGCCCCTGAGCGTGAGCTCGGTACGAGATCTCAAGCAGCAGGTGGAGAACCACAGGGCCAGGGGCGGCGTAATAGCTGTTCCTGCGCAGGAGGCCCAAAGCGTCGCGGACGAATTGGTCGATGCGGGCGTGCGAGTCCTCTTCAACTACTCCGAGACGCTGCTGGACGTTCCGAGCGACGTTGTCGTGCGGACCTCAACCCGGCCGCCGAGCTTCTTTCGATGCTCTGCCTCAGCGCGTAACCTGCGCCTAGTGCCCCTACAGGCAATACCCTCCGGCTTCTGGCCCGCGATCACGCGGCGCGCTACTGTGTCCTCAGTCGCACCCGTACCGTCAAGTACGAATGCTTCCTGCGTCCTTGCATCGCTTGGTGCTCGCGACCCAGAATCCCGAAAGCATCACCTGAAGAGGCACTAGTGCGCATCCTTCTTTGGCACGGGTACCTGCTCGGCGGAACGGGCTCCAACGTCTACACGCGCTCGCTAGCCCGCGAATGGAGCAGAGCCGGTCACGAGGTCGTGCTCTTCTGCCAGGAGCGGCACCCCGAGCGCTACGACATCGGCACGGCGAGTCTGGTGCGGCCGGAGATCGGAGCGCTGCTTCCGGTGTTCGTGCTCGACCGCTATGAAGGCTTGGAAGCGCGCCTGCTGCACGAGATGAGCAGGGAGGAGCTGGAGCTCTACGTGGAGCTGAACGGCGAAGCGCTCCGGCGCCATCTTCCGGCCGATCTCGTCTTCGCCAACCACGTTCTCCCGGGCGGAGCTGTGGCCGCCGCGGTCGGGGCGCCCTATGCGGTCAAGGCGCACGGCTCGGAGCTCGAGTACTCGATGCGCGGCCGGCCCGAGCTCGAGGAGTGGGGGAGGCGCAGCCTCGCGCGCGCCGGTGCGGTCTTCGTTGGCTCGGGGCATGTCCGCGGGGCGCTCGAGGAGATGGTCGGCCCGCAGGAGCGGATCTTCGAGGTTCCGCCGGGCGTGGATATCGAGGCCTTCGTCCCCAAGCCGCGCGAGCAGGCGTTAGAGTTGTTGCTCGAGGAAGCGCGGCGCGATCCACCCAATCCCGCCGGAGCCGATGACCGCCTCCCCGACCAGGGCAACGCCGAGCGCTTCGCCGCCTTCTTTTCGCAGCCGGGCGCGACAGTCGTCTACGTCGGCAAGCTGCTCGAGAACAAGGGCGTTCACTTACTGCTCGAGGCGTTGCGAGGTCTGGATGCGAAGGCGGTCGTGGTTGGCTTTGGCGACTTTCGACCTGAGCTGGAGCAAATGGCAGGGCCACGCGTGCTTTTCAGCGGGGCGCTCGAGCATCGCCATCTCGTCAACCTGCTGCCGCTCGCCGATGTCGCTGTCGCTCCTTCGATCTTCCCGGAGGCTTTTGGCATGGTCGCCGCGGAGGCCGCCGCGGCCGGGGTTCCGCCGCTCGTCGCCCGCCACTCCGGCCTGGCCGAGATTGCCGTGGGCCTCGAGCACGAATACCCGGAAGACCGGCGTGAGCTGGCCAGCTTCGTGAACGGAGACGCCGGCGACCTGCACGCTAAGCTCGAGGCGCTATTGGCGCTGCCCGAGTCGCAGCGGGAGTTGCTCGGGAAGGCAGCGCGCCGGGCGGCAGAGGCCAACTGGAGCTGGAACACGGTGGCCGAGCGGCTGCTCCAGCCCTTTACTATTTGAAGTATCGTCGCGAACCCTTTATTCTTTGAAGCAATGGGCGAGGGACAGACGCTTTCGGTCGACCAGCAACTGGCTTCGGCCTACGAACAGCTGGAGAATGCGCGCGACTTCACCGTGGCGGTCGAGGAGGAGTTCGCGCTGCTCGATCCCGACACGCTCTCGCTCGACAACCGCTTCGAGGAGTTGCAGGCTCGAGCCGCGGGGCGGGAGGTCGAGTCACACCTGGCCGGTGAGCTCATTGCCTCCGAGGCGGAGGTGAGAACCGGCCGCTGTGAGAGCTTCAGCGAGGCGGCGGCCACGATGGGTGAGCGGCGCGAGCAATTGAGCGCGCTCGCCGACGAGCTGCAAATTGTGCTCGGGGCGAGTGGCACCCATCCCTGGAGCCCCTGGCAGGCGCAGAGGATCATCGACACGCCTCATTACCGTCGCAACGACGAGCTCCTGCGCTACGTCGTCTGGCGCAACAACACCTTTGGACAGCACGTTCACGTCGCCATCCACGGCGCCGACCGGGCCGTCCGGGTTGCCAGCGCGATGCGCAACTTCCTGCCCGAGCTGCTTGCGCTCTCGGCCTCCTCGCCCTTCATCGAAGGTGTAAACAGCGGTCTGCACTCGGCCCGCACTCAGATCTTCACTCGCACCTTTCCGCGTTGCGGCGTTCCGGACGCCTTCGCCGATTGGCGCGAGTACGAGCAGTTCGTGCGTTTTCTTTACCGCACCGGCTCGATCGCGGAGCACACTCAGCTTTGGTGGAGCGTGCGCGTGCACCTTTTCTTCCCGACCGTGGAGGTGCGGATCGCGGATGCCCAGCCCGATCTCGGCGAGGCGCGCTCACTGGCGGCCTTAGCCTTCTCGCTGGTAGCTCGCTGCGCCAGGGCCGTGGACGAGGGCGAGCCGCTGGCTTGGCAGCCGCACAGAATGATTGAGGAGAACCTCTGGCGCGCGATTCGCTGGGGCCTCTCCGGCGAGATGATCGACCTGGCAACGGGCGACGTACGGCCGACTCGGGCTGCCGTCGAGGAGCTGATCGAGTGGGTCATGCCGGTCGCCGAGGAACTGGGAGCGGCGCCCTACCTGGCCGTTCCCGAGCAGAACTCCGCCGAGCGTCAGATCACTCGTTTCGAAGAGGGAGCGAGCCTGCAGGAGATCTATGCCGAGCTGGTCAGGGGGTCAGAGCGGGTAGGTGGCTGAAGCGGAGAAACAGGCTGCGAAGGATGTAAGCGCCGAGGACGCCGCCGAGCAGCTGCGCGCGATCAAGGTCGCCGATCTCATCGTCCAAGCTGCGAGTGGACTCGTCTCGCTTGGGTTTGTGCGGCTGGCCGGTGAGCAACGTGATTTCGCTCAGGCGCGCCTGGCGATCGACTCCTTGCGGGCGCTGGAGCCGGTTGTGCGTGAGCAGGTTTCCGCCGAGCTCGCCGAGGAGCTACAGCGCGCACTCACGAGCTTACAGCTGGCCTTTGCCGAGGCCGTGAACGAGAAGGCCGCGCCCGACAGCTCTGTTGCGCCCGAGCCCGAGGCCGAAAGTGGCGAGTCCGCCGCGGCCGACGCGTCTGGCTCCGGCGAATAGTCAAGGGCCTATCCCGCTAGGCCTACACGACCAAAGCGGCTGCCCCGCGGCGCCAGTGGCCGCCCGGACCGTTCGACGCGCTACCAGTGCGCCTTCGCGGCCCTCCGGCCCTGGAACTCGTCTCCAAACGAAGCACTCCGCCACCTGACCGCGCTCGGCGGCGCGATACCGCGTCCTCAGTCGCACCCGTAGCACCGCTACGGGTGCTCCCTGCTTTCTGAGCTCGCCTGGAAACAGAGAACCACCGCCTGAGCACGATCTCGCGGCACGAGGACGTTGTCCTCGGTCGCATCCGTATCTCTGACCGATACGAATGCTCCCTGCGTCCTAGCCTCGCACCACGATCTCGCACTCATCCGGCGCCCCTCCGTCCCCAGCCGAGCTCCCTGGCCTCGCACTCGCCGAATCACGCCCAGTCGGCAGGTCGTCATTCCGAGACGAGTTCTTAGCATCCACGGCTCGACCCCCTCGGTCGCGTATCCCTAACGGGATAGGCCCTTGGGGAGGGGTAGCTGAGCGTTCTAAAGCCGGTTGCTCAGCCTGCAGAAGTCACCTTGATCCGCACCGGCGCCCCGATCGCGCCTTCGGCCACGAGGCGATAGTAAGCGGTCGCACTCGGCTTGAGCGTCACCTTGACGAGACCGGACGAGTTGGGACTGAGGTCGCGGACCTTCCGCCAAGTACTGCCCGGCAGGCGCATTTCGAGCGTCGGCGATTTCGCATTCCGGGCCCGGCTCATGATCCGCACTTTGGCTCCAGAGGCGACAGCTTTGCTCGGATACTGGAGTGCGAGGACGGTCGCTTTGAACCAGGTCGAGCGCAGGCCGAGCGCTTGCTTGACGCTGTCGCCGGTGACCTGCCAGGTCTCACCGCCGGCGCCGGTGATCGTGACCCTCGCGACTCGCCTGGAGGCATTCGTCTTCGTTGTCAGATCGGAGACCGGCTCGCTGACGCTGAGGCGCTTGGCAAGCGTCAGCGACGAGACCGTCACGGGGCCCCAGTTGTGATAGGGAGATGTGTTGTCGTAGGGATCGTTCACCGAGATCAGATAAGGCTCGCGTTTGGCCTTCGGCCAGGCATCCCGGATCGCGGCCGTTCGTCCGCCAGAGGTAGAGAAGAAGAACGTCTGCGCTATCTCGCCGTCGTAGTAAACGGCCTCGCCTGAGGTGTCTTTGACGGCCTTGGTCGACTTCGGGTACTCGTTGGAGATACCGAAATAGACCTGACTGCGCGTGTCCGGGTAAACGTCGAAGTTCGAGCTCGATTTGATCGAGGCGAGCGCGTAGGTGCGAGCGACCACGGCCTGTGCCTTGAGCGCTTCGGCCGGCCAGTCGTGGGGCGACTCGCAAGGGACGACGCCGTACAAGTAACTCTCGAGGCCGACGGAGTTGACGAGGCGCAGCTTGCTCCCGACGACGATAACGCGAAGCTTGCCTCGGTATTTGCGCCCCGCGTAGACGAGCGGCGCCGTGTCGGCTGTGAATGTGAGCGGTCCGGACAGGGCAACCTTGCCGCTCCCGCCGGCGAGATTAACCTTGAGCGAGGATGTCAGCTTCACCAAGAGATCGGGGAGGGCGTAGGAAAAACCGCTCGAGTCCGTGACCGAGAACGGGGCGGATGAGGAGATGGTGAGGCTAGAGGCCCCGTTTGCGAGCAGAACCCTGATGGTCTTGGAACCGGCGGGCTCCAGGTCGGTGCCCGGGAAGTAGTGGGGGACGATCTGATCGTAGGTGTAACCGTGTTGTGCGTAGCCATAAGCGCCGTACTGGCTGAGCCCAACCCCGTGACCCCAGCCGTGCCCTGAGAAAACCAGCGTGGCCGGTGACCAGACGAGTGCCGGTGATGCCGTCTTGGCGCGCTCGGAGCCGGCAACCGCGCTCAGAGGAACGAGCGCCAACACGAGTCCGGCGGCGCCTATGACGAGAGCTGCGTGAGCGCGATGAACCATCAGATCGAGTTCCGAGGCTAGCGAATCTGCTTCGAGCCCGCCGCGCTTCGCGTGGTTCGATACAGGAGAGATCGCGTCGAGAACGTCATGAGCAGCTCCGAGACGACTTCGCCGTGCGGGCGGTGAGACCTACCCGGCGTTGCCGAGGCGCTCGGCGTACTGACGCTCGTAATAGGCTCGGTAGTGCTCGCCCGATTTGATCGACTCCCACCAAGGACGGCTCTCTTGGTACCACGCCACCGTCTGTGCCAGCCCTTCGGTAAAGGAAACGACCGGCTCCCAACCGAGCTCCCGCTCTGCCTTCTCGCAGCTGAGCGAGTAACGCCGATCGTGGCCCGGCCTGTCGTCGACGTGTTGAAGTAACGCCGGGTCGGTGCCCGTAAGCTCGATGATTCGCTCGGCGACCTCGATGTTCTCGACCTCCTGGCCGCCGCCGATGTTGTAGATCGCGCCTGGCTGACCGCGGCGAAGCACCGCCTCGATCCCGGCGCAGTGATCCTCGACATAGAGCCAGTCGCGAATTTGCTTGCCGTCGCCGTAGAGCGGGAGCGGCTTACCGTCGAGCGCGTTGGTGACGAAGAGCGGAATCAGCTTCTCGGGATACTGATTTGGCCCGTAGGTATTCGACCCGCGCGTGATGCAGGCCTGAATGCCGAAGGTGCGAACGTAGGCGGGGATGTGAAGGTCGCCGGCAGCCTTGGCGACGCTGTAGGGGCTGGAGGGGCACAAAGGATCACTCTCGCGCGATGAGCCGCCTGCCTCGAGATCGCCGTAGACCTCGTCGGTGGAGACTTGGACGTAGCGCGCCCCGATTGTTCGCACGAGCTCGAGCAGCGTCTGCGTGCCGACAAACTCCGTGCGCCCAAAGTCGGCGGCGCCGAGAATCGAGCGATCGACGTGTGTGTCGGCGGCGAAATTGACGATCGCCTCGCATCCCTTCGCGGCTCGCTCCACCGCCTGCGGGTCGCAGATGTCCCCAACGACGAGCTCGATTTCGCTTCCCTCGAGATTGGCGGGGTTGCCGGAGTAGGTGAGCTTGTCGAGCACGACGACGCCGTCACCGGAGCGCTGTAGGCGCTTGGCGAAATGAGAGCCGATGAAACCGGCGCCGCCTGTGACGAGTACGCGCATTCCGGGGAAGCCTAATCACCTTATGCGCGTTGGGCGGCAGCCGATGATCGTAACATGGGCCGAAGGCTGTTTCGTCCGACTCTTTTAACGCTCTACGCCGTCGCAGCGCTCTCTCTCTGCGCCACCGGTTACGGGCTGTCGACACCACGTCAGACGACCCAGCTGTTGTACGCGATCGCGGGGGTAATCACCGCGATCTGTGCGCTGACCGGAGCCGAGTTCCTCCGACGCCGGCCGGCTCAGAAGCAGCCGACGGTCGAGGATTTGACCGGCCTGCCCGGTCGTGCGCGGCTTCTCGCCGATCTCGATCGAGCCCTCAGCACATCCGCACCCGACCGTCCTGCCGTGCTCGTCCTGCTCGATCTCGTCGGCTTCAAGGAGTACAACGACACCTTCGGCTACCCGGCCGGCGACGCTCTGCTCAAGCGCCTGGCAAGCAAGCTTTCTCGGGTCGTGGCGACACGTGGTAGCGCCTACCGCCTCGACGGTGACGAATTCGCCGCTCTGCTCGCGGTCGAGGACGATGTCGGCCAGCTTGTCGACCTGGTTGCGTCCGCGCTGGTCGAGGAAGGCGACGGATTTGCCGTCGCGCCCTGCTACGGAACGGCACTGCTTCCGCAAGATGGAAGTACAGCCTCGGATGCACTACGGGTGGCCAACGAGCGCATGTACGCACTCAAGTACTCGCTGCGCCCGTCGGCCGGTGCGCTCCAATCGAACGAAGTGCTGATGGAAGCGCTCGCAAAGCGCGGGCCCGAATGCGGCGACCATCTGCACGGGTTAGCCGAGATCGTGGAGGCCGTCGCTCGCAGGCTGGACGTTGGTATCGAGGAGCTCGAGCAGGTGAGGCTGGCGGCCGAGCTGCACGATGTCGGCAAGACGGCACTCCCGACGACGATCCTGCAGAAGAGCTTCCCGCTTGATCTCGAGGAGCGGGAGTTCGTTGAGCGCCATTCCATGATCGGCGAGCGGATCTTGCACGCGGCTCCGGCGTTGCACAAGGTCGCGCGGATCATTCGCTGGACGCACGAGCGCTACGACGGAACCGGCTATCCCGATCACCTGAGCGGCGCCGAGATCCCACTCGGTGCCCGCATCATCGGCGTCTGCGACGCCTTCGATGCGATGATCTCGAATCGTCCCTACCGCAAGGCGATCAGCGTCGAGGAGGCCATGGTCGAGCTGCGGCAAAACGCCGGTAGCCAGTTCGACCCGCTCGTTGTCGACGCCTTCTGCGCGGTGATGGCCGAGCGCGAGCGCTTCTTCCTGGCCGCCTGACCCTTCTCGCTTCCTCGGCCGGCGGCTCCTCCCGGCCAGGCGCGACTGGCCTTCGGAGCCGCCTGACACCGCTGGCGGCACGATCCTCTCCGAGCCCGTGTGTCCACACTGTTCTCTCCGGGCTCGCACCGCCAACGGCGCCCCGAGAAAGCGAGAAGCGCCTCGGTGTTGTCCGGCTCCTTCCGGCCGACGGAACCGGATTCCGAAGCGGCCGCCCCGCGGCGCCAGTGTCCGCCCGGACCGCTCGATGCGCTACCAGTGCGCCTGACCCGTCCAACCCACGGCTCAACCCCCTCGGTCGCGTATCCCTAACGGGGTAGGCCCTTATAGTGCGGCTGTGATCTTGCCGCCTAATGACCCGACAGACCGGGCTCCCGAGCGCGTCTCTGTCCTGGCGCTCAGCGTACGC
>Ga0066793_10001193_pt1 | contig 11579 bp, 11 predicted proteins | sample PersoiDNA2013189_FD_83876 | JGI IMG/M metagenome (GOLD analysis project Ga0066793, IMG submission 83876) | Permafrost soil microbial communities from the Arctic, to analyse light accelerated degradation of dissolved organic matter (DOM) -... | ecosystem: Environmental > Terrestrial > Soil >...
GTCGGGGATCTTTTTCAAGGCCCTGGCGAATTTTCAGTGGGATCGCCTGCTGCAAACGGACATCATCTCCAGGGAGTATCTGGAAGGCTGCTACAAACTGGGGCAGCAATATCCAGACTTGCGTTCAAGCATCTTTTTGATGTGCAAGCAAGATGAGAAATAACCGTAAATCAATAAACATATCAGTATAAAAAGAAATCATGCCTAAAATTTCTGTAATCTTCACATCATTTAATCACGACAAATACATTTGCGAAGCGATTGATAGTGTTCTTAATCAGACCTTCAATGATTTCGAATTGTTAATCTTAGATGACGGTTCTGTCGATAATTCGTGGGCTTTAATAAATCAATACTTAGATCCAAGAATCAAAGCGTTTCATAACGAAGTGAATAAAGGCTCAATAGAGGGGATGAATAAAGCCATTTCCAAGCTTGCAACCGGTGAATATATCGCTGTTCATCATTCAGATGATGTTTGGGAACTCGATAAGCTGGAAAAGCAGGTTGCTTATCTGGATGCTCATAAAGAAATTGGCGCTGTCTTTACATGGGTGCAAATAATCGACGAACACGGCGTTAAGTCGACGGGAGATTGGTTTAATCAGGAAAATAAGACCCAATGGCAGTGGCTCAATCAGCTTTTTCTTGGACAAAATTCACTAAACCACCCAAGCGTGCTGATTAGAAAGCTGTGCTACCAAGATGTGGGTGTCTACCGCTACGGACTTGCCCAAACGGCAGATGCTGAAATGTGGAGCAGAGTTTTAATAAAATTTCCCATACATGTTATTCAAGAGAAGTTAACAATGCATCGGAGGTTCTCTGACAAGTCCAACGCCAGTGGCGGCAGAATAGATGCTGAAATCAGAACAAGCAATGAATGGAATGCGCTGCGGGAGAATTATCTTTCGATTTCAGGTTTTGAAGATATTGTTGCGACATTCCCGAATCTAGAACGTTTTAGAAACCCGGATGGTTTTGACAATAAATTTTTACTGGCTATGGCTTGCTTATATGAATGTAAGCAGAGAAACGCTTGGCAATTGGGCCTATCCTGGTTGTTCGAGTTGATTAATGATGAAGCCAGATACGGAAAAATAAAAAGGCTCTATTCATTTTCTGATTTGGATTTCATCAGATTAACTGGAGCATTTGATGCTTATTTTGTCGAGTGGGACAGGCAGCTCGCTGATCGGGATGCCGAAATCAAAGGAATTTATACTTCGCGTTCGTGGCGACTAACTCGACCTCTACGTTTTATTGCGCGACTTATACGGTAATTATCTCAAGTAGATAGAGTTTAAATTATTTTTAGGGCAAGGAGTCACTAAATGTTTTACGCAAAGTTAAAAAATAAACTAAAAAGTCGTTTAGTTAGGTTAGTCAAATCGGCATGCGGTATGAATGCGCAATATGACTATCTTTCATCCATTGCTATCAAAAATAATAATCCAGTATTTCAGTCAATTGGACCTGTCAATAATCATTTGAATGGAGAAGTTCATTCAAATATTGTTTCTGTGTTCCCGGAGATTAATATTAAACAGATGATTAGCCGCGATGCATATAACTTACCGGCCACTTGCGATAGAGAACTTTACCATGGTGATCGTCATTACGATTGGTGGTTAAGTGGACTTTTCGATTACTTAAAAATTAAACAAATCATGGGAAAGTACGGCAGCCCTCTTAAGGCTGGCGACACATTTTATGAAATGGGCTGCGCATCAGGTAGGGTATTGCGGCACTTTGCCGTGCAACATGATGATTTGAATGTTTGGGGTTCTGACATCAATAACCGGCACATCGAATGGATGCGCTTGAATTTGCCTGAAAATATTAACATTTTTTCAGAATACTATTCTTCCTCAGTTACCGCTGGAGTCGAACAGTGTAGATATAGCTTGTGCATTTTCTGTTTTTACACATATTGATGATTTGGATCTTGCTTGGCTTTGTGAAATTAGACGTGTGCTAAAAAAAGGCGGATTCTTTTACGTCACAATTCATTCAGACGACACATGGAAAGACATGCGCCCAACGGATCAAATTTATAAGTCCCTTATTAATATGGCGCCATACATTGTTGATTATAAAATTACTGAGGATTTTATTGCAGGATCGCTGCCGCAGGATAAAACTGTTTTCGCTTGGCAGGCGAATAATTACAACACAAATGTATTTCATAAAAAGGCCTACATTTATCGAGAATGGGGTAGATTTTTTAAGATACATGAAATTATTCGTGCCGGGTCTGATTATCAAGATGTTGTCGTGATGCAAAAGCCATTGGATTGATTTGATATAGAGATTATCCAACTGAAAGTTTATATTTTAACTTTCACGTAAGAGTTGCGGATTAAGTTGCTTAGTCGATTTTTGTACATGGAAAATTTTAATAATAATGATTAATTACATAACTCCCGACTTCACCGACTTACCAGGTCGCAGAGCTCTTCCACGCAACTACAAGCGCGGTACAGTGGTCGGTGATCACGTTGATGTTTCAATCATTACTCCCTACTACAACACTGAAGATTATTTTATTGAAACAGCAGTATCGCTACAGGCACAATCATTACAGAACTGGGAATGGGTGATTGTTGATGACGGTTCTACAGACCAGGATTCTCTGAACCGACTTGCTAAGGTTGCTGCAGAAGATGAACGTATCAAGGTAATCAGACAAGCAAATGCGGGTCCCAGCGCAGCGCGCAATATGGCATTCCGTAGTGCAGTAGGCCGCTATGTTTGCCTGCTTGATAGTGATGATATGGTTGAGCCGACCTACATTGAGAAAGCTGTTTGGTTTCTTGATTCAAATCCAGAGTTTGCGTTCTGCAACTCGTATAGCGTTATATTTGGTGAAGAAAAGTTTCTTTTGACTACCGGATTTGCAAAAGGTAAGGCTCTCTTGCGAGCCAATTCTGGGCCACCTATTTCAGTGATTCGTCACTCAGCTTATGCAGACTGTGGTGGTTTCGATGAATCTATCCGGTTTGGCCATGAAGACTGGGATTTCTGGCTTAAGATGGCCAAGGCTGGGCACTGGGGCTACACAATCCCAGAGTTCCTTCAGTGGTATCGCAAACGTAGTAATGGCCGATACGAGCAGATCATGCGGACCGGGAATGTAAACGATGAATTTAAAAAAATGGTGCATCGGAAATATAAGGGCTTGGGTAAAAATTTCCCCAAACCTTTCCGTCGTCAGCTGCAGCCTTATGAGAGCATTGAAACTAATTCACTCGTGACCAACCCTTTGGCGGGGAACGCACTGGGTCGACGGATAATGTTCATTATCCCTTGGATGGTGACGGGTGGCGCTGATCGGGTGAATCTTGACTTGATTGAAGGTTTAACAGACAAGGGTCACGACGTCACTGTTTGCGCGACATTGCTGGCAGACCACTGCTGGATGGATCAGTTCAGCCGCTACACGCCCGATATATTTGTATTGCCAAATATACTCCATGCAACGGACTACCCAAGATTTTTGGCGTACCTGATCCAATCCCGGCAGATCGATACGGTGGTTACCACCGGCAGCACCATCGGATACTATCTTCTTCCTTACATTAGGGCTGTCTTACCCAGCGTCGCGTTTGTTGATATGTGTCATGTTGAAGAGCAGAATTGGTCAAATGGGGGCCACCCAAGGTTTGGGGTTGGCTACCAAGACGTACTTGATCTCAATATTGTTACAACCAAACATCTGTCTGAATGGATGCAGGAGCGTGGTGCCGATGGAACACGTATAAGAGTAATGTATACGGGTGTTCACTTAGCGCAAGCAACTCAATTGGCTGAAGTTCGTATCTTGATACGGGAAGAGCTGAACATTTCTGCAGATGTTCCGGTAATCGTTTTTGCAGGGCGGATTTGCGAACAAAAACGCCCGGCCATGCTGGCGAAAATTCTTAAGGTTGCGCGCGATAAAGGTTTGATATTTCGGGCGCTGGTGATAGGCGCTGGTGATCAAAGGGAAAAATTTGAGGCATTACTCAAGCAATATCACTTGACAGACAATGTTTTGATGCTTGGCTCAGTACCGCATCAAAGATGGCTTGATATCCTTGCGGCATCGGACATGCTTTTAATGCCCTCACAGTATGAGGGTATTTCAATCGCGCTCTTGGAGGCAATGGCTGCGGGTGTCGTGCCGGTTGTGGCTAAAGTTGGCGGGCAGGATGAAATTGTGAGCCCAGATGCGGGCGTGTTGATCCCGCATGGGGACAACGAGCTTCAAGAATATGTGGATGCAATTAGCCGCTTATTATCCAATTCCGCAGAATTGCAACAGATGTCGAAACAGTGCAAGGCTCTTGCCGTGTCAAAACTATCATGGGGCGGCATGATTGATAATTTTCTTGCATACCTGGACGAAGCACACCAACTTAGAGTTGACTATCCGCGATATCCGATCAGCCCGAGCTTTGGTCGAGAATTGGCATCACTGTCGCTTGAATGCATACGTCTTGGCGAGGTTGCGGATCGGCCTTGGTACTCAAGAGGAAGTCCAAGGATTTTCAATGAAAGTTTGTCATATATTGCAAAGGCAATTGTGCGGCTTGCAATCCTGATCAGCCAAGTTCCACTTGGAAATGTCATTATTTCGAACAAATTAGTTAAGGGCGTTGGACGAAAGGTTTTGAGTAAAATGAAACGAAGTGGCTCCAGTAATTAGGGCCATGTAGAACATGATAAGACTAAATATTTTGGGAATATTCGAAAAATGAAATGTGTAATTTTTGGCGGAGGCGGGTTTATCGGCTCGGCGATTGCAGATCGTCTGCTGAAGGACGGGTACGAACTTAAAATCTTTGAACGTCCGCGAGTCGAGCCTTACCGGAAATTCACAGCAAGCGAACGGGTGGAATGGATAACGGGGGATTTTCTAAGCGCACATGATGTGAGCAATGCCATCGAAGGGGCAGATGCGGTGCTTCATCTGGTTTCAACTACCTTGCCAAAGAACTCGAATGATGACCCGATCTACGATGTGCAAAGCAATGTGGTGGGAACGCTACAAATGCTAAATGCGATGGTGGCTCACGATGTTCGCAAGATCGTTTTCATCTCATCTGGAGGCACGGTCTATGGCATCCCGAAGTATTTGCCGATTGACGAGGACCATCCTACCGATCCTTTGGTTTCGTATGGGATCACAAAGCTGGCTATTGAAAAATACCTGAACTTGTTTGAACGTATGCATGGCATCAAGGCGATCACGCTTAGAGTCGCCAATCCTTATGGCGAACGTCAACGTATCGAAACTGCACAAGGTGTCGTTGGTGTTTTTATTCACCATGCACTCAAGGGCCTTCCTATAGAAATTTGGGGAGATGGCAGCGTTACGCGGGATTACATTTACATTGGCGATGTGGCTGAAGCTTTTGTCCGTGCGGTGGAATATTCCGGGCCGAAAAGCGTGTTTAACATCAGTTCCGGGTCTGGCACCAGCGTGAATGAATTGATCGTCATGCTTGAGAAGGTGCTCGGTAAATCCATCGAACGCCGCTATTTACCTGCCCGACCATTTGACGTACCAGTGAGCGTGCTAAGCAATGAATTGGCGCGACTAGAATTGAGGTTGTTGCCATCGACACGCATGCATGATGGCCTGTCCCGTACTGCAGAGTGGATGAAGGTAGAACTGGCTAAGTTGGCTCGTTGAGCCATTCCGGTGCTTGCGTTCTCATGAAAGTTTTGCTGACTGTCCATCAATTCTTCCCGCAATATGAATCCTAATCAAAATCATGACGCGTCATTGAGGAAATTATTACGTGATTAACTATAAATTAAAAAAAGGTCTTGATCTGCTATTTGATAAAGGGATAGTTGCCGTAGCAAAAGCGGCCCTTCGTAAGTGGGCGTTAACAGGCTCGCGAGTTAATATCAATCTTCTCGATGAATTTAAATTCGTGCTCTTGCCTGCTCACCACGCTGTGTTGAAATACACAGGGGATAGCAGACTAAAAATAAATTGGTTTATTTTAGGAGTCAACATTGGGTCAGGCGGGTTTTTTAACATTTTCCGTACCATCATGTACCTTGAGCAAATGGGGCATGACTGCCAGGTTTATGTGGTTGGTGATGGCCACAGTAACGAATCATTGTTGAATAGACTGGTACAGAAACATTTATTCCCAGTTAAAGCCAAGTTGACGACACTGCGCGGGGAGATGGTTGCGTGTGACGCGCTCGTCGCAACATGTTGGAAGAGTGCGTACTACGCAAGAAATCAGGCCAATACTGCACAGAAATTTTACTTTGTTCAGGATATCGAGGATCAGTTTTATGCTCAGGGAAGCTTGGCTGAATTTGCAAGAGATACCTATCGGTTCGAATTTGTCGGGCTGTCTGCTGGGAGTTGGATTTCAGATACGCTGACAAGCACCTATGGAATGCAATGCTTTCCTTTTAGTTTTTCGTATGACAAAAATAATTATTTCGAGCAGAAGACAACTGAAATTGGCAAGAGCCCTAAAATATTATTTTATGCGCGTCCCGAAACAGAACGCAGGGGCTTCGAGTTGGGGATGTTGGCGTTATCCATAGTCGCTAAAACTCATCCACATGTTGAGTTTGTCCTTGTCGGAATGGAAGAAAAAAATTGGATAACTCCTTTTAAGGTGACTTACCCTGGTGTTCTAACTATTGATGAGCTTCCTAAGCTTTATCAAGAGTGTACCTTGGCACTAGTGATTTCCTTCACCAACATTTCACTCCTTCCCCTGGAAATAATGGCTTGTGGGTGTGCATTGGTTAGTAATGAGGGTGCTAATGTTCGCTGGCTGCTGAATGACGATGTGGCGACGATTGTTCCATCTCATCCAGAGGCCATCGCCTCTGCGATTGGTTCACTTCTTGATGATTCTGATTTGCTCGAAAGAAAAGCGCTCTCAGGTCAGGAGTTCGCCCTTGCGACTGATTGGCAAAGAGAGGTGAAGAAAGTTGAAACCGCAATACTCAATGTTTTGAAGATGGCATGAGTGCGGTATTATGAATAAAAAAATAATACATATTTTGCGGACACAAGGAATTGCAGGATTGATGTTCGCAGCTATTTTTCGTCTAATCCATTTGTTGCCGATACGTGCCAAATCATTCCACACTGTTGAAAGTTTGTTAAACGGCAAGAATGGAATAGAGATTGGGGGGCCCAGTCAGGTTTTCACTGCCAAGGGACTATTACCTGTGTATCCGATAGCAGGCCACCTCGACAATTGCAATTTTGGCGGAACAACCGTCTGGGAGGGTGGCATCAATGAAGGGCAGACATTTCTGTTCGATCGTCATAAATCGGCGGGACGGCAATATATCGTCGAAGCGACCGCGATGGAAAGCATCCCTTCTGCCAGCTATGACTTTGTGCTTTCATCACACGCGCTGGAACACACGGCTAACCCGATTTTAGCTTTGTCAGAGTGTATAAGGTTGCTGAAAGATCAGGGTACGTTGGTGTTGCTGTTGCCGCATAAGGATGGAACCTTTGATCACCGTCGGCCTGTAACGACCATGCAGCACCTGATTGATGATTTTAATGTAGGTATGACCGAGGAGGATCTTACCCACATGCCCGAGATCATGGCCTTGCATGATTTGGCGCATGATCCGGAAGCGGGCGATGCGGCAACTTTCAAGGCGCGCTCCATGCGTAACGCTGAGAACCGCTGTTTTCACCATCATGTTTTCGATACGCACCTCGCCATCAGTCTTGTAGATCATATGCGTCTGCAAATTCGAGCGATTGAGGCGATTCGGCCCATGCACATTTTGATCGTGGCACAAAAAATGGTGGGCGGTGTATTGCCAAACAACGCTGCCTATTTTGGCGAGTCTGCTCAGTATCGACGCGCCAGCCCTTTTTTATCGGATCATCTGTGATGCTCTCCGGATGTGAGGGATTGCAAATGAGTATCTGCGCGGTCGTGGTGACTTATAAACCAGATCTCGAAGTGCTTGGGCGCCTGTTGGATGCTCTTGTCCCGCAAGTTGCGTCGCTAGTGCTGGTGGATAATGGTTCAGACGTGGATTTGCAGGCATGGAACAAGGCGCGCCAATCGAATGTTGATGAATTGCTTCTGCTGGGTGAAAACAAAGGAATTGCGGCTGCACACAATGCGGGGATTCAGTGGGCGCGGTATCGCGGCGCAGGGTTTGTTTTATTGATGGATCAAGACAGCATTCCTATGCCGGACATGGTGGTTCGACTTCGGTCAGCCTATACGGATTTAGTGGCAAAGGGTGTACCGGTAGCGGCACTGGGATCGCAGTTTCGCGACAGTGACAATGGCACGCTTTCCAAGTTTGTAAGAGTAGGCGTTCTGGGCTTTACTCTTTTAGATTGCGACCCTGCATGCTCGGTTGTGGAAGCTGATTTTCTCGTTTCGTCCGGTTCGCTATTGCCACTGACAGCAATTGACGCTGTGGGATTAATGGATGAGGGACTCTTTATTGATCATGTAGATACTGAATGGTGCCTTCGCGCAAAAGCCAAAGGATTTCGGATATTCGGTGTGTGCGATGCTGTAATGACACATACGCTGGGGGAACAGCGAAAGAAAATGTGGTTTTTGCGCCAACGGTCAGTGCCCTTTCACCACCCGTTTCGCTATTTCTATATGTTTAGAAACAGCGTGTTGCTATATCGCCGAAGTTACATACCATGGAACTGGAAGTTGGCTGATATCGCGAAATGTTTCAAGGTTGTTGTTTTATTTAGTTTGATAGCACCGAATCGTTTTGCCTGTCTAAAAATGATGGCGCTAGGGTTGGTCGATGGATTGAAAGGCGTTAGTGGCAAACGAAATGAATAGTGACTGAGTTATTGTTGAAAACATATTTTACTGCCCGCCCCAATTAAGATGATCTCCATCTGTATGGCAACTTACAATGGCTCCGACTATATTGAACGGCAGCTTCTCAGTATTCTTTGCCAGCTCGGCGAGGCTGATGAAGTCATTCTGGTTGATGATTTCTCGTCCGATGCGACCCTTGAAGTGGTAGAAAGGTTAAGCGACAGGCGCATCAAGATTTACCGCAACGGTTCCAATGAAGGTGTACTCCGATCATTTGAACGAGCCATTAGTCTGGCTTCCGGGGACATTATTTTTCTCAGTGACCAGGATGATGTCTGGTGTCCGGAAAAGGTTAAGAGGTTTCTTCAGGTTTTTGATGGGCGCCCGGACGTGACGTTGGTTTTGAGTGACGCGAAGGTCATAAACGAAATCGATGAGATTGTTGCAGATTCTTTCTTTGCAAGCAGAGGTGGCTTTTCCCCCGGCATATGGCACAACATTGCCAAGAATAAATACTTGGGTTGCACCATGGCATTTCGGCGGTCTATGGTGGAAAAATTTCTGCCATTTCCGGAGGATATTCCTATGCATGATATGTGGATCGGGTGTATCAACTCAATTTATGGGACGCCCTGTTTTCTGGATCTGCCTTTGATGGCCTATCGCAGGCACCAGCACAATGCCAGCCCGGCAAAACGGCGAGACATTGCGCAAATTCTGGTTTGGCGTTGGCAACTGGTAAAGAACTTGTGTCTAAGGGTTATCATGATAAGTAAAGGGTAAGTTGGCGAGCGCTAGCCCAATTGCGAATAACATATCAGGTCGATCATTGGATAATCCACGAATAACGGTAATTACGGTTTGTTACAACAGCGCGGCAACAATCAGGGATACCCTCGAATCTGTCGCGTTGCAATCGTATAAAAATTTTGAGCATATTGTTGTTGATGGTGGTTCGACAGACGACACGCTGAAGATTATACGTGGCTGGACAAGGCATTCCATTCGGCTTGTGTCAGAGCCGGATAATGGGATTTATGATGCGATGAACAAAGGCATCGCCTTGGCGAGAGGCGATTATATCGGCATGCTCAACTCGGATGACTTTTTTGCCAGTCCATTGGCGTTGGAAAAAATTGTAACGCGTCTTAAAGCAAGCAATGTGGATGCGGTTTTCTCCTGTCTGGATATCGTTGATCCCGCCAACTTAAATCGAGTGTTGCGCAAATATCGAATCCGTAAATTTAACTCATTCATGTTGCGGATAGGTGTCATGCCTCCACACCCGACGTTTTACTGCAAAAAATCCTGCTATGAAAAAGCCGGGCCGTACCGCACGGATTATCGCATCGCGGCTGATTTCGAAATGCTCGCTCGGTTGCTGCTTAAACACCACATCACGTGGGAGTTCATAGATGAAACCACCGTTAAGATGCGCTCCGGGGGCTTAAGCAGTAGCGGGATCAAATCCAGCTGGGTGGTCAATCGTGAAATAATTCGCGCCTGCATCGAAAATGGTTTGTATACCAATATGCTCATGCTTGTATTGAAAATCCCGATCAGGCTGATGGAGCGTATTCTTTGAATACCGGAACTAAGCGTATGTTAGTTGCTGGTGATAACGGATTTGTGGGCAACCCTGCCTTGAGTTGTGTGCTATAACGACATACGTTATAGTAATACATGATCATCGGGTTCACATCCAGGGAAACAGAAAAAGTCTGGCGAGGCGAGGTGTCACGCAAATTGCCGCGTGCGATTCAGCAGGTCGCTTTGCGAAAATTATTCATGCTGGACAAAGCACAGGTGCTGAACGACTTGAGAATTCCGCCAGCCAATCGGTTAGAGGCATTGAAAAATGATCGAAAAGGGCAGCACAGCATTCGCATCAATGATCAGTGGCGAATCTGTTATGTGTGGACGGTAAACGGCCCGAGTGCTGTTGAGATAGTTGACTACCATTAAGGAGATGGGAATGGATAAATTACAGAACATTCACCCCGGCGAAATACTGCTGGAGGAGTTTCTGCGCCCCATGGAAATCAGTCAAACCAGGCTGGCAAATTCGATCGGTGTTCCTCCGCGTCGCATTAACGAGATCGTGCTGGGTAAGCGCGGCATCACTGCTGATACCGCCTTGCGTCTGGCCAAGGTATTTGGAACATCCGTGCAATTCTGGATGGGATTGCAGGATGAATACGAATTGCGCGAAGCGCGCAGCGCAATCAAGGATCAGCTGGAACACATGATGCCGATTGCGGCATAGTATTTGGATGCGTCCAGTGATTCGGCAACAACTTTGTTTTCAAAATTGCTTTATCTTTCCTGCAAATATGCCGACCAGGGCTGGCGATGCAATTTACTTAATAACAGATAACCCGCAATGAGATTTCTGATTACTGGCGCGAGCGGTTTTGTCGGACGACCGCTATGCAAAGAATTGTTTAATCGGGGCTATTGGGTCAGGGCAGCCATGCGCTCGCACGGTCAATTATCCGCGGCTGGAGAGACCGTGACGGTTGGCGCAGTCGATGGCGGGACGGACTGGTCGGCCGCGCTGAGCGGTGTGGAAACGGTGATCCATCTTGCCGCGCGGGTGCATGTGATGAAGGATAGTGCCGCCGATCCGCTGGCGGAATTTCTCAAGGTCAATCTATACGGCACGTCCAATCTGGCGCAGCAGGCTGCAAGCGCAGGCGTAAAACGGTTCGTCTATGTGAGTTCGGTCAAGGTGAACGGGGAACAGACCACTGCGAATCGCCCCTTTTGGGA
>Ga0066793_10001194_pt1 | contig 11579 bp, 12 predicted proteins | sample PersoiDNA2013189_FD_83876 | JGI IMG/M metagenome (GOLD analysis project Ga0066793, IMG submission 83876) | Permafrost soil microbial communities from the Arctic, to analyse light accelerated degradation of dissolved organic matter (DOM) -... | ecosystem: Environmental > Terrestrial > Soil >...
GGTGGAACCGGTTCAGGAAAAACTACTGTTGTAAGAAAAGTCATGGAAGTTTTTCCAAATGACGAGGTTATCGTTATACCACAGGATTCCTATTATAAAGATAACAGCGATATTTCCCTGGAAGAGAGACAAATAATAAATTTTGATCACCCCGATTCAGTTGAATGGCGCTTATTGATAGATCACCTTAAACATCTGAAAAAGGGGATTTCGATTGAAATGCCAATCTATTCCTATCTTACCTGTCTGAGGGCAAAAGATACTATTAACATCAAACCGGCTAGAGTTGTACTGGTTGAAGGCATCCTTATTCTTACGGATCCCGGCCTGCGTAATATGCTGGATATTAAAGTATATGTGGATGCCGATGCTGACGACAGGCTTGGACGTGTAATAAACAGAGACATTATTGAACGGGGACGTTCGGTACTAAAGGTCCTTGAAAGATATCACGATACCGTTAAACCATCACATTTGCAGTTCATTGAACCTTCAAAGCGGTATGCCGATATCATTATCCCCCGTGGTGGAGAAAACCAGGTTGGAATCGAGGTGTTGATTTCAATAATTGAAAAGCATCTTTCAAAGAGTAAATCATAAATATATGCTTGATAATATTAAGGTAGAAGATGTTATGTTTCTTGATATTGAGACAGTACCGGACTCAGCATCATTTGAACTTTTAAATCCTGCAATGCAGAATCTCTGGGATAAGAAATCCAGGCAATTCAGAACACCTGACCAGACAGCTCAGGATGTTTATGAACGTGCAGGAATCTATTCGGAATTCGGAAAGATAATTTGCATTTCGGTGGGTCTTATCAGGGAAAAGAATCCCTACAGTTTCAGGTTGAAATCTTTTTTTGGCAAAGAAGAAAAATCTCTTCTCTCGGAGTTTTCCGATATGCTCACGAAATTTTCCAGGACAAATAAAGAAGCAATACTATGTGCTCATAACGGGAAAGAATTTGACTTCCCGTATATTGCCAGGAGAATGATCATAAAAGGACTTACAATCCCGGAAATACTTGACAATGCAGGTAAGAAACCATGGGAAATCAAACTTCTGGATACGATGGATCTCTGGAAATTTGGTGATTATAAGAATTATACATCACTTGACTTGCTTACCTCGATTCTGGGTATTCCAACTCCCAAGGATGATATTGACGGCAGTATGGTTGCAGGTATTTTCTATAATGAAGATAATCTTCAGCGAATTGTACATTATTGTGAGAAGGATGTTCTTGCAATAGCCAGGGTTTTATTACGATTCAAGAACCTTCCGGAAATAAACGAAGAAAGGATTGAATCGGTTACAATATTATAATTAGCTGTTACCCAGCAACCTTTTCAGGTATTTCACAACCTCATCTGGTTTGTCTGCCTGAATCCAGTGGCCGGCACCCGGAACCTCTATAATTTCTGCTGCAGGAAAAACATTTTGTATATCTCTGAAATCACCTGAAGGAATATAATCTGATTCACCTCCCTTGAGAAAGATAACCGGGAATCCTGTAATCTGTTGGCTAAAATCAGTCTTATGTTCAACACCTTCCATTATTTTATCAAGGTTTTTCAGTAATGATCCAGCATTCAATTTCCAGGAAAAGGTATTATCATTAGTCCTCTGTAGATTTTTAAGGATCAGTCCTCTGACCTTTTCAGAAGTAATTTTTTCAGATAATGCTTTTTCAGCTTCATCACGGGTTGATATCTTATTGAGCTCAAATGTAAGAATTGCATCAAGGATTGTATAATGTTGAGAATAAACCGAATCTCTGGCTGTTTCATTACTAAAAGGAGAGATGTCCGCTATAAGCAGTCCGTTAAGCATTTCGGGCCATTTGAGCGCAAAAGAAATTGCTGTTTTTCCACCCATACTATGTCCTGCAAGAAAAAACTTCTTAAGCTTTAAATCACTTGCAAGTTCAAACAGATCGTCTCTCATTGAGTCATAATCATGTTTTTCACTATGCGGAGACTGGCCATGATTCCTCTGATCAGGCAGATATACAGTGAAGGTTTCGCTTAGCTTTTTAGCAATAGTGACCCAGTTGTCGGATGATCCGTACAAACCATGAAGTATTATCAGTGGAGGGCCGGCACCGTATTTCCTGTAGAAGAGTTTCATCAGTCGATAATCAGACTAGTTGCCGCTTATACATCTGAACTGTATTTTCAAGGCCCAGATAGAGTGCATCAGAAATTAGTGCATGCCCGATAGAAACCTCATCAGTCCAGGGAATGTTCTGACAATAATATCTGAGGTTATCAAGATTCAGATCATGTCCGGCATTTAATCCTAATCCTGCATCCCGAGTGATCTCTGCAGCTTTTATAAATGGTTCAATAGCTTTAATTGCATTCTTATTAAATGCTGTGGCGTATGGTTCTGTATAAAGTTCAACTCTGTCGGTACCAGTAAGAACAGCATTTTTAATGTTAACAGGGTTTGTATCTACAAACAGCGAAGTACGGATACCTGCTTTCCTGAATTCTGAAACAATGTCTGTAAGAAAGATCCGGTGTTTCAGTGTATCCCACCCCGCATTTGATGTAATGGCATCGTGAGGGTCGGGCACCAGGGTAACCTGATCGGGTCTGACTGACAGAACCAGAGTGATGAATTCTTCTGACGGATAACCTTCAATATTAAATTCAGTTGTAATGAGTGGTTTGATATCCAGAACATCACTATATCTGATATGTCTTTCATCAGGTCGTGGGTGAACGGTAATACCATCCGCTCCGAAAAGCTGGCAATTTATGGCAGCAGTTAATACATTTGGAACGTTTCCACCACGCGCATTTCTCAGTGTTGCAATCTTATTGATATTAACGCTTAACTTTGTCATTATAATAAATGTAAGAATTATCCGTATTGTAATTGTGTAGCAAAATTACAATAACTGACTTTTTATTTACTATTTTAGTTGAAAATAAAAGTTATATGGTCGCTAAAGATTTAATATCCGAAGTAATTCCTTCCCTAAAGACATCTGATCTTGGACAGACGGCTTTGAACTGGATGGAGATATTCAGGGTATCACATCTGCCAATTGTCAATAACCAGGATTTTCTTGGTCTCATTTCGGATGCTGATATATATGACATGAATCAGCCTGAAGAACCCATTGGAAATCACACTCTTACATTATTAAAACCCTATGTTGACGGTGAACAGCATATCTTTGAAGTTATTGGTCTGGCCTCTCGTTTGAAACTGTCAGTTGTACCTGTTCTTGATAGTAATAATCATTATAAAGGGGTGATCACAACCAGCGATCTTCTAAGGCATTTGGCTGGCATTTCATCAATGGATCAGCCAGGAGCAATAATTGTTCTTGAACTAATTGAAAGAGATTACTCACTTTCTCAGATTGCCCAGATTGTTGAGAGTAATAATGTAAAAGTGCTAAGTATGTATATCACTTCTCCACCTGAATCAACAAAGCTGGAGGTAACCCTTAAGGTGAATACGAGCGAGTTAATTTCAGTAATCAGGACATTTGAACGGTATAACTATGAAGTTAAGACCTGGGTTTCGAACGATGATTCGATGGACCGCTTCTATTCTGAAAGATTTGACCTGCTGATGAAATATCTTAATATCTGAAAAATGCTTGAGAGAGTAGCCATTTATTTCAAGGATAATAATTCAAAGACCAGAAACGGAGTTGACAGGCTGGTTGATGAATTTTCCCGCAAAGGAATTAAAATCAGGATATATCAGAAATTATTAAATCCGGTTTCCAATCCTGGTTGGGAACCAATTGAAAAAGCGGATGGGATCTCCTATGGTACAGAAATGCCCGATCTGGTTTTGAGTGTTGGTGGTGATGGTACCTTCCTCGAAACAGTTCTTAAAGTTAAAGACCTGGGAATTCCGATTGCAGGTGTCAATACAGGAAGGATGGGTTTCCTGGCGAACATTTCCGCTGATGAAATTGGCCATTCAGTTGATATGCTTTGTAAAAGTGAGTTTGAAATTATAGAAAGATGTCTTCTTGAAATATCACAGCCATCGGGCTTATTCGAAGGAAATTCTTCCTCAGCTCTGAACGAAATAACTATCCAGAAAGCTGATCTAAGTATGATAACAATAAGTGTATTCGTGGATGATACTCATCTGAATACATATTGGGCAGACGGACTGATTGTCTCCACCGCTACAGGGTCAACAGCCTATAATTTAAGTGTCGGAGGACCAATATTGTCGCCTGAAGATGAGAGCATTATTATTTCCCCGATTGCGCCGCATAATCTGACTATCAGGCCAATCATACTTTCCGGTGAAGGCAGAATCAGAATGGTAATTGAAGGAAGGAGTAAAGAGTATCTTGCAACATGTGACTTCCGGTCAAAGAAAGTACCCTTCAGCGAAGAAATACATATAGTACGGGATCCGGTAAAAATCAAAACCGTAATGTTAAATGGAAGAGATTTTTACAGCACGCTAAGAAATAAGCTTATGTGGGGCGCCGACCGTAGAAATTGAGCTAATTAAGTTGTAGAATAGGGAGTCTCCTGATTCATAATTAGATTGTTCAATAGGAGAATAACCTATAATTATTTATATTTACACTTGATTATTAAACCTCCTTAACGCTTGAGAAATATATTTGCGCTTACAATAAACCGGAAATACTTATGAAACGGACTGTTCTGACCCTGCTATTGCTATGTTTCATTGTTTCATTTGCTGAGGCTCAAATCTGGAAATTAAAAAGATATGAGATAACTGCAGGTTTTGGTCCATCCTTCTTCTTTGGCGATATCGGCGGTTATTCACAAACCAAAAACTTACTTGGTTTACGGGACATAACTTTAAAACAGACAAGATTTGACTTCAATGTCAGTTTAAAGTACCGAATTAACCAGGCAATCAATATCAGACTGAGCCTTACCTCAGGATTTCTGCATGCGACGGATATAAGAGGTTCAAATGAAAACAGAGGATTTGAATCCTCTATTTTGATATTCGAACCTGCATTTATCGGAGAATACTACTTTATTAAAAATAAAGCTGAAAACAGTTATCTTTTTACCAAAGGGAAAAATACAGGTTTATTCGGTTTTATTAAATCTCTTGACTTTTATGTATTTTCAGGAATTGGGGGACTTGTTTATTCGGTCAAGGGAAACAGCCGACTTGAGAATTTTGGTATTAATCCTGGTGGATTTACAACTGTTATCCCGGTAGGAGTAGGGAGTACACTTGTCTATTCTCCCAATTTTAATTTTGGAGTTGAGTTAAATTACAGATATTCATTTTCCGATCATCTTGATGGCTATACTTCACAATATTCCCGCTCAAATGACGTTTATTATTTTTTCAATTTCATCATTACGTATAAGCTGAAGACCGGGGCAAAAGGATTGCCTTCCTTCAGATGATAAAGAGCTGGATAAGTTTTAATGAAAAGATTACACTGGTTTTTATTGTTTTTCTTCCTTTCACTCTCCTTATCCGGTCAGCGCAGTGCTGATTTTGGAGTATTTGCAGGTGTCTCGTCGTACCTTGGCGATATAAATCCCAACAGGCTGTTGTATTCACCTCTTCCGGCTGGAGGAATTTTTTACCGGTATAACTTAAATCCCAGGGAGGCTTTAAGAACCAATATCTTCATTGGTGGTTTAAGGGCAAACGACCTTGATTTTAATAATGCCTTTCAACAGGCAAGAGCGGCATCATTCTCAGGTATTGTTGGTGAATGGGCTTTACAGTTTGAGTTCAATTTCTTACCATATTCAACTGAAGGGAAACGATGGAATTTTACCCCATATATCGCCGCTGGTGCTGGAATTGCCTTTGTCAATACTGTGTCTTTTGCTTATACTCCTGTTGTTCCATTCTCCGTTGGGTTTAAGATTAATGTCTATAAAAATATTGGATTGGAAGCAGAATATGGTTTTCGTAAAACTTTTTATGATAACTTTGACGGCTTAAAAGATTTGGTTGCCCCGTCAGATTATAAATGGACCCATAACAATGACTGGTACACCTTCACGGGAATAGCAGTTACATGGAAGTTCTATAATAAATTGGCCGGTTGTCCTGCTTATGGCGAAGTGAATTCTAAAAGGAAACGGTAGGTTATGCAGTTAAGGGAACAGATAGATACTACTAAATTGCCCTCACATGTGGCAATTATTATGGATGGAAATGGCAGGTGGGCAAGGCAAAGAGGCCTTGATAGAATATTCGGGCATCAGCAGGGGGTAAAAGCAGTAAGAGAAGTAATTGAGACAGCTGCAGAACTGAAGATAGGATTTCTTACCCTTTATGCTTTTTCAAACGAAAATTGGGGTAGGCCTGATGACGAGGTATCAGCGTTGATGGGGATAATGGTTGAGTCGCTTAGTAATGAAACGGAAACATTATTAAAAAACAATATCCGGCTTAAAGCAATTGGCGACATTGACAGGCTTGCAGGCGATGTACAGGAAAGGCTCTTTGAAACAATAAAACTGACATCGGTTGGTACCGGACTTAACCTAATTATAGCACTGAGTTACAGTTCACGATGGGAAATTGCAATGGCAGCAAGAAAAATAGCAGCTGATGCGAAAAATGGAACTCTTAATCCAGATTCAATTACTGAAGAGGATTTTGAAAAATACCTTAACACCTATGGTATCCCTGATCCTGAATTGTTGATCAGAACCAGTGGTGAGTTAAGGATAAGCAATTTTCTTCTATGGCAGGTAGCTTATACGGAATTCTACTTTACTGAAACACTTTGGCCTGATTTTGGTAAGGATGATTTTTATAATGCTATAATTGCTTTCCAGAAAAGGGAACGAAGATTTGGGAAAACGAGTGAACAAGTATCGGAAAAATGATAAAATAATGGTGATTAAAAAAATTAGAAGGACTTTTATAGCAATATTCCTGGTTCTGTTAAGCCTATCACTTAATGCCCAGGAAAAACAGAAAATAGTCGATTTCATGACGGTTGAGGACTATATCATTGGGGGTGTCACAGTAACGGGGGTCAGATTTCTTGATACAAATGCACTTATCGGAATATCCGGACTAAGGATAGGGCAGGAGGTTGCTATTCCGGGCGATGCTATAACCACTGCTGTTCAGAAATTGTGGCAACAGGGACTGTTTTCTGATGTCAGAATTTCAATGTCAAAAGTAGTTTCTGATACTGTTTACCTTGATATCGCCTTACAGGAAAGACCACGAATATCATCCATAAAGCTTAATGGCCTGAAGACATCTGAGACAACAGATCTCAACAAAAAGATTAATCTTCCAATTGGTTCCCAGGTTACTCCTTACTTGCTGAACACTGCCCAAAAAATTATTAAGGACCACTTCATCGAAAAAGGTTTCCTTAACACCGAGGTCGCTTTTGTCGAGAAAGATGATCCTGACCAGCCAAATAATGTCATTCTGAATATTAATGTTGACAAAAAAGGAAAAGTAAAGATTGCCAATATCAATTTTGTTGGAAATGAGTACTTCAAAGAGTCGAAACTCCGGAGCAAATTAAAATCGACGAAGATAAGGAACATTAATATTTTCAGGGCTTCAAAATTTATCAATGAAAAGTTTATTGAAGACAAGCAGAAACTTACTACTTTTTATAATGATAACGGATTCAAGGATTTTACTATTCTTTCAGATTCAATTTATAAAGTTTCAGAAAAGCGGATAGGTTTAAAGATAAAGATTGATGAAGGCAAACAATATTTCCTGAGAAATGTGGATTGGGTGGGTAACAGTGTTTATAAGAAGGAAGATCTTGCTCGAAAGTTTAATGTCGAGAAAGGAGCTGTCTATAACCAGTCGCTTATCGACGACAGATTAAATGGGTCTTCAGGTGCTCAGGATGCTGTAAGTAACTTATACCAGGATAATGGTTACCTGTTTTCAAGGCTCCAACCCGTCGAAGCAAAAATTGATCATGACTCTATAGACCTTGAAGTCAGAATTTATGAAGGAGATCAGGCTTACCTGAATAACGTCCTGATTAACGGGAACACCAGGACTAACGAACATATTGCCCGACGAGAGCTGTATACATTGCCCGGAGACCTTTTCAGCAAAACTAAAATTATAAGGTCTATCCGTCAGTTAGGAGTTCTTGGTCATTTTGACCCGGAAAAAATTAATCCAACTCCGCTTCCTGACATTTCAAACGGGACAGTTGATCTTCTTTATAAGCTTGAAGAAAAAGCTAACGACCAGTTCGAGATCTCCGGCGGTTGGGGAGCCGGTATGCTAGTCGGAACTATCGGAGTACGATTTAATAATTTTGCCATGCGCAACTTCTTCAATCTGAAGGAGTGGCATCCTTATCCTTCCGGTGACGGCCAGTCAATAAGTATAAGGGCCCAGTCAAACGGACGCATCTATTCATCCTATAATATCTCATTTGTTGAGCCATGGCTTGGAGGTAAAAATCCCAATACATTTTCCGTTTCCCTCTACCGTTCAGTAATGACGAATGGAAAGAAGAAAAGTGAGGATGGATACCAGTCGATGATTATCGATGGTGCATCAGTCGGATTAGGAAAAAGGCTCTCGTGGCCCGATGACTACTTTTCACTTTACGGTGAATTAAACTATCAGAGGTATAATCTGAATAACTATACTGTTTATGCATTCCTTTTTGATAATGGTATCTCAAACCTTTTAAGCTTTACTACAAAACTTACCAGGTTTTCAACAGGCCCTAACCTGATATATCCTGAGAGCGGATCATCATTTACGCTTTCGGTACAGGCAACTCCGCCCTTTTCACTGATAGGCGGTGAGAATATGAAAAATGTTTCAGCTCAGGTTAAATACAAGTTTATTGAGTTTCATAAATGGACTTTTAAGGCAGATTATTATTATCCTATATTAAAGAATAATGATAAATTGGTGCTCAACACCCGTTTTAATTTCGGCTATCTTGGATTCTATAATAAAGATATCGGGCCGTCTCCTTTTGAGAATTTTTCAGTTGGTGGTGACGGTATGACGGGTTACAGCTTTTATGGTCGTGAAATGATTAAATTAAGGGGTTATGGATCTGGCAGCAATGGAGTGGGATCGCTTACACCCCGCGATCCTAACAATTTAAATACCTTTATACCTTCAGGTAACGTATATTCAAAAATCACCTTTGAACTTAGATATCCTGTTTCTCTTAACCCTCAGGCCACAATATACCTTCTCACATTTTTGGAAGCAGGGAAAGCATGGTATCAGCTGAAAGAATATAATCCATTCAAAATGAACCGTTCAGCAGGTTTTGGAGTCAGAGCCAATCTTCCGATGTTCGGGTTGCTGGGTGTCGATTGGGGCTATGGTTTCGACCCTGTGAGAGAACCGTCTACTTTCCCAAATTCAAATCATGGACAATTCCAGTTTACTATAGGTCAAGAGTTTTAATTTAGAAAAAAATATTAAAAGTTATGAAGAAAATAGGGATATTTATTGGATTATTCATTCTGACATCGGCTATAGCCACAGCTCAGAAATATGCTTTTGTTGATTCAGAATATATACGTAAAAACATTCCGGCATTCACCACTGCCCAGGAACAACTCGACAAACTTTCCAAACAATGGGAAAAAGAGGTCTCTGACGGATACGCCGTAGTTGAACAGATGTATAAGTCATATCAGAATGAGTCAGTTCTGCTTTCTCAGGACATGAAAACCAAAAGGGAAGAAGCAATCATTACCAAGGAAAAGGAGATGAAAGACCTTCAGAATAAATATTTTGGTGTGGAAGGAGATCTTTTTAAGAAAAGGGAAGAGTTGGTCAAACCAATCCAGGATGAGATTATAAAAGCAATAAAAGAGATCGCTGTTGATGGAAGTTATGCTGTCATTTTTGACACTGCAGCGGGCGGTAATATTCTCTTTGCCAATCCAAAATTTGACATCAGCGATCAGGTTCTTCAAAAATTAGGTTATAAAAATTAATTAATTACTTTTGCATAAATTGTTTAATAAAATTATTTAAAATGAGAAGATTTATAAGTATAGCGACGTTGATGATTGTCATTGCCTGGGCGGGACAGAGTGCAATGGCTCAGAGCTTAAAGTTTGGTCATATTAACAGTGATGAACTCATTCAGTCAATGCCGGAATATGATTCAGCTACCGTTAAAATCGAGAAATTCCGCAAAGAACTTGTTAATGCCCTTGAATTAATGTCGGTTGAATTAAATACAAAAAATGATGCATATCAAAAAGAGAGTAAAAACCTCAGCGATATCGTTAAACAGACTAAAGAGCAGGAATTGATAGATATGAATAAAAGAATTCAGGATTTTCAGACAAATGCTCAAACACAGCTTCAGAACAAACAGTCAGAAGTTTTCCAGCCGATTTATACGAAGGTCGACAAGGCAATAAAAGATGTGGGTAAAGAGAATGGATTCTTTTATGTTTTCGATGTTGCCAAAGGCGCACTGCTATATTTTGATGAATCAAAAAGTATAAATGTTTTGCCTCTTGTTAAAACAAAACTTGGGCTAAAATAATACCTTTGCCTTAATCCCGTGACCATCCTGATCAGGGATGGTCATTTTTTTAATATCCCAGTAAAGTGAAAGAACAACCAATAGGAATTTTTGATTCAGGAGTAGGAGGACTAACTGTTGCTCATGCCATCAAGCAGATCCTTCCTGGCGAAAGTCTCATTTATTTCGGCGATACTGCTCACCTGCCATATGGAGACAAATCGGCAGAATCCATCAGATACTATTCTCAGCGCATTACTGAATTCCTGCTTGAACATAATTCAAAAGTTGTTGTCATAGCATGTAACTCTGCTTCTGCATCGGCATTCGACTCACTTAAGAAAGAGTTTAAAAACAAAACTATAATTATTGATGTTATCGACCCTGTTGTAGATTATCTTAGCACAAGAAGCTACAAAAAAATCGGTGTAATTGGAACTAAGAGGACTATCAGTTCAGGAACTTATGAGAAGAAAATTAAGGATAAATCACCATCTACCGATGTTATTTCAATGGCGACTCCTTTGCTTGTTCCAATGATTGAAGAGGGATTTATATTCGATGATATCAGTAATGCTATTATTCGTACCTATTTGTCAAATGAGTCTCTGGCAGGAATACAGGCACTAATACTGGGCTGTACACATTATCCGATAATTAAAAACCAGATAAGTAAGATATTTAATTTTAATGTGGAAGTTGTTGATTCCGCCAGAATAGTCTCTATGATCCTGAGAGAGGTACTTGAAAAGAACAACCTTTTAAACGATTCAGGAAAAGTAAAAGACCAGTTTTATATTTCAGACTATACTACCTATTTTGAGAAGATTGCCAGAATGTTTTTTGAGGGAGAAATAAATCTCAGGAAAGCTGATATCTGGAGCTAACAAGACGAATCCAATCCCATTAAACTCTGCCCCCAGACCCCTCTCCCAAGGCAGAGGACTAAAATATTGATTATCTTCATTTTTCTCCCTTTCTATCTGGGATAAGAGGTCGGGGACGCGTTAAAAAATCAGGGAGAAGGGGCAGGAGACGAATAAATATGATCAATATCATATGCTAAACTCAATTTTTGTACGAATTTCAATGTTTTAA
>Ga0066793_10001198_pt1 | contig 11565 bp, 11 predicted proteins | sample PersoiDNA2013189_FD_83876 | JGI IMG/M metagenome (GOLD analysis project Ga0066793, IMG submission 83876) | Permafrost soil microbial communities from the Arctic, to analyse light accelerated degradation of dissolved organic matter (DOM) -... | ecosystem: Environmental > Terrestrial > Soil >...
GCCGGGCGGCGGCGACAATGCCGATCCCGGCAGCGGCGTGGCGACCCCCGCCATCTGAGCGAGCGGCTGCGACTCGCGACGGGGAGCGACCCGGCAGGCGGGGAGCTTCTCGATGACCTCGTAGGCGCCGTCGAGCAGCACCTCCTGCACGGTCTCGGCGATCCGCGCGAGCTGGTCGCCGCGATCCACCTCGCCCTGGACCTCCTTGAGCTCCGCCTCCGAGCCGTTGAAGAAGCCGAACGAGATCACGACGTCCGGATCGCTCAGGTCGCGCACGTGGTAGATCGGCGTCGCCGCGAGACCGCGGCCGGCTAGCGCACGAGCGCCCGCTGCGCCGCGCAGCGCGCGGCATCCGGGAGAGCGACGGCCCGTCGCGCCGCGGCGTCGAGCAGGTAGGAGCTCCCGTAGGCGCCGGCCACGCCTGCCGCGAGGGGTCCCCGCGAGGAGCACTGCAGGTCCGCGGCGCCGAGCAGGCGGACACCCACGAGCCGCGGGCTCGAGTAGGAGAGGCGCATCGCGTTGGTCAGATCGAGGGTCGTGTCGAGCACGGGCATGGCTCCTCCGGGGGCGGGCGGCGCATCGAAGATGAGGAGCGTCGCCGCGCCCGGCGGGCGCGGCAGCGCCGCATGCAGGTCGGAGAGCAGCTGGCGCTGAGCGGCCGAGGCCTCATCCCATGCGCGCGCGTCGGCCGCCGTGCGCACCAGGAAGCCCGCCCCCAGCGCCAGGACGGCGGCTGTGAGGGCGACAGAGGCCGTGGCCGACCCCACGCGAGCCAGCCGTGCGAGCACGCTCACCAGCAGGACCAGCGCAGAGTAGAGGAGGATCGCGATGCCGATCGCGGCGACGGCGTTCATCCGGTTGATCGTGCCGACGGCCCCGGGCGTGTAGTGATCGCTCGCCGGCACGTACACGGCCCAGCCGCAGATCGCCACGAGCGCCCCTGCAGCCCCGATCGCCAGCCAGCGGCCGAGCTCGGCGCGGGCCGGATCCTCGGCGTCAAGGCGCAGGCGCAGGCCGCCCGCGAGTGCGAGCACGCCGACGAGCAGGAGCCCCCCGACGGCCGGATCGACGCCGTCGAGAGGCAGCGCCGCGGCGCCGATCAGGCGCATTCCGCGGCCGAGGATCAGACCGGCGTGCGAGACCATGCCCGGCAGCGACTGCACCAGCCCGGGCGTCGCGAGATCGCTCGGCAGCGCGACTCGCGCGAGGGCGAGCGCGCCGACGATCGCGGCCACGTCGACGGTCCAGCGCACGCGGGCGCGGCGCAGCCCCACCGCGCGGACGTAGAGCAGCCCGGTCAGCGCGCCGGCGACGGCGACGAGCTCGTAGCCGAGGAGGCTCGCGAGGTAGAGCGAGAGCGAGGCGGCGTGAAGCGCCAGCGCGCGCCGGCCCGAGCTGCGCAGGGCGCGCAGCGCGAGGATCGCGCCGAGCAGCCATGCGGCGAGCGCGAGGCTCGCCAGCGACAGCACGCCCCACAGCCAGAGGCTGTCGCTGAAGGGAAACGTCAGCGCCAGGCAGGCGATCGCGATCGCGTGCCTCGCCGCCAGGCCCGCGGCGCGCAGCAGCGCGAACAGGCACGTGGCCTGGAGCACCACCATCGCGGCGGCGATCGCCAGCCGCAGCGGCGCGTCGGAGCCGGCGAGCTGATACAGCGCCGCGTAGTAGAGCACCTGGACCGGCCGCTGGCCGTAGATCATCCAGAGTTCGTGCAGGGCGCCCCGCGGCCCCGGGAAGCGACCGAGCTCGAGCAGCGTCCAGTCGTCGTAGAAGAAGCCTCCGCGCCGGATGTGCGCCAGGCACATGACGAGCGCGAGGAGTCCCAGGGCGCTCGCGCCGGCGAGGACCTCGACCCTCGCCAGGCGCCCTCGCCAGAAGATCGCCGGGCGCGCGGGAACGAGGCCGGGGCCGGCCGCCACGGCGCGCGTGCCGCCTCGATCGATCGCGCTCACCTCCGCGCAGGCGAGACCGGGCCGGCCAGACGGGTGACCAGCGCGGCACCCTCGCGGGCCATCCGCGAGCGCGGCACCACGAGGTCGAAGCCGGCGCGCTCGGCGCGCTCGCGTGCCGGCGTATCGACGTGCGAGAAGAAGCCGAGTGTCCGCATCGGTCCGAGCGACCCTCCGCTGGACAGCGATTCGACCACCGCGGCCCCGTCGAGCTCCTCGTCGGTCAGGTCCACCACGAGCACGGCGGCCTGGGACGCCCCGGCATCCTCGAGCCGGGCCCTCAGGCGCTCCTCCCCTGCGAGCAGCTCGACCTGATGTCCTGCCGCTTCCAGCGCCCCGCGAACTCGTGATCCGAACAGCAGGTCGGGAACGAGCGCCAGCACGCGCGCCATCGCTACTGCGCCCGCAGGCGGCGGAACTCCTCGCGGGCCGACTGCGGACGTCCCCACGTCTGCGTGACCTCCACCCGTCCGCTGCGGGTCTCCCTGACGGCGAGCTCGCCCTCGAGCCCGGCGTCGTCGAGCAGGCGCAGGGCGCCGTGCACGGTGGGCGCCGACGCGGCGTGCCCGAAGTGGTGGGCCACGAGCAGGCGCCAATGCCAGTCGTGATGGGAATACGGCCGCGCGTTGCAGGTCGTCAGGTACAGGGCCGCTTCCACATAGCGGGGCTCGTCGGCGATCCGCAGGTCCAGCTCCAGGTCGGTCCAGTCCTCGGGGAGCGAATCGACGATCTGCTGGAAGGTGTCGGCAAGGCCCATCGCCGCACAGCCTACCGCGGCTATTCTCGAAGCAGTGGCAAGCGAACCAGCGGCGACCGTCGAGCATCAGCGCCTGAGCGAGGAGCATCGGACGCTGCTCGAGGGCTGCGGGCTGCTCGACCGCTCCGAGCGGGGCAAGCTCGCCCTGACGGGTCCCGGCGCCGTCGAGTTCCTCGACGGCCAGGTCACCAACGAGCTGCAGTCCCTGAGCCCGGGCGAAGGCCGCTACGCGGCATTCCTCACCCACAAGGGCAAGATGCTCGGCGATCTGAGGATCCTCGCCGTCGGCGAGGATCCTCTCCCAGCCCCCGCGGAACTGCTGCTCGACACCGAGCGCGCGACCCTGCAGACGCTGTTCGACACGATCGGCCGCTTCAAGGTCGGCTACGAGCTGGAGGTGCACAAGCGAACGCTGGAGCGCGGCCTGCTCTCGCTGATCGGACCCGAGGCCGAGCGGATCGCGGCCGCCGGAGGGCTCGCCGAGGCAGAGCACTCCAACGTGCGCGCGCAGCTCGACGGGGTGGAGGTGCTCGCGGTGCGCACAGACCTCGGCATCGACCTTCTCTGCGAGGCCTCCGACACCGAGGCGCTGGCCGCCTCGCTGCTGCGTCGCGGCGCGCTGGCGGTTGGCGAGCAGGCCGCGGAGTGCCTGCGCGTCGAACGGGGGCGTCCTCGCTACGGGATCGACCTCGACGAGACGGTGATCCCCCAGGAGGCCGGGCTGAACGAGCGAGCGGTGAGCTTCACCAAGGGCTGCTACGTGGGACAGGAGACCGTCGCCCGCCTGCACTACAAGGGCAGGCCCAACCGCCACCTGCGCGGGCTGCGCCTGTCCGAGCCGGCGGCCCGGGGCGATCAGCTCCTGCTCGACGGGCGGCCCGTCGGGCAGATCGGGAGCGTCGCGTTCTCCCCCGTGCTGGGCCCAATCGCCCTCGCGCTCGTGCGGCGCGAGGCGCAGCCCGGCGCGCTCGTCAGCGCCGGCGAAGGCGGCGCCGGCGCCGAGATCGTCGAGCTGCCGTTCGTGGAGCTCCCCGCAGATCGCTCCTCGGGCTAGGTCTCGGCGGGATCCGGCGTCTGCGCCGCACGCGCCGGGCGCCTCGCGGCGGCTTGTGTGTTACACGTCACACAGGCAATGATTGCGTTACTGATACGCTTTCATGCATGCAAGCAACTATCTCCTCGCAGTCCACGGCGAACCGCACGACGCTGACGCGCGACATGTACGCACTCGCCAGCTACCTGATGCGCACCGCCAACGTCGGCACGTTCAACACGATCGCCGAGCTCGACCTGTCGTTCACGCAGCTGAAGGCGCTCTGCGCGCTCGACACCGACGGCGAAGAGCGCTCGGTGAAGGCCCTCGCGGAATCGATGGGCGTCTCCCTGCCCACGATGAGCCGGGCCGTCGACGGCCTGTTCGAGCGGGGATTCGTGCTGCGCGAGGAGGACCAGGCCGACCGGCGAATGAAGCACGTCCGCCTGACCGAGGCCGGGCGCACGGTGCCGCTGGCGCTCAACGAGGCCCGGCTGTCGGCCCTCCAGGAGCTGATCGGCTCGCTGGGAGACGAGCAGGCCGGCGCGCTCGAGCACGCGCTGGGCCTGATCCTCTCCCAGCTTCCGAAGATCGCCTCCTACAGACCCGCCGAGTCGGGCGTCGGACGTTGACCGAGAAGATCCGCGCCATGCAGATGAACGACGGCAACCGCCGCTGGTGGGCGCTGGCAGCGATGTGCTTCGCGCTGTTCATGATCATGCTCGACAACACCGTGGTGAACGTCGCGCTGCCCTCGATCCAGCGCGGCCTGCATGCCTCGACCGCCTCGCTGGAGTGGACCGTCAACGCATACACGCTGTCCTTCGCCGTGCTGCTCGTCACCGGCGGGCGCCTCGGAGACCTGTTCGGCCGCCGCCGGGTGTTCCTCGCCGGGGTCATCGTGTTCGCCGCCTCCAGCGGCGCGATCGGCTTCTCCCCCAGCGACACGTGGCTGGTTGCCTGGCGCGCCGTGCAGGGCGCTGGCGCGGCGATGATGATGCCCGCGACGCTCTCGATCATCACCAACGCCTTCCCGCCGGCCGAGCGGGGCAAGGCGATCGGGACCTGGGCCGGCGTCTCGGCGATGGCGCTCGCGATCGGCCCCGTGTTCGGCGGCTTTCTCGTGCAGAGCGTCAGCTGGCAGTCGATCTTCTTCCTCAACCTCCCCGTCGCCGTCGGGGCGATCCTCGTGACGCTGTTCGCGGTGCGCGAGTCACGCGACGAAACCGTCGAGCGGACGGTCGACGTACCGGGCGTGCTGACGCTCACGATCGGCCTCGCCGCCCTCGTGCTGGCGCTCGTCGAGGGCAACGCCTGGCACTGGGGCTCGGTACGGGAGCTCTCGCTGTACGCCATCGCCGTGCTCGGCCTGGCCAGCTTCGTGGTCGTCGAGCTGCGCCGGCGGGTGCCGATGGTCGACTTCAGCTTCTTCCGCTCGCGCACGTTCCTCGGCGCGAACATCGTCGCCTTCGTCGTCAGCTTCGCGATGCTCGCGATGTTCTTCTTCCTCGCGCTGTACATGCAGAACATCCGCCACTACACCCCGCTCCAGGCGGGCGTGCGCTTCCTGCCCTCGACGCTGATGATCGTGCTCATCGCGCCGATCGCCGGACGCCTGACCGACCGCGTCGGGCCGCGGCCGCTGATGACCTTCGGCCTGATGTGCGTCTCCGGATCGCTCTTCTGGCAGTCGCATCTCACGGTCTCGAGCGACTACTCCACGCTGCTGCCCGGCTTCGTGCTGATGGGCATCGGCATGGCCTTCGTGATGTCGCCGATGAGCACCGCGGCGATGAACTCCGTGGCCCAGGCCAAGGCCGGCGTCGCCTCGGGGATCCTCTCGATGAGCCGCATGGTCGGCGGCACCTTCGGCGTCGCCGTGCTGGGGGCGATGGTCAGCACCCTGGGGCGATCGAAGATCGACCAGCTGCTGCCCGCGCTGCCCGCATCCGCGCGCGCCCACCTGGCAAACGCGATCGGCTCGGGCGGCGTCCTGCACGGGACCTCGAGCGAGCTCCTCGACGCCAGCCAGAGGGCCTTCGTCTACGCGCTTCAGTATGGGCTGCGCCTCGGTTCAGCCGTCGCGCTCCTCGGGGCGCTCGTCGCCTGGACGCTCGTGGCGCGGCGCACCGAGCCCGCGCAACAGGTCGAGCAGCGCCACGGGCACAGCGGCGCCCCGGCCGAGACGTTGCACGCCTGAGTTTCCGTCCGGCGGTCCCGGACGCCGGAAACGAGGTGCGCCGCACGCGGCGCGCCGGTAGGATGGCCTGCGCATCCCAGTCCCCGTGGATGGGATACAACGTCCCCGACCTTTTGAGGTGCTAGAGCACGTGGCGATCGATCTGCAACAAGTCTCAGCGGTGGATGTCGAGCCCGGCGAGCTGCCGAAGACGATGGCTGCCTGGGTGATCCGCGAGGAGCGCTTCGGCGATCCCAAGGACGCCTTCCAACTCGAGGAGATCGAGGTGCCCGAGCCGGGCGCGTTCGAGGTGATCGTGCGGGTGATGGCGGCGGGGGTCAACTACAACAACGTGTGGGCCGCCCTGGGCAAGCCGGTGTCGGTCATGCGCTACGGCGACCACCCGGAGTTCGGACACCACATCGGCGGCTCCGACGCCTCCGGGATCGTCTGGAAGGTGGGCGCGGGCGTCACGCGCTGGAAGCCCGGCGACGAGGTCGTCGTGCACTGCAACCAGGCCTCCTACGAGGACCCCGAGGTCCATGGCCTGGACCCGATGGCCGCACCCTCGCAGAAGATCTGGGGCTATGAGACGACGTGGGGCTCCTTCGCGCAGTTCACCAAAGTCCAGGCGCAGCAGCTGCTGCCCAAGCCCGCCGCGCTGACCTGGGAGGAGTCCGCCTCCTACGGCCTGGTCTACTTCACCGCCTATCGCATGCTGGTGACCCGCTGCAGGATCCAGGCGGGCGCGAGGGTGCTGATCTGGGGAGCCGCTGGCGGGCTCGGCGTGTTCGCGACCCAGCTGTGCGCCGCCGCCGGCGCCCACTGCGTGGGCGTCGTCTCCTCACCCGAGAAGGGCGAGCTCGTCAAGCGCCTGGGAGCGGTCGACTTCATCGACCGCGGCGAGTTCGCGGGGATGATGCGCACTGGCACCGAGACGCCCGAGGAGGAGAAGGCCCGCTTCGGCGTCTCGCGCGAATTCGCCAAGCGCGTGCAGAAGATCCTCGGCGACTCGCCCGACATCGTCTTCGAGCACGTCGGCCAGGCGACGTTCCCGACCTCCGTGTTCACCGTCAAGCCGTTCGGCAAGGTCGTGATCTGCGCCGGCACGACGGGCTTCAACCTCGACTTCGACGTGCGCTACCTGTGGATGAAGCAGAAGGAGATCCTCGGCTCGCACTTCGCCAACGCCTACGAGTGCACGAAGGCCAACGAGCTGATCGAGAGCGGACAGATCCGCCCGGTGCTGTGGCGCACGCTCGGCTTCGAGGGCGTTGCCGAAGCGCATCAGCTGATGCTCGAAAACAAGCACCTCGGCAAGATCTCGATCCTCGTCGGCGCAGACGCCGAGGGTCAGGGCAAGACGGCCGAGGGTCCGGGCGCGATCCGCGCCGAGGTGGGTGCCTGATGGCCGGCACGGTGATCGTCCCCTGGTACGCGACCGGCTTTCGCGCCGAGGGGTTCGAGCAGGACCTCAACGAGGCCGCCGCCACGGCGCTGCGCTATGGCGCCAGCTCCTACGCCGTGTATCGCTCGCGGGAGGATCGCTACAAGTTCCAGCAGCTCGCCGTCTTCGAGGAGCACCTGGACTGGGAACGCTATTGGGACGGCCCGGAGATGGTCTTCTTCCGCGCGAGCCACTCCAGCTGGTATCAGGTGCCCGTGCTCTACGGCTGGTGGGAGCAGACGGCCGGCGGCGCGCTGGCGCGGATCGCCTCCGGCAACGGCCACGGCAACGGCGTGACGAGGAGCGAGACCGCCTAGCAGCAGCGCGTCGCGCTCAGCCCCGGGGTGCGTGCTGGAGCGCCACCGCCTGCACCGCGGCGGCCACAGCGGCGGGGTGCGTGTAGGGGGCCATGTGCCCGCCGCCCACCATCACCAGGCGCGCATCCGGCAGGCTCGCCGCCAGGCGCCGCCCGCATTCGGGCTTGACGAGCTTGTCCTGCGCGCCCTGGATCACGACCGCGGGCCCCCGGATCTGGGAGAGACCGCGGTTCAGGTGTGCGATCACGCCGTTGGCGGCGAGCACCTCGCCGGCGTAGGCCTCGAGGTTGCCGTGCTTCAGGTTGATCGAGAGGACCCGGGCGCGGTGGCGCGCGGCCACGCCTTCCGGGTCGAAGGCTTCGCTCTCGGTCGGTTCGGCGGAGGCCTTGCGCAGCAGCTGCGAGAAGGTGATGTCGGCGAGCTGCGCGACGACGGGCAGCTCGAGCACCTGCACGAGGCGCGCCTGGGCCCGCTCGAGGAAGCTGTTGTGCGTGCAGGTGGCTGCGGCGTCGACCAGCACCAGGCCGGCGACTTCCCGGGGATGGCTCTCGGCATAGCCGAGCGCGATCGTGCCGCCGTAGGAATGACCGACGATGATCGGACTGGTCACGCCCAGTCTGGCGAGCAGTTCGTGGATCGCCCGCAGCTGGCGGTCGAACGACACGTAGCCGCCGGTCGAGAAGCCGAAGCCGGGCCGGTCGATCGCGATCGTGCGATGGCCCGCGATCAGCGGCGTGACGGCTTCGAAGTCTTCGGCCGTGCCGGGCAGGCCGTGGAGCAGCAGGACGGCCGGTTCAGGACCGGGCCGTTCGAGGTAGCGCACGCGCAGACCGGCGAGCTGCGCGAAGCGTCCCGTGGCGTGCGGCGTGCTCGGCAGCCGGCCGTAGGTCCAGTTGAGCACGACGACCGCGACGAGGAGCAGGGTCAGGACACGGCCGAGGATCCTGCGGATGGGTCGCCTGCCGGGCATCGCGGCGGCGAAGGCTACAGAGCGAGGAGGAGCCCTCGGCGGCGGGAAGCTCGAGCGCCTAGCCCTGCTCCAGCGGCGCCATCGTCAGGCCCGCGCCGCTCAGCTGCTCCCAGTAGTGCTCGGCCGCCTCCTGGTGGCCGGCGTAGACGACGGCCCTGCCGGAGGTGTGGATCACGTTGGCGAACGCGTGGCCCCGGTCGACGGTCACGCCGGGGATGTAGCGGGCCAGCGTGTGGGCGACGTGCTCGAAGGTGTTGTGGTTGTCGTTGCGCACGATCACCCGCCAGGGGCCGCCAAGACCGCCACCCGGCGTCCCGATCCTCGGGATCTCGACCGTTTGACTCATGGCCGGCAGGATAGAGGCCGCGGCTCGACCGTACAATTGGGTAATGAGCGGCGATCAAGCTCCTCGGCTGCCCGAGCGGGACCGGCCGTGGATGATGCGCACGTACGCCGGGCACTCCACGGCCAAGGCCTCCAACGAGCTGTACCGGCGCAACCTGGAGAAGGGTCAGACGGGCCTTTCGGTGGCCTTCGACCTGCCTACCCAGACGGGCTATGACCCCGACGACGAGCTCGCCCGCGGCGAGGTCGGGAAGGTCGGCGTGACCGTCTCCCACCGCGGCGACATGGCCGCCCTGATGGACGGCATCCCCCTGGGGGAGATGAACACCTCGATGACGATCAACGCCACCGCCGCGTGGCTGCTCGCGCTCTACATCGTCGCCGCCGAGGATCAGGGGGTCAGCCAGGACCGCCTGCAGGGCACCACGCAGAACGACATCATCAAGGAGTTCCTGGCGCGTGGCACCTACGCCTTCCCCCCGGCCCCCTCGATGCGGCTGATCGCCGACATGATCGCCTACACGGTCGAGCACGTGCCCAGGTGGAATCCGATCAACATCTGCTCCTACCACCTGCAGGAGGCGGGCGCGACGCCGGTGCAGGAGATCGCCTATGCGATGAGCAACGCGATAGCGGTGCTCGACGCCGCGCGCGAGCGCCTGGCCGGGCGGGGTCAGGACGTGATCGAACAGCTCTTCGGGCGGATCTCCTTCTTCGTCAACGCCGGCGTGCGATTCATCGAGGAGCACGCGAAGCTGCGCGCTATGGGGATCCTCTGGGAGGAGCTCGGGCGGGAGCGCTACGGCGTCGAGGACGCCCGCCATCTGCGCTTCCGCTACGGCGTGCAGGTCAACTCGCTGGGCCTCACCGAGTCCCAGCCGGAGAACAACGTGCAGCGGATCGTGCTGGAGGCGCTCGCCGTCACCCTCGGGCGCGACGCGCGGGCTCGCGCGATCCAGCTTCCAGCCTGGAACGAGGCGCTCGGCCTGCCCCGCCCCTGGGACCAGCAATGGTCGCTGCGCATCCAGCAGGTGCTCGCCTTCGAGACCGACATCCTCGAGTATCCCGACATCTTCGAGGGCTCGAAGGTGATGGAGCGGCTCGTCGCCGAGCTGCTGCACGGGGCGCGGGCGGAGATGGCCGTGGTGGCCGAGCACGGCGGCGCCGTCGAGGCGGTGCCGTACATGAAGGGAGCGCTCGTCGACTCCCACCGCGAGCGCATCCGCCGGATCGAGTCCGGCGAGCAGGTCGTGGTCGGCCAGAACCGCTTCAGCGAGTCCGAGGCCTCGCCGCTGACCGCCGACGCCGAGGGGGGCATCCTGGTGGTCGATCCCGCGCTGGAAGCCGAGCAGATCGAGGCGCTGCGCAGCTGGCGCTCCGCGCGCGAGGAGCGCGAGGTGGACGAGGCGCTGGCGGCGCTCGCCGCGGCGGCGCGCAGCGCGGACGGGGAGGTGAACCTGATGGTCCCGACGATCGCCGCGGCCCGCGCGGGCGCCACCACGGGAGAGTGGGCGGCGACGCTGCGCGAGGTGTTCGGCAGCTACCGCGCGCCGACCGGCGTCGGCGAGGCGGCGGCCTCGCTCGCCGACGGAGAGCGGAACGAGCTGCGCGGCGAGGTCGCGCGCCTGCAGGAGAGGCTCGGCAGGCGACCGAAGATCCTCGTCGGCAAGCCGGGCCTCGACGGCCACTCCAACGGCGCCGAGCAGATCGCCGTGCGCGCGCGGGACTCGGGGATGGACGTCGTCTATGAGGGCATCCGCCTGACCCCTGCGCAGATCGCCGCATCGGCCCTCCAAGAGGGGGTGCACGTGATCGGCCTGTCGATCCTCTCGGGCTCTCACCGCGAGCTGATCCCAGCCGTGATCGAGGCGCTGCGGAAGGCGGGCGTGACGGCGCCGGTCGTGGTCGGAGGCATCATCCCCGACCAGGACGTGCCGTTGCTCAGGCGCGCCGGCGTCGCGGCCGTCTACACGCCGAAGGACTTCGACATCACCCGCATCATGCACGACATCGTGGAGCTGGTGGGTGACGGCGCCGGCTCCTCGGCGCTCGCCGCAAACGGCGCCGTCGCCACCGGCTCGGCGTGAGCGCAGACGGAGCCCTGCTCGGGGCGCGCCTGCGCAAGCGAGACCTCGGCGCCGCGCCGTCCGCGCTGAACCTTCTCGAGAGCACCACGCCGGCAGACCGCGAGCAGTCGGCGGCGCTGCTGAAGGAGGTCTCCCCCGCCGCGCTCGGTGGCGAGGCACCGGCGCATGTGATCGGCGTGACCGGACCGCCGGGCGCCGGCAAGTCGACCCTGCTCTCAGCCCTCCTGCACGCCTGGCGGGCGCGTGGCCTGAGCGTCGCGGTGCTGGCCATCGATCCGAGCTCGCGCCGCTCGGGCGGCTCGCTGCTGGGCGACCGCGCGCGCATCGACTTCGACCCGCTCGACGCCGGCGTGCTGGTCCGCTCGACCGCCGCCGGCGATCGCCTGGGAGGGCTGGCGCCGGCCACGCGGGCGAGCGCCCAGGCGCTCGCCGCGGCCTTCGACGTGGTGGTGATCGAGACCGTGGGCGTCGGCCAGGCCGAGAC
>Ga0066793_10001199_pt1 | contig 11563 bp, 9 predicted proteins | sample PersoiDNA2013189_FD_83876 | JGI IMG/M metagenome (GOLD analysis project Ga0066793, IMG submission 83876) | Permafrost soil microbial communities from the Arctic, to analyse light accelerated degradation of dissolved organic matter (DOM) -... | ecosystem: Environmental > Terrestrial > Soil >...
ACTACCAGGTCGTCATCGCCTTGATGATGGCGCTGGTGGCCGTCTTGATCTACTGGCTCCTGCTGAGATATGGCCCGCGTGGCGCGGCGCTCGCCTTCGCGCTCAGCCTCTTCGTCGGCGCGCTGGGAACAGCGCAGGGGCGCTTCGACCTGATCCCCGCAGCGTTGACGTTGCTCTGCGTTATCGCCGCTGAGCGCAAGCAGTGGAGGTGGGCGTACATTGCGCTGGCCTTCGGTGTGCTCTTCAAACTCTATCCGCTCTTGCTGCTGCCCGCGCTCTTTATAGCGGAGCAGCGCGCGTATGGACGCTTCTCTACTCCTGCCCAGAAGCTCTTGTTGAGATCGCTCCCCCAACAGCTCTGGTATACAGTACGCGAGGCCCGGCGCTGGCGCTGGAAGAACGCACTTATCTGCCTGGGAATACTGTCAGGCGTCACGGGCCTCTTCGCGCTGCTGAACTTCCAGGGAGCGGTCGTCAACCAGCTTGCCTACTTCTTGCAGAGGCCAGTGCAGGTCGAATCCACGGGGAGTACATTGCTCTGGCTGATGCAGGGACTGGGCTTTCCATTGTCGATTGACAATAACTTCGGGTCGCTCAATGTGGTCAGTGGGCTAAATGGCGTTGTTTCGCTGTTGGGAACACTGTGCCTGGCTGTGGGCTGCCTCGCGGTGCTGTGGATGCAGTGGCGCGAGCGGCTCGATTTCACGCAGGCGGCGATTGGACTCTTGCTTGTCTTTATCACGACCGGTAAGGTCTTCAGTCCGCAGTATCTTATCTGGTTGATGCCCTTGCTTGCCTACGCGGGTGTCTTTGACGCGTTCTGGATCTTCTGCTGGGGCGCGGCCTCGGTGCTGACCACCTATGTCTATACGTACCTGTACACACGGCCCGTTACCGACATACGAGACGTGCCACTGCTGCCAGGCTTTATGGAAACGGTGGGCATACGCAACGCGCTCTTCGTGCTGATGACGCTGGCCTTTCTCTGCAACTGGTTCCAGGCCCGTCAGCGCAGAGCGCTTCCACCTGCACCGGAGGGGTAATAGGAGGTATAATAGTGTAGATGTGAGCAAAGAGAGTGCCAAAGAAAAATGTCCTGCTCAATTAACGATAATTAACTACGCTTAGCGATACCAGGGAGGTACTATGGCCACAGCTACCCATCAGGGTTCGCCTCAGTTTCCAACTATTGCTGGCAGCATACAACCATCGACGCGGGAAGAGATGGACGCAGCGCTACAGGTGTTACAGGAGCACAAAAATGCGTGGGTAGCGCTCTCGCTTCGCGCGCGAGTTGCGCTTGTAGATACCCTCATACAGGATTTCGCGGCGCTGGCTGACCGCTGGGTGGCGGCGTGTTGCGAGGCCAAGGGAATCTCAAATACGCCATTTATGGGCGAAGAATGGGGCACCGGATCATTTACACTGTTGAAACAGCTCCACCAGTTGCGGCAGTCGTTACTGGATATCGAGACGCTGGGAGCGCCCCGTATCCCTGGACCTGTCACTACGCAGGCAGACGGGCAGGTCGTCGCGCAGGTCTTTCCACAGACGCCCTATGATCGTATCTTTTTCACCGGGCTGACGGCTGAGGTCTGGATGGAGCCGGGTGTCACCGCCGACGGGTTGGCGCAGACGCAGGCAACGATCTACCAGGATAAGCAGCACGCGGGCAAGGTCGCGCTGGTGCTGGGGGCCGGGAACGTATCGAGCATCGCGCCGCTGGATATCCTCTACAAACTCTTCGTCGAGGATCAGGTCGTCGTGCTCAAAATGAATCCGGTCAATGCGTACCTGGGGCCATTGATTCAGGAGAGCTTTCGGGCGCTGATCGAGCCGGGCTTCCTGCGCGTGCTGTACGGCGGAGCTACCGAGGGAGCATACCTCTGCAATGCTGAAGGCGTGGAAGAGATTCATATCACCGGCTCGGACAAGACGTTCGACGCCATCGTCTTCGGCACAGGAGCAGAGGGGGCGCAGCGCAAGGCGGAGAACAGGCCACTACTGAACAAGCGCATCACGGGTGAACTGGGCAACGTCAGTCCGGTCATCGTCGTGCCGGGTCCGTGGAGCCGGAGCGACCTGGCGTACCAGGCCGAACATATCGTCACATCGCTCACCAACAATGCTGGCTTCAACTGCAACGCCACGCGGGCCGTTATTCAATACGCAACCTGGGAGCGCAGAAGAACGTTGCTGGGAGAGATACGCAGGATACTGGAAGAGCTTCCAACACGCGATGCCTATTATCCAGGCGCGCAGGATCGGCAGCGCATGTTCGTCACGACCCATCCCGAGGCTGAGCAGTTCGGTCCTGATGAAGGGAAGAAGCTGCCCTGGACGCTGATCGCGGACGTCGATCCCGCGCAGGTCAACGATGTCTGCTTTACCACCGAAGCCTTCTGCGGATTGTTCGCGGAGACAACATTGGAGGCGGAGAGCGTCGTAGAGTACATAGACAAGGCCGTAGACTTCGCCAACGAACATGTCTGGGGTTCGCTGAACGTTACGCTTCTCGTGCATCCAGAGTCGCTCAAGGACCCACGAATTGCGGAGGCGATCGAGCGGGCCGTAGCGCAGCTGCGCTACGGCTCGATCGGCGTCAACTACTGGGGCGGCATCAGCTTCATCCTGGGCACCACCACCTGGGGAGCGTTTCCCGGCCATCCGATCAACGATATTCAATCTGGCAACGGCGTGGTGCACAATACACTTATGTTCTCGCAACCGCAGAAATCCGTGCTGCGCGCACCCTTCCGCAGCGTGCTGACGCCGCCGTGGTTCGCGCTGCAGGGCAAGAAGGGCAGCAAGGTCTTTCCAAAGTTGGCGCGTATGGAGGCCCATCCTGGTCCGTGGCGCGTACCGGGCATTCTATGGTCGGCGATCGCGGACATTTGACTGGTTATCACGACAGCTCCTGCGACTCCGCGCTGTAAATGTGCTGTGCCAACAGCCGTTCCTTCAGGAGATGCCTGGCCCGAAAGAGATGGGTCTTGATCGTGCCAACGGGTATGGCGAGAACCACGGCCATCTCTTCATACGTCATCTCCTGCAGGTGGCGCAGGATCAACACAAGGCGATACCTGGTTGGCAGTTTCTCCAGTTGCTTGCGTACCGCTATCTGCCAGTCATGTAGCTCTATCATCTCTTCTGCCAGTTTCTCTTCGTTCATCCTCTGTAGGATCTGTTCCGCCTGCATGGCCACTTGCAGGGTTCTCTCCTGCTTGCGCTGTTCAAGTTGCCGCAAACAACAATTGTAGGCGATGCGATACAGCCAGGTAGAAAAAAGCGCCTCGCCGCGAAATGCTGGCAGCCCCTTCCATGCAGCTAAAAAAGCCTCCTGGGTGATTTCGTTCGCCTCTTCGTAGTCTTGCAGCATACGCAAAATCATATTGAAGACGCGGCGCTGATGCCTTTGCATAAGGACGGCAAAGGCATCCTGGTCTCCACGTTGGCTGGCTTGCACGAGTTGTGCGTCGTCCAGCCCGCCTGGCGAAGAAGTGGCACATGGGAGAGATCCCTCTATGTTGTGTGACAATTGCATCGGAGCCTCGTTCCTACTGACCTCCCATTTGATTGTAATGAAGCTTTTTGTTTCCTGATGATGGTTTTTCTGCGCGATCAGTGAGGTAATTTTTTACCATCTCATCTTAATAGTAGCCACGTAGTGTTACAAAAAGCGTTAAAAGAAGCAAATGGATGCGGCTTTCTACCGCCATGTAGATGCGGAGCGCGAGTTCCTTATCTCCTGCCTGGCAGAAGCGCAAGGTCAGCCACTGATAATGCATTTAACGCAGGGATAACGCTTTTTATAACGTTTCGTGGATATACTGAAGAATAGAAGATAGCTTTCCTCTCAAGCCTCGCAGGCCTGGAGGAGAGGTAGAAAGTGTGTAGAGCGATACACCACTATCAAGGAAAGGATTCTATCATGACACTTGCAACATTCATTCTTGTTGCCGTTAACCTGAATCTTTCAAATGTAATCTGGTGGCTGATTGTTGGGTTGATTGCTGGCTTTCTCGCCAGCCGGGTAATGCGCGGAGGAGGCTATGGGCTGATCGGTGACATTGTTGTGGGCATTATCGGGGCTCTCATCGGAGGATGGTTGGCTGGCTTCCTGGGACTTGGCTCCTTTGGCCTGATCGGAACTATTATAGTTGCCTTTATCGGGGCCTGTATTCTCCTCGCCATCTTACACGCTGTTGGCGGAGGAGCATCCCGATCGAGAAGATGGGGACGCAGGTGAGGAAGTAGTGTGGGCTCCAGCTATCAGGGCGGACGAGATGAACTTCCAACCGCCCGAAGTGTGAGGGTCCAACAAAGAGAGAGGGTGAGCAAATACGCTCACCCTCTCTTTGTTGGTGCTACTTTTTAGCAACCCCTATTTTATGGCTTGCCTGCTCAAAACCCTCGGTCGCCTTTTGAAAGCTCTCCAGGCTCTGTTTCGTGAGGTTCTCCACGCCCTCAAACATTTGCCTTGAGGAGGTTTCTACTCCCTCGAGCATCTGCTTATAGGCGGCGAACGGAGCGCTGAAGAGGTTCATGTAGGACTCGGAGTCCTGCTGGGAAGCCTCTTGCGGTCCCCACTGCTCCATCAAGGAATGTGTATCTTCCATGTTGCTCTTGAGCAACGCGATCGTGCTCTCGAAGAGACTCTGGGTGTACTTTACATTGCGTGCCTGGGCGGCGGCGAGACGTTTTGCCATTGCCTGGGTATTGCGGACGTACTGTTCTTGTACATCAACGGTGGAATTTGTCATGTTTTTTACTGACATTGTCATAGTGGAATGATCCTTTATCTGCGGTAAATCAGGGCATTGCGCGATCTCTGGCATGCCGAAGCACCGTGATCATAACCCTGGCTCCTCGTTCAATCGACCGAGGAGATGTCGAGTGGCATTACGAAGATAAGACAGAAGCAGGGAGTGCCGAGGCTGTTCCTGGAGGATGAAGAGCGCTGTAGGTGTTCTTCATCTTATTTACAGTATAACATAATCTTTGACTATTGTCAAATCCACTAAAATCTGTAATCTGTTGCATTCATTATAAGTGAAGAGGAATAGTTACAAAGAAGGTGGTTCCCTCGCCTTCTCCTGACTCAAACCAGAGCCGCCCAGCGTGTTGCTCGACGAGAGCACGACACAGATACAATCCCAGCCCCGTCCCACTGATCCCGGCGGCCCGCGCGTTGTCGGCACGCATGAAGCGTCCAAAGATGCGCGCCTGTTGATGGAGAGGAATGCCGATTCCACCGTCCTGTACCCGGATTTCTACCGCGTGATCAGCACCATCTGTTCCCACGGTCACGACGATTGAGCCGCCCTGTGGGCTGTACTTGATCGCATTGGTCAGCAGGTTTGAGATCACTTGCTCCATCCGTGGCGGGTCAATCGCTGCTTCCAGGCTTGGCTGTTGCGGGTGGAATGCGAGCTGGTGCCGCGTCGTGGTTTTCTGGAAGCGCTCCACCAGGCGCTGAACCAGGGAGACCAGGTTGGTGGGTACGCGTTGCAAGACCAACTGACCGTCTTGCAACCGCGAGACATCCAGCAGGTCTTCGGTCAGGGCGCTCAGCCGGTCAGTTGCCTGCTCGAGTTCTTCTAACATCTCTTGTTGCCACTCAGCTAGCCTGGGGCCATGCCCTCGTGCCGTTTGTAGCACCAGGGTTCCCACCGCTGCTTTGAGAACGGCGAGCGGCTGACGCAATTCATGGGCCGCGATGCTAATAAACTCGTCTTTGAAATATTCCGCATGGATGGCGGTTTGCGCCTGCTCCAATTTCCTACGCTGAGTGATATCCCGATGAATCTCTAAGATCGCGGTTGCGACTCCTCGCTCATCGCGAAAGAGCACCTGACGGCTTTCGACCGTGACGACAGAGCCATCGCGCCGAGTATGCCGCAGTTCTCCTTCCCAATATCCCTCGCTCTCCAACCGCGCGCTGAGCACCGCGCGGCTGACGGGAAAGTGGGTCTTGAGCAGCAGGTGGCTGACCCGTCCCAGTGCCTCCGTCTCGGTCCAGCCATAGAGGGCTTCTGCCCCACGACTCCAGGAGAGCAGCCGGTTAATCGGGTCACGCACCAGGATCGCATCATACGCCAGATTGATGAGTGTACTTTGCAGGACGAGGCGTTCCACCAGGCGTACCCGCTCGCGTTCCAGCAAGCGCTGAGCCGTGACATCACGAATTGCGCCGATCACATGCAGCGCCTGGTCCAAAAGAATAGGACGTAAACTGATCTCCACCGGAAACTCGCTGCCATCTTTGCGTCGTCCCATCAGGTCAAGGCTCACCCCCATCGGTCGCCGAAGTGGTGCGGTCGCATAGGTGTGTCGATGAGCCATATGCGCCGCGTGGAAACGCTCCGGCAGCAGCACTTCCAGCTGTTGACCGTTCAGTTCGTCTTGACCATATCCAAACAGGGTCGCCGCCTGCTCATTCACCAGGACGATGCTCCCTAGAGCATCGATCATGATCGCTGCGTCAAGGGAGAGATCCAGGTGCATTCTCCCCTCGGCCATCGTGATGGTGGGAAGGGCCGACGCGGGTGCCCGTTCGTCCTGGAGCAGCGTCTCCGTGATCGTCTGCTGCTCCAGAGGGCCTGTATTCCTGACATGTGATGCATCAGTGAGTGTCATCTGCCCGCGACCCCTGTTGGCTCAGCGGGTTTCTCTGCTGATGGGGCGGCTCCCCAATGCCTGCCGTTGCGCCAATATGCCTCAATCTGCTCCAGCGTCTTACCTTTCGTCTCAGGGACGATGAACCACACGAAGACGAGAGTCACCAGGGCAAGGAAGGCATAAATCCAGAACGTCAGTGCATTGCCCGCCGCATGCAGCAGCGAAAGGAACGTGATGCTGACCAGGAGATTGGCCGCCCAGTTGGCCCCCGTCGAGATGCTGGCTCCGGTTCCCCGCAACCGGTTGGGGAAGATCTCCGAACTCATCAGCCAGAATACCGGCCCCATGCTGATGGCAAACGAGACGATATAGAGTATTACGCAGGCCAGAATCAAGAACGCCGCCTTATTAGGACCAATGGCGAAGACAAAGCCAATCGCCGTCAGCATAACCATCATGCCAGCGGCACCGATCAGCAACAGAGGTCGACGGCCCAGGCGATCGACAAGAAAGATGGCGATAACGGTAGAGACGACATTGACCACGCCAACGACGCTGGTCGCCAGGATAGCGGTCGACGCTGTTTTAAAACCGGCAATCTCAAAAATGGTCGGCGCATAATAGATGACCGTGCTAATGCCCGCAAACTGTTGCAAGACGGCCAGGCCGACCCCCACAATTAATGCCCAGCGCAATCCAGGACGCAAGAGTTGGCGCACGCGGACGATCCATGGTAGCGCCTCCTCATTTTCCAGAGATATACGGATACCGTGCAGCTCTTCTTCCGCCTCAGCCGCTCCAATGACACGCGCGAGTGTGCGCTGGGCCTCTTCCCAACGCCCCTGGCCAGCGAGCCAACGCGGAGTGTCGGAGAGGAAGAACATGCCAACCGCAAGGATCACCGCGGGGACAACCGCCACCGCGAACATTGGTCGCCAGCCCATCCCGGCAGCAGCAAAGGCCAGATCTACCAGATAGGCCACCAGGATGCCAATGGTAATGGCCAGTTGGTCAAAGGAGACGAGCGCGCCCCGAATAGCTGGGGGTGCCATCTCGGCGATAAACATCGGGGCCACAACGGCTGCAGCACCGATGCCAAAGCCAATCAAAATGCGGAAGATGACAAAGATAATCACATTCGGTGCGAGGGATGTCAAGATGGCCCCAGCGCCAAAAATGATCGCCTGAATGATGAGGGTTAACCTGCGCCCGAGTGCATCGGCGATTTGGCCGGCCACCGCGGCTCCGACAATCGCGCCAATGAGCACCCCGCTGACCGCCAACTCCTCACCACCAGCGCTCAAATGAAAGTCCTTCGTGAAAAACAGTTCTGCTCCCGAAATGACACCTGTATCATAGCCGAAGAGCAATCCTCCAAGGGCGGCTATAGCCGCGATCAGAATGGCGGGACCTTTTCCAACAGGTGCCGCTGCGGGTTCAAGATGGTGGGGTTGTTGAGTCATGTTGCATCTCCTTCAAGCCTGCCTACTCTGACGCTTGTATCCCATGTTCCACAGGGTAGCATCACTCCTCCAACGAATGCAGAATTTCTTTAATAGATAGAGTGGCTCCACAAATTACTTCATCCGCTGCTCCGTAGTACAGAGTAATTTCGTCGCCAGCGACGATCATGCCATTGCTAAAAACCACATTGCCAAAAAAGCCTGTCTTTTCATAGTCCATCAGCGGCTCCATAATAGGTTGTGCAGAGCGAGCAAGGACTTTTGTAGGATCATCCGCATCCAGTAGTAGGGCACCCAGGCAGTAGCGATTTTCTTCATTCGCGCCGTGATAAATTTCGAGCCAGCCCTCCGGGATACGTATAGGAGCGGCCCCGGCACCAATGCGCGCGGAATCCCACCAGCCGGGGCGCGTCGTGGCAATACAATCATGCTCGCCCCAGTGGATTAAATCGGGTGAGCGACTGAGCCAGATAAAATTGCCGCCCAGCCCGATGCTACTGGGTCGGTGCAAGATAGAGTAGCTGTCGCCGATCTTTGCTGGAAAGAGCGCGGCATCCTTATTGGTCGGTGGCAGGATCATGCCGTGATGGGTAAACTGCCGCCAGGATGAGGTGCTGATCATAGCTACGCCGACGCCATAAGGAGATACCGCCGCATAGGTGAGGTAAAACACGCCTTCGATCTCGCTCACGCGGCAGTCCTCTATGCCAAATGCTTCAAGCTTCCCGTGTCCAAGCAATGTAGGCACTTCCTCAACCTGGAAGGTGCTACCATCTTCGCTAGACGCCAGGCGCAGATGCGAAAGGGCGGTCAGATAGAGCTGCCCTTTGTGCCTGAAGCTACGCGGCTCCTCGGAGATAAGCGCGGGATCGTCCAGGCTAACCTCAAGGATGCTCATGCCATGAGCAGCGATTGGATCAAGGATGGGCGTACTGATGATGTGATCCTTCTGCTGGGGCCGCTCGGCTACGCGCAAGAGCAGCCAGGTTTTGCCCTGAAAACGGAAGGCACCAGGATTCAACAGGCATACGACATCTAGCCCGTCAAAGCTCGGCTTTACGTCCTGTGGGCGCAGGATAGGATTGCCAGCAAATCTTTTTGCGATATCTGCCACAATAAAACATCCCTTGAGTAAGGCACTACGGCTCCTACATTATGATGATGTCGTTCCGCTACGGCGCCCCCATATCTCGATGAGGCGGCGGATGATCAGGATGGTAAGCAGCGTCACGACGGCATTCAACAATGCTACGGTAGCGCCATAGCTGGCGCGGAACTGCTCGAACGCCTGGTAGTAAATCTCCAGTTGCCAGGTCAGCGTAGCATTTTGCGGACCGCCGCTGGTCAGCAAATATGGTTCAGTAAAGATAGCAAAGGTTGCACCAATGGCCAGGATGAGTACAGTGTAGAAGGCAGGGTAGAGATTCGGCAGGGTAATGCGCCAGAACCCTGTCCACGCGTTGGCCCCATCAATGGAAGCCGCCTCGTACAGCTCAGTGGGGATACTTTGCAGGCCCGCCATGAAAATGAGGGCATAATAGCCTGCATACTTCCAGACGATCATCAAGGAAATGACCAGAATCGCCAATGCCGGTGTGCCCAGCCAGTCGGGCGAAGCTCCAAAAATGCTGCGTAGCATTGTATTCAAGGGGCTGGTGTAGGCTAATATGCCGCGTACTATCATCGTGACGACGACGCCTGAAGCCAGGTAGGGCACGAAGAAGCCTACGGCAAACAGTGACTTGAAGTGGGGAACGCTGTTCACGATCAGTGCCAGGATAATGCTTCCGACAATCACCAGAGGCACGAAGAAGAGCATGAATCTGTAGGTAGACAGGAATGCCTGCCATATGCGCGGGCTGGTCAGAGCCTCCTTGAAGTTTGCCAATCCTATAAACACAGCCGTCGGCGCGATCAAATCCCACCGCTGGAAGATGAGGAAGATACTCCATACCAACGGAATCAGGAAGAAGATGAGCGAAAAAATGAGGTACGGGCTGGTCATGAGCCATCCCTGTACTTCCTTTTTCCGTTCGTTTTGCTTCGTTTTGCGAGTGAGTGCAAGCATCGGTATTTCTCTCAATCTAGCGCCGTCGCTCTCTGTTTAACGGAGAGCGAATTGAACGCCCTTCACAAAGTTACGGCTGAAAAGGATAAATAATATCAGGAGCGGGAAGGTGAGCAGCACCCCTCCGGCATACAGGGGACCGGGAAACGTGTTATAAGGGCCAAAGAGTGTGGTCAGGAGCACGTTCAAGGTCTGCGTGGCAGGGTTTTTGATAACAATCAGGTCCCATAACAATTCTGTCCAGCGATCCATAAAAACGAAGAGGAAGATGATGGTGGTGATCGAACGTGAAATGGGTATCATGATGCGGAAGATGATACTCAGTTCGCTGGCACCGTCAAGCCGCGCTGCTTCGATCGCCTCGATGGGGATCGCGCCGAAAGCACCGACATACATGAAAATAGCCCATAGATTTACCAGGCGCGGGATAATCATGGCCCAGTATGTGTTATAGAGGCCAAAGAAACGAATGATCAGAAAAGTTGGTACCAGTAAGATAATGGCCGGATAGAACATCTGAAAAAGGATAAAGTTATAGACGACCTTCTGACCACGAAACTTTAATACCGAGAGCGCATAGCCAACGATGGCTCCGACCGCAACGACAACGATGCTATCGACGACGCTGACCAACACACTGTTGAGAAACGTCTGTACCCATGGTTCTGCAACGCCGAAGCCACCGCCTGTCCATATCCAGTTGTATGAGCGCAGGCTTAACGAACTGGGAAAGAACTGCTTATCTACCTCGTTCCAAGGAGCCAGCGATTGTAGCAACAGGTAGAGGTAAGGCAGGACCATCACCACGAAAACGGGTATGGCAATGAGATAGATGGCGTATTTCTTGCCAGGATGCCAGCGCCTTATCAGGGACCGCGAGCGCGCGGATGAGTCCTGTCGGGCACGCGGAATTGCCAGACCACTGCTCGTTTCACTTTTCACCATTGTAACCTCCTTGTTGTGAAGAAGAAACAGGTGCTGGCTTTCGCCTGGAAATACCAGCAGCTGGTGAGCAGAATGCTAGCTAGGATTACTCAGGGTCGACTGCGCAGATGGCTTCCAATCGTTCCATGCCTGAAATGGAGCTTTCTGACCCTTGACGACTGGAATAACCGTGTCATCGCCCAATGCTGTTAAGAGATCAGTGTACTTGGGGTTCCTCATAGCAGGTACCGCATAAGGTATTTCCTGCGCATATGCCTCAAGTTCGGGATTCTGTTGGAAGAAAGACGTGAAAGCCTGATTGGTACTGAGATCGTCGCGAGCCGGTGGCAAATTGGTCTTTTGTAGCCACTGTTGATCATGCTGCGGATCTGAGAACACCCACTTGATGAAATTCCAGGCCGTCATTTGCTGCGCCTGCGATGCCTGCTTGTAGATAACGACGCCTTTAGAGTCGGCATAGGTCTTG
>Ga0066793_10001200_pt1 | contig 11562 bp, 7 predicted proteins | sample PersoiDNA2013189_FD_83876 | JGI IMG/M metagenome (GOLD analysis project Ga0066793, IMG submission 83876) | Permafrost soil microbial communities from the Arctic, to analyse light accelerated degradation of dissolved organic matter (DOM) -... | ecosystem: Environmental > Terrestrial > Soil >...
GACGAGGGCCAGCACTGAGTTCAGCGTAATCAGTGGAAGCGTCCCACCTGCCAGCGCCGATGGAGAGAAAAGGAGCTGCAGATAAAACGGAACGTTGTCGGTCGAGAGCTGAACAAAGGGCCGCTCACTACTGTCCGTGCCCAGTACGGGAGGATGGGTCAGGCGCGTTAACAGCAATTGTATAACGATGCAGGTTGATGCGACGATGAGAGCGTACCACCAGTGTTTTTGATAGAGCACCGCAGGGAAACGATGACGCCCATCTCTACTCAGCAAAAGCAGACAGATAACCAGGGCGGGCAAGATAATAAATATCTCCTCGTGACTCAAGTAGTCTATTATAAGGCAGAACGTCGCTAGATAGAGCAGGCGCACGCGACGTTGTTCTCGAACGGCCCTATAGAACAGGTAGAGCACCAGCAATGTCAGCACCTGGGCCTGCTCATACATACGGACCTGGCGTCCCCATACCAGCGAGGCAGGAGAGAGGGCCAACATTGCCGCCGCCAACAGAGCAACGCGCCGGTTAAAGAAGTAGCAGCCCACAAAGTAGAGCAGGGGAATACTCACAATATACTCAATAGCGCTGATGTAACGCGCACCGGAAGCGCCAAAGATGGCTATCCACACAGCGAGCAAATACGAATAAAGCTCAGCCTTTTCGTAGAGAAAGCCCGATGGAAAGACAGGAAATCCGTGGGCCAGAATGCCACGCGCAGCATAATAGCTTGCCAGCTCATCCTGCCAGTAAGGCTCATATGCCAGCCCATAGAAGGCTAGAGGCAATGCGATCAGCGTGAGTAGCATAATGGCCCGATGACGCTGTATCCATACTCCTACGCGTGGTGGAAAATACGGATAGTGTTTACGCGCGCGCACGCGGCGAAGCGCACATAATTTAGCGTACGCATCCTGAGAGAAAAGAGGCGACAATTTTGCGGAAAGTGCACGATCTTTTCGTCGTCCATTATGCGCATTGAGCCAGAGCAAGGTATAGCAAAAGATAACGATCGTAATCAGGATACTCCCCCACAAGCTGGTGTAAGGGAAAGGCTGGGGGAGTAGCGTTTCGCGGGAAAGGGCAATGCATACGGATTCAAAAGCGAGAGCAGGCATATAAGCGATACTCGCCGTCTCACAGGCGACCCTGAAGGAGCTATGATAACGACGCAGCACCAGCGCCATCAGCAACCATAGGACAATCACGCCGCTTGAGGTCAGCAGGAGATCTTCACATACAAGTAGAAATGGAAAAACCTGTGTATTCTGCGCGTCGGTGCTGCCGGGCAGATATAATGTGCTACTCACGGCTGGACGCGCGATCAGAAGGGGCACGGGCCAACGCAACGCGGCGGTGCTTCCGTTGGTCCAGTTATCTCCGGAGTGCTCAGATGCATGCCAGGTTGTCGTGGATGTAAACCAGCTATTGTGCCCCTGTATATCGCTCAAGAGTAGATCCAGGGATAGGGCCGCCTGCAAATCGTCCAGTCCCACGCGCGCCGTGCTCAGGCCGGGAGTAGATACATGGACAGCAAGCGTGTTTGCATCGCCGTGCAGATAGGGAGAGATATCAAAAATACCTGGCGCAAGATATGCCCTGAACGGTTGAGCCATCCTGGCTTCACCCAGGAAACCAGCTAAATTTTGCCTGGGAACCGGTGCCTGACCATTCCACGTAATGAGTAGATGACCATTGATAAAAACGCTCGCCGTGCCGGTCGCAGCAAGACGCAACCAGGCCGAGGTAGTATTTGTTGCAGACAAGCGGCATACAAAGTACGCGTCATGAGAGGCACCCGCGCTCAGCCAGCGCGCGGCGATGGGCCGTTCATACACCAGCGGATTTATAGTTAGCATTGGCGACATTGGCGGACTCTGTACCATAGCAGCTGGACGCCAGCCCGCGACAAAACTAGCCGTAGACCAGGCATTCACATTTGCTACGTAACGAGGGTAGACCAGTGTACTCAACCCTGTCGCCTGCCAGTTTGAGTCCGAGACCTCGTAAGAAATGGAACTGCCCCTGACCAGGCCCAGGTTTATCCGCACGCAAGGTATCTGTTTATCGACATTGGCAACGCGTACAGCGACCACATTCTGTCCCGCTTGCAGAAAGGCGTTTACGTCGTACATGTAAGCCAGAGGAGCGCTATTCCGCAAAAAATCGGACCCATTCGAGGCCACAAAAGCACCATTTATGTACAGCCGAAAGACCTGGTTGGCGGCGACCGTCACAAAGGCAGCATCGGGTACTCCATTTATGCTAACAACGTTACGGAAATAGGCAACCGGAGCATCAGCGTCACTTGCCTGCATCCATTCTGCGCCGTGCCAATCAGGACTGAAGCGCTGTGGCTGAGGCACAAGCAAGCATTGATAGGAGAACCAGCTCGCGCCCAAGCAGGCGAGCAGCAGAAAGATCCACATCATACGTCGCGCAATAAACATCTTCCACCCCTTTATTTTCTTCTGCTAATGTAATCCCGATAATTCTTCGCGAGCAGTGTTGTTATGATAATTCGGATCAAGCGCAATAGCCTTGAATAAGTGTTGGCGCGCAGCGGCATACTGTCCCAATCCATTCTCACACAAGGCGCTATAGGTGTACGCCGACGACTGTACAGCGGCATCGGTACTGTGTTGTATAACCAGGGACATAGAGTTAACGCAAGCGATATAATTGTGCAGGTCATATTGGATACGTCCCGTCATATAGAGACCGTACACATTAGAAGAGTCCACCCTGGTAAGGATCTGTAGCCAGGGTAGCACGGCATCATCACTGGCAACGCGCTTCGTAGAGACACCACGCAACGGGCGCAGAGATTCCGTCAGTTCTTCAAGGGTAACATCCATCTCGTCAACCACCCAGGGAGCAGTGGGGAGGGAGCGCCAGACTCCAAGCAATTGCTGATACGCTTCCAGATAATCCCCCTGTTCACGATATACCGTGGCAAGATACACCTGGCTATCCGGCGTTGGTTGAGCAGGTGCAAGAAAGTATTGAGCCTGCCCACGCTCGCTATGGTAATAAGCGACCTGCTCAAGGTCGGGCGAAAGCACACGAGCGGCATCCAGCAAACTAAGCGCCTCACTATAGTTTCCGGACGCTAGCGCTTCCTTCGCGACGTATTCACAGCACATGCCCACCGGCGCGCACATGAGCAGCGCCAGCAACCCACAAACGCCACCTCCACAGAAGAGATGGAGCCACTGCGAGCCTCTGATTGAACGTGTAGCCCGGAAGAGATGATGAGCGGGAAGCAATCCAGCACACACGCACAGCACAGGCAAGCCAACCGCTCCCTGGTTCAACAAGAGTTGTAGCCTGCCTAGAAAAGTTGAGGTCTGGAGTGTAAGCGGACTAAAGGGGAAGAGCTGCGTCGTCGCCTGATAGCCAAAGTGCTGCTGTATCCATAGAAATTGAAGCTCGTGGCGCGTCACTAGAGCGAGCGACGAGGCATCGACGTCGAGGAGCAAGAAGAGCACTCCGGGAACACAGCAGAGTACTCTACTGGAGAAGCCACAACCATTGAACGGTCGCCAGTCCGTCCAGGCAATGAGAAGGATGTAGGCTGCGCAGCCGAGGCAGAGCCAGCCGTAGCTTATGCTAGCGACACCCCGACCCGGAAACAGCGGCAATTGCCAGGCCGAATAAACTCCCCCTATAGGATCTCTAAGCCACGGCAAAAAGCTTGCGCCAAGCAAAGCACAACTCGCCAGTCCAGGGGCTACCCTTTGCGCACCTGGAACAGCCAGGCGCAGGACAGGAACATAGCGCATCACAACCACTCCTAATCTATAATTCCGTCAATCTTCCCTCAGAACAATTACTTCTCTCCACGGACTGAACGCGAATGGCCTGACCGTCGCGCAACTGGTACTGTCCAACCAGCACAATGTTGTCGCCCCGCGCCAGACCGGCATCGACAAGGAGTTCATCTCTGACCTCGCCCGCCACATGTACATGCTGGACGTAGGCATGCTGATTGCGTACAACAAAAGCAACCGCATCTTTATCGGGACTCAGAATACCGGGGCGCGGAACCACCAGGGCACGTCCCGCCGCTTGTATACGAACAAAAACACTCATACCGGGCAGAAGCGTTTTGCTGGAATTCTCAATGCTCACCCACACCTCGAATGTATCGGTCTGTGGGTCTGCCTGGGGCACAATAGCGCTGATAGTACCCTTGAAATTGAGATCTGGCAGCGCGGATGGCGTCGTTATTGCCTGCATGCCAGTATGCACCTGAGAAAGACTAGCCAGGGGCACCTTCACATGGACGATCACTACAGACTCATCCATAATAATGAGTAGAGGCATATTGGCGGCGAAAACCTCGCCGGGACTGATATTTACCGTCGTCACCACGCCGCGCATAGGCGAGATAAGGTTGCCATTATGCAAAAGTAAGGGCGAAGACCCGGCGACAAAGGCGTTATACTTACTTTTAGCCAGGGAATATTGTTGCTGCGCCACTGCAATAGCGGATGCGTTCCCGCTCGCCGAGACAGAAGCGAGATAGGCATGGGCGGCGGCCACATCGTCCGACAACTGTTTAGCCTGAGCATTGAGCTGTGTTGGATCAAGCTTCAACAGCGGTTGGTTGGGAGTAACTTCGTCGCCGACCTTTACAAAAACAGCCAGAGCCTTTTCGGGTAAAGGATAAGACAGCGAGAGCTGTTGCTGGGGGAAGATCACACCACCACCACTGATATAGGGGGTTGCATCTTGCGCGCTCACCTGGTAGAGGGTTACGTCCGCCGTCCTTGCGCTCAGGAAGAACCAGATAAAAAACACGCTGGCGAGTAGCAAGAAGAAAAGGCTGAGCAGTATTCTTTTCTTCCGCACAAGCTTTCCAGGAAGCGCGAAGCGAGGTCCGATGACCAATCTCCGGGAAGAAACGGGCTGCGCATATGCTGCCTTCGGACCCAATGTGGCGAATTGCCTGTCAGACTTCAAACGCGCTGGTAGCAATTCCGTCGTAGGCAAGCAAAAAGGCGTAAAATCATCAGAGTTCTCAGCTTCTGGACGGAACGGTGGTTGAAATTGACTACGCGTAGTATGATTATTCATCTTCGACATACCCTCACAACTTCTCTTTAGTGCATTTCCACTTGACCTGATAGGTTTTCAAGAGTATACTTTCCCCGCTGGGGAGTAGTGAGAGGTCCTATCCTTTCTCGATCCGCTTCAGGATACTGAAAAAGGCTCTTTACCCTGTTCCCTTGCGTGAAATAGATGACACAACCAATTCCCGCGAAGAAAAGTGACTGCAGATCGAGCAGAAACACCAGTAGTAATGCGGTTGCAGGAGCGACATGCGCGAAGGAAAAGACGTACACAAAGACGCCTTCGCGCACACCAAATCCATTGATAGTGACAGGCAGACACGCGACAATCGCTACCAGAGGAACAGCCAGAAAGTAAAAAACCAGGTGTCCCTGCATTCCCAGAGCGTCGGCATAGGCATAACAGTTCAGCACGGCAACGAGCCAGAACACGGCTCCACGGGCGATGGCAGCAGGCAAAGAACGAGGCGTGCATATACTCTTATGGAGGGCAGATCCAACGCCCGTAAGTAGAGTCAAGAAGCGATTTTTCGCCGCTATGCGCCCTGCTATTCCTGGCAATACAAAGGTCAGCAGAAGAGTTCCGACACTCACGGTTCCCGCCAACAGGCAAAGGATAGCAAACTCTATTACGAGCGTCGGCGTGAAGCGCGCGTGCAGCACAATCAGCACAGGAACAACCAGACACAGCATACCGATAAAGCCAGTGATGCGACATAACAGCGCGGCACTCGTCGCGCCGATACTATTACGCGACTCGCGTCCCACATAGAAAGCTTTGAAGGCATCACCGCCCATGCCGGTCGGAAGAAAATGGTTAAAAGTGACACCCACTATGTACAGCTTGATTAGATCGACAAGATCGAAACGGATATTCTCGGCGCGCAGAAGTCCCCACCATTGATAGGCACTCAAAACGACACCACTACTCCCGATGATTAAGCCAACCAGCAAGCTGCCAGGATAAACATGCGTGAGAGCCACGAGCAAAGTCTGCCAGGAGACAGAATTGAACAGATAAACCAGCAGTGCAACCGCAACGATAAGGCGCGCAGCGGTCCTCAGCTTTTTCTGTTTGGTAAACTGCTGCACGCGCACTAACAATGCGTTGCCATTTGTCCGCGGACGCGCTTTCTGTGGCAAGGTAAGCTTCACCGGAAGCGGGCTAGCATTTGCATACGCTTGCGTTGATGGTTCGGCAGTCTCAATAGCTCTCGTGGAGAGCGTATCGACGGCGGAGAGATCGGTTTGAAAAGCGCCATAGTCGCGTAGCCGTTTAGGACGCGCTTCTTGTTGAATTAAAACACTCATCACTGCACCCCCAGAGCAGAAAGAACGGGCCTGCTCAGGCCGAAGTTATCTCGCCACAATTATACAAAGAAAGCATATAGTGAAATTCGCGCAGTAACCCCTCGCGCAAAGAAACGCCTGGATAATAGCCCAGAATCTGCTCCGCGCGCGTAGTCGCGGCGCAGGTATGCCGTACATCGCCGTATTGCTTCTCCTCAGCGATAATAGAGGCAGACAGACCGCTGATATTTTGCAACAACTGTACTGCTTGATAGATTGAGGCGCGTGTTCCTCCGGCAATATTCAATACCTTGCCGATAGCCTGTTCTCGCGTTGCCGCCAATATATTCGCCTCGACGACATCAGAGACATACGTGAAATCGCGTGTCTGTTCACCATCGCCATAAATATGGATGGGCTGGCACGCAATAAGCGCCCGACAAAAACGGTGGAAGGCCATATCAGGCCGTTGACGCGGTCCGTAGACGGTGAAGTAGCGCAGGGAGACCGTCGGTACCCTGAAATTTTCATAATAGAGCTTGCAGAGGCACTCCGCCGCCAGCTTTGTTACGCCGTAGGGAGAGAGCGGGCGCGGCAGGGCGGACTCGGCCAACGGCAGCACATGGGCATCCCCATAAACGGAGGAAGAGGACGCATACACAAAACGTTTGAGATACCTCGCGTGGAGCGCCAGTTCCAGCAGGCGCTGCGTTACCAGTACATTGCAGTCCGTATAGCGCGCGAAATCTTTGCCCCAACTGGCGCGCACTCCCGGCTGGGCTGCCTGATGAAAAATCCAGCCCACCTTAGCGAGATAGGGCTGCAGATCCATAGCGAGCAGGTCTCCTTCGACAAAAGTAAAGTGCGGCTGTAAGCGCAGCCCGCGCAGATTATCTTCTTTTATGGACCGGGGATAGTAATCCAGAAAGTTATCGATGCCACATACTTCATGCCCATCGGCCAGCAGGCGCTCAGCAAGATGTGAGCCAATAAAACCAGCGACACCCGTTACAAGACAGCGCATAGACAGATCTTCCTCCACATAACATCACTGCGCACGATAGCGCAAAAACTACTATCTCAAGACAAAAAATCCTGGTAGATGCAACGACTCTTTGCTAAAAATGTCGACCAGCTATAGTGCTCTTGTGCAAAACTCTGGCTCTGCCTGCTCAGGCGCTCGGCCAGTGCAGAGTTTTGCAACAATTCCAAAGTGCCCTGCGCCAGAGCAGCAGGTGTTGGAGGTACCAGCAGGGCCACGGCAGGCGTAAGTACCTGCGTGTGCGAAAGAATATCTGTTGCCAGAATCGCCTTCCCTGAGCGCAGGTATGTATATATCTTGAGCGGCACGTGCGTTCCCTTGCTGCGTGGACTCACCAGCACATCGGCCAGGGCCATAAACTGTGGCATCTCCGCCAGGGAACGCTGCCCGGTAAAAAGGACGATATCTCCGATACCCAACTCGCAGGCAAGCCTGGTCAGGCGCATAATCTGGGCAGGCTTGCCTCCCACGATGACGTAACGCACCTCGGACAGGGTTGCATGCACGATTGCAGCGCTGCGTAACAAGAGATCGAGACCCTGGTACTCCTCAAGGGTTCCTGTGTAGAGCAGGATAGGGCCAGCGCCAAATGACCATTGACGCCGCAAACGCTCCGCATCCTCCTCAGTTGCAGGCGGCAGGCCCTCGTCGACGGCGGACGGCAGAAGTGTATAGACACGCTGAAAGGGAGTCACGCGCTTTACAAGTAACGCGAGTTCGGGATACAGCACGATAACGGCATCGGCCTTGCGCAGCATAAACGCCTGCACGGCTCTAACACAAGTCGTGATGAAGGCGTTCTCACCCATCAACTGAGCAAGGTCACAATGCATAGTATAGAGATGTTTACAGCCGAAAAGAGCCGCGAGCACCACTCCCATCAAGGCAGCTTCCTCGTGCGTATAAAGCAAGCGATAACGCCCCAGGCACAGACGCCAGAGAGCCATCAGAAAAACCAGCAGATCGAGCGGGAACTTCGCCGCTGAAAAGCCGGGCTTCACATTGCGCACGAAAGGTACCGACGGCGTGCGATAGATATGCAGCCCAGGCAGATCAACGTCCTCACCATAGGGATACGTCACCAGGTCAACGTCGTAGCCCTGCTTCACAAGCGCCTGTACATGCTGGTACACACAAAACGGCGCGCCGCGTGGCTCAAAAAATGGCTGCGGGGCAAGCATTAAAACGCGCATATCATAGCTCCTGCTCTACCAGAATTTCTCTTCCATCATACATACCACCCCAGGTCGAAAATGGGCTGCCAGGCACCGCATTCATCTCATCAACGGGCAACAGCTTTTCGGATGGGACGACGAGAGCTTTCACCGCATACGTCGGCTTTCCCTGAGACTCATAATAGGTGCGCATCAGCGACTCAGCAAGCAGGCCCATAAAGATGAAAGCAGTGCCGAAACCAAAACAAGCGACAGCATTGGATAAGAAAAATGATCTACCTACCGAGCGAGACGCTACCCTGTGAGCGGGAGCGAAAAGTAAGAACAGGCATCCCACCAGCAGCCAGAGTAGTCCAGGGATACCCAGGCCATAGATAGGTTTGGTAGCAAAACTGCCCTCGAACTTCAGCCGCAGCAGATCCAGCAGCACGCGTACAGTGCGCGAGAGACCATACTTGGAGGTTCCGAAGCGACGAGGATGGTGGGCCACCTCCAGTTCCGTGATTCTTGCTCCGGCGAGCGCGGCATAAGCGGGAAGAAAACGATGCATCTCGCCATAAAGACGGAGATGTGTGAACACCTCGCGGCGATAGGCTTTGAGCGAACATCCATAGTCATGTATCTGGACGCCAGTGACGCGAGCAATGAGCCTGTTCGCCAGCCATGAAGGAAGCTTGCGACTCAGCAAGGCATCCTTGCGCTGTTTACGCCAACCACTGACCACATCATACCCTTCATCGAGCTTGGCAAGCAGGCGCGGTATATCGCGCGGATCATTCTGTAGATCGCCATCCATAAATACGAGGATGCTCCCTATGCTCTGCTCTATACCTGCGCTGAGAGCAATCGTCTGCCCAAAGTTGCGCTTCAATTGCACAACGCAAATGTGCGCGTCAAGCTCAGCCAGTTGTCGGAGCCTGGAAAAGGTTGCGTCAGTACTACCATCATCTACATAGACAATCTCATAAGATCCCTCACACGCGCACAGGCTCTCTTGCAGGCGCTGGTGAAGCAGTTGAACGTTCTCCTCTTCGTTGAAGACCGGGATAACGACAGATAAATGTTTAGGCATACCCATTCTACCTGACCTCCTTTTTCTACTTCTACGTATTCAACTATCTTTATCTCATTCAGTAACGCTACTTTCATATTTATAACAAAAATCTTTAAAAGTTAGGCAAAATGCCTATTTTTGAAAGAATGTATTGACGAATCTTGTATCTACGCAGCAAATTCTCTTGTTCCTACCTCTTAAATGGAGTATGATTCGAAGTAAGATATTCCAGAGGGGGCCAGGATATGAGCGAAGCGGCACAAAACAATTCAGTAGTAGAGAACCTTCCCCTGGTGGTGGGTGTAGACCTGGGAGCGACGCAGATTCGCGCAGCGGTACTGCGTGGGGCCACACTTCTTTCAAGGGTGGGGCTACTCGTCGGTACCGAGCCAGCGCCGGAACACCTCGTTCCGCGCATGTTTCAAGCCGTCCAGCAGGCTCTCGTTGAAGCGAAAACTCCGCTGGACGCGATTGCGGGCATTGGCATCGCTGCGCCGGGACCACTTAACAATCGTACAGGCGTCGTCCTGGAACCACCGAATCTGCCGGGCTGGCAGCGTGTTCCTCTGCGCGATCTGTTTGTGGAGAAGTTCGGCGTACCCGTTTGTGTTGAAAACGATGCCAATGCCGCCGCTCTAGGCGAATATATGTTCGGGGTCGGCCATGGCAGCAAGGAGCTGGTGTACCTTACGATCAGCACGGGCATCGGTGGTGGAGTCATCACAAATGGGAAGATCATGGAGGGTATTACTGGTACTGCGAGCGAGCTTGGGCATATGACCATCGACTGGCGTGGCGGGCGCTGCAACTGTGGCAATATCGGCTGCCTGGAATATTTTGCCTCGGGCACCGCGATCGCTCGTCAGGCCAATGAAGCGATCGCGATGGGCAAGGGCGATGAGCTTCTCACATTCGCCCTGACGCAGCATGATGCCGATAGAACCGCCGATACGCCGCTTGATACTGTCATGGAGGCGGTCACACCGCTTCACGTTAATGCGCGCACGGTTGCACAGGCAGCAAAAGCAGGCGTCCCGTTGGCGCGTAAAATCATCGCCGAAGCGGCGGAGGCACTTGGCGTCGGACTCGTCAACATTATCCATATATTTAACCCCGAACTCATTATCCTGGGCGGCGGCGTCTCCCAGATCGGAGAAATGCTGATAGAACCGGCGCGGCGTGTCGTCGAAGCGCGCGCGATGCCAGTTCCCCGCGATGCCGCGCGCATCGTCATGGCCGAACTGGGCAACGACACCGGGCTGGTTGGGGCTGGAGCGCTGTTAGTTTCAACACCTTAATTTTTTCGGAGGAGAAACATCATGACACCAGGAAGTGTTGGCTTTTTTGAAATTCACGTCGATGACTTTGAAGGCAATCCCTTTGGTGCCTGGGAACTTGAAAAATAAGTCTGCAGTGTTCTTCTGCAATGGTTGCAAAATTTGTGTGAGAAGCGCAGCGACGAGGAGTCAAGAAAAGAAGAGACGCGAGCATTTATAGTAAAGATAACAATTAGTAGTGAGAGTATGGCAGCAAAGAAAGAACGTTTGGATGTAGCATTAGTGAGGCGCGGATTGGCTTCCAGCCGCGAACGAGCGCAGGCGCTCATCATGGCGGGGCAGGTCTACGTGGGAGAGCGCAGGGTGGACAAGGCCGGGACGCTTGTGCCGCTCGACGCCGACTGCCGTATAGCAGAGATCTCGCCCGAGCTAAAGTATGTCAGCCGGGGCGGGCTAAAGCTCGTAAAAGCGTTAGACGCCTTTCAGTTGAGTCCAGAGGGGCTGGTCGCCATCGACGTTGGTGCCTCGACGGGTGGTTTTACAGAGGTTTTACTGGAGCGGGGGGCGCGGCGCGTCTACGCGGTAGATGTCGGGCACGGACAACTGGCGTGGACCTTGCGCAACGATGCACGCGTCGTGGTTATGGAA
>Ga0066793_10001201_pt1 | contig 11562 bp, 11 predicted proteins | sample PersoiDNA2013189_FD_83876 | JGI IMG/M metagenome (GOLD analysis project Ga0066793, IMG submission 83876) | Permafrost soil microbial communities from the Arctic, to analyse light accelerated degradation of dissolved organic matter (DOM) -... | ecosystem: Environmental > Terrestrial > Soil >...
ATCTTTGTGAAATTCGGAAACCTGATCATCGGACCGGGCTGGGTGCTGTTTACGGTGATGGGACAAAATGAATTTGCCGTCCGCTGGCACGGCATGGCGCCCGAACGCGGCGCGTTTCTCGGGATGAGTCTGCTGCTTGGCGCCCGCGGACTGGGCGCGCTGCTCGGGCCGCTCCTGGCCGCTCCGTGGGCAGGGCACTGGAAACATCGATTGGAAGTCGCGATCTTTTGGGGCTACCTAGCATCAGCCGCAGGCTACGCGCTGCTGGGTGTATCAGGACACCTCTGGCAAGCCTGTTTGTGCGTGATGCTGGCGCACTTTGGAGGTTCGATCGTGTGGGTGTTCTCGACGACGCTGTTGCAGATGCAAAGCGACGACAAGTTTCGCGGGCGCGTCTTCGCCGCCGACCTCGGTCTCTGCATGTTCACGATTGCCGCGGGGGCGTATCTTGCGGGACGCTTCGTGGATTGGGGTTTCGCCGCACGGCACGTCGCCAGCGTCGCGGGCATGTTGATGCTGATTCCGGCAGGGTTGTGGGGGCTTTCGGTGCGGCGGAATGCCGCCGCAACCTAGGTACAATGAACAGCCAAGTTACGGACGCACGATCTGCTTTCCGAGGTGAGGCGCGATCCGCACAAAGTCCGAGATGTTGAAGGTGTAAATGCGGTCGCATCTAGCTTTTTCAGCACAGCGCAATTGCAGTGCATCGTAAATAACTCCGCCACGCAACCCTGCCTTGGCCGCTGCCTCTAATGTCGCCAAGTAATCCTTTTCGACCAGACACACAACTTCGCAGCGCGCCACAATAGTTTCTGAAACGAACCGGTAGGCTTCGGTGGGATGAACCATGGGTGTGATCGGAAGGCGGGTCAGCGTAGTGAAGGTCTCCGCCAGACCGTGTGCGGAAACAAAGCCCTGATTGTGACCGGTTGTTACTGGGTGGAAGGCAGCGTAAGCGAGATCGTGATGGGGATGATGCGCGACAGCGAGGGACACCAAGACGGAGGTATCAAAGTACAGTCTCACTTCATGCCGCTCAAGTGCTGGAGACGTTCTTCCCGGTCCTCGCGAATCGCTTTAACGATATCGAGTTCTCCCTGCGGAACGCCTTGATGCACCAAAATCCCGCCAATCTCCACTAAACTGGGGCCATTGCGCGCCGGGCGAAGCGCAAACTCCTGCGCCCCTTCCGTGATCTCTAACTCCGTCCCCGGCCGCAATCCGTAGCGGGCACGAAGCGGCTTGGGAAGAACGACCCGTCCGAGTTTGTCCAATTTAAGCCTCATGGAATAGATTATGGCACATGGTATTGGCAATGGCAATCGGCTTTAGCAAACAATAGGCAATCGTGGCGGCACACCGCCAGCCATTCCCGTGTCCGATGTGGCTACGATAGCTGGTCAATCTTCGCGGCCAGGATGAAATCCGACTCGGTCAGCCCATCCACCGCGTGTGTCCAGGTCGTGATCTCTACCTTTCCCCATCCCAGCAAGATGTCGGGATGATGGCCCTGCTCCTCGGCCAGTTCACCAACTCGGTTCACGAAAGCCAGGGCGGACCGGAAATCGGGAAACTTGTAGGCGCGCGCGAGGTGATGCTCGTTGACGATATTCCACTGCGCCGGCTCCGCCAACTGCTGATGAATTTCCTCAAGCGGGTTTCCCTTCAACGACGGCACACCGCCCCGGCACGGGGCGCAATTTCTGTGGGCGAGAGTTAGGTCCCTCCTGGTGTTTCAGATGCTCAAGAGCGCAAGCCGAGCTGCGCTCGGCTTGGACGGGGCGAAGCCCCGTCCCCACACGAGCCGAGCTTAGAACGGGATATCTTCGTCTGTAATCGGAGAACTGCCGGCCGGGGCGTGCTCCGGTTCGGGCGCGCTCTGGTCGAAGTTGTTTCCGCCTGAGGATGTCGAGGCTCCGCGCGCGCTGCCGGCGTGCTCGCCACCACCGCCTTCGCCGCGTCCGCCGAGCAACACGAGCTCGTTGGCGATAATCTCCGTCTTGTACATCTTCTTCCCAGTTTCTTTGTCGTCCCACGAACCGGTACGCAGGCTGCCCTCGATATAACACTTCCCGCCCTTCTTCAGATATTGGCCGATGATCTCGGCCAGGCGCTGGAAGGCCACGATGTTGTGCCACTCGGTGCGGTCCTGCCAGTTGCCGTCTTTGTCCTTGAAGCGCTCGTTGGTGGCAATGGAGAACTTGGCGACCGGCATGCAGCCTTGCGTGAACTTCATTTCTGGATAATTGCCAAGGTTTCCGATCAGGATGACTTTGTTTACGCTTTTCATGAACGCGGGCTCCTTCGATGTCGATTGCTAATATTCCGTGTCAGTTAACAATATTTCGTGTCAATGGACAATATTGCCTGTCACTTGCCAATATTTCTTGTCTCTGACCCGGCGATGATTCTTTCCCAGCGGCCTCTGGTCACCCTCTGCGCCCAAGAAATCCTTCGAGGAAGCTGTCAAGCCCCCGCGAGTGATCTGACCGCTAATCCCGCTAAACATCATACATTACATAATCCCGCTAAACATCATACATTACACAATCTGCACAGGCGGCGGGTCTTCGTCGACGAAGAGGACCAAAACACCGCCAATGCACATCGAGCAGTTATGGTAGTTGGCCAGCGATGTTGAACTTCGTCCACAAGGCCCGATGCTGGACCACTCGACTCAACGGCGCAGCCCCTTAGGCAGCGCATGGAAGTCCAATGTGCCAAGAACAAGCCGAATCGCCGGCTTCGTAGCCACGAAGCCAGGCAATGTGGCGACCCGCAGCGTCCAACTGCTCATTAAGAAACATCATGTATTGCTGCTCCATTTTGTCCTCTCTGTTCTAACCTTCACGGGCGGAGCTGGAACCGCCCTGTGCGGTTACGCCCGGTGTTTTGCCGGGCGCCCTCCCGCTTTTCACTTGGGGAAGTCTTTAGCGGTGGAAATGGAGAAAAGGCAGTTGCCACCCTCCAACACGAAGAATGCCTTGGCATCTGCGAACACCCACGTCTTCCAGAATGGTTTGCCGTCGACGCCAAACGGTTGACCAAAGCTGTCGTAGAAGCGCTGGGCGGCAGCCTCACAGTCGGCTTGCGCCCACATCACCGACACCTCCTCGACGTTGCCATCGATTAGTTCGACAAGGGCTACCCGCGGTGTCATAACCGGCTGTGGTGTCTTGGCCGTCCTGCCGGTCATCCGCAGCCACATGCCCTCGTAGATATCAGCCATCCGATAGGATTCGCCGTTAATCTTCGTGATGTGATCACGGCCCAGATAGAGGCCGACCACCACCGCGGCTACGATGACCACCACAACCAGTGTGATTTTCATCTGTCTCTCCTTGGTTAATGTCACTCGTCGACACCACGTAGCCCTTCGGGCTCCCGGAAAAAGCCAACTGGCATATCTTGTGTTTGCATTGACAGTTCCTCGTCGGCACTCAAGTATCCAATTTGGCTAAAGGATAATGAGCGTTACGAAACACTCTTCGGTGAATGCGATCACGGCATCTGCATCCTCTGCACTGAGCAACTTGTCCGGCGGTATTGCGGCCAGCGACGGCGCATCGTGACGCTGCCGTTTAGGTATCTTGAGCAAAGAAGGAGCGTGGATCCACATTTGCCGCCAGTTCCTGAGCCGTTTCGAGCACTAGCTGTTTGTATTCCCGCAACAGAGAAGCTGATATGCCTGCCTTTCGGCGCAGCCCGGTTGTAGAAATTGCCTGCCCGTGTGTTGCCATCTCAGCGACAGCCCACCTGATCTTCCGGACCAGGTAATCAGTCTTGCTTTCTGCATGTTCCGTGAGCAGTGCTTTAGTCGCAGGAAACTCCGTGGGTGCATTCATGTACTTTGCTAAGCCCCCCGCACGTCGCAAGACGCCGAACTTCGTGATTCGCTTGCGCCTGTGAGCCGTCGATTTTAATTCGCTGATGATGTCTCTAACCTTTTCTGCCAGCACTGAGTCTAGCTGACCTCGGTCTAACCGTCTGGCCCTTTTCCCTGGCCCGGCCCCCCGCCGCCGCTGCGGAACGGTCTTCTCAAACCATTCCCTATCCTGCTCCAGCATGTATTGGTAAGTTGCCGATGACGCTTCCATAAGTGTAACCCGCGAAGCATTGGGATCGGTCGTTTTCATATCGAGCACTCGCTGGCGATGTGCATCACGCATCCTTTTGGCCGCTACACTTTTCCGTGCATCGCCAATCCCAGGCGTGTCGAGTTCAATCAAGCGAATGGTCCACTGGCCTGCTCGATGCTTCTTTTCTACCTCCTTCTTCGGCAGACCCGCGCAGAGGTCGGAGCGGATACTCTCGAGTTTCTCTTGGCCGAGTCTCGTGGCTGCACGGATCGAGAGAGGCACGCGTATGCCCTGTCGTCGCGCCTCGGCCGCTACCCTTTCTTGCGATACACCAATTCGAAAAGCTACAGCGGCGAGTCCGAACGAGTACGTCGCAAACAACTGCGGCAACTCTGTTCTCCAGTCGGAGGAAGGTTGCACGCTGTCCATTCCCGGAAGTCGGGGCATGTTTGCCATCCACTCGCGCTGCCGGGGCGGAAGGGTCTCCTCAAACCATTCGGTATCGTGCGCCAGCATGTAACGGTAAATTCCCGGCGACGTTTCAGCGAGTTTACTCCGCGAAGTACTAGGACCGCTCGCAATCATATCGAGCACCCGCTGGCGATGTGCATCAAGCGTCTTTTTGGCCGCTGCACTTTCTCGTGCATCACCAATCCGGGGCATGTCGAGTTCAATCAAGCGAATGTCCCACTCACTTGCTCGATGCTTCTTTTGTACCTCCTTCTTCGGCAGACCCGCGCGGAGGTCGGACCGGATACTCTCGAGTTTCTCTTGGCCGAGTCTCGTGGCTGCACGGATCGAGAGAGGCACGCGTGTACCCTGTCGTCGCGCTTCGGCCGCCACGATGTATTTGGAAACACCAATTTGATGGGCCACAGTCGCGAGTCCAAAGGAATGGATTGCAAGAAGCCGGGGCAGGTTTGCTCTCCACTTGGGAACTCCGATTGTGTTTCCGCATAGCCTGCTTTTCTCAGATTCGTCCGTCGACGACGCCTCGAACGCACCAACAGAACTGTTGAACAGGCCCACAAAAAGAAGAAAGACAATCGTAGGCTTTCTCCTCTCTTCTACGCTGTGAAGCAGCCCACGAATCCACGCGCTGGGCCGACCGTTTGTCCAAGCAGGATAGCCCAGCCAATTGAGTATATTCACACCGAATCTCTTCTCCAGGGCCGTTGCGATGTCCGAGTAAACAGGGTGCGATCCTCGGCAGAGCCCATGGTTCATCGCTTGCCGACGAAGTGCTGCTCGCACGCAAGAGCATCTCGTGCCATCTGCAGACACCATAAACGCGCTCTCACACGCCAGCCACTTCAGAATAGCCAAGTCTCCGGGTAGATTTTCCACCACATGTAGTGGTGATTGTTCATCGGCACAGAAACAACGATCAGGCATACTCAGTCCACGCTTGGGTATCGGATATGGGCCGCAGATCCGACAACCGTGCGACAGTACGCAACCGTGATTCCAGCACATGACAACAGCGGGCAACTGGTGCTCTCGGCGAAAGTAAGAGAATCCAAGCGCGGCTTCATCTTCCCTATTGCACTCAATGCAGAAACGGGGGTGTTTTGGGGCCGCTCCACACCGGTACTGGGTCAGCCCTAACGCCATGCCGACGGCTTGAGAGAAGTCATTATTAGCAAGAGCCTGCACGGCTTCGTTCCGTCGCATGGGTGAATCGAAGTACGTGTAGTAGGGCATCGCGGTGTGGAGACGAATGGAGTGCTCCAGATTCGTCCACGGGTGGCCTGCTGGCAACGATGATGCCAACGTCTTCAAGTAGCCAGGCAAGCTGCCATAAAGCGAATACATGTGCCTTTGGCCGGTGAGCGCTGAAACGATATGGCCCTGGGGCAGCCCGGACCGTTCTGCGCAGCGGCAGAATCCCGAGTAAATCGTTTCGCCTTCGGCGGGGGCCGGAAAGAAATGAAATCTCATCGCTCGACCACTCGTCTCACCAATGAGCTAGTCAGGACATCAGGAAGTGCGGTTGATGCGCTCAATACGTTGGCAGCCAGTTCCCCGGCCATCTTGTCAGGACGCGATGGGATACGTTTTCCCCTATCCGTTAAGAGGTCTATCCCAAGCTGATTCTCATGGGCGCGCGTCATTTGGTTCTTAATAACATCCACGCGGCCAAGTAGTTGGTCTTCTTTTAGCTGCGAGAAAGCCTTCATGTATAGATCATCGTAACGATTTAGAAATGCTTGCTCATTCCTACGAAGCGCATCAATGATATTGTGAAGGGGTTCGAATCTCCTGCAGTACACCTTCCTCAATAAGTCTGCGTCCACTTTTTCCTCTCCAGAGTCGATCGCCTCAATCTGGGCCGCAATGAACACGGTCAGCATGATTCCGGTGATCCCCTGACTGCACTCGTAAAGCACTGCGAGGATGTCTTCGCTGAGATCCATGGGATTGCGGACCCACTGATAGTTCCACGCGATCTCGCAGAAAACACGCCAGTCTTCGTCTTCCGCAGACATTGGTCGTTTAAGCTCGTGGAATCCACCTTCCACTAATCTCCTAGCAGTGCACGCGTTGCCCGCTAGAACATCGGCTGCTTTGTAGGTCCCGACTAGGATAATGGGAACCCCCAGCTCGTCCCGTATATTCACAAGCAGAGCGATCAGCTCTTGTTGCCCCACTGTGCCGGCGAGCGATAGATTCTGGAACTCGTCAAGTATCAAGACTCCAACGTGGTGATTTGCGACGATTTTGCGTAGCGTACTAACGTAATCCGTTCGTGTCATGGACCTATCAGAAAACATCCTTCCGTACAGGTTCTTTTGAAGCATCTCATCCGCGTGATCACCAAATACCTTGGCGAGTGCCTTTGGTCCGCATTGGTCCGGCACGTTCCTCATGAGATACAGGATCTGAGTCTCTGTAAACGTCTTTTCCCTAAAGTTTGAATGCTGAATGACTGCCGGCCCCACGGCGGGCATGATTGCCCTCATCAGAGCCGACTTACCCTGCCCAGAGAGTCCTGTCACGAACGAGATCTTGGATGGATTGACTGGACCGATTCGAGATCCGGGCGTCCCGGCATTGTGGAGAAGTTGTTGACCATCTTGCGTCATCGGATTTCGCACACTGTAGCCACCCAAGATTTGGCGCTGGACGTGTCGGAAGATTTCGACGTGGTGGCGGTTCGCTACGAAGAACTGTGTTAGGCGCGCCGGAAGAAGCGCCCTGAATGTTGAATCGAGGTCTCGCTCGGACTCTTTGAATTTCGGGAATCTGAAGAGCCGGAGACTTGCCTCTTCGAAATCCTTGGGCGGGAGCTTGAGGCACGCAATAAGTGGATTATCCCGAAACTCCTCAATGGGGTAATCATGGTACACAGGAGAATTATCGATCCACTCAGCCACTTGCCTTCCTCCACAGATCACGAGTAATTGAAGCCTGCGACCGGCCCGCATTCCTGACAAATTCCGGAGGTGATGAAGAATTATTTGATGAATTCTGAACATTTTCGTGGCGCGCTATGACAGCCGTGTTTGCCGGAGAAAAGTTCTCCAAAGCTCTTCGACCCTGAATCACATCTTCGGCGCCTTGCTCGAAACGTTTATTCTTCCTGATACCTGCTTTGGACAATTTAGGTAATGATTTTCGTTGACCCTTCGCTTCTTGAGCCGCTCGCCTGGTCATTGTGTTAATCCTTCTTGCCTTTTCATCTCTGCGGTGTACGTTTTCTGCTTTAGCTTCCAGCGCCCATTTTTGATGCTCCTGCCGCAGGTTCTCCAGTTCAAGAAATGAGGTCCTCAGCCGACGTGTTTCTTCGTTATCGTTCATCGCAGGCACCCACTCTCCTGAAACCTCGTCGCAGAACCATACTTGGTCGGCGAAATGATCGTCGTAACGGATCTCGATCTCAAACGACCCCGAATTCGCCGCACGCGCCGTATAGCCAAGCTCAAGAAGCCTCGGCGAGAAGAATTGTTCCTTCTTGAAATGGATTCCGCGAGACGTCACCGACACCGTAGCCTTAGCCAGCAGCGCGTTAAACACCGATTTGGGAGAAAGACTTCGGGTAAATCCCGCCCTGTGATCGAGGCCCCACTTGAAAAGACCAATATGCGTGATGGCGCTGGAGCCAGTGCTCAACGCGTCAGCAGGGATGTAGCGCAAAGGCACAGGCTCGTTGTTGAGATCGAGAATGATCTCCACGATGCAAATCTCAAGTTCCTCTAATTTGAGCGTCGCGGTGTTCTTGCCATCCGGTTCGCGCCGCCCCGGGTTCTTGGGGTGTCGTCCGAACATGCGATAGAAACTGTTTCTATGCTTAATATCTTTGAATGAACTCTCAACCTTTCCTTTTCGCTCCGGACACATGGAAGGCATGATCTCGACCACCATCCCAACCTCCGGAACCACACCCGCTTTGTCGCTGACGAGTTCACCACGGTCGGCTGCAAGCCTCGATGGGAGGTGCCGGGATGGCCAATCTTTGGAGGTATATGGCAAGTTCAGTCTTTCGAAGACCTCGGTCTTGTCCGTGAAACAATTCCTTAGCGCTTTCGAAGCGAGCGCCCAACTAGGACTGTTCAAAGACAGCGCATACCCGACAATCGCCCCCGACCAAACGTCGACAACGATGTAGAGCGTCGGCTCCCCTACTAGGTGTTGGCGGCCATAACGCGAGACCAGTTGTACCTGCAGCTTCGTGGCATCAATCTCGAAGCGGTAACCGGGACCCGCGACTTCATCGCGAGATCTTCCTTTCAGAAGCAATTTCGTTTTCGGAGGTCGCGCTCGGCCCGGCCGTTGTTGCCGTTTGCCTTCCTTCCGTTCCAATAGCTCGCACACATAGCGGAATTGATGAATCGATGGCCTTTGAGCGCGCGGGAGCAAAATATCCTCAAGCGTTCTCTCACCATCTCGGCCGTATTTCACTTCTTTGCCCTTCGAAAAATATTGCTTCGATGTCAAAGTGAACGCTTCGAAGAGGGTGTGTTTGCCAGACAGGTAGTATTTCCTCGCACCGTCTTCGAGTTGCCCACGAACGACTGGTAAGGGAACCCTACTCGCAGTGGCTTCGGCCAAGGGCTTACGCCCGCGGCGCGCAGTCCCTTTGTTTTGGGGAACTGGTGTCAGGCCTTTCCGTCGCCGTCCCGCTAGCGCAAGTTCTGTCATCCCGCCCCAGAGATACTGGTAAAGGTGCCGACGGACCGTTCGCTCCGAAACGTGGCACTCTCCTGCATGGCTTTTGAGTTCACGAGCCCGGTACGCGGGATCGAAGATGATGCGGTCGTCGCCAAGCAAAGGGAGCACTAAGCCAAGTTTCGCATTCAGGCGAGTCTGGCCGGCCGGGGTGAGGTGCGCCCTAGAAGCTACTATGCCTGTGTCAAACTCTTCCAGTCGCACAACTTCCTCTCGGCGGAGTGCCTCTAATAGGTCGATCATTGGATGACTAAACGGGGCCGCCAAAGTTCGTTTGTCGAGCTGAACCAAAGCCACTTCGGCTCGGTTTTCTGAAACTCCCACAACGCGCACCACACCTTCCAATTGACCGCCTCTTGGCGAAACAATGGACAAAACATCGTTGACATTCAACATTTGAGAGCAGCCTCCAGGCACGTATTTTCAAGGTGCACAGGAAAACCATGGCTGATCACAGCGGCGTCGAGATTGATAGGCAACAACCGCAGCCATACCGAGCGGCCAAAAAGCGTGAAGCTTTCATTGACTGTTATCCCGAGTCTCCACGATGTCGCCGCTAATAGATCGTTCAGCGACCGTTGCTGTGACCATAAGTGTGCGAATAGCGAAACAAATTCGGGCAGTCTGGGATTTAGCCAATCAAACTCCTTGCCCACCATTGCGGGCCGCAACAGGTCGAGATTGCGGACCCGCGTCTTCGGAAGCATCGAGTCCGTACAAAGCGTCCAGCGGATATCGCGAGCCTCCCAGTACGTCCTCTCAATTAACAACTTCTCGAAGACTCGCTGAGATCTGCGGTCTTTGTCGGCCAACTGCGAGGCCGGCTTCACGCTGAGAACAGAGAACTCATGTCCTGACGGAGTAGAGATTGTTAAAACAAGATCCGAGGTCATCACTATTGGCGTCTTGGTGCCTGGGTAAACGGGGTGCCGGATTCTGAGATCGGTTGCGATTTCTTGTGTATCTTCCCGGGGCAACAGAGCAAATTGTTCCCTTATATCGAGAACTTCGGGCGAGTACTCTGCAAGTAGGTGGTACGAATATTCAATATCCGACATGTAGTGGTGTGTACGCCCGGTGCGCAGTCCTACGACCATATGCGAGCGGCCTCGAGACGGCACGTCGCGAACGTGAAAAAACGGGCGAAAATTGACCCCTTCGCCCTGACCGTCACCACGGCGGATCCAGGCATCAACGTTCTCGGGCGTGGCTCCACGGCGCTTACGCATGAGCAAGACCTCGCGGAGTAAACGGCGCGACTGCAGTTGCCGTTAAGCTCGGCCTTTCTTGGCCTGCAACACCAGCAGTATTCTTTCGCGGTGAGGGTTGGATTACAGTGTCCGGTACACCGTTGAAGTCCTGGTAAATATCGTCGAACAGGCCGGGGTGGGTTTCGCTTCGATGAGAATTCATCGGCTTGCCTCCTCCGGCCGGCAAGCCGATGGGGAAAGTGCCGATGAACATACTAGTTTTGGGGAAGCTGGTTCAGGAATGAGAGGTTCGTAGGTCACCAAGCCCTCCTTGAAGGACCAGGACTTGGCACCCGGTAACCGGCCCGCTCGACTTTACGAGCGCAGCTTTATGTAAAACCACTCGACACATGCTTGTCAAGTCAAAAGCCAGGCGCATAAAAGCGTCATCGTCAAGAATCCCGTTTCGATCTGGCTGCCCGAGTCATATAGAAGGCGGGAAGCTCTCCGCTTCGAGCCAGCCGCCTAATTTTTTCCGCACTGCAGTTAAAGAACACTGCGAGATCATCTACCCCGAGGATTTTGCTAGTGTTGCGTTCGTTAAATTCTTAACTTGAAGCTTGCTCGAGGAGGACCGGACATGGGCATGGCAATGACCCACCGTGGATTAACTTCCCATCGGAGCCCTCCCCGAACCTTTAAATGTCTTCCTAGCCTCGGTTTCCGCGCGGTACTGTTTCGCGCGCTATTCTTCCAAGTCCAACTGCTCAGCATGCCCATACCGCGCTCTCCGAACCGCTTCCCACGCCCGCTCCAGATACCCGTCCGGGAGAAGAGCCAATTCCGCATTCTCGATCGCCGCCCCCTCGGTGAAGAAGTGATCAACTCCTCGATGTAAAGCACGCCCCTTAGCGGTGTGCATGTCCAGAGCGAAATCGGGAACCTCCCGCTCTGGCCTCTCACCCTCGTACATCGCGATCAAGGCCGTGTCTACCATCCGAGATTTCTTGGCCCGGACGCAAATCAGAATCGCGTGTACGAGGAAAATTCTGCCCGTCACATTGCGTCGCTCCCTCTGGGCGTTCTTCCGCTGCTCTACCCAGTTTTCATACAGGGCCCGGACC
>Ga0066793_10001202_pt1 | contig 11561 bp, 9 predicted proteins | sample PersoiDNA2013189_FD_83876 | JGI IMG/M metagenome (GOLD analysis project Ga0066793, IMG submission 83876) | Permafrost soil microbial communities from the Arctic, to analyse light accelerated degradation of dissolved organic matter (DOM) -... | ecosystem: Environmental > Terrestrial > Soil >...
CCGTTGGGCTGACGCCCTGCCCTGAGGGGCCATTTCGCATCCAGGGGAACTTGGCGCGCCCGGAGGGAACCGGACACACACCACCAACCATCGTGATCGAAGGTGCTGGGGAGCTGGTCGAGGCTCTTCTGGCCGCATAGCAGAAGCAGCGCGGGGGGGTTGGCGCTCTTCGGCATGGGACGGTCTGGCCAGGCCCATCGCCGCATTGTGTCAGGCGTTGTCAGATTGAGGCAGCTCGATTAGGCCGCGCCTGATCGCGGTGGTCACGGCTGACGTTCTGTCAGCGACACCGAGCTTCTCGAAAATGTGCAGCAGGTGCGTCTTCACCGTTGCCTCGCTGATGCGCAGATCGCGAGCGATCTCCCTGTTGGACGAGCCGCGCGCTACCAGCCTCACAACGTCGAGCTCACGTCCCGTCAGCGCCTCCTGACCTCCGCCAACATTTCCTCCCAGCCGGCCGAGCAGCCGAGCCGCGACGGTCGGGTCGAGCGGCGATCCGCCGCCGACGACGCTGCGAACCGCGGCGAACAGCGTCTCGAGGGGTGCGTCCTTCAGTATGTAGCCGGACGCGCCAGCCTCGATTGCCCGCAGGATCTGACTGTCCGAGTCGTACGTGGTGAGGACCAATACCGGCGGAGCGCCGGGTGATTGGCGGATTCGGCGGGTCGCCTCGACTCCGTCGAGCACCGGCATCTGCAGATCCATGAGCACAACATCGGGTCGCTCGGCGGCCGTCTGTGCGATCGCCTGGTCACCGTTAGCCGCTTCCCCGGCGACGACGAAGCCGGGATCGGTCTCGAACATCCCGCGCAGCCCGGTCCGGACAACTGGGTGATCGTCGACGATGAGGATGCGGATGATGCTCATCGGGCCACCTCGACGGGAGTCTCGGCGACGGGTGGGATTGCTGGGAGGCTGACCGCGATCGTGGTGCCGTATCCGATAGCGCTCTCCACAGTCAGGCTCCCACCTAGCGCCTCAGCCCGCTCGCGCATCCCGATCAGACCCATGCCGCCGGTCGGACCAGACTCGGTCCTCGCTGCCTGGTCGAAGCCGGACCCATCGTCCGCGACATCGAGGGTGACTTGATCCGCGAAATAGGAGAGAGTAACCGTGACGGAGTGAGCGGTGGCGTGGCGACCGACGTTGGCGAGCGACTCTTGGGCGGCCCGGAGCAGGGTCACCTCGACATCGGCGTGGAGCACTCTCACGGATCCGGTGACCGTCAGGTCAGCGGTGAGCTCCCCATGCGAGGCGGCCGTCACGGCGGCGGCAACCCGCTCCAGGGCCGCCGGCAGGCCGCCGGCGGCCAGGGCGTCGGGGCGAAGGGCCCACACCAGACCCCGCGCCTCGCCAAGGCTGGCCCGGGCCACTGCCTCCGCCTCGCGAACATGGTGCCGAGCGCGTTCCGTATTCCGGTCGAGCGACGCATTCGCGGCTTCGAGGTGTGCGACCACGCTGGCAAACCCTTGGGCAAGGGTGTCGTGGATCTCTCGTGCCAGCCGGCCACGCTCCTCGAGGATTACCGACTGGCGTTCGGCGGCGGCCAGCTCGAGACGCGTCTGTTCGAGTTCCTCGATCAGGCGCTGCCGGTCTGAACTCTGAATGACAATCGCTCTGATCCACAGTGACAGCGCAACGAAGAGCACGACCTCCGCGACGTCAATGGACATCGCCGGTAAGGCCGCCCCGAGCCGCCACTCATCACGCATCAGCTCCGCGAGGGACAAGGCCAAGGCGATGCCGCCTGCGCCGAGGACGGCCCAGAGACCCGGAAGCAAGAAGAACAGCTGTGGGAACATCGCAAACTGCATGAGGGCGTATGCCGGAGTCATCTGCAGCAGGATGAGGAGGCCGACATCGAGCACGATCGCGTAAGCGATAGCCGCGGCCAGCGGCACTTGCCTGAACGGCTGATGGACGAATGTCAACCAATAGGCACCGATGAGGATCCCGCAGATGGCAAGTGCTAGCGGAATGTCTGCCGCGGCCAGCCACCCGAATGCGATCGCGATAACTGTCGTCCCGATCGGAGCCCCAACACCGGCGGCGTGCCACAGCGGGAGCCACCGCTCGAAGACGTCCGCTGTCGCAGGGCTTCGATGCTCGGCAGCACCCGCGCTGCGCTCGGTCCCAGGGGTGCTCGCTCGCGAACTGGAAGGCGGCGTCATCGCTCCATCTTAGTCACTGCCGTCGACTTCAGGCGAACTGTCGAAACACGAGACGCCGGTACGTCACGGCAGCGATCACCGCGGACACGGCCGAGCTGGCAACGATCCAGGCTACGTCAGTCAAGGGCTGTGCCCCGGGGTTGAACCCGGCTTCCCAGCGGGCTAGATCGGCGAGGTGGTAGGTGGGAGTCAGCTGGGAGAGATGTTGCACGACGGCGGGTAGCTGTTCGACCGGCATGAACGTCCCGGCCGTGAGCGCGAGCGGAAATAGAAGCAGCAGGGCCACGGCACCGGCGCCATTCGGCCGAGCCAGGAAGCCAACCAGGAACCCGATCGGGGCGAGGGCCAGGCCTCCCAGGGCCAGGATCCCCGCAATGGCGATCCAGCGGCCGAGGTCCATGCCGGCCCCGGTAAGTGCCCCGGCGACACCAAGCAGGGCGACGACCAGGACCGAGGCCAGGGCCGCGAAGACGAGCTTAGCTCCAAGATAGGCCGAGACTGGCAAGGGCGTGACCCGGACGAGGCGCAGATAGCCACGCCCACGTTCGTTCGCGACTGTCTCGGCCAGTCCGAAAAGAACCACCGAGAGAACGCCGTAGACCGCGAACCCCACGAGCGTGTACTGCCCGAGCGTGCCCACGTCCCCGAGGGATGCGGACGCCCCCGGCGCTCCGAAGATGAAGTACAGGACGATTGGAAGGGCGATGGTCGTAGCAGCGAAGTCGGGGGCGCGTAGGTGCCCTCGCAGCTCGGCGAGCGACTGTAGCCCGAAGAGGCGAAGGCGAGGTCCAGTTCTGGCGCTCTCTCTGGACACCGTGGTGGCGGGAGCGGCTATCACTGGAGCAGTCATCAGTTACTCTCCTTGATCAGGCTCAGGAACGCGGTTTCGAGCGCCCGCTCCTCGACCGTGACCTCTTCCACGTGGGCGGTCCCGGCGAAGAGACGGCGCAGAACAGCCTCGGCATCCGTAGCCACGATCTCGTAACGAGCACCGACCCGCTCCACCCGGCGAACACCCGGCCACAACAAGACATCCTCCGGGTCGATATCCGCTCTGACCCGGATGGTCTTGCCGCCGGCCTGGGCCTTTAGGTCAGCTGGCGTTCCCTCCCGCAAGATGCGACCGCGATCGATAACGACGATCCGGGTGGCGAGGGCATCCGCCTCCTCCAGCAGGTGAGTTGAGAAGAGGATCGTCGTGCCCTTCGCCGCCAGCTCGCCGATGCAGGTCCAGAACTGGCGACGGCTCTCAACGTCGAGACTGATTGTGGGCTCGTCGAGCACGAGTAGTTCGGGGTCGCCGCAGAGTGCGAGGGCGAAGTATAGGCGCTGGGTCTCGCCACCCGAGAGCTGACCGGTGCGGCGACGCTCGAGACGAGTCAAACCGGCTGCGGCGAGGACGTCGGCAGCGGGTCGTGGCGTCGGGTAGTAGCTGCGGAAGAGATCGACGAGTTCGGCGACGGTGAGCATCGGTGGCACACCCGACTCCTGGAGCATCGCGCCGACCCGGGCACGGGTGGAAGGATCGCCGGGTGCGCGGCCGAGGATCCGGACGGACCCACCATCCGGTCGGCACAGGCCCAGGATAAGAGACAGTGCGGTGGTCTTGCCCGCACCATTTGGCCCGAGGACCGCGCTGATCTCGCCGCGTCTGACGACGAGGTCGATGCCGGAGAGGGCCTCGACGGTGCCGTAACGCTTCGTCACTCCGCGAAGCTCGACGGGCGGCGGAGGCGTGGAGTCGTCGATCGGCGTCAGCCCCGGGGCCGGCACGGGCACGGGCACGGGCGAAAAGGGGATGGTCATCGATGAGTATTCCAAGTTGTTGCCGCGATCTGAACGCCGCGGATCTGCGACGAGTCTGGTCAACACTTCTCTGGTCTACCAGCAGCCATGAGGCTGGTGGCGGGTCGGGTCTTCGGTTGACTGCATCCATCGGACGGTTGATGCAGGCACAGCCCGACGGCTCACGACAAGCCCAATGGCACGGGAGCAAAGAGACCGCTCGCATCCCGGATACGGGACGGTTGCGTACAGGCTCAACCAAGCTATCGTCAGATCAAAACCCTTGGCCTGATGGCAACTTTCGGCCGCGTCCCGATGTGGGTGATCGGAACGATGGTGGTTCCCCAAAGACCGGAGGAAAATTGGCGCGCCCGGAGGGATTCGAACCCCCGACCACCTGATCCGAAGTCCGGTTCCCGTCAGGGTGAGCAGCGAGAGTCGATTCGTGCGTGGAACGTCCATCGCGAGGACGCCGTTTTCGTCGATTCCGGGGTGAGTCTGGATCCCACTCCGGAGAGAGTATTGGTCCCATCGCGTGAACCTGGAAGGGTCCGATGCCCACATGCTGGATCGGCCTATCTTCAAATGCCCACGACGACACTCAGGATTATACGCCTCGACGCGGACGCCTTGGCCGAGCGGATCGAGTGGGTCGATGATTCAGGTCTCGACTGTCCGAACTCTGGATCGGCTCAGATCTGCGCAATTGACCTCCGCGGCCCTTGGCAGCGAGCAGGCCGTCTGCTCGCGATAGCTTGGCCCCGTCAGGCCACGCGCAAGGGAGTGATGTGCTGTACGTCGTCCTGAGTCGCGGCCGCCGTGTCGTTGAGATCGACAGCACGCTGCAGGTTCAGCCAGAACTCCGGCGAGTTGCCGAAGAGGCGGCCCAGCCGCAGAGCCATCTCGGGACTCACCGCCCGGCGCTCGCGGACGAGTTCGTTCACCGACTGGCGCGAAACGCCGAGGGCATCTGCAAGTCCGCTCACAGTGAGCCCGTAGTCGGGCATGAAGTCCTCGCGCAGAATCTCGCCGGGATGAACCGGGCGCCGCCCGAGCTGATTGTCGTTGGCGACGCTCAAGGTTGACCCGCCTGATCTCTAGTGGTAGTCGCAGACTTCGACGTCGTACGCGTCCCCGTCGCGGAACACAAAACAAATCCGACACTGGTCGTTGATAGATGATCGAAGATCAGCATCTCGGCAACGGCGAAACCGCACCCGCATTTCGACGGAGCGGGCCTTCACGCCGATACGAGCCCTCCGCTCAACTCTTGGGGAGCGGTAACGGACTGGCGTCGGTGGAGCCGCGTTCGATGCCGACGTATTGGTTGGCCGTCACGTGGATCCAGGGTCCCACTTCTCCATCCGGCCACAGCACGCGGACCTGCGCAGCGGCCGCGGAGCCGAGTCCGAAATGGCTAGGTCCGAGCTGGCCTCCGGCGTGCCCGCCGCCGATAGTAAGCTCGCGCCGCATGGTCGTGTCGCCGACCTTGACCTCGATCCAGGCCCCGATCGCATCGCGGTTCGGACCGGGCTGGATAGGCTGTATGGCGAGCCAGTTGCCCATCTGGGCCGGGTTCGAGGCATCGCCGAAGCCCACGTTCCGCCAGACCTTGACGCCGGTCCCGTAGTTGACTTCGACCAGATCGAGCATGCCGTCGAGGTTGAAGTCGGCAAGGGCTGCGCCCCGGCCGCGGGCATAGTTTAGGATGCCGGCGGCGTCGGCCGCCTCCTTGAACGTCTCGTCGGGCTGGCCCAGGAACAAGTCGTTGGGGTCCTTCGTCGCGTAGTCCGTCTGGGCGTAGATGTTGCCTTTGGACATGAAGAGGTCGACGAAGCCGTCGTTGTTGACATCCTGGAACTCAGGATGCCAGGCAGTCGAAGGCAGGTCTTCGCCGCCGGTGAAGGGGCGGGCCGCGTTCACCCCACTCTTGAGCGCGATGTCGTGATAGGTCGGCTGGCTGGGCCCCGATGTCAGCGTCTGGAGCTTGTTGTCGCCCTGGCTGGTCACGAAGTAGTCCGGAAAGCCATTGCCGGCCAGGTCGTAGCTCGCGATGCCCATGCCGAAGACCTGCAGCGAAACCCAGCCGTCGGCATCCGAGTAGAGTCGTGGCGCCTCGCCGGCGGCGACTCGCCAGAGTTGCTCCTCGCCCCCCGTGCCGTAGTAGTAGCGATCGTTGGACACCCGCAGGTCCACCCGTCCGGAGCGGTCCCAATCGCTGAACAGCATCGACAGGGCGCAGTAGCCGGGCGTCAATACGGTTGGCGGCGCGTAACCGGTGCCGTCCGGCGTTGGCCGGTAGAGCGCGTTGTCGGCGCAGTCCGTCGTCATGGCCCCCGACGCGTCGAGCTTCAGGTAGTGACCGATGGCGAGGGTCGGCAGCTTGGCCGATCCCTCCCACTTCGCAGTGAACGACGTAGCCCAGGCATTCGGGTCGGCGAACGACCAGGCCGCGGGGGCCGGCTCGAAGCGGCAGCCCCCGAGCCCGCGCAGGATCTCGGCGCCGCCGCCGCGCAGCACTACTAGGTCCACGTTGGCATCGCCGTCGATGTCGATCGGATAGGCGCCGACGACATTGGTGAGATCGGTGACCGGATCGCCGAGCCGGGTGAACCTGAGTGCGCCCCCCACCGCGCTGTCGTTGCGGTACAGCGCCGCGGGATTGCTCCCGCCCGCGACGTAGATGTCGGGCCTGCCATCTCCGTTGCAGTCCAAGACGGCAACTCCGCCGCCCACGGCGAACGTCGTGCCGGCACCGTCGTAGACCTGGTCTATTCCAGAAGCGGCTGTCTCGTCCACGAAGTGAGGCGCGCCCAGCGCCACCGTCGGAGTGGCGCTACCGCCGCGGCTGACCGCGTAGCCGATGCCGGCGGCCGCGACCGCAGCGGCGACCGCCACGAGGGCCACGACGACCATTGGCCTCCGGCTCATGGCGCCCGCCTGGGGATTATCAAGTCCGGCTCACGCCGGTCCGATATCACGGACCGCCCTCACATTTGTTGTAGCCGCTGAACCAGGTCCAGCCTCATGGCCGGACTTTGAACCGCGGCGTCGAGAGGTGATCGAATGCAAATCGCGGTCGCCCAGCACAGCCAGCCCTCCAAACCTAACAGTGCCGATTGCTCATCGCAACCCGACGAATCCATCGTAGAGGACAGGATGCTGCTTGTCGCAGCGAGCAGGGCACGATCCCGGCGCCGGTAGTCGGGCGCTTGACCTGCCGGCGCAAGATCGTGAGCTGGTGGCGAAGAACGAGAACCTAGATCTACAGCGTGTTCGGGATCGAGCTGTCGCCGAGGTAGATGTCGTTGTAGTCGGCGGCGAGAGGTCCGTCCCCCTGGCCGAATTGCGGCGCCGGGGCGGCGTCGCCGAAGGCCGCCGTCTGGGCCGTGGCAGTTGGTCGTATGGCGTCCGTCCTCAGGCGCTGTAACCGTGCTCGGCGATCTGGGCCGCACGCGGTCGATAGACGTCGAGGTCGGGCGAAGTTCGCGCCCGGAAGCCGTCCACCATCCGGTTATACATCGAGAACGCCGCCGCGATGAGGACGGCAAGCTGCACGTCCGCGTCGGTCGCGCCGGTAGTCGTCGCCGAGGCGACGGCGTCGGCCGTCAGTTCACGAGGCGCCCGGCTGACGACCCGGGTGATCTGGATCAGGGCGCGCATCTTCGGCGAGAACTTCTCGAATGAACCCACTTTGATATCGTCGAGCAACGGGAGCAGCCGCGTGGCGCCATCCATTTCGAGGACCGCCGCCGCATGGGCCGCGTGGGAGTCCATGCAGAAGAAGCAGTCGTTCTCGGCCGACGCGGCTTCCGCGAGCATCTCTCTCTCCGCCCGCCCGATGGACGCGCCCGGGAAGTCGTCCACCAGCAGCGCATCGGCAAGCCCCAGGAGATGGCTCCCCAGGGCGGGCGTCAGGCCGATCGCGGCTCGAATGCCGGGAGCGTCGGGCAAACCGCCGACGATCGGAGCCTCCTGGGCGCGTGCAATTCGCTCGTCGTCCCGTGCCATTGCCGAATTCCTCCTGTGTCGGTCAATCGATCCTTCAGTCTCCGCGAAGTCGTGGAATCTCGAGAGTAAGGGACGGCGGACGACCCGCCAGGCGGTCCGTGCCTCTCAGGTGCCGGTCCCGGGCGGAAGCACGGCAACATTGAGCCAGCGCGCCCCGGTGGCCCGTCGGATCGCGAATGTGTTCGCGAATGCTTTCGACTGCTGGGAGACGAGGTGTTCGTTCGAGTCGTAGGTTTGCTCGGTGACGGTCCCCTTCGAATCGAAGCCAAGGCTCAGCCCCGTCTGGACGCCAAAAGGCACGATCAAGGTCACGTTCACCGAATCGAACTTGTAGACGTCGACTATGCACGTGCCGGTCGCGGAATCGCTCTGCAGCCGAGCCTGCATCTCCTTGAGCCGGTCGCCGTGGTCCACGGCGGGGAGGAGGCTGGGGTTCGACTTGAGGAGCGCCTGACTCTCGACGTCGAGGTTCTGGGCCAGGATCACCAGCAGCTGAGGCGCACTGGCCGCGATCTCGTGGTCCCAGTCCTCGACCGACTGGCTGACGGTGATGGGCGGGAGCGTCGCCGGGTCGATTTGGTACGAAACGCCGTTGAGCATCTCCGTGGTGTTGGGGGCGACGGCCGTGCGAGCCGGCGTGCCCGCGTAGACCACGCCCGTTCCGATGATGGCGAGCACCAGGGCCATGGTCCCAATGCTGGCAACGGGGCGAAGGAGCCCTGGACGGCCGCCGGTCGCGAGCCTGTTCGCGAAGCCCTTGATGGTGTCCCCGGCGGAACCCTTCGCGGGCACAAGGCGGTCGATCAGCGGACGACCAAGCAGGAGGATGGTGAGGCCGCCGAGCAGCGCCACCTTGGTCCCGAATTCGTCCGTCTGCGGCGCCATCAAGAGCGTGGTGGACACGGCGGCGCAGAGGGCGAACACGAATCGGCCGACCCGGCCGGACGGGACGGTCGGAGGATCGGTGATCATGAAGAAGGCGTAGATGAACACCTCCGGCGACGTGACGATCACCCGGTAGTAGTCCGGGCCACAGACGGGGGCGAAGGCCCAGTTGGCAGTCATGCAGTGGCCGGACCCGGCGAGGACCCCCTGGAGAATGGTGAACGCGACGAAGAACGTCGCCGAAAGCGTGAGCATCTTCGCCCGCCAGACGACGTAAGTTCCGCCGACCAGGATGATCGCGTAGGAGGCGATCATCCAGACGTTGAGCGGCGCCCACCACAGGTTGAGCGGCTCCAGGCGGGAGTTGCCGAACACGAGGAAGGCAAGCACCAGGCCGACGTTTGACGGATTGAAGAGGTTCTTGCCCCGATATCGGACGACGTACTTCTGGAGCAGTGAGAACGCGGCCACGCCGGCGAACAGCAACAGGTCATTCGTCGCCCAGGGATGGTCCGCGGGCGTCCCGACGACGCGCATGAGCAGCGCCACGCCACTGCCGGTGAGAAGCGCGCTCGCCGGCCAGGCGATGGTCCGGTTCCGCGCAAACGTGATGGCGATCTCCAGGACGGCGCAGGTCAGGATCGCCGCCAGGATCTGAGGCACGCTCAGCGGCCAATGAAGCACGAGCTGCCCAAGGGCGTGGAGACTCAGGACGACGGCCGCGATTCCCAGTCGAGGGTCGCGGATGCTCGGCAGGATCAGCGGGTACTCGTTGCCGCGCAGCGAGATCGTCCTGTTCGCCACGTCGCCTCCCGACACGTCCACATTCACGGGATGCTCAAGCAGTCGGTCGCACCCGTCGGCGACCGCACCCTGTCCACCCGGAGGTCCCTCACGGGCGGGATGTTCGCCGAGAAGAATATTACGTGGGGGATGGGCCAGTTACCAGGACAGATCAGGCCCATCCGCGGCGGACCACCGAGCCGATGACGGACCCACGTTTCTGCGAGAATCTAGCTCGTGACGGCGAGCACCGTAAATGGCAACCCAGACCCGGTCGCGCTGACATTCGCGCCAGCAACCGCGCCGACTTCCGCGCCGCGGCCGGCGTTCTGGCCGATGCTGCGAACGAACCTGGCGCTGGGCGTCACGGTCTTCCTCTGCTGGCTGATCTTCGGCGGCGAGCATGCGTTGAACGCCATCGAGACGAACTGGCGCGTCTCGCTGACGATGGTCTTCGGCTCGCTGGTCGGCGGCGGGACGTCGGAGGGCGGCGGCGCCGTCGGCTTCCCGGTGCTGACCAAGGCGCTCGCCGTGCCGGCCGACCAGGCCCGCCTCTTCTCCTTCGCCATCCAGACGGTGGGGATGGGCTGCGCGACAATCTCGATCGTCCGCAACCGGGTACCCCTGGAGTGGCGGGCCATCCGGTTCGGAGCACCGGCGGCGATGGTCGGCGTCTTCGTGTCCTGCCAGTACCTGGCGCCAATGCTCCAGGGCGGCACGGTCCGGCTCGTCTTCACCGCCATCCTGGTCGGCCTGGGCCTGGCACTCTGGATCAGTCGCCGGTTCGCCCCGGACCGGCGCGACTTCATCGAGCTGTTCGGGCCCGGCGAGCGCGCCGCCCTGGTTGGAGCGGGCCTGCTCGGAGGGCTTCTCTCGGGACTCGCGGCCGTCGGCGAGAACACGATCATGTTCGTCCTGCTGGTCCTGGGCTTCCGGGTGTGCGAGCGCGTCGTGACGCCGACGACCGTGGTGCTCTTGACCATTGTGACTTGCACGGGGTTCGCCACCCACGCGTTCGTGATGGACGACTTCCGGGGCCCGGTGGTGGAAATGTGGCTGGCCGCCGTGCCGATTGTGGCAATCGGCGCGCCGACCGGGGCACTGATCTGCACCCGCCTGTCGCGCGACGTAATCGTGCGGATCCTCTACGTCCTGATCTCCATCGAGTTCACCTCGACGCTGCTGCGGGTGCCCATGGGGGACGGGCAGGGCCTCGGCTTCGGGCTCGCGATCGCGGTGTTCTCGCTGATCTGCGTGCGGCTGGCCACCTGGCAGCGCTACCGGGCCCCCGACGAACTGCTCGCCGCGGCCAGCGCGTCGGGCTGAACGAGCCGGGCGACTCGACATCAAGCCTCGCCGGCAACTACCCACTCCGCGGCCCTGTCGAGCTCCCGGAACGCGGCGACCCCGGAAGCGCTTCTCGCCCGGACCGTGGCCGATCCACGATGAATCTCACAGAACTAGCGCCGGGCCGATAGAACCAGCGCCGGGCCGTGGGCATCTGAGGGTCATCAGTTTGGTCGGGGCGAGCATCTGACGATCCTGGCCGACGGACTGGGCATCTGACACTTCGGCCGTCGCCAGCGAGCCACTCAGGAAAACGCGGCGTTTGACGCCTCGGCGACCGATCGGGGTTCGGGCAACCTACTGGAATGGGTGGCGCGCCCGGAGGGATTCGAACCCCCGACCACCTGATCCGAAGTCAGGTGCTCTATCCGCTGAGCTACGGGCGCGCGGCCGCGAGCGAGTCACGCTCGGGGCAGCATCTTAGTAGGTTCGGGGCCGAAAGGCCCAGTGGATCGACGCAGATCGCCGTCGAGCGACGAAAGAGGCCGACGGAACCGCCGGAACCCAGTGCCGAGGAGCGGCCGCGGCTGTAACCTCTACATGTTGGGAACGCGCGACCAACGCGGAGGAGGTCAGGGC
>Ga0066793_10001205_pt1 | contig 11554 bp, 11 predicted proteins | sample PersoiDNA2013189_FD_83876 | JGI IMG/M metagenome (GOLD analysis project Ga0066793, IMG submission 83876) | Permafrost soil microbial communities from the Arctic, to analyse light accelerated degradation of dissolved organic matter (DOM) -... | ecosystem: Environmental > Terrestrial > Soil >...
ACTCATGACTATTCTGGCATCATCAAAGCGAGTGATCAACCGATCCAGTTTGACATCGGTCACATTCCATGAGATAACAAAAAGAACCAAAGTCGCCAGAAATAGTCCGAGCAATCCGTTGAATGGATATCCTTTGGACAGACGGTAAGCATCGACCACATTCCAGGCCCAAAAAAGGAGAAATGGGAACCACAACCAGGTGATCGCCGCGCTACCCATCGTTACCAGACCAAAATCGAGATCAGTTTGAGCCCAATAGACCAGACCGCCCAATAGCAAAGTGCAAAAGAAAATTAATAGGCCGCGCCAACGTTGGTGGAGAACAAACTGCCCGGTACCAGGAAAGACCAGTGAAATAACCGTCGCAGTGAACGTTTTATATGCAAATGTTTTAGAATGTGGTGTAGCTGTCATGGATCGATTGATGAATGGAAGGAAAGAGGAAAAAAGAAGCTAATAAAACCGGTGAGATTGAGACGGGACGGATCAAATAATTGAGGCCTGTTCAGCTTCCTGTCCATAGATAGCTTTGAACTGGGCGTCGTCGATCTGTTGAGGCAGACCCTCAAACACCACCTCGCCATCTTTTAAGGCGATCACCCGCGTCGCATAACGGTGGACCAGGTCCAAAAAGTGGAGGCTGCATAAAACCGTGATGGAACGCTCTTTATTGAGTTGCTCGAGATATTTCAGGATGGAATGGGCTAAGACTGGATCCAGCGAGGCTACCGGTTCGTCGGCCAGGATCAACCTGGGCTCCTGCATCAAGGCCCTTGCGATGCTCACACGCTGCTGTTGCCCACCGGAGAGAGAATCGGCTCGCACGAGCGCCTTTTCGGCCAGCCCAACCTGTTCGAGATTAGCCATCGCTCGGGCGCGATCCTCTGCCGAAAAAACGTGCAAAAGACTGCTCATGGTGTTCACATAACCCAGCCGTCCAGACAGGACGTTGGTATACACCGATGACCGTTTGACCAGGTTGAATTGTTGGAATACCATGCCAATCTGGCGGCGGATTTTACGGATTTCAGCGCCTTTGGCCGCGGTAATGTCTTCTCCGTCCCAAAAAATTTGCCCGGATGTGGGTTCAATCAGGCGGTTGATACAGCGCAGCAAGGTAGATTTACCCGATCCACTCAGGCCAATGACCGCCAGAAATTCGCCATCCTTGACATCAAAGCTGACATTCTTCAGCGCCTGGGTCCCATTGGGATATACTTTTGTGAGATTTTCAATTTTTAACATGGCGGCATCGGGGAATTTTATCCGGACAGGCAAAACAAAAAAAAGAAAAGCCTGGCAGATCCGATCTGCCAGGCTTTTAATTAAATTACTTGATGAGAGAAGTGGGGTCGACGCCGGCCGCTTTTAGAACAGCGGAGAAGTCAGAATACATCTTGAAGGCCGCATCGATCTTCTGGAAGGCATTGATCGTGTAAAGTTTTGCCAGAACCACTTTGCCACCGGGATCGGTAGACATAGCCAGCAGGGCTTCGGTGGTGACGGCCTGGATCTTGGGATCGAGGGTCTTGACGTATTGGACGCCATCGTTGGGGATGCGGTCGGTCACCGCGAATATCTTGACCTTGTCGGTGATATCCGGGTAGGTCTTGGCCAGGTTGGCGCTCGCGTCGGTCAGGACGTCGATGTAGGTGACACCCGCGTCGCAGTCGCCTTTGTAGACGGCGATGGCTACGTTGGGATGAGAACCAGCGTTCTGGGTGGCTTTGAAGTCTTTATCCGGGTCGATCCCCTTGGCTTTGAGAATTATGCGTGGGACGATATAGCCGGAAGTGGACAGTGGCTCGACGAAGCAGAAGGTCTTGCCTTTTAGATCGGCGAAGGTCTTAATCCCCGAGGCGGTATTGGCAATGAACTGGCCGCGATAGAAAGGTTCCAGTTGGCCTTTCAGGGCTTTATCCGGATCGAGGTCATTAGTGGCGTAATTGCGCAGATTGATCAGGGCCGGGATGATGCCGTATTTCGCCTGAGCAGCCAGGATGGAGAAGGTATTCAAGAAACCAACCTGGGCCTGGCCGGCGCCCATGGCTTCGATGGTGGCGGCATAACTGGTGCCGGTCTTGATGGTATAGGTCAGGCCGGTCATTTTGTTCAGGCAGTCGGCGATAGCACTGCTGGCTGTGGCAATGGTGCCGGAATCGCCAGAGGGAACAAAGGCGATCGTGATGGGTTTGTCAGGTGAGCCGAGGGCGCCAGCGGCTACGGTCGGGGCATCCGCCAGTTTAGCACAAACGGCCGGCGGCACTGTAGCGGTTGGGGCATTGGTTGGGGTGCTGGTTGAGGCTGCCGTGGCCGTCGGGGCGGTCGTGGCGGTCGGTGCGGCCGTATTGGTTGGCGCGGCTGTATCGGTTGGCCCCAGGGTGGGTACGACCGTATCGGTCGTTGCGGTCGTGGCGGCCGCAGTCGTCTCTGCGGTCGGGGTGGCTGCCGCACTGCACGCGGTTAAGAGCATGGACATCACAAGCAGTCCAAACACAAAAGCATAAAGAACATTATTTCTCTTCATTCTTCAACTCCTTATAATATGTGAAACAGTCAGACAGGTTCTAGAAACGATCCGATCATAAACCGGATCGACCAGAATCGCAAGTACCTATATCGGGTCTCATCGAATTTTAAGATTAGGGGTAACTGTTCAGGTCCTTGTGGAAAGTCACAACAAGTTCGCACTTTTTTACATGGGCCTGAGCAATAATAAGGTTTTTAATGATTGGGTGATTGACAAGCGTAATTTATTCGATATAATCAATTGAAAGCAATGAAGAGATAGAGTAGATGCGGAACCGGTGGTCCAGAGAACAGGCGAAAGATGAGAGTCCTGTCCACACGGCTGCGTTGAATGGTTCTCAGAGCTGCAGGGTGAATGGCCTCGAAACGAGGCCCAGTAGCCTGTGCCGGAGATGCCACCGTTATCAAGGTAAAGGGTATTAACCGTTTTAGGGCGTACCCGAAAGAGTGAGACTGGCCGCTTTACCTCGTCATCATCGACGAGGTTTTTTTGTTAATCAAGGTCAGCCTAACCAAGGTGGTACCACGGGAATCCTCTCTCGTCCTTGGAAACGAGAGAGGATTTTTAATTTGGAGAACTCGTAACTACGTAGGTCAATGTGAAAAAGACCCGAATTTGAGGTGTTTTCGCTTACCAGGTAAGCGCGAACACCTCAAATTCGGCAACTTTCATCTTATGACTGAGTAGTCGCGAGAATTCGGTTATTGATGAGGAGACTCAATGGTAGCTCAAATATTTGTACGACCTGATGATCGATCGACAACGACTGGTCCGCTGGTGCGCGAATTGCCCGCCGATCTTGAGACGCCGGCATCGGTTTATCTCAAGTTGGCCGGGCAGGGCCCATCTTTTTTGCTGGAGAGCGTCACCGGGGGAGAAAATCTGGCGCGCTATTCCTTTATTGGTGTGAAACCCAGCCGAGCCTATATTGTAAAAGGCGAAATATTAGAAATCCACGACCTGGTCAACGCCGGCGTGAAACAACTGCCCATCCTTTCCGATCCACTGGATCTGCTGAGGGCTGAGTTCGCCCGCTACCGCTCGGCGCCCCAACCGGGCCTGCCGCGCTTCACCGGTGGGCTGGTTGGGTACCTGGGTTATGAGATGATGCGTTATTTTGAACCCGGCGTGCCATTAAAACCCCATCCCGAGCTGCCGGATGCCATTTATCTGCTGGTGGACAGCCTGGTAGCCTTTGACCATGCCTTTGGGAAAATGTTGTTGATCGCCAACGCATTCCCGGGGGAAGATGGTGTTTCGGACCTGGCCGCCGCGCAGGGCCGCCTGGATGAACTGGAACGCAGCCTGTCCAATCCATTACCCGCTCAACCCACTGTTAATCCCCCGGCATCAACCGCGTTTCAATCTAACCTGACCCGCGCCGAATTTACGGACGCGGTATGCCAGGCCAAAGAGCACATCACAGCCGGTGATATTTTCCAGGTGGTGCTCTCACAGCGCCTGACCCGTGCCACCACCGCTAACCCATTCAGCATTTACCGGGCTTTACGCCGTTTGAATCCATCACCCTATATGTTCTTTTTTAATTTTGACCGGCTGGCGGGTAGCCCGCCCCTGACCTTAATTGGGGCTTCACCCGAAATGCATGTTCGACTGGAGGGCCAGGTTGCCACTCTCCGGCCCATCGCGGGTACACGTCCACGTGGAACGACCCCGGCCCAGGATGGTTCCCTCGAAAATGAGCTGCTGGCTGATCCCAAAGAACGCGCCGAACACGTCATGCTGGTTGACCTGGCGCGGAACGACCTCGGGCGGGTATGTGAGTTTGGCAGCGTGCACGTCCCAGAGCAGATGGTGGTCGAACGTTATTCACACGTCATGCACATTGTTTCCCAGGCAGAAGGGAAGCTTTGTCCCGGGTTGGATGCGTTTGACCTGCTTAGGGCCACTTTCCCGGCCGGAACGGTCAGCGGCGCGCCTAAAATCCGGGCGATGCAGATCATCCGAGACCTGGAAAAAAGCTCGCGCGGAGTCTATGCCGGGGCTACCGGCTATATCGCTGCCAACGGCGCGATGGACACCTGTATCACACTGCGCACACTGGTGATGCGCGGTCAGGAAATCAGCTTGCAGGCAGGGGCTGGTATCGTCGCTGATTCGGACCCAGAGGCTGAATACCAGGAAACTTTGAATAAGGCCAGCGCCCTGGCCCAGGCGGTTGCCATCGCCGAGGGACTGACCGGATCGCCTATTCAGATTACAGGAGCGTAACATGATCGCGGTGATTGATAATTACGACTCGTTCACTTACAATTTAGTCCAGATGATCGGTGAGCTGGGTGAAACAATCGAAGTTTACCGCAATGACGCCATCACCCCCGAAGCGCTGGAAGCCCGCCACCCCAGCCATATCGTGATCTCGCCTGGACCTGGGGTGCCCTCCGATGCGGGCGTTTCTGAAGCAGTCATCGCGTGTTTGGGGAACCACATTCCCGTGCTGGGGGTCTGCCTGGGGCACCAGGCGATCGGCGCCGTGTTTGGCGGACGGGTCGTGCGTGCCCCGCGGCTGATGCACGGTAAAACTTCACCCATCTACCACGATGGGAAAGGCATTTTTACCGGGCTGCCCAATCCATTCGAAGCCACCCGCTACCATTCCTTGATCGTCGAAAATGATCTGCCAGATGTATTGGAGGCCACCGCCTCTACCCAGGAAGGCGAGCTGATGGGGCTGCGCCACCGCCGTTATCCTATATACGGCGTCCAGTTCCACCCCGAATCGATCCTGACCCCAGATGGAAAACAGTTGATAAACAATTTTATAAGGAGCAGCCATGCTTAAACCTTACATTGCGAAAGTCATCCAGTTCCAGAATTTATCCGCCCAAGAGGCCGAAACCGCCATGGGGATTATCATGTCGGGGGAAGCCACCCAGGCGCAAATTGGGGCTTACCTGGTGGCCCTGCGCATGAAAGGCGAGACCATCGATGAAATTGTGGGCAGTGCCCGCGCCATGCGCGCTCACGCCAGCCACGTTCCATATGAAGCGGGGGATGAGGTTGTGGTGGATACCGCTGGCACCGGGGGAGACGGCGCGCACACCTTCAATATCTCCACCGCCGCCGCTTTTGTCATTGCTGGCGCCGGGCGTAAAGTGGCTAAACATGGCAACCGGGCTGCGTCCTCTAAATGCGGGAGCGCCGACGTGCTGGCGGTCCTGGGGGTGAACCTGGACCTGACTCCAGAGCAGGTCGCGATATGTATCCGGCAGGTGGGGATTGGTTTTATGTTTGCCCCAAAATTTCACCCCGCTTTAAAATATGCCCTGGGGCCGCGGCGTGAAATTGGCCAGCGCACGATTTTCAACATACTGGGTCCGTTGACCAACCCCGCTGGCGCCACCCACCAGTTGATTGGGGTCTACGATCCCAAACTCACCCAGCCCATGGCGCAGGTGTTGGGTGAATTGGGCGGGAAGGCTGCCTTTGTGGTCCATGGCTACGGTGGCCTGGACGAACTGACCACTGCCGGTCCCAACCGGGTCAGTCATTTGATGGGGGGCAAGGTTGATACCTTCGACCTGGATGCTGCCCGTTTTGGCCTGCGCCCAGCCGGTCCGAACGACTTGCAAGGCGGCTTGCCGGAAGAGAATGCCGTCATTCTACGAGACCTGCTCAAGGGCCAGGATACCAGCCCGCGCCGCGACGTGGTGCTGCTCAACAGCGCAGCCGCCCTGGCAGTGGAGAGCGGTGATTTCGAAACCGCGCTGCGCGAAGCCGCTGTCTCGCTTGACAGCGGTGCGGCCCTGGACAAGCTGGAAGAACTGGCTGCATTAAGCCAGGCACTCGTCCTGAACCAGACCTCGGCATAAAATGAGCATCCTCACCGAGATCTTCGCCCACAAGGCAGTTGAAGTTGAGGCGTTAAAACGGACCTGTCCGGTCGCTCAGATGCGCGCTCAGGCCATGGAGGCGCCGGCCCCCTTAGACTTCACGGCTGCCTTGCGCCGCGCTCCAGGCCAGCGCCCGGCCTTAATTGCTGAAATCAAGCGCGCATCCCCTTCGCGCGGCCTGCTGGCGCCAGACTTCGACCCGCTGGGTCTGGCCCGTCTGTATTGTGAAAACGGCGCGAGCGCCCTCTCCATACTCACTGAAGGCCGCTATTTTCAGGGGTCATTGGAGATTTTGCGCCAGGTTGCCCACCTGGACCTCCGCCTGCCCTTGCTGCGCAAAGATTTTATCCTCGACCCCTACCAGGTGTACGAAGCGCGAGCGGCCGGCGCAGATGCCATCTTGCTCATCGCGTCTTATCTTGAGGCCGGTCTTCTCAGGGACCTGCACAGCCTGGCTGGTGACCTGGGGATGGCGGCGCTGGTTGAAGTCCATACGCAGGCCGAGTTGGAAAAAGCGCAGGGGGCCTGCCAGCCAGCCCTTCTGGGGATCAATAACCGCAACCTGGCCGATTTTTCAGTCGACCTTTCCACCACCATTCGGCTGAGAGATTTGATTCTCCCTGGCGTCTGCCTGGTGGCCGAGAGTGGTATTCACACCCCGGCGGATGTGGATAAGCTGATGGCTGCCGGGGTCGACGCTGTCCTGGTTGGGGAAGCCCTGGTCACGGCAGTTGACCCGTCAGCTAAAGTTAGGAGCCTTGCAAGGAGCTGAGCGAGATGAAGGTTAAAATCTGTGGTCTAAAGACCCTGGATAGTGCCTTGTCTGCCCTGGATGCGGGGGCTGACCTGTTGGGTTTTAATTTCTACCTGCCCAGTCCGCGGTATATTGCGCCTGTTGATTGCGAGGCGCTCGTGGCCATCCTGCGCCAACGAGGGTACACGGGCGGGTTGGTGGGGGTATTCGTCAATGCCGCGCCTGAGTGGATGTCCGCGGTGCTGGATCACTGCCACCTCGATCTGGCCCAACTATCTGGTGATGAACCCCCCGCAACCCTGGCAGCCCTCCCGGGGCGCGCCTACAAGGCTTTGCGGCCAGCCAGTTTGGCCGATCTGCAGGATGACCTGGATCAGTACACCCCATCGACAAACACACCGGCCTGGCTGTTGGATGCCTACCGGCCAGGTGGTTACGGCGGAACTGGCCAGAATGCCGATTGGCGCCTGGCGCAAAATTTGGCAGGCAAGGCCCCCATTTTGTTAGCCGGTGGGCTGACGCCGGAAAACGTTGCGGAAGCCGTGCGCCGGGTGCAGCCATGGGGTGTGGACGTGGCATCCGGGGTAGAATCTGCCCCCGGAATCAAAGATCCCGCCCGCATCACCGCTTTTATCCAATCCGCTCACGGTACTTAAGGAGATGCTCAAGCTATGAAGCCAGACAGAATGCCGTCCAAATTTGGCCCTTACGGAGGGCAGTTTGTGCCCGAAACCCTCATGCCGGCTCTATCAGAGCTGGAAGATGCTTACCTGGCCAGTCAGGCTGACCCTGCCTTTCAGAGCCAACTCGACCTGCTGCTGCGCACGTATGTGGGCCGTCCGACACCTCTATTTCACGCGGCTCATCTGAGCCAGTCCCTGGGTGGCGCCCAGATATACTTAAAACGCGAGGACCTGGCTCACTCCGGGGCGCACAAGATCAACAATGCCCTCGGGCAGGGTCTCCTGGCAAAACGTATGGGCAAGACGCGCGTGATTGCCGAGACAGGCGCCGGGCAGCATGGTGTGGCTACCGCGACTGTAGCGGCACTGCTCAACCTGGAATGCGTCATCTACATGGGCAGTGTGGATATAGCCCGCCAGTATCCCAACGTACTGCGCATGCGTTTACTGGGTGCAGAGCTGCGCCCGGTGGACAGCGGCAGCCGCACCTTGAAGGACGCGGTCAACGAAGCCATCCGCGATTGGGTCACGAATGTTAAAGATACGCATTACCTGCTGGGGTCGGCTCTCGGGCCGCATCCTTACCCAAGCATGGTGCGCGATTTTCAATCCGTCATCGGGGACGAGGCACGCCGGCAGATTTTGACCCAGGCCGGCCGGCTGCCTGACCAGGCAATCGCCTGCGTGGGCGGCGGCTCCAATTCGATCGGTTTGTTCCAGGCCTTTTTTGAAGATGTTGAAGTTCAGTTGGTGGGCGTCGAAGCAGGGGGAGAAGGCATTGCCAGTGGGCGGCACGCGGCTCGTTTCAGCGATCCGCGGCTGGGCCGGCCCGGCGTTTTGCAAGGCACCTATACCTACCTGCTCCAGAATGAGGATGGCCAGGTGCTGCCCACCCACTCCATTTCAGCCGGATTGGATTATCCGGCGGTCGGACCACAGCATGCCTACCTGCGCGAGACCGGCCGGGTCGAGTACACGGCCATTGAAGACACACAGGCCCTGCAAGCTTTTCAATCTTTGGCGCGTCTTGAAGGCATTCTGCCGGCGCTCGAATCATCGCATGCGGTCGCCGAAGCCATCCGCCGCGCCCCTGGATTGGATCCGAGCCGGATCCTGTTGGTCAACCTTTCCGGGCGGGGTGACAAAGATCTGGATACGGTGATAAAAGCTTTAGGCAGCGATCTGACGCCGACTTCCAGGAGGGAAGAATGAACGGGATTGAACGCATTGCGAACGCATTTCAGCGGGCTAAGGACGAAGGCCGGGCGGCCTTGATGCCTTATATGACCCTGGGTTATCCCACTCCAGAAACTTCCCTGGATGTGGTAAAGGCCATTGCTGGCGCTGGGGTCGATTTGATTGAGCTAGGCATTCCGTTCTCCGACCCCCTGGCAGACGGCCCAACTATCCAGCATTCTACCCAGGTGGCGCTTGCTCAAGGCATGACCAGCGTTCGCTGCCTCGCGATGGTTACAATCTTGCGCAACCAGGGCATCACCCAACCTTTCCTTTTAATGGGTTATATCAACCCTATCCTGGCTTATGGTCCAGAGCGATATATAACCGCCGCTGAAGCGGCCGGTGCGGACGGTCTGATCATCCCCGACCTGCCCCCAGAAGAAGCTACAGATATCGAATTGGCCTGCCGCCAGCATGGCCTGGCACTGGTTTACTTGATCCCGCCTACTGCCAGCCTGGAACGGATCCAACAGGTGACGGCTCGATCAAGTGGATTTATCTACCTGGTTTCATTGACCGGTGTCACCGGCGCAAGGCGTGATTTACCGGCGGACCTCGAAACCTTTACCCGCCGCGTGCGCACCGTCACCCACCTACCCCTGGCAGTAGGGTTTGGCATTTCCACTCCCCAGCAGGTTAAGGCAGTCAGCGCGCTGGCGGATGGCGTGATCGTTGGCTCGGCCCTGGTGGATGCAGTGGGAAAGGCCAGTCTTCCTGGTCCCGCCGCCGCGGCATTCATCCATCTCCTAAAAGGAGATGGGTAAATCCTTCTTTAAACCCGATTAACGCGGTATGATTATTTCGGGTCTGTAGGAATTGCCGTGGGGATTCCACTGGAAATCCTGGAGAACCATTATTTCATTACCTTAGGGGAGGGAAAAATGATAAATCTATCCGTTCTTGGGTTTGTAGCCTTATATTGCCTGCCTTAATCGTGGGGTGCGGCAGCCCTTCTCCGGCTGCCACGCCAACTCCCACCGTCTCCCCGGTCATCACCACTGAAGGGCAAACCAGCGGGAAAAACAAAGTCCAATTCACCGAAGAAACCTGCAAGTTTAACAATATGCCGCCAAACGGGATGATCCAATGCGGCATCATTGTCGTGCCTGAAGATCGCACAAATCCGGAAGGAAAAAAATCAAGCTGCATGTAGCCAATGTCAAAAGCTCAGCGGCCAATAAGAAGACTGACCCGGTTCTCCTGTTAGGCGGCACAACCGCCATATTGCAGTACGCGGGATTTATTGCCAATGGTTTTAGCGGCATCCTGAGCCAGCGGGACGTGGTGATAATGGACCAACGCGGTGTGGGTTATTCCGAGCCAAACCTGGACTGCCCAGAGTTAACCGACCTCTTCTTTTCATCTTTTGACCTGGCGCCTTATGCCAAACTGATGGTGGATAAATCCCACGATGCGATGGTGAACTGCCACGATCGCCTGATCAAAGCTGGGTCCAATCTGGCCGGTTATACCAGCCAGGCGAGCGCCGCAGATTTCGAAGACCTGCGCCAGGCACTGGGTTACCCGCAGTGGAATATCTACGGCATCGGGTACGGAGCGCGGCTGGCACAGATTCTGATGCAATCCAATCCACAGACCGTCCGGAGTGTGATCATGGATTCGCCCGTCCCGGCTGGTACCAGCATATTTTCCGGTGAGGCCGTGTATGCTGGTCAGACGCTGGATTGGCTGTTCCAAAGCTGCGCGGCGGATGATAAATGCCATGAGGCTTTCCCGGATCTCAAGAAAGTATTCTACGATGATATTGCCCAATTGAACCAGAGCCCGGTTGAGGTCAAAGTTCATGACCTGCAAAACGACAAGGATTATACCGTGACGGTCGATGGCATGCGGCTGATCGAACAGACGTTGGGTGTGCTCAGCCAGGACGCCCCCAACACTCTCCCGCTGCTCCCGTGTATGATTTACCAGGTGAACAGTGGAAAATTTGATGACCAGTTGGCGAACACATTGAGTACGATCGCTTACAACGAGCCCACCAGCATAGGCCTGCAAATGGTGATTTACTGCCGGGAAGACGCACTGACCCCCACCCAGCTTTCACAATCCAACTCGGGGGCGGAGCCGGCCCTGGTGGCGTATTTCAACAAAGTCGATGCGCTCAACGCCGATGCCTGCCGGGTCTGGACTCCCATCCATGCAGCCGCTGAGAGAGCCGCGATAGGATCCATTTCCAGCAGTATCCCCACGTTGATCGAGCAGGGTAACTTATCTTATAATACACCGTCCGCCTGGGGTAAACAAATCGCAAAAGGCATGGTCATTGCCTATTACGTCGAGTTCTCTGGGGCTGGTGCGCCTGTATCCTTCTCACAAAACTGGTCCACCTGTTCATCGACCATCAACGCTACTTTTCTGGATAAACCCACAGTCCACCCAGATACGACGTGCGCCAGCGCCAAAGTCACCCCATAATGGGTCACATTTAAATAATTAATTCGATATTGAGTGACTGCTCAGCCTTATGAAGGAA
>Ga0066793_10001206_pt1 | contig 11552 bp, 12 predicted proteins | sample PersoiDNA2013189_FD_83876 | JGI IMG/M metagenome (GOLD analysis project Ga0066793, IMG submission 83876) | Permafrost soil microbial communities from the Arctic, to analyse light accelerated degradation of dissolved organic matter (DOM) -... | ecosystem: Environmental > Terrestrial > Soil >...
AACAGGAACTGATGCAAGAACTGCTCGCTCTGGACAAGGCGTATGAAGCTGGCAAACTGAACAAGTCAACCTATCAGGAGCGCCGCGCCCGCGCCAAGGCCCGCCTGCGCACCTTTATGAGCGAGCAGGAGGCGACCCGCCGATGAACAGCCAATCCCTGCTTTTCACCCCCCACATGCACAGTTCTGAAATTGGGGTAGGGACCACGTTTACGGCGTCCGGATGTATCATGTTCCTCCTCCTTCGTCATTGTGGAACGGAGAGGAACATGATACATCACGGACGCGCTGAAGCTGGTCCCTACTCCAATTGCCTGGTTGGGAGAGGAGGTTCAAATGACATTTGACAGAGTAGGGACCAGTTTGAACAGGTCCAGCGATTCATCGCCCGTCCCTCCAACATCAAATTACAACCAATCATCTCCCGCTCAATCAGATGCTGCATTCTCCGATGCCTCCGATAAGATTCACATGGTAGAGATTCGCACCCTCAAAAAAAGCTACGCCTTGAAACCAGTCCTGCGCGGCATCAACCTCGACGTGCGGCAGGGTGAGCGCGTTGCCCTGTTGGGAGCCAACGGAGCTGGTAAGACAACCCTGTTGCGCATCCTCGCCTGCCTGACGCGTCCCGACAGAGGAACGGTCTTTATCCTGGGCCTCGATAGCGTGCAGCAGGCTCAGCAGGTGCGCGCCCTGATCGGCTTTGTCGCCCACCAGCCCTATCTCTACCCGGAACTGACGGCGCTGGAAAATCTGCTTTTCTTCGCTCGTATGTATGCTGTAAAGCAAGGACGCGAGCGCGCCGTTACCCTCTTGCAGCGCGTGGGCCTGGAGCGGCGCATGCATGAGCGCGTTGGCACCTTCTCGCGTGGACAGGTGCAGCGCCTTGCCTGGGCGCGTGCTTTGCTGCACTCACCGCGCCTGCTCCTGCTCGATGAGCCCGATACCGGCCTGGACCAGCAGGGACACGAACTTGTCAATGCGCTCCTGACCGAGCATGTAGAGCAGAGTGGCAGTGTGCTGTTCACGACGCACCAGCTTGAGCGCGTCCTGCCGCTCGCCGGGCGCGTGGTCATTCTTGGCGCGGGTCGCGTCGTCTTTACGGGCGAGACCGCGAACGTAGATCTGGACGCCCTGCAGCGCACCTACCAGAGGGCAACAGTATGAGTACAGCGCGTACCTTTTTGACCCAGATCGCAGCGATTCTGGCGAAAGATATACGCAGCGAGCTGCGCAGCAAGCAGACCTGGATCAGCATGGGCATGTTTGCCTTATTGGTGCTGGTCATCTTCAACTTCGCCTTCGATCTGCGCGTGGATAACAAGGCTGCTGTGGTGCCGGGCGCGTTGTGGGTGGCCTTCATCTTCGCCAGCCGGCGGGGCCTGGGACGCACGATAGCCGCCGAGCAGGATGGCGGTTCGCTGGATCGCCTGCTGCTCTGCCCGGTCGATCGCAAGGCGATCTACCTTGCAAAACTGTTAGGAAATTTGCTATTTATCGGAGTAGTAGAAATTGTGGCCCTGCCCATCTTTGCCGCGCTCTTCGACGTGCCGCTCTTTGTGGGACAGCTTATCCCCATCGTGCTGCTCGGCACTCTGGGCGTCGCCACGATCGGGACGTTATTCTCGGTGATGGCTGCCGCGACGCGCGCGCGCGAACTGCTGTTACCACTGCTGGTCTTTCCTTTGATCGTACCCATTGTCATCGCGGCGGTGCGCGCCACCGGCTCCCTGCTTGTGCCGGGAGGAGCGAACGAGCCGCCGTGGCTGGGACTTATTATCGCGTTTGATATAATTTTCTTGAGCCTTGCGACGCTCTTGTTCCAATACGTTATCGAGGAATAATAAGGAGAATATGTTATGGCCCTGGCGAAGCGCGAGACGCGCATCGAGCCGCAGAGCACCAAAGCGCCGCCACGAGCGGGCGTGCCGGTTGCATCCCTGATACTGGGCGGGCTTTCATTTATTGGCATGATGATCTCCATCTGGATGATCTTTCTATACGCGCCGACCGAAGCCGTGCAGGGGGACGTGCAGCGTATCTTCTACTTTCACGTTCCGATGGCCTGGATCGGCATGCTCGCCTTCGGCATTGTTGCCGTGGGTGGCATCGGCTACCTGATCAAGAAGGACGAACGCTGGGACTGGGTTGCACGCGCCGCCGCCGAGTCAGGCGCAGTCTTTATCACGTTGGCAATCATCCTGGGTTCCATCTGGGGCAAGCAGACGTGGGGTACGTGGTGGACGTGGGACCCCAAGCTGACGGCAGTGCTGGTCCTGTGGTTTATGTACATTGCCTATCTCATGCTGCGCAGCTACATGGGACGCAGCACCAGTAGCGCCTACGCCGGTGCAGTGCTGGCCATCGTTGGCGTCATCGACGTGCCCATTATCTATATGTCGGTGCAGTGGTGGCGCACGCTCCATCCCGGACCCGAGGTAGCGAATGGCGACCTGCCCGCGTCCGTCGTGCTGACCTTGATGGTCGCGCTGGTCACATTCACCCTGTTCTACAGCTTTCTGATGGTGCAGCTCTACAATCTACAGAAGCTACAGGCCCAGGCCCAGCGCCTGCGTGCCCATGTCGAATATGGACTCGAAGACTAGTAGGGATGGGCCTTGCGTCCATCCGGTCCGAAGCCGTGTGATGGGCACCCGGATGGACGCAAGGCCCATCCCTACTGAAACAATGAAAAAGGATAGATTTATGCAAGGAGTTACCTATCTCGTCGCGGCCTACGCCATAGCGTGGGTTGGCCTGTTCGTCTATCTCGCGTTTCTTTCCATGCGCATTCGTGGCGTGCGTACCGAATTGGCCGCCGCGACTGAACTGGTGCGTGAGCAGCAGGAGCGTGGACGCTCGCAGGCATCCTCTACGTGGGACGCGGAGAAATTGTCGATAACATACAAGCAGCAAAACGAGGAACTATAAATTATGGATATCAAAGAACGCACGTCCGAGGCGCTCTCGCCTTCCGATACGCCGACGCGCAACGCGGGTGCGGGCCGTATCGCGCTGCTCGCCATCGGTGACGCGCTTGTTTTTATTGTCTTTGCCGTCATCGGTATGCGCAGCCATAAAGAAGGATTGACCATACCATCCGTTCTGATAACCGCCGCGCCCTTCGCCATCGGCTGGTTCATTGTCTCGCCCTTCATCGGTGCCTTTCGCCGCAACGTCACCAGCCAGGTGGGCAGGATGTCGGCGCGTACTGCGCTGGCGTGGTTGGCGGCGTGGCCCGTGGGCCTGCTCCTGCGCGGCATCACCCGGCATGAGATCCCGCCCGTGACCTTCGCTCTCATCACGCTGGTCACGAACGCCATCTTCCTGCAGCTCTGGCGCGTCCCCTTCGCCTGGGTCGCCAACCGTCGCAAACGCTAATTGCTAACGCCCCCCTCAGCCCGCGCTATGTTTTTTGCAGGCGAGGGGGTGTTACACCATCCCCGGCCCCTTCAATAACAGGCGCATCTTCCAGTTTTGCTATCCGCTATACCTTTATAGCAGCTGAAAATAGTGCAACACAACCACCTTTCCTGCGTATATGAGAGCAGAAACAGTCTCATCAATCGCTAAAAATACTGTATTGCTCTCTCTTCTATATTCGCTATTCATCGAGATGAAAAATAGCGAACTTGACACTTCCTACCTTTCATACTGGAATTTTCAGAACTGTATACAGCTTTAGGTCTGTTGTAGAAATTGCTATGTTCAAATAGAGCAAGAGGAGTTCTGGCATGAGTAATCAAGAATCGATGTTTGCCGATCAAGAACCGCGTCAGCGGGTAAATATAGATCCGCGTGAGCGATCCAGCGAACAGGCAGCCCAGGAGGGATACAGACCATACGATGAATCTCCACAATGGGGCGACGGCAAGATCCATCCCCAACAGCGTCCGCGCAGACGGGGCGGTCTGCTTGCTATCATCATCGTATGCGCTGTGGTACTGCTGGGTGGCATTTTTGGCTACAGCGCCTACAGCTACAGCACGGCCCCTACGACCGTCTCGCCGCATACCTTCAATATGAGCACCGCCAATCCTACGCTGGTGATGAACGTGGGCGGCGGCGACGTGCAGGTACATACGGGCACTGGAAACTCTATTATCGTCAAGGAGACACGGCACTCGGCTGGTTTCGCCTCTTCCAACGATAAAGTGGATTATAGCCAGAGTGGCAATACGGTTACGGTGCAGGATGAGGGCAATTTTAACTTCTTCGGCTTCAATAGCCAGAGCTTCGATGTGACGCTGCCCGCTACTGCGGACCTGCAACTGCAGACTGGTTCCGGCTCGGTCGATGTGGCCGGTGTGAACGGACAGGTGAACGTGCAGACCGGTAGCGGCGATATCACTGCTGATAATATGAGTGGGCAACAGGCGACCTTGAAGACGGGGAGCGGCGATGTTAACCTCAATAACGTAACCATCCAGCAAGAGGTACTGGGCACGGGCAGCGGCTCGATCGACGCGCGTGGTCTGAGCGGCCAGGTTACGTTGGAAACGGGCAGTGGCTCGACGACGATAGAGCAGGGCGCGTTGAAAGGTGACTCGGTCTTGAAGGCTGGTAGCGGCGACATAACGTATAATGGCTCGCTTGATGCCAGCGGCAACTATCGCTTCGAGACGGGCAGTGGCGATGTGGATCTGACCCTGCTAGGCTCTTCAGCGTTCAATCTCGACGCGCACACCGGCTCCGGCTCGGTAAACAACGACTTCGGCAGCGATCAAGTAGGCGGCAACCCGCGCGCTCCATTGTCGATCACCACAGGCAGCGGCTCGGTCGATATCCATAAGGGCTGATTGTAGCCAACCAGGGTAGGGACCGCATTTATGCCGTCCGGCGATTCATCGCCGTGTACCGCCTCGACGAGCTTGTGGCCTGGGTTCATCCCCAGCCACGGCGATGAATCGCCGGACGGCATAAATGCGGTCCCTACCTCAATTTTGGTTTCATTTTTCGTCACTACTCAGCCGCCAGCGAATTTTATCCGCGTTACGCAGAACGCGCTCCATGATATTGCGCTTGAGACGGTAGATTTCGTCTTCGTTGCTAAACTCACCAGGACAGTAACGGATAATTTCGCGCGGCTTGAGGTTGCAGTGGAAATGCAGGAAAGCCACGCGCTTCTCTTTCTCGCCCGGCAGCAGTGCTTCGATGATCTCCCACAACTCACTCCCCTGGTAGCTGTCCTCAACCGCAGGCTCGTCTGTATCGAATTGCCCATAGTCGGGAAGCGGCTCTTCTTTTGGGCGCGAGTATGCCCGTAACGCGTCCATAATTGCGCAATTGAGACAGAGATGCAGGTAGCTGAGCGCGCCTGCCAGCGTGGAGAATATCAACCGTTGTTCGCTGACCGCCTGCCAGAAGCGCCTGAAGGTATCATCGATGTAGCTCTGCTCTCCATCATGGCGCAGAGCAGCGTCGCAGTAGGGATGGCGGCTCAACCAGACGCGCACATTCTCGCCGAACTGCCGCTGCAAGACGGCCCAGGCCTCGCTCTCCCGCAAGATGACCGCGCGCCTGAAGATCTCCAGGCAGTATTGATCCTCGCTCGTCTCCTTGCGACGATACTTGTTTATCTCACCTGTGCAGCGCTCTACGAGGTCTGTTAAGCTCATGTTCCCAGCATGCCTGTTTGCTACTGCTGAGCCTCTTCCTTGCAACGTAATGCGGTCAGAAGCATTCGATCCTTGTACAGTCCTCGTTGCCTGATTCTGAACAATTGACTGTAACTCGTCTTGTAAGTCTACGTGTTGCCCATTGCTCTTTACCTGGGCTTGAGGAAACGACTTCTTTTTCTCCACCTCAAGGCGCGCCTGGAGATTCGAGAGCATAGTATCGGGAACAGAAATGTTTCCTAGTTTGCGCAATTGTTGAAGCAGTTTTTGCTTTTCCATGGGTTAGTTGACCTCCTCTGGCATTTGATCCTGCAACAGCTTTCGCAGTGCTTTCAGTCCCCGATGCGCATTGCTCTTTGTAGTATTGAGCGGCTGCTCAAGAATGTGTGCAACCTCCTGATAACCAAGACCCACAATGTGGTGAAGAATAAGCGGAAGACGTTGGTGATCCCGAAGCTGCTGAACACATGTATAGAGATGGTAGAGTGCTTCTCTTTCTTCCACTGCTTGTTCTGCCGACGCATATTGCCCATATCTGGTACTTTCCAGAAGTTCTCTTATGTCAGAACAATCGATCGAAACAAGCTGCGAAGAGCGTTTTCCCCCTCTCGTTATGTGGTTGAGAGCGCAACGATATGCAATTTTGAAAAGCCAGGCGGTAAGTTTGTTTGGCATCTCCTCACCAGGAGAAATCAGGCAGCGATAAGCACGAATAAATGTCTCCTGCATAATATCTTCAGCATCCTGTTTATGACGCACCATGTAGAGGATGGAGACAAACAGTTTCTGTTGATATTGCTCTACTAACAGGTTAAAGTTGCAATGAGGGTCTTCAGCTAAGAGCTTTAAAAGATCCTGTTCACATAGGCACATACGCTTATCTCCAAAACCTCCTGAGGTTTTTTCTCAAGGAACGGCTGATCCCCAAGCTGCCCTCTACCTGCACAGCAATCGTTATGGGAGGCGTTACCAACGAAATGCTTCCTATACCTCAGTAGCAGGTGATAGACATGTTCATTGGTGACGATGCCGTAAGTTCAAGCCGTGAGTTTAATAGGAAGCATTTAAAGGCGGAAAACTCAGCGCGCCTCTTCTCTTTTTCCGTTCCTGTAAAGAGAAGACACAGAGAGAGATCCAAAAGTTACAGTTTGGGTGTCGAGTTTTTCACTATTACTGTCCCTGCGTAGAAATCTAATCATCGCAGAGGCGAAGTTTGCCGCCGACCGACGCCCAGAGATGCGTCGACCTCTTCTAATCTGTGCAGGAAGCGGCGATCGCCGAGCTGTGTGAGCAACGGACGGGCTAGCTCAAGCTGTGTTCTGTCCCCGCTACGCTGCGCGAGCACGATACGCATGCGGGCCGCGTGTACCAGCAGGTTGCACGCTTCAGCGGCATTGATTGCCTGCGCGAGTTGGGCGTTATCCCTTGCTGCTAGCGCCCTTGCGATCGCGGAGCAGTTAAATGGCGCGGAACTCTTGCCGTGGTGCTTGTTGATAGCGACGAGTAACGCTTCGGGAGCCGCTATGCCGCGTTCGTTGCAAAAGATCACGGCAGCTAGTAGGGGACTCAATCCTATCTCGACAAGTCCATCGTCGATGTTCAATTCGTTCTCGGCGAGGATAGCCGAGAGCAATATCTGCTCCTGGCAGGTCGGATCGGGGTAGATGCGCTTCAATATCGCTACCGCTGTTTCAACAGTTGCCTGATCCTCGCGCGCCAGGGCGACCTGTAGTACATCGTAGTAGCCCGCCACGACACAAGACATAGCCCCTGGATCATATTGCACCTGCTTCCACATCTCCTCCAGCGCGGGCACGATCTCGTCGATGACGGACCAGCGCCCGTTCAGGAAGGCGGCGTTGATGGCATAGGAGATGCCGGAGCCGAGGTGAACGAGCGGCTGACCAGGACGGATGTGGGCAAGCGCCTCCTGGATCGTGGCGATTACATTAGCATAATCTCCGAGCAGCATATAGGCTTTGGCGATCATCTTGATGGCGTCTCCCCGCTCAAGGGCGGAGAGCTCGGGCGCAGTCAGGCGCTGCCGCGATGCCTCAAGTGCTTCCACATAAGCGCCGGTCCGCATGGAGAGCGCGGCATAGCCATCGTATGCTTCGCTGAAAGCTGTCCAGTCACCCTTGCGTTTGAAGTGTTCAGCGGCTTGCAGCGCCATCTGTTTCAACGTGTCGGCGCTTTCGCTTGCCAGTTGATCATACTTAAAGTAACTGAAGAGGTCAGTCACGCGAATACGCCAGAGCTCGTCTTCATCGCCCGCCGCCTCGGCTAAGCTCTGGGCGTCCGCGCGTAGTTGCTGCATGTGCTCTTTGCTCTGTGCGTGGCTGGCGTATCCACGCGTATAGCAGATGAGCAGTTTGCGCATCAGGCGCGCCCCCATAAGCTGGTCATCCTCGCCACTATCTCTCCACAGTGCCAGTGCTTTGTCGTAAGCTTCGTTTGTCTTGTCGCCCCAGATGAGGCTATCGCCGAGCTGTTCGTACAATGCCGCCTGTTCGGACTCCGGCGCGATGTCCAGGGCGTTGCGCAGATGGTGATACGCATCCGCAAATGCGCCGGAGCGGCCTGCCAGCTCGCCAGCGCGTCTGAGATAGCGAATGGCCTGTTCTGGAGCGAGCGGACTTTCCAGCGGAATGGCTGACTGGCGCGCCAGCACGATCGCTTCCCGATAGTGATAAGCGATCAACTCCGCGTACTCATCCAGGCGCTCGCCCGCGTTTGCCTCGATATAGTCCGCGATCTGGCTGTGCAGGCGAATGCGCTCTGGACGCGAGAGGGTGCCGTAGACCACGTCGCGGATCAGGATATGCCGGAATACAAATGCACCGGCCTCGGCTGCCAGAATAAAGTCGCGTATGAGCAAGCTATCGAGCGCCGCGTCAAGCTCCTGCTCGCTGAAAGTGTCCAGCAGCGTTTGCAGCATAGCCGGGCGGAAGGGACGCGACAGCACCGAGGCAACCTGCAGCACTGTGCGTTCCTGCACCGTGAGACGGTCGAGGCGCGCGAGAATAGCCGCGTGGACGGTATCCGGTAGTGCGTCTGGTGGAGCGTTCTGCCCTGTGATCTCGCGCTCGGAGAGTCCGCGCAGGAGTTCGAGCGCGAAGAAAGGATTGCCACCCGCCCGCGCAACAATCAGCTCGCGTGTTGCTAAGGGAAGGTGCTGCGCGAGTCGATCCACGAGATCACGCGTCTGTACCATTGTGAGCGGCTGCAGTGCCAGCGACGTAAAGTTCTGGCGACCACCACCCCAGGTCGGACGGCGATCCAACAACTCTGGACGACTCAAGGTGACAAGTAGCACAGGTGCCTGGACGCGCAGGTGAATAATATACTCTATCATGTCAAGCAGGCTATCGCTGGCCCAATGCAGATCTTCGACGATGATTACGCGTGGAGTCTGTTGCGCGCAAACTTCTATCAGTAGCCGCCACGCTGAAAAGATGCAGTCGCGCTCAACCATGCCATCCTTTTCGACCCCCAGCGCGATCAGTGTCTGGTCGGTAAGATGCGCGGCATCTTCCGCTGTATAGCCGCCACGCGTAAAGACCTGTATCACCCTATCGCGCGAGACCGCCGCACCCATCCGCTCGCTAAGCAGACCGCGTAAGGGCCAGTAGGTCAATGTTTGACCGTATGGCAGGCAACGCACGGTGGCGACTTTGAAGCCATCGGCTGGATCGAGGCGGCTCAGGAACTCTTCGAGCAGGCGCGATTTGCCCGTACCCGCTGGTGCCAGAATCGAGACGAGCTGCGGCTGTTGCTCCTCGATTACCCTTGCTTGCAGAACCGAGAGCTGCAGGAGGTCCTGTCTGCGCCCGACGAATGGCGGGCGTTCGACCTTGCGGGTATTGCGCGCACATTTCAGCGTATAGACGTGCAGCGGCTGCCGCTTCCCCCTCAATTCAACCATGCGTGCATCCGCGAAGAAGAAGGCCGTGCGACCCGCGTTGACGGTGCGCTCCCCCACTACAATCTCATCGGCATTTGCGTGCTGCTGCAGGCGAGCCGCCACATTCACCGCGTCGCCTGTGATCAGGAAATCGCCGCGAGAGGAGTCGTTTGTGGTGATTACCTCGCCCGTATTGACCCCCATGCGTAGCGAAAAGGACGGTGCCAGCAGTGTGTCCTCCCTCACCGCCTCTTGTAGAGCCAGCGCCGCCGCCAGAGCGCGCTCGGCATCATCGCCATGCGCGTGCGGCAGACCAAAGACGGCCATCACCGCGTCCCCAATAAATTTTTCTAATGTGCCGCCATAGAGAGGAATAGTACGACGGGCATGACTATAATAACGGCTCATCAGAGCGCGTACATCTTCGGGATCAAGCGTGTCGCCGAGCGTGGTAGAGCCGGTCACATCGGCGAAGAGTATTGTTACGAGTTTTCGCTCTTCAGGCATAGCGTTATCCTTCATCGGCAGCATCTTGCTATCGATTGCATTAGAAAAATTATTCCATAAGTCCCCTCATTATACCAGAAAATGAGCGTGTTTTATGCCTTTGCCACCCTGTAAAAAAGAATACCCCAACTGAGTATCATCAGGGCCGTCAACGCGATTATGTAGGGCAGCAGCGACCATATACCTATGCCCTGCGCTAGCACACCGGCCAACCAGGGAAATATCGCTATGCCCAGAATACTTATGCTCACTAGCAGAGCGATCGCGCTGGAGACGAGGTGGCGTGGAACGAGCGTCGGTAGCACGGCAACGGTGGTTGGATAGATGGGACCCAGGCAGAAGCCGATCAGCAAGAGGCCCAGCGCCGCGAAGAGCGTGGAAGGCAGTAGCCAGACTATCAGTACGCCGAGAATTGTTCCGCCCATACAGATGTATATCAGGTTGATCGTATTGACGCGCAGGCGTTCGGCGATACGTGTCAACGTGAAGCGGCCCAATGTCAGGCCCAACCAATAGCCGCTCACCATCCAGCTCGCCAGCCACGTCTGTTGATGCTGCCAATCGATCAGAAGGGTGTAGCTCCAGTTTCCCAGGCTAACCTCGACGCCGACATAGAGCAGCAGAAATATCGCCGCCCACCACACCACGGGCAACCTGATCGCCTTCACCAGAATATTTCCTCCCACCTCCTCCCCTTCGTTCGACGCGCGCGGCTGAGCTATCTGCCTGCTATAGACCGCAGCGACGCCGAGCAGCAGCGGAATGCCCAGCACCGTCCACAGCAGAAAGACGCCGCTCCATCCCCAACTCGTCGCAACAAAAGCTGCGCCCACCAGCGGCCCAAGCAGGGCTCCCATGCCATAGAAGGCGTGCAGCGTATTCATCTGCGAGGTATGGCGCGGTTGAGCCACGACATACGCGTTGAAGCCGGTCTCGATTATCGCCAGACCCAGCCCTAAAAAGAGCCGCATGAGCAGCAGCACTGCGAACGGAGGTTTAAGGCCGAACACCAGCGTTCCGGCGAAGAACATACATATGCCAATCAGCATAAATCGGCGCAGCCCCAGGCGCTCCAATAGCAGGCTGCTAGTGAACGCTGAGATAAAATAGCCGATAGAACTGACAAAAAACAGGCTGCCTATCACCGCATCGCTGACGTGATAAAAGCTGCTTAAATCTGGGATCAACACACCAATTGCGCCACTTTGAGCACCGATAAGGGTAAAGCCGAAGAAGGCCAGTCCCAGGCGTAACGCGGGACGCTTCACAAGCCACCATTCTTTCTGCGTTTGTTTTTCGAGCGACCATCCTGTAAAGAGTGTATCTTGACTACTCCCCCGCTTTGAAAGCGGAAGATTCCAGACCATCACTGACTGGCCTTCCTGCTTCGTCGGGAGTTGCCTGGGATGGTTTTCACCGCGCTAGGTCTGACACTCTCTCCACAGGCGTCGACCGCAAGTCCTGCGGCATGAATATTATTTGCGGCGTTGAGATCTCTGTCATGGTGCGTGTGGCACTCAGGGC
>Ga0066793_10001208_pt1 | contig 11536 bp, 7 predicted proteins | sample PersoiDNA2013189_FD_83876 | JGI IMG/M metagenome (GOLD analysis project Ga0066793, IMG submission 83876) | Permafrost soil microbial communities from the Arctic, to analyse light accelerated degradation of dissolved organic matter (DOM) -... | ecosystem: Environmental > Terrestrial > Soil >...
CATGCGTGAAGTCTTCGACGTCGGGGAAAAGAGATCGTGTTTGGCGCCGACTCGGCTGGAATATGCCGGAATGAGGTACTCCACATGTGGAACGATATCAGGTTAACGGTGCGGACTCTGCAGCGCGCCCCGATGTTCGCGGGAATCGCGGTGCTCTCGCTCGCGCTCGGCATCGGTGCCAATACCGCCATCTTCTCCCTTCTCGACCAGGTACTCGTCCGCAGTCTTCGCGTCGCCGACCCGCACCGGCTTGTCGTTTTCCACCTGTCCGACGGGTTCCCCGGCTGGGCGCACTCGGACAACAACGAATCGGTCTTCTCGTACCCGCTCTATAAGGATCTGCGGGATCGGACCGAGGTCTTCGACGGCGTGATCGCCCGGGCGTCCGCCCCGGTGAGCGTGTCGGACGGTGGCACCAGCGAACGTGCCCGGGCGGAACTCGTATCCGGGAACCTGTTCCCGGTGCTCGGCGTCCAGCCAACGCTCGGACGCGCGATCGCTCCCTCGGACGATACGGCTCCGGGCGCAAGCCCCGTTGTGATGCTCAGCGCCGCCTATTGGAAGAAGCGGTTTGGCGCGAGTCCCGACATCGTGGGCCGGAAGATCCTGGTGAATGCTCATCCGATGGTGGTCATCGGCGTCGTGCCGCCCACATTCCGCGGGATGATCGTTGGCAACGTACCCGACCTGTTTGTGCCAATCGCGATGAAACGCGAGGTCACGCCGACCTGGTTTGCCCTCGACGACCGGCGGACGTCGTGGTTGACCGTGTTGGGCCGGCTGAAGCCGGCCGTGTCGGCCGATCAGGCCCGGGCGAAGACGAGCGGTCTGTTCAGCGGCCTTCTCGATGAACTGCTGCGTGAGCTGAAGCGGCCACGGGAGAGCCGCCTGGGGCAGATGCTCGCCGGGATCCGTCTCGATCTTCTGCCCGCCGCCCAGGGCGTGAACGAATTGAAGCGTGATTTCGAGAGCGCGCTGGTCGCGTTGATGGGGATGGTCGGCCTCGTGCTGCTCATCGCCTGCGCGAACGTGGCCGGATTAGTGACCGCCCGGGCAGCCAGCCGGCAGAAGGAGATGGCGGTTCGCCTGGCGCTCGGCGCGAAACGCCGGGACCTCGTGCGCCAGTTGCTCGTCGAGAGCGTCCTGCTCGCCCTGGCCGGCGGCTTCGTTGGCCTGCTGCTCGCGACCTGGACGATCGATGGCCTGCTGTCGGTGATGGGGCCGGACATGGAAGGAACGGTGAGCAGCGGCCTTGATCCCCGCCTGATCCTCTTCAACCTCGCATTGTCGGTTGGCACCGGGTTGCTCTTTGGCCTCATACCCGCGCTGCAGTCAACGCGGCCGCGCGTGGCCGACGTCCTCAAGGACCAGGCCGCCTCTGTCGCGTCCGGCACGGGCCAGGCGCGGTTCAGGCGAGCGCTGGTCGTCGCGCAGGTGGCGCTGTCGCTGCTGCTGCTCGTGGCCGCCGGCCTGTTCGGCCGCAGCGTCGCGAATCTGATGCGGGTCGATCCCGGCTTCCGCGCGACCCAGGTGATGACGTTCGCCGTCGACCCGACGCTCCAGGCCTACCCGGCCGCCCGCGTGTACGACTTCTATCGTGAGTTGCAGCAGCGGCTCCGCAGCCTGCCAGGCGTCGAGGCGGTGGGGGCGGTCAACCCGGGACCGCTCACCAATTCCGACCGGAGCGGCAACTTCACCATCGAGGGCTACCAGGCGAAAGACGCTGACGATGCGCGTGCGTCCGTCGCCATGGCGAGCAGCGACTACTTCAAAGCGCTGCGCATCCCGGTCAGCCAGGGACGCGAACTCGACGACCAGGACGTCCAGGGCGGTCGGAAGGTTGCGATCGTCAACGAGGCATTCGTCCGCAAGTACTCGCAGGGACGTCCGATGCTCGGCCGCCATCTTGCGCGGGGCGCGGGCGACGGGGTGGTCGCGGACCACGAGATCGTCGGCATCGTCCGGGACTTCAAGCACGGGGACCTCCGCGAGCAGGTCAAGCCGACCGTGTTCTTTCCCTATCCGCAAAATGAACGCCCGCAGAGCCTGACGTTCTACATCCGCTCGGCTCGGTCCGAGTCGGAGCTCGCGGCGGAGGTGCGCCGGGTCGTGCGGGAACTCGACCAGAATCTGCCCGTCTTCGACGTGCAACGGATGAGCGCGTTCATCGACGCGGCGACGACGACCGAGCGGTTGATCGCAATCCTCGCGGCCGCCTTCGGCGTGCTCGCCACGCTGCTCGCCGCCGTCGGCCTCTACGGCGTCATCGCCTACATCGTGCTGCGGCGAACCCCGGAAATCGGCGTGCGCATGGCGCTCGGCGCGCGGCCCGGCGAGGTCCTGGGACTTGTGATGCGCGAGGTGGGGATGATGCTGGCCGCCGGCCTCGCGATCGGCTTGCCAGCGGCCCTCATCGCGGGCCGGTTCGTGGAGTCGCAGCTCTTCGGTCTGGGTGCGCGGGACCCGATGGTCTTTCTGGCAGCGCTGGCTGGCCTTGGCGCAGTGGGATTGACAGCCGGCCTGATCCCGGCGCTGCGCGCCGCGACACTCGACCCGATCCGGGCGCTGAGACACGAGTGATGTCCTATCGCTCCGCGTTCGCGCGCACGGTCCTGATCCCGTAGACCGCCGCGAGTTCGTTGCCGCCCGTTGCCTGGAACCGCACCGTCACCTTTGGCTTGCCTTTCACGAGATCCGCCGGCAGTGGGTACTCCACGTGGAAGAAGCCGACGTTCTTCTCGGGGCTCCTCCGGTCCACGGCCTGCGAGGCCAGCTTCGCGCCGTCGATCAGGATGTCGAACGTGCGGTTCGCCCGTTCGTCTCCCGCGTAGGTCACGATGAGGATCATCGGCTGCGCCGGATCCACGGGCACGTCCATCGAGAACCAGCCGGTGCCGCGGCGGCCGTAGCGGCCGTTCACCTGCGCCGGCGATGCGCTCTCGCCCTGATAGTTCGCGTCGCGCTCCGCCTGCATCTGCCCCGGCTGGGCGAAGCCCACCGTCGCCGCCTCGAGCTTGCGCTGCTTCTCCTGCGCGGCCCGGATCGTCGCGGCGCGGGCCTCCCACTCGGCGGGCGTGTAGAGATCCCAGTAGGCCGCGTAGGTGCGGCGGTGCAGTGCGTAGAAGGGAACGAAGTCCACGTCACGGTCGCGGCCCACACCTTCCGTACGGAAGCTCCCCGGTTTGCCCGCGACCGGCTTCAGCCAGCTGGTCACGGGCTGGCCGGCCGCGATGAACGACGGAACCGTGGGCGGCGTCGGTGGCGGCGCGCTCTCACCACGCCCGCCGCGCCGCTGGATCGGGCCGAGATCGCCCGCGAGCACCAGCGGTCCCCACATCAGCGCGACGCGATTGGCGTTGTCGGGAAGCGGCTCGACGCGAAGCGTCTTGGGCAGGACGATGTCCACCGTATCACCCGTCTTCCAGGTGCGGTTCACTTCCACGTAGCTGCCGGCCGCGGGCAGCGTCTTGACCGCCGCACCGTTCACCTTCACCGAGAACCCGTCGCCCGCCCAGTAGGGACGCCGGAGCGCCAGCGTGAACGCTTTCGGCGCCTTGGCGGCGAACGTCAGCGACGCGGTGTCGCCGTCCGGGAACGTCGCGGCCGCCGTGATGGTGATGCCGGCCGATTTCCACTGAGCGGTTGACGGCACGTACAGGTTCACCCAGAGTCGGCCGCTCGCCTCGTAGTACACCCCGTCGCCGTGGAGCGCGTGGCTCTCCATCCCGGAGCCGACGCAGCACGTGAAGCTCTGCGTCATGTTCTGGTATTCGCGCGAGACGCCCTGGCCCACCGGGACCATGTAGCAGGTGGCGCCGTCGGCCGGGTCGATGGAGCCCAGGATGTGGTTGAAGAGCGCGCGTTCGTGGAAGTCGGCGTAGCGCACGTCCGGCTCGAGCGCGAAGAGCGCGCGCGCCATCTTGATCAGGTTGTAGACGTTGCAGGTCTCGGCGGTGCGACCCTCGATCATGTCGTTCAGCTTGTCCGGCTGGCCGAAGTACTCGTTCCGCCCGTGGCCGCCGGTTGCGAAGCTGTGGTGCTGCGCCACCTGGTCCCAGAAGAACTTCGCCGCGATCCCGTCACGCGTGCTTCCCGTGTAGATGTAGCGAGTAAGCGACCCGAGCAGCTTCGGCACCTGCGTGTTGCCGTGCTTGCCGGCCAGGATGTCCTCGCGTCGCGACAGCGGGTCGATGATGGCCTTGTGGTCGAAGCGATCCGAGAGCGCGAGCCACCGCTTGTCGCCCGTGTCGGCGTAGAGATCGGCCAGCACCTCGTTCATGCCGCCGAACTCGGTGGCCAGCATCCGCTGCGTCTGTTCGGCGTCGAGCTTCGAGACGATGCCTTCGGCCCACGCGGCGTACTTGATCTCCACCTCCAGCGCCGTGCGGTTACCGGTGTAACGATACGCGTCGCGAAGCCCGGCGTAGATCTTGTGCAGCACGTACCACGGCGACCAGAGGCCGTTGAGATCGAACCCGCCCGACTTGATCACGCCCCTGCTCAGGTCCTGGAAGCGGACCTTGCCATCGACGCCATCCTTGTCGGCCTGGGCGCCGATGTAGCCGTCGCCCTGCTTGTCCTGCACGGCCTTGAGTTCCGCGACGAGGTAGTCCGCGCGCTCCTTGAAGCGAGGGTCGCCCGTGGACGCGAACATCAGGCTCACGCCCGAGAGGTAGTGGCCCGCGATGTGGCCCGTGAGCTGTCGGCCCGGGCCGTCCCACCCGCCGTAGCCCTGCGCCTTCGGCTCGAGGCCGGCGCTCTTTCGCAGGAACGCCATCATGCGATTGGGCTCGAGCGACAGCAGGTACTGAGCGTCGAGGTCCTGCGCATGCTTGAGCGGCCCGCCTGTGACGCGCACGTCTGACAGGGGCAGGGCACGGGCCTTCTGGGGAACGACGGTTCTCGCAGGCGTTCCAACCTGTGCGGACACCTGGCATCCGGCAACGAGGACTGCACCGACGAGAACGAGCATGTACGGTTTCACGGTTGTACTCCTAACGGCTCCCGCCCACGCTGCGTCCGCGCTTCGGCGGAACGAGCGCGGCTGATGGCCCGCGACTTTCGGCTCGCGGCCACGCTACGGGTGGCAACTGGCGCCACCGATCACCACAACTGGTTTCAAAACCCAATCTTCCGCTCTTCGGGTCCTGTCGGCGAGCAGCCCCGCCCGCCGCCACCCGCCTGAGGGTTTTGAAACCAGTTCTGACCGCTGGCAACCGACAACCCTTCGACTCGCTGCGCTCGCTCAGGGCAGGCTGACAACTACTTCCTGCCCGCCCACTTCTTCCATACCGGGGCGTTGTACAGCAGCCGCAAGAAGACGCCGCCAACCACTGACCTGGCCTGGAAGCCGGCCTTCGTCGCATCGTGCGTCCAGTACCAGTCGGTCATCGGCACGCGGTGCGATGTGGCGTTCAGGAAGTCGAACAGCGGGTTCACCAGCGCCTCGAAGTCGGCGCGTGAACCGGTCAGCGTGGCGGTCCAGGTCACCCAGTCGAACTTCGTGTAGAGCCTCCGGTTGTCGAGCGGCAGGCCATACCGGCCCTGGGTCCGACGATAGAACGCCATTTCCTTCTGCGCCACGGAGGGTGGGAAGAGGTTCAAGCCGAGGATGCGGTCCCAGACCAGGTTGTATTTCTGGCTCCAGGTGCCGGGGCGATCGAACGCCAGGCGGTAGTGATCGCCGTCGGCCGCCTCCTTCGTCCACCGCGCGGCGAATTGTTCGGCCAGCTTCCGGTACTCTGCTCCCAGCGCCTTTTCCCCGCGGAGCTCGCACAGGTGCGCGAACGCGCCGAGCGCGACGATCGCCTTCACCGACAGGTTGACGTTGTGGGCAAGGTGGCCGGCGAAATCGTCGGTGCACAGCTGGTTCTCGGGGTCGAAGCCTTTCTCCTCGAGGTACTGCGCCCACTTCGTCAGCACCGGCCAGTAACGGTCAGCCAGATCGGCGTTCCCTTCCATCCGGGCGATCGCCGTGACGAGGATGAGCATGTTGCCAGTCTCCTCGACCGGCATCTGGTCCTCTTCCGTCTTCTCGCCGCCGCCGTACACCTGCCCGGTGGCATGCGGATAGGTGCCGAGATCGTGCGGCGCAAACGGGAACGTCCAGCGCGAGGAGCTGGCGTAATCCAGATTCGACACGACGAGGGCCCGGGCGAGCGTGGGGCCGAACAACAGGAACTGCGGCGCCATCGGGTAGATCACGTCGACAGTGCCGATGCACCCGTTGCTGAAGTTCTCCTTCGGGAACAGGAGCGGCTGCCCGTTGGTGTCGGCGACCAACTTGGTGGCCGCCAGCGTCTGCCGGTACGCGAGTGTGGCAATGGCCGCGTACTTCGCGCCGCCAGACTGCGCCAGGTCGCGCCGCAGCTCCCCGTCGAACTTCGTCGCCTGGGCATCGAGCGCCTCGCGCTCGCGCGCGGCCATCGCCAGCACGCTCTCGATCGTCGCGCCGTTGCGCCGCCAGTATGCGCGCAGGTCGTGCGAGAAGTATCGGATCGAGAAGATGTCGTCGTACGCGAGCATCAAGAAGCGCGTGGTGGCAGTGGCGTCGACCGGGCCGAGGTCCCACGAGACGGCCATGGCGAGTCGCGACTCAGCCACCGGGCTTGCGGCAATCGGGCCGGTGGGCGCGGGGACGTTCCCGTTCGAGATGAAGCTGCGACGGAGGCGTCCGCCGTTCCCGCCCACCACCACCGTGCCTTCTCCCGCTGGCGCAGCCAGGTACCCGTATCCCCAATCAATCCGCACATCGTCGCCTCGGCGGGCGAGCACGGGTTGGTCGGGGGTTCCCACGCGCGCGATCGAGAGGCCGGCCGCCTGCGGGTAGTCGAGGCCTGCAGCCTGGTCTGCGGTGTTGACCGCGATATCCGCGCCGCAGTCGAAGTAAACCTGGATCTTGTGTGGCTTGCCGTCGGCCGACGACACCGTCCATGTGAGATAGGTGACCGGCCGCGACAGCAGGTCGAGGTCCCACGGCAACGAGGGTGTGAGAAAGGTGAGCGTGACGCGCACGAGGCGATTGGCGAATTCGTACCTGGTGTGTGTGGCCGAGACCGTGACCGACCGCTGGATGAGCGCGGCCGTGTCCGCCGGTGTCGGTCCCATGATCCGGAAGGCCTCACCGTCCACGCGGATCAGCGACGTCAGCGGATGCGTGCGGCCGGTCCAGTGAACGGTGGCCGCGTCGGTCAGCCGGTCGGCTGGGGACCAGATGGAGAAGTAGGGGTCGTAGGCGACGAGCGGCACGGCTGGCGCGCGCAGCAACGCGGCGGCGGCCGCGATGACAGGTGGAGTGCTGGCGGGCTTTGCCCTCGACTCTTGAGCCGGGTGGGCCAGGGCAGCAGGTGCAGAACAGGTCGCGAGGGCGGACAGAATCAGGACGACGCGCAGCCTGAATGAACGGTCGGGACGGCGGGCTGAGAGCATCAGAGTCCTCGCTTTGGGGGGGCAGGTCTTGAATTATCACTCTTTTCTCGTCCGGCACCATGGCTGGGGTGTCGCCCATGTGGTCAGACGTGAACAACGCCAACATTCAAGACCTGACCCCAAGATGGTGGGTATAATCGCATCGCAAGGGCGCTGAGCCTGACAATCGTCGTTCTGGCCGTATTCTTGCCAATGAACCTCCGCGCACGTCAGCAGAACAAAGCATGACCAAGGTAACCCGCAGGACGTTTTTTCAGGCCTCCACCGCCGCGGCCGCAGGCGCGGCGCTCCCGGCAGCACGCGCCACGGATCAGCCCGCTCAACCCAACGCCCCGAAGATCAAGCGCTTCAAGGCGCTTGGGAAGACCGGGTGGAAGGTGGGCGACATCTCGGGCGGATCCGGGCAGACCGATCCCGGTGTCCTCGACTACATGTTCCAGGCCGGCATCAACCTGATCGACACCGGGCAGCAGTACGGCGGTCACGAGGAACTCGTCGGCAAGGTATTGCCGAAGTGGCGCAGCAAGGTGTTCGTGCTCGACAAGTGGGATCCGCCGCTCATCACGGCGACGGTGACGAAATCGGCGCTGCTCGAGTCACTCGACGTCTCGCTGAAGAAGCTGAACACGACGTACATCGACTGCATGATGCTGCACTCGATCGGCCACCCGCGCTACGGTGGGCTCGAGCGCATCCAGAACCCGGCCATCTACGAAGCGTGGGACGAGGCGAAGAAGCTCGGGAAGATCCGCTTCACTGGCGCGTCGAGCCACGGCGTCAAGATGATCGAGGAAATGGGCTGGGGCATCGACAACAACCGGTTCGACGTGATTCTCATCGGCTCGAACTTCCTCACGCACGGCGTCGAGCCACTGCTGAAGAAGGCGCGCGCGAAAGGCGTGGCGACCATCGCGATGAAGACGATGACGCTATACACGTCGGACCTGAACATCCGCGCGCTCCAGGGCCAGCACACCAACGCGCGGCAGGCGTGCCTGAAGTGGGTGCTCGCCTCCGGCCTGTTCGACACGCTCGTCGCCCGTATCCCGAGCTACGACACAGCCGCGGAATACCTGGCCGTCTCCGGCACGACGAAGCTGGCGGCTCCCGACCGAGGGCGGCTGGACCTGGTCGCCGAACACATCGGGCGCGACTACTGCCGGCCGGGCTGCGGCGCATGCCTCGACGCGTGCCCCCAGAACGTGCGCGTCGCCGATATCCTGCGGTACCGGATGTACTTCGAGAACTACCGCGAGCAGAAACTGGGCATCGAGAAGTACCGCCAGGTGCCGGCCGGGCAGCGCGCGAGCGCGTGCGAAGGATGCCCGGCCCCATGCGAGGCCGTCTGCCCCTACGGTGTGCAGATCCGCAGACGGCTGACCGGCGCGCACCAGATGCTGTCGCTGGTCTGAACGGCAACCGACGATGACCTGTTTACGGCAGGGCACAACATGTGGCGCCCTTACACGAGGACATGATGTCGAATCACAAGGCGGTAATCGGTTTGCTGCTCGCGACCGGGTTGTTCGCGGTCGGCGCCTCTGCTTCGCGGGCCGCGGAGACGGCGCAGGACGTCCTGGCGAAATCGATCCAGGCCCACGGCGGCGACAAGCTGACCACGTGGAAGACGATGGTGGTCGAGGGCACGATCGACATGCAGGACGGCATCGCCTACCACGCCGCCTACCGGTTGTGGGCGAAGATGCCCGGCAAGCTCCGCGTCGAACATGACTTGACGGCCGACCGCGGTCGGCGCTTCGACCAGTACTTCCTGAATGGCGGCGTCTCCTGGATGCGCCGCAACCTCATCGTCGGGACGGTCCCGCCCGCGCGGATGCAGGGCTGGCTCGACCAGTGTGCCGGCGTCGCGCGCTACGCGAAGCACGGCGCGGCCTTCACGCTGCAGCCAGATGCGGTCGTGCAGTGGCAGGTGCCGGCCGACCCGGGCTCGAACACCCTGAAGGTCGTCGAGAGCCGACCGGCGTGGGTGCTGCGCGCGACGATCGACGGCGCCCAGGTGGAGTTGCACATCGACAAGGAGCGCTTCTTCCTGTTGCAGGAAACCACGCCCGACAGCCGCCGCGTGTTCTCGGGATTCACCAACTTCGCCGGCCGGATGCTGCCGACGAAGATCAACGAGTTCGCGAAGACGCGCCAGGGCGAAACGCTCACGCCGATCACCTGGAAATCGGTGAAGTACGACGTCGCAGTCGAGGACTGGCTGTTCGACGAGGACAAGCCGATTCGATGACGGGCGCGCCTGAGTGTTCAGCCCTGAAGGGCTCAGCCTTCCATGGGCCGCCGACGGCTACGTGGTCGTCACGCTCGCTCGAATCCCGTGATCACGTCGTCCGCGTGACCTTCGACAGCCCGCGCGGTTGATCGGGATCGAACCCGCGGTGGCGACTGAGGTGGAAGGCCAGCAACTGGCCGGGGACCACCGCGGCGATGGGCGACAACCACTCGGGGATCCCGGCCGGCAGGCGTAGCGGCGCCAGGGCAAGCGACAGCGACGAGTCGAGATTCGACAGCACGACGGGCCTGGCGCCGCGGGCGGTTATCGCGCGGAGCAGTTCTTCGACTTCCTGGCTGACCGCGCCCGCCATGTTGACGACGATGGCGGCGAAGCCGGTGTCGATCAGGGCGATTGGACCATGCTGGAAGTCGGCGGCGGAATACGGCTCGACGGCGACGTAAGCCAGTTCCTTGGCCTTCAGCGAGATCTCAAACGCGGTCGCATAGTTGAAGCCTCGCCCGATCACCACGCCGTGCCCGGCGTCCTCGAGCGCAGCGGCGGCCGCGTTCATCGTCCCGTCGTCCACGTCGAGGGCCGCTGCGACGTGGGACGGCACGGCCTGCAGTTCCTCGCGGCGCCGGGAATCATCGCCGACCGCGGCGGAGAGCATCGCCAGCGCGAGCAGTTGCGCGGTGTACGTTTTCGTCGCGGCGACGCTCCGTTCGGGGCCGGCCCTCAGGAGCAGGGTGTGGTCAGCGACCTCGGTCAGCGGGGACCCAGCCGCGTTGGTGATGGCCAGCGTGGCGCATCCCTGGCGCCGCCCCTCTTCCACGACGGCCACCAGGTCCGGCGACTCGCCGGACTGTGAAATCCCCACCACCAGCGCATCGTCCATTCGTGGCGGCGTGAGGTAGCGCGTGAACAGCGACGGCGTGGCCAGCGTGACCGTCAACCGGTTGAAGGCGCCGAACACGTACTGCGCGTAGCGCGCCGCGTTGTCGGACGAGCCGCGCGCGGCGATCACGACGTGACGCACAGCCCGCGCGCGCAAGGCGTGGGCAATCGCCTCCACTTCACTCGCGCCGTCGGTCAGCAGGTGCCGCAGGCTTTCCGGCTGTTCGGCAATCTCGCGGAGCAGCATCGATTCAGGCATGCCGGGGATTGTACCGGTGGCCGGGTCGCGTCACAAATGGCAACGGCCGGGCTATCATCTTGATCATGACAAAGCCCCCACAGATTGCGCTCTTCGGAGCGGAGCGGAGAGGAGAGGCCCAGAACTCACAGCCAGAGCCATGAGTACTGAGCCCCTTCGTGGCCGAGGGCCAACAGCCGAGCGCCTACTTCGCGTCCAGCTTCCGGCCGGCGTTCAGGCTGTCGAAGTTCAGGATCGTGTTGAACACCATCGAATAGCTGCCGATCGTCTCGCCGCGGTAGATCGGGTTGTTGGCGAACAGGACGACGTGGCCCTGCCCGACCGGCACGTCCACCACCACCGGCCGCTGGGCGATATCCGTTCCGCCGTCGAGCAACCCCGAGACCAGCAGCGTGTTCTGCGCGTCGAAGCGCAGCGCGACACGCGGCCGGAACTGCGGAGGGATGAGGTTGGCCGGGTTCCGCTTCAACTGCTCGTCGGTGGGCAGCGAGTACTGCCACGGCTGCGTAACCGCCGGCGTCGGCAGCGGCGTCAGGTTCGTGCCCTCGTACATCGGACGCCCCTGCACGGTGTCCGGGTCGTCCTGTGTGCCTCGGCCGGTCGGCCGGCCGCTCCCGCCGCCCCGCCCTCCAGCCCCTGGTGCGCCTCCCGGCGGCGCGCCGCCGGGAGGCGCACCAGGGGCTGGAGGGCGGGGCGGCGGGAGCGGCCGGCCGACCGGC
>Ga0066793_10001209_pt1 | contig 11535 bp, 10 predicted proteins | sample PersoiDNA2013189_FD_83876 | JGI IMG/M metagenome (GOLD analysis project Ga0066793, IMG submission 83876) | Permafrost soil microbial communities from the Arctic, to analyse light accelerated degradation of dissolved organic matter (DOM) -... | ecosystem: Environmental > Terrestrial > Soil >...
CAGGCGGCTGAGAGTCTTGCGCTCGAGCTTGAGACAGCGCGCAGTGGCTCGGCCACCACGCTTAAGGCGAACCTCCTCAACATGGACGAGCTCGCGCCGCTCGCCGATGCCGCACTCCGGGCGTTTGGCCGTCTTGATGTCCTCGTGAACAACGCCTCGTCGTTCTATCCGACCCCCATCGGCGAGATCACGGCAGAGCAATGGGACGATCTCATCGGCACCAACGTGAAGGCGCCGCTCTTCCTGTCGCAAGCGGCCGCCCCCGCGCTGCGAAAAACGTCTGGCCTTATTCTCAATCTGGTCGATATTCACGGCGCTCGGCCTTTGAAACGATTCCCGGTCTACTGCACCGCCAAGGCGGCGCTCGCCATGCTGACTCATTCGCTCGCGCGCGAGCTTGCGCCGCAGGTGCGCGTCAACGGCATCGCACCGGGCCCCGTCATGTGGCCCGAAGATCCGCCCGACCCCGCGATGCAGGAAAAGATCATTTCCCAGACGCTTCTGCAGCGCCAGGGCTCCCCGCAGGACGTCGCGCGCACGGCGCTGTTCTTCGCGACCGAAGCACCATACATCACTGGCCAGATTCTTGCGGTGGACGGGGGTCGCAGCGTCGGCTGGTAGGTTCGCTCATGACGCGCTTAAGCGGATGAGACGCTTGATCGAAGCGCCGCCAGAGCTCCCCGACCGTAGCCCCCGCAGTCGGATGGATGAGATCCGGTGCAAGCTCGGCGAGCGGCCCCAGCATGTACGCGCGCAGCAGCAGATCCGGCCGCGGCAGCGTCAGGCCGGGCCGCTGGCAGACAAGATCCCCGTAGAGCAGCACATCCAGATCCATGCTGCGCGGCGCCCAGCGCGGCGCTGCCTGCGGACGGCCGCACAAGGCCTCGATGCGGCGCAGAGCGGACAGCAATTCATCCACCGCGAGCTCGGTCGTGAAGGCCGCGACGAGATTGATGAAATCGGATCCTTCGAAGCCCGCCGCCTGATTCTGATACCACGGCGAGAAGCGGATATCCGGGAAAGCGCGTTGCAGCTCCTGGGTAGCAAGCCACATGTGCTCACAGGGCGCGACATTGCTGCCGGCGGCGACGAAGACCTGCGCCATAAGGGCTTTTACGCCAACGGGGCGGCGTTGCGCACCGTCGCAAGATCAGCCTGCGTGCGCTCGATCGTCACCCCGACATCTCGCGAGCCACGGATGGCACCGGGCTTGCTCACGGTCACCCGCACCCATGCGACGCCAAACTCATCGAGCACAACACCGGCAATCCGCTCGACCAGCGTCTCGACTAAGTTGAAGCTGGATTCGGCAACGAAGCTGATCAGCCGTTTAGCAACTGTCTTGTAGTTCAACGTATCAGCGACCTCATCGCGAATCGCAGCGCGCCGGCAATCAACGGTCATTTCCAAATCGATAACGACCGTCTGCTTGACGCGGCGCTCCCAGTCGATAAAGCCAATGATGCAATCGACTGCTAGACCACGCAGAAAGATCCGATCAGGAGCAAGGAGTTCGTTCATAGCGCCATGAGTGCATCGAGCGGCCATTGCGCGCGCGCTTCAATGGCAAGCTCCGCGTGCTGTCCGGCCGCGAGACGCTTCAACCCCGCCACCGCAATCATCGCCGCATTATCCGTACAAAATTCAAAGCGCGGATAAAAAACGCTGCCGCCACGAACAGCGACAGCGGCGCTCATGCGCGCGCGCAGGCTTTTGTTGGCGCCGACGCCGCCGGACACGACGAGCGTATCAAGCCCAGTCACTTCGAGTGCACGCAACGCCTTAGCCACAAGAGTTTCAACGATGGCTTCCTGCACGGCGTAGGCGATGTCGGCTTTCACGGCAGCGGTCAACTCCCGATTGCGCACCGCATGCAGGACCGCGGTCTTAAGACCTGAGAAACTGAACTCCAGCCCGGGCCGATCGAGCATCGGACGCGGGAATGCAAAAACTCCAGCGCGCCCCTGCTCCGCGAGCTGCGCAAGCTCCGGACCCCCGGGATAAGGCAGTCCCAGGAGCTTCGCGGTCTTATCGAACGCTTCGCCCGCCGCATCGTCGCGCGTCTGTCCGAGAATGCTGTAACGGCCGACAGAATGCACTTCAATGAGCATCGTGTGGCCGCCCGAGACGAGCAGCGCCACGTGCGGAAAATGCGGCGGTTCGCTCTCGAGCAGCGGCGCGAGCAAATGCGCCTCCAAGTGATGCACTCCCAATGCCGGAATCTGCCACGCATACGCAAGACTGCGCCCGAGTGCAGCTCCGGTCAGCAGTGCGCCGATCAAGCCCGGCCCCGAGGTATACACCACGCCCGAAAGCTCCATAGGGACGGTCGCGGCGCGAGCTAAGGCGCTCTTCACGAGCGGCAGCAGGCGGCGCACGTGGTCGCGCGATGCCAGCTCCGGAACCACGCCGCCAAAGATCCTGTGCAGCTCCACCTGGCTGAAAAGCTCATGGGAAAGAAGGCCGCGCGTGTCATCGTAGACCGCGGCCGCGCTCTCATCGCAGGAAGACTCAATGGCGAGAACGCGCATGGCCGCTAACCGATCGTTGCAAGACGCTTTTGCCTTTTGCCACAGGCCTCATTAGAATCGCCGCCCGAATGCGGCACAGGCCGCATTGAAAACTTAATTAAATCAATGGATTAGAATTTCGATGCCTAGCGTCCGAATCCGCGAGAATGAATATTTCGATGCCGCATTGCGCCGTTTTAAGCGCGCCTGCGAAAAAGCCGGCATTCTGACCGAGCTGCGCCGGCGCGAATTCTACGAAAAGCCCACGCAAGAACGGAAAAGAAAAAAAGCCGCGGCGATCAAGCGCCACATGAAGCGCATCTCCAGGGACGTCGTTCGCCCCGCCCGTTAATGGTGCCCCCTCGACGGCCATGTCGCTGAAGGAGCGTATCACCGAGGACATGAAGACCGCGATGCGCGGCGCTCAAAAGGAGCGTCTCGGCACCGTGCGCATGATCCTGGCAGCCGTCAAGCAGCGCGAGGTCGACGAGCGCGTAACATTGGACGATGCTCAAGTACTCGCCGTCATCGACAAGATGGTGAAGCAGAGGAAGGAGTCGATTGCGAGCTTTGAAGCGGGCGGACGGGCCGATCTCGTCGCCAAGGAAGCCGCCGAGATTGCGCTCCTGCAAGGCTATCTTCCCGCGCAGCTGTCTTCCGCCGAGATCGAGACGCTCATCAGTGCCGCTATCGCGAGCACCGGCGCGGCCTCGATCAAAGATATGGGCAAGGTCATGGGAGTGCTCAAGAGCGAGCTCGCAGGACGCGCCGACATGGGCGCTGTCAGCGCCCGGATCAAACAGAAGCTGGCCTAAGACCGACATTTTTTGGCGGTCCTCATGAGCCGCATTCCGCAAGGCTTCATCGACGAACTCATCGCCCGTGCCGATATCGTGGAGATCGTCGGCCTGCGCGTGCAACTGAAGAAGGCCGGGCGCGAGTACAAGGCGTGCTGCCCGTTCCACGATGAGAAGACGCCGTCCTTCTGGGTAAGCCCCGACAAACAGTTCTATCACTGTTTCGGTTGCGCTGCGCACGGCACGGCGCTCGGATTTCTGATGGCCTACGACAAGCTGTCGTTCCCGGAAGCCATCGAGGAGCTCGCCGAACGTTTGGGACTTGAAGTGCCGCACGAAGCAGGTCCCACGCCGGCGCGGCGCGCGGACGATGATCTGTACAAATTCATGGGCCGTGTTGTGAGCTTTTACTCGGAGACACTCGCGCGCGACGCGCGTGCGCGCCAATACCTCGCCGCACGCGGCCTTGAGGCCGCGACCCTCACGCAATTCGCACTCGGCTATGCGCGCGACTCATGGAATGATGTGTTGCGGCGTTTCGGCGCCAATGAAGCCGAGCGGCAGCAACTCACCGATCTGGGTCTCATAATTGAACGCGAGGGCGGGCAGATCCGCGACGGCGAACGGCACTACGACCGTTTTCGCGACCGCATCATGTTCCCGATACGCGATGCGCGCGGGCGCGCCATCGCGTTCGGCGGCCGGATCATTGATCAAGGGGAGCCCAAGTATCTGAACTCCCCGGAGACCACTCTCTTCCACAAAGGTCGCGAGCTCTACGGACTTTACGAAGCGCGCCAAAGCCGCGTGGTGTTGAAGCGTCTGCTGGTCGTTGAAGGCTACATGGACGTCGTGCGCCTGCATCAGGCGGGCATCCCCTACGCGGTCGCAACGCTTGGCACGGCGACGACGCCCGAGCACTTGAAGAGAATCTTTCGTCTCGTCAACGAGGTGGTATTCGCTTTTGACGGCGACCGCGCGGGTCGTGCTGCCGCCTGGCGCGCGTTGCAGAACACTCTGCCCGAGGCGCGCGAGGGTCGCGAGGTCCGTTTTCTGTTCCTGCCCGACGGCCAGGATCCGGATTCGCTCGTGGGTAGCGAGGGACGCGAAGGCTTCGAAAAGCGGCTCGCCGCGGCAGTGCCGCTCTCGGAGTACCTCGTGCGCGAAGTGAGCGCGGACATCGATCTTTCACATGCGGATGGCCGGGCGCGCTTCGCAGAAGCGGCTCGCCCGCTGGTTGCGAAGCTTGCGCCCGGCGTATACCGCGAGCTCGTTTTGGAGCGGGTCGCGCAGACGATCAAGCTCTCGGCCGTGCGCCTGCAGGAACTCTGGAACCAGGCAGGCACGCGCGCGGCATCAGCGCCTCTGCCGACGAGAAGCGCTGCGCCGCGCGCCCGTATCAGCAGCGGTCGAGGCAGTCTCGTGCGCCAGGCCATCGTGCGGCTCCTGCAGTTTCCTGCCAGTGCCGCGCGTATCAGCGAAACAGAAAGAGCCGGCCTTGATCGACTGCAGGAACCGGGCATCGAATTACTGCGCGCACTCATCGACGATCTCAAACGCACGCCCGCGCAGATCCCGGCTCAAGTGATCGAACGCTGGGCCGATAAGCCGGAACGCGAGTCGCTTGAGAAACTTCTATTAAAGGAGGAAGTCATTACGAGTGCCTTGGCCGCAGGCGACGAATTACGCGCCGCGCTCCTCAAGCTCTCAGAACTGGCCAACACTCAGCGCCTCGAGGCGCTTCAGCTCAAGAGCAGGACCGCAACACTTGATGATTCTGAACTCCAGGAATTTCAGAGACTTACGACAAAGCACCCCGCAGCGAAGCTATCCCGCTAGCCGCCGGATTGGCAGGCGCGCAGCGGTTCAAATACAATTGCGGGCTTTGCTTTGGCGCCCCTTGTTTCGGCCCTCTGCGGCACGCACATAGGGATTATTGATGAGGCCTTCTAATCGATCATGACACGCAAGCAAAAGCCCGCAATCGCCAGCAAGAAACACGCTCCCATCGAGCGCAAATCCGTCAAAGCCGCGCCGCACAAAAAGCTGCCGCCGATACGGGAAAAAGCGCACGCCAAAGCTGCGCCTGCCAAGAAGGCCGACACGCATCACGCCGCGCCCGTGACGCGTGCGAAGAGCGTTGAGGTCAAAATCAACAGCAAGTCCGCTGCGGCAAAAAGCCCCGCAAAAGCGCCTGTCGAGAAGAAGATGCTCGGCATCGAGCGTCGCGTTCCCATCATGCCCGAAGAGCGTCAGTCGCAATTGAAGCTCCTGATCGCGCGCGGCAAGGAACAAGGTTACCTCACCTACTCGCAGGTCAATGACCACCTGCCCTCCGAGATCGTCGATCCCGAGCAGATCGAGGATATTGTCAATACGATCAATGACATGGGCATTCCGGTGTATGAGAAAGCACCGGACACCGAAGCCCTGCTTGCCGCCGAGCCGTCAGCTCCTGCTGATGAGGAGGCGATCGAAGAAGCCGCGGCTGCCCTTGCCGCGCTCGATGCTGAGCTAGGCCGCACCACAGACCCCGTGCGCATGTACATGCGCGAGATGGGAACTGTGGAGCTTCTCACCCGCGAAGGTGAGATCCGCATCGCGAAGCGCATCGAGGAAGGCCTCGAAGCGGTACGCAGCGCTCTGTCCATGTATCCCGCGACCCACGACTTTCTGCTGCGCGCCTATGAACCCGTCAAAGCGGGGCAAGCACGACTGGTGGACGTCATCGTCGGCTTCATTGATCCCAACGCGCCTGATGTGATCGCGCAGCCGCAGAATCCGACCAAGCTTGAAATTGTCGAAGCCGAAGCCGAATCCGAGCGCGAAGAGGAGGCTGACGCCGACGGCGAAGACGAAGAAGCGGTCGATACGGGCCCGGACCCGGAGGAAGCCGGACGGCGCTTCGCCTCGATTACGAAGCTGCAGCTGCACGCGTTGAACGCCATCGCCAAACACGGCGCGCGTGAGCCGAAGACCTTTAAGCTCAGGAAGAAACTCGCCGCCGAGTTCATGGAGCTCAAGCTCTCGCCACGCATGTTCGATGCGCTGATCCTCAACCTGCGTACCCATGTGACCGAAGTGCGCCACCTTGAGAAGGAGATCATGGTGATCTCGGTGCGCGATGCCGGCATGCCGAGGAAGGATTTCATCTCCACCTTCCCGAAGAATGAGACGAGCGCGCGCTGGCTGCAAAAGCACATGAAGGGCGGCAAGAAATACTCAGCGGCGCTCGGCAAGTTCAAGGACGAGATCGAGCGGCGGCAGAAGAAGCTGCAGGGCCTTGAGGTGCATTTTCACCTGACCGTCAACGACATCAAGGAAGTGAACCGCGATGTTTCAATCGGCGAAGCCAAGGCGCGCCGCGCGAAGAAGGAAATGGTCGAGGCCAACCTGCGCCTTGTGATCTCGATTGCGAAGAAATACACGAACCGCGGTCTGCAGTTCCTGGACCTCATTCAGGAAGGCAACATCGGCCTCATGAAGGCCGTGGACAAGTTCGAGTACCGCCGCGGCTACAAATTCTCAACCTATGCGACGTGGTGGATCCGCCAGGCCATCACCCGTTCCATCGCCGATCAGGCGCGCACCATCCGCATTCCGGTGCACATGATTGAGACGATCAATAAGCTAAATCGCATCTCACGGCAGATGCTGCAGGAAATGGGGCGCGAGCCGACACCCGAAGAGCTCGCGGTGCGCATGGAGATGCCCGAGGACAAGGTCCGCAAGGTGCTGAAGATCGCGAAGGAGCCCATCTCGATGGAGACTCCGATTGGCGATGATGAGGATTCGCACCTCGGCGACTTCATCGAGGACACGTCGGTCTCCTCGCCCATCGACCAAGCAACCGTCGAGAGCCTGCGCGAGACGACTCACGCGGTGCTCGCTCAGTTGACGCCACGCGAGGCGAAGGTCCTGCGCATGCGTTTCGGCATCGACATGAATACTGACCATACTCTTGAAGAGGTCGGCAAGCAGTTTGATGTCACGCGCGAGCGCATCCGTCAGATCGAGGCAAAGGCGTTGCGCAAACTGCGTCATCCGAGCAGAAGCGAACAGCTACGCAGCTTCCTGATGGACGATTGATAGGACGTCGGTTGCGCCGCGGGGGTGCGGCGCGACGCGCTACGACTGCAAGGATAAGAGGTGTCCCGTGAGCTCATCGGGCGCCGAGAAAAAAGGTGAGTGGTCGGTGTCCATGGAGATGACCTGCCGGCAGGGCAGGGCGACCACCATCTTGCGCTGTTCGGACAGTGACACAGCCCGATCGCGTAGACACTCGATATAGACCCGCGGCACGCGCCCGAATCTTTCCTCGCTCACTCGGATCGGCGTCATCAAGGGCGCCACCGCTTCCGGCGCCAGTAGTGATTGAGCGAGCACCACATCCTCGTCTGAGCACTCCCCATAAAGCGCATCGCGAACCGCCGCCGCACGCAGGGTCCAGCTGCGCCGATCGTGCGAGATCTGCATATTGGGTCCGACGGCCGATTGAGCATCCTCTTTGGCTTTGTGGGAGACCGCTTCGCCGTCGCGCAGAAGATAGGCCGTGAGGTAGACAAGCACGCGAATCTTCTCGGGCCGCTCTTCAGCCGCCTGACTGATCACGGCTCCCGCGCGGCTATGGCCGACAAGGATGACAGGCTCGACTTCAGCATCGAGGGCTCGACAGACACTCTCAGTCCATGTCTGCAAAGATACTTGTGCAAGCGGTGTGCGGTCCCGGCCGAGGCTTGGAAGATCGGGAGCCATCGCGCAGTGTCCTGCTTTTCTTAGGCGTGCAACCACCTTATGCCAACACCAGCCGCCATGCCACGCGCCGTGAATCAGCAAGTACGCGCTCACAATGCCCGCGCTTCGCCGTCAAAGAACGGAGTTACCACGCGCCGGTGCCAGCTTGCGGCCTTTCGGGGTTCGTCGGGAAAGGAGGCGCCGCAGTTTTGATTTCAGGGATTTCGCCGGCTCGGGTCCCTTGATCAAGCCAGCGAAGCGCGTGCGCGTCGCTTCAAGCGCGGCGCGCTCAACCTCCCGATACGCCGCAATCAGCTCCTCGCCGAATGTCGTTAACTGCACGCCGCCGCCGCCCGCGCCGCCGACGCTTGCGGTCGCGACAGGCTCGCTGAACGAATGGTTCAGATCATCGAGGAGTTGCCAGGCGCGGCGGTAACTCATGCCAAGCTCGCGTGCTGCCTGCGAAAGCGAGCCGGTGCGGGCAATCTGCTCAAGAAGTACGATTTTGCCCGGCCCGATGGAGCCCGTGGGGCTGAAATCAATGCGCAGGCGAATGTCCAAGCGCTGGTTCATAGGGCGCTATGTTACCGCTAACCCGTGGCGCATGAGAGGCCGAACAGTGGCAGGCCTGCGCGCCGCACCGGGTGGACGAAAGCGCCGCCCGGAGCGGCGTGTGCGACTAACCGCCGTTGCGTCGCGCAGTGAACTTAGGCAGATTAGCCACAGAACGCTAACCATAATAAACACTGTCAGTGTTCATCGCAGTGCGCTTGAGTTATGCAACACCCGCTCAGTTCCTGCAGCAACTCCAATTGACGCTGAGGCAATCACCGTGAGAATCGTTCGCACATGCTCCCGTGCGATCCTGCTTTTCGCGGTCGCGACCGCCTCCGCTCAGGATCTTAATTCTCAGCCGTCCATTTGGGCGACGAAACCGGATATCGCCGCGTTCAACAGCATCGAAGACGCTCACCTCGCCGCAGCGCAACACGCGATCGCGGCCCTGATCGCGGCCAAGGCACCGCGCAGTATCGGCAATACCCTTGCTCTTTATGACGAGGCCGTGAGGCACATCAACGCCGCCAACAACTTCGCAAGCCTCATGAAGGAGGTGCACCGCGACGCCGCCTTCCGCGACGCCGCCACCGTTATGGTCAGCAAAGCGAGCGCTGCGCAGACAGCGTTATCGCTGAACCGCGATGCCTATCAGGCGCTGAGTCATATTGATCTGTCGGGCACAGACGCCGCTACACGCTACTACGTGCAGCGTCAGCTTCTGGAGTTTCGACTCGCGGGGGTCGATCGGGACGACGCCACCCGGGCACGGCTGAAAAACCTCAGCGAGCAGCTCACGAACGAGCAATCCCTGTTCAACCGCAACATCTCCGATGGCGAGAAGAGTGTGGAGGTCAAAGACAGATCAGAGCTCGAAGGTTTGCCGCAGGATTACATCGAGCGCCACAAGCCCGACGCCAACGGGAAAATCAACATTACGACGAGCTACCCGGACTTTTATCCGGTGATGAAGTTCGCGAAGAGCGATGATCTGCGGCGCCGCATGATCGGCGCCTTCATGAACCGCGCTTATCCAAACAACAGCGACGCGCTCAAGAACATGATGCGCACACGCTATGCGATTGCGACCACTCTCGGGTTTACCTCCTGGGCGGACTACAATGCAAAGGACAAGATGATCGGATCTGGCGGCAACATTGCTGCGTTCATCGATGAGCTCAATGCGACCACCCTGCCCGTGACGCAACGCGAAACCGCAATGCTGCTCGATGAGAAGCGCAAAGTGCATCCAGACGCAAAGGAGATCTGGGACTTTGAGAGCTGGTACTATCCGGAGCTCGTGCGCCGCGCCAAATTCAATTTTGACTCGCAGTCGGTGCGGCCTTATTTCCCCTACAAGCAGGTCGCACAAGGCATTCTCGATACGGCGGCGAAGTTATTCCACGTGACGTTCCAGAGGGACGCAAACGCACCCGCGTGGGATCCGGCGGTCGAGACTTGGAAGGTCTTCGATAATGGTAAGCCGATCGGGCGTTTCTATCTCGATATGCATCCGCGCCCCGGCAAGTACAGCCATGCCGCCGAGTTCGCGCTGCTCGACGGCATTCGCGGCAAGCAGCTGCCGGAGGCCGCCCTGATATGCAACTTTCCCGAGCCAAGCGCGAGCGACGCCGGACTCATGGAAATTGGCGACGTCGAGACTTTCTTTCACGAGTTCGGTCATCTCATGCACCACATCCTTGGTGGGCAACAGCAATGGGCGGGAGTCAGTGGCATCAGCACCGAGCTGGATTTTGTCGAAGCGCCATCACAGATGCTGGAGGAGCTCATCAGGAGCCCGGCGGTGCTTGCAGCCTTTGCGCGTCACTACAAGACCGGCGAAGCGATTTCTGCGGAACTGGTTGCGCGTATGAATCGTGCGTCCGCGTTTCGCAGAGCCGGCGGCATCGCAACGCAAAATGCGTTCTCTGCGATGTCGTACGATATTTACAAGACTGACCCGCAAAATGTCGATCTTGACAAGGTAACCGACGACGACATGCGCCGCTACACAACCATCCGGCTGTCACCCGGGACCCATTTCTATGCGTCGTTCGGTCACCTCGCTGAGTACTCCTCCGCTTACTACACTTACATGTGGGACAAGGTGATCGCCGAGGACTTCTACGCGCAGTTTGATGCCGCAAATCCGGTCGCGGGCGATGTTCCGATGCGCTATCGGCATCTGGTGCTGGAACCGGGCGGATCGATGTCAGGCAACGATCTCGTGAAGAGCTTTCTCGGGCGGGCGCAGAACACGGCGGCTTTCAAGCGTTGGATGAGTGCTGAGTTTACAGATTCTCCCGTGGCGACGAGCAAACAGGGTCACCCGGTACATTGACCGCGTTAACCGGCGGCCGTGCGCGCACTCGCCGCAGCGGCCAAGTGCCTCGCGCGAACGCCGCTAAATCCAAGGATCCGATTGCTAATCGGCGGGCTTATCCCTATCGTTAAGCACGAATGACTATAGCGAGGATCGTATGCAACGCTTCTGGCGCCCGTTCCTAGCCTCGCTAGTCCTCGTGCTCGCAATTCCGACGCGCGCGGCCGACGCGCCATCATCCTCTCTTGTCGTGTTTGGCGCCGCGTCGCTTACCAATGTGCTGCAGGACATCGGCGCCGATTACAGCCGCGAGAGCGGTCAACATATACTACTTTCCTTGTCTGCGAGCTCCGCGCTCGCCCGCCAAATCGAAGCCGGCACGCGGGCTGATGTCTTCGTCTCGGCCGACGAGGATTGGATGGACTATCTCGCAACTCGCAAGCTCATCGAGCCGAAATCCCGCCACGACATCGTCATGAACCGCCTGGTGCTAATTGCGCCGGTGCAGAGCTCGATTGAACTCAAGATCGCACCGCACTTCGCGCTCGCCGCGGCGCTCGGCAAGGACAAGCTCGCAACCGGGGATCCGGGCTCCGTGCCGGTGGGGCGTTATGCG
>Ga0066793_10001212_pt1 | contig 11509 bp, 11 predicted proteins | sample PersoiDNA2013189_FD_83876 | JGI IMG/M metagenome (GOLD analysis project Ga0066793, IMG submission 83876) | Permafrost soil microbial communities from the Arctic, to analyse light accelerated degradation of dissolved organic matter (DOM) -... | ecosystem: Environmental > Terrestrial > Soil >...
AAGGCGGCGCCGAGGAGCCGGGGTGCAGGCTGACCACGGTTCGCCCCTTGTCGTCGACAAGGCTCGCGCTGCCGCTGCCGAGAGCGCCCTGGCGAAGCACGGCCAGCCAGGTCGGGGCAAGCGGATTGGCCACCGCGGCCACCACGTTCATGACCTGTCCGCTCCAGTCGCGCACGGGCACCAGAAACACCAGGCGACTTCGTTGCGGAAGGACGACATGGGCCACGCCCTGGCGGCCCGAGGCGAAGGCCGCGTCGATCTCGGGCAGGGCCAGCAAGGCGCCTTGGTCCACGGTGCCGTGCCGCAGTTCCTGCCACAGCACCTTTCGCTTGTCCCCCTCTGCCCTGCCCACGACCACGATGGCGTCGAGGATGGGCGAACGCAGGAGAGCCGCGCGTAAGGTCCGCTCGGCACTGCCGGTGGCCCAGTCCTCCGGCGTGCCGGTCGCCGCCAGAAGGCTGGACTGGTTTTCCCCCACGTCGTGGTCGAAGTGCAGGGCCAGGCTCCGCGCAAGCAGCTGATGCTCTTCGAGGAGGTGGACGGAAACATAGTCGAAGGCGGTGCGCAGGGACGCCAGAGCCACCAGCATGGGGGCCAGCGCCCCGACGCCGACCAGCACGGCCACACGCCGCCGTATACTGTAGGGCCGACGTGGCGCTCGATTCATTGCGCATCCCCGACGATCCTGCGGGCCAGACGCAGCAGCTCCACCGTGCGCCCGCTGAAACGCAAGGCGGTGGTGACCTCGCCATCGAACCATTGCAGATCCTGCAAGACCGGTCCGTTTGCCGTCGAGGCTGCCTTGAGCGACGCCATCCGGCCTGGGCCGATGGGGATCTCGATCTCGTGGAACGCCGACAGCGGCGGACGCAAGAGGGCCGAGATCTCTCGCCCGCGGCCGCGGAAGATCGTGAGCTCGGTCTCGTTGCCCGTGCCCCCGCGCAAAGTCACCGCGACCGCGGGTGCGGGTTTCGCCATGGTGCGGATTGTCCCCGCCACGGGCTGGTAGTCACCAAGGCCGCGGGGGAGCGCTTCGAGGCGGAGACCCGTTCGCGACTCCGCCTCCGCGAGGGAGCCGCAAACATGCACGCCCCGGGGCACGGAGAGAAGAAAGCCCGGAATCGCGTCGGCCGCGCGCAGGGCCAGCGCCGTCCCGCCGAGCACGGCCAGCACCGCCAGGCCCGCGCGACCGGGAGCCATCACGGCCGCCCCCCATGGCTCGGACCGTCCGCCGCGCCATGACGGTCCAGGCTGTCCGCAATCAATCCAAGGCGGGATCCCATGCACGCTCACGCAACTGTGAAGAAGAGTATGACACCAAGGCCAATCGCCGTCGCGGCCAGGGTCCAGCCCGGCGCCGGCTCGGCCTCGCTTTCGCCTTCCAGCGCCCGACAACGCTCTTCGATAGCCGCCAGCCGAAAGCCGTGCCAGGCGCGCCCATGTGCCGGTCGAGGACGGTCGCGGCCGGCGCCCGCCAGCTTGCGCAGACTTCGCGCCACCGGACTCGGGCTACCGACGGCGCGCGCGGCCGCAAGGTCCGCTCTGCGCTCGATCTCGTGTACTGCCGCGCGGGCGCAAAGCTGCACCGAGGGATTGAAGAAGAACAACCCGCGCACCAGCATGAGCCCCCAGCCGAGGAGCGGATCGCGGCGCTTGGCGTGAGAGATCTCGTGCGCGATGGCGGCGGCAAGCTCATCGGGCGCCAGCATCTCGATCAGGCCCGCGGAGGTGACGATGAGCGGTCTGCGCAAGCCGCGGCAGATCAGGACCGGATGACGGGTGGAAAGAACCGCCAGGCGGGGCGCGGTCGTGGCAAGTGCCGCGGCCGTCATCGCGACCGCCCCGGCCAGGGCTTCGGGGATCGCGGCAAGATCGCGCTTGTCGGCCCTGCCGCGCACGACGTCGAGGACGAAGGGAACCAGGTCGCGCAGATACAGCAGGCTTCCGGCCAAGGTCAGCACGAACGCGCAGACGGACCCCGCGCGGACGCCGTGCCAGGTCAGCAGCGAGAAATGGTTCCCGGAAAACAGCGACCACCCGTCGCGAAAATCCTCGCCGGCGCGCGCGGGAAAAAGCAGCCAGCAGAGCGGGGTGAAGAGCACCGGGCAGCCCATGGCGAGCAGCCAGAAGGCAAGGCGGGTTTCACTGGCCCGGATGCGCCCCACTCCCAGAATCACCATGACCGCCAGGGCGGCCACGAGGCCGTGAAGGATGGTCTCGGCCGCCCCTCTAGCCATCCTTCTTCCGCGCGGGATCTTCTGGGTGGTGGCCGAGCACCTCGTCGGCTTCTTCCGGGAACATGCGGGCATACTCGAGCGGATGCTCATGGCGCATGCGCTCGCGCGAGATCTTGCCGGTGAAGATGGTCTTGCTGCCGGGGAAGACCTCGGGCGCGAAGACCACGTTGTAGATGTGCCAGAGGATGACCACCAGGAAGGCCATCAGGCCCTCGTTGCCGTGGGCCACCTTGGCGGCCGGAATGATCTGGCCGGGCAGGAAGCGCGTGACCTCGATTGGGTACAGCAGGGCGAAGCCGGTGGTGATCATGATGAGTCCACCGAACACGATGCCCCAGTATTCGAATTTCTCCTTGTAGTCGAAGCGATCGAAGCGCGCGCGCACCTCGGAGATGCGCATGTAGTAGCGCAGGGTCGTGACGACGTCGCGGAAGTCCTTGGCCCCGGGGACCATGGACAACTTCGAGCGGCCGGCGATGACCGCGGCCAGGATGGTCACCAGGTGGATCAGAGTCATGGCGGTAAAGAGCACGCCGGCCATGCGGTGCAGATAGCGGACCTGGGCAATGCCGCCCAGGACGTTCACGATGGTCTTGGATATCGCGGCGTCGTGAAACTTCTGCGGCAGGCCGGTCAGGGCCAGAGCGAAGAAGATCAGCATGACGAGCACGTGCTCGATGCGGTCGCGGGGCCCGAAGCGCACGACGTCGTCGCTGGTCGAGCTCATCGATTCACCACTGTGCGCCAGAGGTGCAGGATAATTTGCAGGATGAGGCCTCCCACGATGAAGGGAATGATGAGCTGGTAGAAGAGCTTGACCATGAACACCAGCGGCGCCCGCTGCAGCGACGGTTCGTAGTGGGAAAGCCAGGCGGCTGGGAAGTTCTCGGAGGCGCCCTTGTGGCATTTGCTACAAGTCTTGACCAGATTGGCGCGGAAGGCGGGCGCGCTGGCGCCCGTGACCTTGGCGATGTCGTGGATGCCGTGGCAGTCCACGCACAACGCCACCACCGGCTCGTCGGCGGTCTTCCTTCCCTTGGCGCCGAAGCTGGCCGTGGTGCCGTGGAAGTCGGACAGGTAGCTGGAAAGGACGCTGGTGGAAAGGCCGTACTTGCTCATCAGCTTGTCGTCGGCGTGGCACTTCCCGCACAACGCGGGCGTGTTCATGAGCCAGGCCCGGCTCTTCGGGTCGGCGATGTTGTGCGAGCGGTGGCAGTCGGTGCACACGGGCACGTCGGGGTTGTGGTCCACGAGCAGCGCCTTGCCGTGCACGCTCTTGGCGTAGGCCTCCGAGATGGGGCGGTGGCAAGTGGCGCAGGTCTGCGAGATGCGCGAGCGCGGCTGGGCTGGACGGGCGATATCGTGCGACCCATGGCACTTCACGCACGTCGGGGCGAACACGTCACCGCGCGCCTGCAGGCCGTAGTGCACGCTGTCCAGGGTCTTGGTGTAGTTCTCGAAATGGCAATTCTTGCAGGCCTCGCCAAAACTCGCGCGAAACTGTGCCAGGTTCTTGTAGTGGCGCTCGGGGTGCGGCACCTGATTCTGGCCAGCATGACAATCGGTGCAGTGCAGCGCCTTGTGCACGGATGCGGCGAGCAGCTCCTTCTTCATGAAAAGAGGCGCTTCTTCTCCGCTTTCAAGCTTCACGGTCAGCGTCTGCTCGCCGTGGCAGCTCAAGCACTCCACGCTCTCAGGGGCGGCCCTACCCTCTTCGGCAAGCGCCGCGAAGGGCGCAAGCAGGAAGGCGAGTAGCCCAAGGGTGGAGGCTCTCTTGGCTAACCACGCTTTCGTCGAGAACATTCCGATCATCACCGGCGAATCCCAGGAACCGCGGGTGGAAGTTATCCCGGCTCGTTACCTCCGGGGTAGTCCTATTTGCAGCAAACGGCGCCGTTCTGCCGGAATCGGACGCGGAGCGTCCCGATTTACTAGGGTGTTTTCCCTAGTCGCCTCGGGAATCTTTCCCCCTGATACCAGGGACCGCCCGCATTGGCGGCGCACCCGGCGTGGGCTACCTTCTGATCAGAAGCGAACACAAACCAGAAAGGAGCACATCATGTTCACGGCAGGCTCAATGGTAAAGGGTGGTTTCTACTTCAACCGCGACAAGCTGGACCTCGTTGCCGTCAGCGGCAAAGAGGGCGCTCTCCCCGGCGCCGACGGCCAGCGCTACCTGCGCATCCCCGCCCTGGCGGTGGTGCTGCTGGCGCCAGTGCTGGGCGGCCTCTTCGTCGTCTTCATGCCCTTCATCGGCTTCGCCCTGGTGCTGCAACACCTCGGCCGTATGTCACTCTCAGGCGTGAAGCGCGCCAGCCGGGCGCTGCTCTTCATCGTCACCCCGACCTGGCGTCCCGGTGAGGCGTACTTCGCGGGCAAAGAGGGCGAGAAGCAGCAAGCGAAGGAAGCCGCGGAGCCCAAGACCGACGGCGACAAGGACGCGTCCTAGCAGCCCGTGGTGGAAGTCGGACCGAGCCATTCGGAGCGAATTCGGGCCGGATGCAAGGAGCAGCGAAGCGCCGAATACTAGAGGTATTCAAGCGAGCGGCGACGCAGCCGCGTGGGAGTTGGCGAGCTTTGCTCGACAACTCCCTTCGCGGGAGGTGCGGAACCCGCCCAGGGTTCCGTGCTCGACAGACGGCCCAGAATTCGCCCGAAGGGCGACGCGGAGACTTTCACCACGGGCTGCTGGTTCACCTGAGCAGGGCGTAAATGGCCAGCCCCGCCACGGTGAGGCCGATGCAGACCGCGATGGTGCCGACCAGGCGCCCGAAAACGAGCAGTCCGGGCGAGGGCGGGTCGGTCAAGACCTTGGCGAGGCCGTCCTCCGCCACCAGGCGCGCGTACTCGGCGGGACGCTCGTGCTTGAGTTCCTCGACGGAGACGCGACCGGTGAAGATAACCAAATCCATGGGGAACTTGTCGGGCCGCAAGTGGCCGTTGAAGAAGTGCACGGTGAAGATGAACACCATGGCCATCAGCGCCTCTTCGCCGTGAACCACCAGCGCGATGTTGTAGATCCAGCCGGGCAAGACGTGGGCGAAGAACGCCGGGAACCACAGCATGAGGCCCGACGAGCCGATGATCGCCATGCCCCAGAAGACCGCCCAGTAGTCGAACTTCTCCCAGTACGAATAGCGATCGAAGTGCGGTCTTGGTCCAAGACCGCCGAACCAGCGAAAGTGCTGCAGAAGCTGGATGAGGTCCGCGGGCTGGGGCACGAGCGAGCGCGGCCCCCACAACATGCCGTAGTCCTTGCGCACCAGCAGTCCGTGCGCCAGCCGGAAGAGATGGGTTGCGAAGACCAACATCAAGGTGACGGCCGCCATGCGATGCAAAACGCCGGTCACGCGGTAGCCGCCGAGCAGGTCCGCGAGCTTGGTGGCCCAGGGTGCCTCGGGGAACAGCAGGGGCATGCCGGTAAGCGCGAGGGTCAGGAAGCTGGCCATGAGCGCGCCGTGCAGCAGGCGGTCGTAGCGGTGAAAGCGCAGCACGAAGCCCGAGCCGCCCGCTTGCGGCGCGGGTGCCGCGGACGGTGGCTGCTGCCCTAGGCCCGTGTTACTTGTCGTCATCGATCTTGCCCTCTGCCCGCATCTGGCGCACGAGCACCAGCGAGCGCCCGAGCCATAGCAGCGTGTGAAGTCCGAAGAAGGCGAAGACGCTGACCAGCAGCAGTTTCATCGCCTGCGAGATGTAGAAAAGCACGGGATTGCGATCCTGGTTGTGCGCGTCCGCGTGGGGATCGTAGCGCGAGAACATTTCCGTCGCGTTCGCGTGGCACTTGCGGCAGGTTTCGGTCCGCCGGCCGTCGGAGATGAGGGATCTGGGATCCTTCTTGGGCAGGATGGCGTGGCTTCCGTGGCAATCGGCGCAGGTCGCGGCGCGCGTGAAGCCGAGCGTGGTCACCTTGCCGTGAAAGGTGTCGCGGAAGGTCCGAATGGATTCCTTGTGGCAGGTGCCGCACTCCTTGACCAGTCCCGCCTTCCAGGCCGCGTCCACCACCTTGGTGTCGTGTGCGGTGTGGCAGTCGATGCACACCGCCGCGCGGGGATTGCCTTCGCGCAAGGCCGCGGCGTGCACGCTGGTCTCGTAGACAGCGCGGATGCCCTCGTGACAGGTGCCGCAGGTCTTGGGGACGTTGGCGCGATTGACCCGGCTCCTGTCGTCGGAGGCGCGGCGGATGTCGTGGTTGCCGTGGCAGGTGGCGCAGTTGGGCGCGACCACCAGGCCGCTCTTGGTCAGGGCGCGGCCGTGGATGCTGTCCTGGAAATGGGCCGGGACGTTGCCGGCCTCGATGTGGGCCCTGGCGATGAGCCCCTCGTTGGCGTGGCACTTGCTGCACGTCGCGGGCAGGTTGAAGTGGTAGGTCTTCGACTCGGGATCCTTCGAACCGCGGATGTCGTGGACGCCGTGGCAATCGCTGCACCAGGCGGCTTCGCTGTCGCCAGACTTGCGCCGCGCGCCCGCGTGCACGCTGACATCGTAGGCCTTCACGGCATCCTCGTGACATTGCGAGCAGACGGGCTTGGCCAGCTTGTCCGGATGGGGCAGTTCCTTGCCCTGCAAATCGGCGTGGCAATCCACGCAGGCCAGGGGCATCTGGCCGTGGATGGAAGCGGCGTAGGTCTCGGCGACGGAGGGAATCGGCCGGCCCTTGCCGCGATCGAGGGCGGTGCCGTGGCAGGCCAGGCAATCCTCGTTCGTGGGTCCCGAGGCGGCCGCCGCGGCCTCCTGGCCCCGCGCGATGCCCGGCACCGTGATGGCCGACACCAGCAGGGCGCAAAGGAGCATCGGAGTCTTCAAGACACGCATGGCGCTTCTCATCGGCATCGCGGGGCTTTCAGGGCGGCAGACTATAGTCTGGGCAACTGGCCCCGACAAGGCGAAGTTGGCGCTATTCTCGCTCGGAAATGCCGAAATCACACTGGAGCCATCCGGTTTTCCTATCGAAGTGGTTGGTGGTCGGCTAGGGCCAATGCCGTTCGGTCATGGGCTCGCGCAGCCCGCGCAGCTCGCGGCCGCGCAGGTCGGTGATGGCGCCGGCCAAGGCCGTGGCGATGGCGCGCTGTCCTTCCTCGGAAAGGAGATACGGCCCCTCCTCTGGGTGATCGAGAAAGCCGATTTCCACGAGCACCGTGGGCATCTCAAGGCCCTGCAGGACGTCGAGCGTGGCCCCTTCCTGTCTGATGCCACGATCCCGATCCCGGCCCAAGGTGTCGGCGAGTCGCCAACGGACGCGACGGGCGGCGGCCAGGCTCTGCTCCGCCGTGGTTCTGACCTGGTGGCCGGCCCATGCGGCCTCGCTATCGTCGGGCGCCAGGAGCGCGACGCGCGCGACCTCCTTGTCCACTTCGCCAACCGGCAACAGGTAAATCTCGAATCCTTTTTGACTGCCCGGCGCTTCCGCGGGACCGGCGGCGTTGGCGTGCAGGCTGATGAAGAGCCGCGCCCCAGCCTGGGTTCCGCAGCGCACGCGCGCCCGAATCGGCAGCAGCACGTCGGTGCTGCGGCAGAGCACGACCTTGAGGTGCTTCTCGACGGCTAGAATTCGCTGCACGCGTTTGGCGATGGCCAGGGTCAAGTGCTTTTCAAAGGTGTCGGCCTTCTTGGTGGGCGCCCCGCGATTCGACCCGCCGTGTCCTGGATCGATGACCACGGTGAAACCCGGCGCGCCCGCACCCGCGGGAAAGAACCAACGAAAGCGCGAGTGCGGCAACGCCGAAGCCCATGGAAAACCAGCTTAGCAGCGACGGGACCGCGCTCCAATTCCATCGCTCATTTCTTGCCTTGTTCAAGATTCGGACAAGAACCGGCGATCTACCTTGGGCATGAAACTCGCACTCGCATTTCTCGCCCCCGCTGCCGCGTGCTTCGCGCTGGCGCTGCCAGGCGCGGCCTCGGGCCAGGTTTCGTCCAAGCTTCACAAAACCGTGGTAACCGTGGAGGCGCCGGTGGCCATCCCGCTGAGCGAGCCCTTGCGCGACCGCTTCGGTGTGGGAGCGATGCCCGCGCTGTCCGCGACCGTGCCGGTTGGGCAGTGGACGCTGCTCGGACTGCGGCTTCGCGGCGGCTTTCTTTCCAACGGATCCGCGCCGTCGAATCCAGCGATCAAGGATCCTGGTACTGGCGGTTTGTCGGTCCTGGCCGCGGGGGCCAGATTCCGGCCGATGGCCAAGCGTTACCCCGATTCGCGGGCCAGGGGCCCGTGGATCGAACTTGGCGCGGGGCTGGGCCTGACCGGCAGCCTCGCGCGCGCCGTGGGCGAGGCCGCGGTGGGCTGGAACTTCCGCTGGCTGGGCGTGACCTTCGGTCCGTCGCTGCGCTACGTGCACGTGGTGCAGCCGGCGAACGAACTCGATAGCTCCGATGCCCAGATCGTCCTGGCGGGCCTGGAAGTCGTTTTGCACGACGCACACGACAGACAAGCACCGCCGACAGAGACAACCCAGCCAGCAGCATCGGTCGAACCGGCAAAGATTTCCGACCGCGACGGCGACGGCATTCCCGACGAACTCGACAAGTGCCCCGACGACCCCGAAGACAAGGACGGCTTCGAAGACGAAGACGGATGCCCCGATCCCGACAACGATAAGGACGGCATTCCCGACACCGCGGACGCTTGTCCGAACGAGCCCGAGACCGTCAATGGATTCCAGGACGAAGACGGCTGCCCGGACAAAGCCGAAATCGTGGTGAAGGAAAATCGCATCCTGCTCACCGAACACGTGCTGTTCGACACCAATCGCGCGCGGGTGAATGCGGATGGCCGCCCCGCCCTGACAGCGGTCCTCAACCTGTGGAAGCAGCACCCCGAGTGGGACTACCTGGTCGTCGATGGATACGCCGATCGCCGAGGCCCCGATGGATTCAATCTTTGGCTCAGCCACCTACGCGCCGAGCGCGCCATCAAGGTGCTGGTGGAAATGGGATTCCCAGCCGAGAAGCTGCGCATCCGCGCCTTCGGCCATCGCCAGCTGCACGTCCAGGGTGAAGACGAAGAGGCGGATCGGCAAAACCGCCGCGTTGAATTCGTCATCGTCAAGAAGGGCGAAATACCAAGCCCCAAGGACGCGGCAGAGACGCAACCTCCGCCGCAAGCTCCAGCAGGAGCGATCAAGCCATGAACCTGCGGCACGGACTTGCCCTGCTGGGATTGTTGGTCCTTCCCGCGTGCTTCGATCCCATCGTGGGAACCCAGTGCGCGACTGGTTACTCGCCCTGCCACGGCGTCTGCTTGGCCAGCGGAACGTGCGCCACGACCGATGCCGCTGTTGGTGAACTCAGCGAGGTTGCCTCCAGCATCGATATGGGTGTCGACGAGGGCAGTGTCGATGGGGACGAGCCCTTGGACGTGGCCAGCCCGGAAACCAGCGTGGAAACTGGGTCCATCGCAGACGCCACATCGGCCGACGGCGACTGGACCGATGCGCCGACGGCGGACGACGTGGCGACAGTGGACGACGTACCGACGGTGGACGACGTACCGATGCTGAACGATGCCCCGGCGCTGGAGGATACCGGCCCGCCAGCCATCCTCGCCGTCGATAGCGCCCAAGACCAAGGCGAAGCCATCGACGCGGGAGAATCCCTAGACGGCCCGCCCTGCTCGGACTGCGTAGATGCGGACAGCAGCGCGGGTGGCAACGCCGATGACAGCGGCGCAAGCGTCAGCGACGACGCCAGCGTGGACGACACCGGTGTGGACGACGCCGACAATTCCACCGCCGTCGATGGCGCTCTGGTGTGCGCGAATCCGCAGGTGAACTGCAACGAGCAGTGTGTGGACATTTCGCTCGACCCCGAAAACTGCGGCGGTTGCAACAACATCTGCGCCTCCGGCGTGTGCATCGATGGCGGCTGTTTGGTGTGCGCGGCGGAAGAGTCGGTGTGCGGGCAGCAGTGCTTGAACCTGGCCACCGACCCCGACAACTGCGGAACCTGCGGCAATCCGTGCGCGAGCGGTCTGTGCAGCAACGGTCTGTGCGAAGCCGCTGGCACGGGACGCGCCATCGTCGTCGGCCACGACTACTTGCGAAACCGGCCGGCCATGAATCGTATCCTGGGCAACGCCGTGTTCCTGTGGCCGGTCAATCCCGTGCGTCTGCTGGTTTACGAAGGCGGCGCCAACGCCACGGCCATCGCGGGCGCCGAGGCGGCCGTCGCCCAAGTGGCCAGCGCCACGGGCCGCCAGTCGGTGCGCACGTCCGCGGCCGCGGCCGACGTCCCCGCGCTACTCGCGGCCGCCGATGTGTTCCTGATCTACGGTCAGGAACTGGCCGATGATGCCACGCTCACCCAGCTCGGCTTGGATTGGGCAGCCGCCCTGCTCGCTTTCGTGAACGCGGGCGGCACCTTGGTGCTGCTGGATGGCGTGTATCCAAGCAACAGCGGCACCTGCCAGATCCTCGCCCAGCCGGGACTCTTCCAGATCGCCCGCGCTGCCTCGGCGACGGGTGACGTATGTACAGTGGTGGCGCGGGGTGATGCCTTGGCCACCGGCCTGCCCAGAACGTACCTGTGCGAGAGGAACAGCACCCGCTTCGTCGTGAGCGATTTATCCACGACGGTCACCCCCGTAGTCGAGGATTCCGGACAGCCAGTTGTGGTACACAAGCTCTTCTAGACCATGAGCACAAGTCCGCAGCCTTCGTTGATGGGGCGAATTGCCGTCTCGGCCAAGCTCATCACGCAAGAGCAGCTGATGGAAGCCTTGCGCGCCCAGGACCATGTGGGCGCGACCAAGCGCTTGGGCGACATCCTGCTTGAGCTTGGCTACATCTCGCAGGCCCAGCTCGAATGGCTGCTGCGCGCGCAAGCCACGTTGATCGAACGCCAGCGCCTGGCCGAGGCCGAGGCGCAACGCCAGACGCAGATGGAGCAGCAGAAGTCGTTCACGCAAAGTGGCTCTGTCGCGATTCCGCCCAGCGAAACTTTGGCAAAGACAGCGGCGCCGGCGAGCCCGCCCGTTCCGGCACCGGTGGCACAGGCGACGGTGGCGGGTGAGCGCAAGCTCGATCGCGTGCTGACCAAGGCCATGCAGCTGCACGCCAGCGACGTGCACATCCACACCGGTCTGCTGGGTATAGGGATAGTTTGGCCATGTAGGTTGATGTAGTTGACATAACATCGGTATCGGACTTTGCATGCAGCAGATGCGATTCGGCGAAGGGAAAATGGCGCTTGAAGGCACTATGCTCTTACGCCGCCAGCGTGGATGGGCAGAAGGACGGTGAAGAGCGCGCCACCCGATGGCGAAACGCCCACGCTCACGT
>Ga0066793_10001213_pt1 | contig 11508 bp, 7 predicted proteins | sample PersoiDNA2013189_FD_83876 | JGI IMG/M metagenome (GOLD analysis project Ga0066793, IMG submission 83876) | Permafrost soil microbial communities from the Arctic, to analyse light accelerated degradation of dissolved organic matter (DOM) -... | ecosystem: Environmental > Terrestrial > Soil >...
GCGTCCCCGATCGATGAGACCACGCAGAACAGGGAAAAGACCTGGGGCACGGTGAACCTCATCAAGGATGACCAGCCTGTCCTGATGGTCCGAAAGATAAAGCTCGGGTTGAGCAAGTTTAGCGCGATCCTGTTCGGATTCGAGGTCAAGATAGAGAGCGTGGTGGCTACGGCCGATTTCCAATGCCAGCGTAGTCTTGCCCACCTGGCGCGGCCCGAGCAGTGCCACCGCAGGGGAATGAGCGACTGCATCCAAGAGCTTAGGATAAATAATCCGACTAATCATGTTTGCAATTATGGAAAGTAATTCCATTAATTGCAAGGATATTCACACAGCCAATGCAATGGCTGTTGCTGCCTTCTTTAACCAATCCGGCTCAGGAAACGCGTCGGGATTGATGAGCGCGATACCATTCAGCTGTTTTACGCAAGCCCTGCTCCAGCTTATACGGCGGAGACCAGCACAATTCTCTGCGCAGCTTTTCATCATTGACGCGCAACGAACCGAACAATCTATCAACCTGCTCCGCGCGCCCCAATACAGCAGCCATGGCGCGCAGCAGGGCGGGCGGAAAATAAAATGTCTGGCTATTGCGTCCCAATGCCCGGGCGATCTTTTCCACCAGCATCGCCGTCGAAACATCCTCGCCATCGCTGACCAGATAAGTCTGTCCGGCGGCAGCGGGATGCGTCGCGCAGGCGATCAACGCATCCGACAGGTTACCCACATACACCAGGCTGCGCGCATTGTTCGCGCCCGCCAGCGGCAATGGAATCCCCCGGTCGATCGCGGCCAGCAGACTGATGAAATTCCCTTTCACACCGGGGCCATAAACCAGCGGCGGGCGCACGATCACGACCTCAAGCCCGGTTTCCTGTGCGATGCGCTGCAAGTCTTGTTCGGCCCGCCACTTCGAGATGGCGTAAGGATCTTGCGGATCGGGTTCGTCTGACTCCGCAAAGGGTTGCGTTTCCGTGGTTTGTTCGCCATTCACCTTGACCGAACTCACGTAGACGAGCCGCTTTACCCCGGCGCGTGCAGCCTGCTGCGCCAGGTTCGACGTGCCATATAAATTGACCTTGAGAAATTCCGCCAGCGGATCGACGGCAGTATCCTTCATCACATGCACCCGCGCGGCGAGATGGATCACCACATCCACACCACGCAACGCATCTGACCAGTCCGTGTTGCCATCAATTGAACCGACTGCCGCCACTTCAACATTTTCGACCGGCGAATTCGCGGAACGTACCGCCGCACGGACGGTTTTCCCTTGCCGAAGCAATTCAGCGCAGAGCGGTTTACCCACAAAACCGTTAGCCCCGGTAATCAAAAATCTCATGACAGGCTACCCATAATTAAGCGGGGATTAAGTTGAGCAAAGGAATCATTGTCGCAATGTTCAATTGCTTATGGATATTTTTTCGTCAAACGTATCCAGCATATTTTCAAAAATGGCACCGAGAGGAAAAAGCGCAGCATGCTGGCCAAATGCCAGGCCATATACTTGAAGCTACGATGACTACTCCGGTGCGCATGATGAACCACTTTAGCACCAGGACATATGGCCACTTCATAGCCCCGCAACCTCAGCCTGGCGCACAAATCCACGTCTTCGTAATAAAGAAAATAGCGCTGATCGAATCCGCCTGACTGCTCGAATGTCTCGCGGCGGAACAGCATGAACATGCCGCCTACCCAGTCAGGAAAGATAGCCTCATCTTTCACTATATAGTCGCCACCTTTGCAGCCGCCGAGCGCCTTGCACAATATCTTGAGGGGGGTCGGAAAACGTCGGGCGCTATTTTCCACCGCACCGCTCTCGCCCACAACAATCGGGGCCGCTACACCAATGGAAAGATTCTGCAGACACGAAAGCAATGCCGGGAAAGGGTCTTTATTAATCCGAATGTCCGGATTCATCACACAAAAAAACCACCCGATCGCGAGCGCAAATGCCTGATTATGGTTGGCCGCAAATCCTTTAGGCACAGGATTACGAATAACCTTGAACGGAAACGAAAAGCCATCCGCAGAGAACGGCAATGTCTCCTCTAGGTTAAGCGTGAGAATCAACTCGATCGGTACTGCCCGGCAATGTTCGTCAATGTCATGCAGCAGGTTTTCTATCAAATCAATTTGCCCATGACTGATAACAGAAATGGAAATTGCTGCTGCGCTCTTTGCAGTTATATTTTCCATCGAAAATGCACCCGGTGAATCAATAATCTGAGCTCATACTTCAACAACGAATCGATACAGTTACGCAACAAACCGCCCGCTTTATAATTGGCAACGCTTGTTGAAAGGACGGCATGCATATTTCTTTTCAGCCAAGTTTTGTTGTGATCATTAGTTTATCCAACTGTCTCCAAGTCTCACCGGTTGAAACAACCCGAATATTTTGAATACGTTGACGCTTGCGCCACATCTTCGGCAAGTTCAATAAGGCATCGCGCTTGGCTCGCAGAATCACCCCACCCCGCCCGCGCAACGCGAACCAGATGATGCTCACCAGATTCAGTAACACATGCAGCGGCAACAGCAACCAGAACAGGAAGCCTGGCATATCCTTCACAAAAGTCCATACCAGATTGCGGTGCCCATGATACATGGCGAAATCACTATGCTGCCCGCCCGACGTTCCTGAGCCGACATGATGCGCCACAGACTGCGGCACATAGAGGCAACGATATCCCGCCAACCTAAGACGAAAACCGAGATCCACATCTTCCACGTAACAGAAGTAGTCCTCGTCGAAGCCTCCGATTTCGTGCAAGGCGCTGCGTCGGTAGAGTGCTGCCGCCGCACAGGGCGAGAACACTTCGCGCTCATTCTCCGCAGAAGTCGGCACAGGTGAGCCATGCCCCATGCGCCACACCAGACCGCTCATATGGTAGGCATCACCGGCCCCATCCAGCACCCTCGGATCGACCGCGTTGACCAGCATGCTCCCGAACGCATCGAATCCCGGATTAGATTCTGCCGCCACCAACAACGCTTCCAGCCAGCGCGGTTTGGCAAACGCATCGGGATTGATGAGCGCGATCCATTCCGACTCTTTAGACGCCGCCTTGATCGCCAGATTGTTGCCTCGAGCGAAACCCGTATTTTGATCAAGCGCCATCAGACGCACCAAAGGAAACCGCTGCGCGATCTCGACCGACCTGTCCGAGCTCGCGTTATCCACCAGAATGATCTCGTGCGGCTTGACTGTCTGATCCATCAACGCAGCGAGGCATCGTCCAAGGAATCGTTCACCATTCCAATTGACGATGATGACAGAGACTCGGTTATTTTGATCAACGTTGGTCATCCCACTCAGAATTACTACACACGGCTAATAAGAGAACATTTTGGATTAATTCACTTATCATACAGAGTTAACCCGCGGTGGCCACGCATAAGAAAAATCTTCGCGATCCAGTGTCAAGTTGGGGCTGTAGGCGGGGTCATTCATGAGCAAAGACCCCCACCGCTTTTGGATGTAGAGCACCTCATCCCTGAACCGCAATTGCTTTTCCGGGGTGTCCTCATAACCGCGCGTCGCCGATTCGTAATGATAAAGCTCGGCATAGGGAGTCCAGACATTACGGTAACCTGCTTCTCGAACACGCAAACAAAAATCCACATCATTGAAAGCCACCTTGAGATTGGCTTCATCCAGCCCGCCTACTTCTTGGTAAATGCTTTTCTTTACTACTAAACAGGCTGCCGTGACGACTGACAAAGTCTGGATAAGTTGCGCTCGGAAAAAAAAACCGGGGGCACCTCTATTCAAATGCCTATGTGAATGACCTGCCACTCCCCCTAGACCTGTTATCACTCCACCATGCTGCAAGGTATCATTTGGATACCAAAGCCGCGCCCCCACTGCCCCAACGCCAGGCTGAATAGCCAAGCCCATCATTTCGTCCAACCACTCTGGCGAAATCACCTCTGTATCGTTGTTGATCAGGCCAAGATATTCACCACGTGCCTGCTGAACGGCAGCATTGTTCAGGGCTGAGTAATTGAAGGGGCGTTCATCGCGGAGAATCTGAATTCGATTATCTCCAGCAAGGCTGGCGAAATAGTCCAAGGTTTCAGGATCGTCCGAGTCGTTGTCCACGACAAGAATTTCGTAATTCTTATAGGTGGTTTTGGCAAAAATACTCTCGATACACTGTTTAATCAGGCTCAGGCCATTGCGCGTAGGAATAATCAGGCTGACCAAGGGTGCGGCTGTTGGAATAGCGTATCGCACGCGATACATGCCAAAATCCAGCAACTCAGCCTTTGCAGAGATATGAATACGTGCAAAGTGATCGTTCAGGGCGCGCTCGCCAGTCAACAGCGCGTAGTTCTTTTCACTTCCTGCTTGTGCAGTGCTACCCCGATGGTTGCGCCAGTGGTAAAGCACTCTGGGAATGTGCAAGATTTGCTGGGGTGTAATTTGTTCGACACAACGCAAAGCCAAGTCGTAATCCTGCGCCCCTTCGTAACCTTCCCGGAAGCCACCAAGCTTTCTGACCAATTTAGTGCGATACACCCCCAGGTGGCAGATCATGTTGTGGGAAAGAAACAGATCGGGGTTCCAGTCTGATTTGAAATACGGATCGTAGCGCCGCTCTGATTGGTCTATCTTATCCTCGTCTGAGTAAATCAGCCCGGCACCAGGATTGTTAACAATCGCCTCTGTAACCCAAAACAAAGCTTGCTCACGCAACAGATCATCGTTGTCAAGCAGCGCAATATATTCACCGTTGACCACCTCCAGTGCAGAGTTGGATGCGGCGGATATATGGCCATTTTTTTTCCTGAACACCACCTTAATGCGTGAGTCATTATCCGCGTAGTGTTGAAGCAGCTTAAGTACGTCCACATTCGTCGATGCATCATCGGCAATGCACAGTTCCCAATGCGGATAAATTTGCTTGCGTACCGACTCAATGGCTTCTATCAACCATTCCGGCTTGGGGTTATAAGTACGTATCACCACTGAGATGAGTGGCTTATGAGAAAAAGAGTCGACGCGTGCGCGCATGGTGGCGCGTGTTTCATCAGTTAGTGTGTCGTAACGGCGAATCCACTCGGCGTAGTCATTTCCGCCTAATTCTACTATCCTGAAGCAACGTTTAATCCCAGCCAAGCCTTCTCGGCGGTATAACCGCACTGCCTTTTTAAAAGTATTATTTAAGCCACCGGCACGCTGAATTGTTGGCACGACAAGGTCAACAACACGTTTAACTCGCTTAATCAACAACACATTTAACTCGCTTAATTTGATGTCCCATAACACGCAGTGGCCGTGCAACTCTCCAGATGGACGAGTTATAAAAAGAGGTAGTCTTTATGCGTGGCGGATCAAGGCTCACGATGCAGGAGAATATTGTCATGAAACTCCACAAGCGATCCTTGCCGATTTCCCGAATATAATGCCTCATCAAACGAAGCCTGTCCTTTAGGCATGACTAGTGCATATTCAATTGCAACAAGAAGGCTGTCGCGAACAGGGTCGTACGGCACGATATTCTTGGAAATGTTTTTCAAGAGAGAAGCATCCCTGTTTTCAAATACATTGGTTATGGTCGGAATTCCCGAAGCAGCCGTCTGAAAAGCAATGACCCCCGGGTGAGCCGCATAAATCAAGGAAACAACCACATCGCATGATGAAATCAACTCGACATAGTCCTTCTTGGGCAACTTGTTTACCACATATATCTGGGTTCCGTTTACTTTGAATGAATAGGAAGTGGCTACTGAACCGACCATATATATCTCATAGCCACTATATTTGTAACAAAACGCTTGTACAGTCTGCATTAAAGTTTCCGGCAAGTTTCGTTCGTTGAAAGATTCTGGTCGATAGTAAAAAAACAGTCGATTCGTTTTTACTTCCGGAACATCAAACAATTCAATCTTGGGGCGGATAACGAATACTCGTTGATGATTCACTAATCCCCTATTCACTAGGAATTTCCTCAAAAGCTCCGTTGACACGATGAGATTACGTGAACCTACTATTGCCTGTTCGCCAACGATATAGTCCGCTCCATATGGAAAGAATCCTGACTCGAATTCTTGGCAGTAATACACGACCCTTTCCGGGTTATCAGGGAGCATCTGATATGCAGCGCACGTCAAGTGCGCACTAAACCCCACTATGATGTCCGGCTGGTATTTAAGCGAATCAATTTCTGACATATGCATTACCTCAATCCGACGTGAGTAGCGCAATGCAATCTTCCGATCAAATTCGGCATGCTCGACCGCAATGATTACTCTATCGAACCGATCAAAAACAGGGCCATAGTCTTTGAAAAATTCCGAATACCCCGCAAAGAAAAGATTTTCTTGCAGATAAGCGAAGAGGATTAGCAGAATTGGCTTCGGACTTTTGGGTAATTGAGCCAGGCTTATCCGGCAAGCAGACCTATAATCGACTGGAGCCAGAAAACCTCTGGGGTAACTGGGCTTGATTGAAAATCTACGCTTAAGCTGGCGGTCACTCCAACTCCGTCCCTCATATTGCCCTTCAAGGCAGTAGTGTACATAGCCGCAAGATACCCAGCCCCTCGCCACCTTTTCTGCAATGTCCGGGTTGGCCTCAAGATAGAAATTCTCATCGAAATCTATCTTGCTTTCCTGTTTTGAAATGTGTTTTTCTAACTCGTCACAAAATTGTGAAAATTCCATCGTCCGCAAATCCGATTGGGCGTGGACCGTTCTCCAGCTCTGCGTCATCCCTCCGGCATAGCTACCAAGACTATTGCTCAGCATTGACAGACCGCTTGATTTTTCTTTGTTCGAAGCAAGAAGGCCATACTGAGTTACTTTAATCGAATCGGTTAACGAAGCCTTGCTCTCAATAAAAATCATTCTTTCAACATTTTTCAGCAGCGCGGGACTACCGACCTTGATCCATCGATAACCGGCTTGCTCACAAACAAAGAAATATAGTCGCTCAATAATGTGTCCCAGTGTGGCATCCATTTGACCATCTTCAGCAGGAAAATCCATTACCGACAAGCGCCTCTTCAGCAAGGGCTTAATCGCTGCAGACCTCCCCCAAAACATAGAGCCAGACGGAAAATCTATTTTGCCAACCAACGATATTTTCACTCCCAATTGGCCAGCGAATTTCTTGGCTGCATCAAAATTCCACCCCCACCCTATGGAACCCCGAACCGGGGTGAAGTGTTCAGGCGCAATCATCCCCAGCTTGGGATCACTATCGAATGCCTCAAAAATACTTTCTACGATTTTCTCAGAGCCTAACAGGGTCTCCAGTAAATAGGAACGCCAACCATCCAACACCTCTAGCTGTGGCGATTTCTTTGAATGAATATGCAGAAAGAATTCGTAACGGTCATACACATCGCGACAAGTGATTAGCTTAGGAGCAATATCTCTCCCCCGATTCGGCGCAAGCCGAATCTCAACAGCACCTCCGTTCCAATCTAGCAAACCATTGGCAATATCGATTTTTTTCTGTTCCGTGTCGGTCGTGATAAACAAATCAAACGGGAAAGGGATGTTTGAGAGATAGTGCTTAAACTCCTCAAGCGTTTCGAGATAGTACATATGACATATCACCGCCACAGTCGGCGTGATTGCCGGTCTTTCCATAGAATAATTGAAAGGAATCGCGAAGCAATAATCATCGGAAGGTGGTGCAAAATGAGGAGCCTCAACCTCCCTCACACTTTTTGACATCTTCCATTCACGCAATTTCTTGGGCAGCGGTAGCGTTATCGCCCACCAAACCAATTTCGCCGCACGCCACCCGACAATCCCTAGTGGGGAAGCCTTAGCTCTGCGAAGTGGGCGCGTCATTCTCCACGAGAGGCTATTCTCAATAGCCTGAATTGCATGTTCCAGCCCAGCGATCTGCTGCTGCGCATTGGCGAGTAACAGTTCCGTATGTTGAATCGCCTCATCGGGTGGTGTGGTCCTTGCAGTCCACGGATTGCGGGACTGGTCAAAAAGTGGCTCTATCTGATACGGACGGCCATGCCGTTCCAGGAATCCTGGAATCACCAGTTCCATTGAGCCTGCGATAACACGGCGGCCCAGGCCATTATCGACAGCCGGCGCCTTGCGAACCACGCACATGGAATTGATGAACTCCACTGAATGTACTTGGGACAGCGCCTCTGCATCAACCTCACAGCCATATTTCGTAAAAATGCCGCGCAGGATATCGGCTCGTGCCTTGGGTATGCCCCAGTGCTCGTGGTTGATGACGTCGGCAAGGCGCTTGAAGAAGGAAATTGAGGAGTAGGGATAGAACAGCCCGCCTTCGAAGTGGCCCCAATAGCTGCAATGCAGGTCCTCGGCGATAAAGACGCCGCCCTCCACTACACGAGGGAAATACAGCGCGAACGACTTGATTATGTCGCTCGACAGATGAGAGCCGTCATCGATGATGATGTCGAACTGCGGCGAGCGTAGTAACACCTGCTCACGGACATCGGGAGCATTGGCATCGCCGACGATGACGCCGATGCGCGGGTCGTCGTAGCTGAGGCGCGCGCAGTCCGGATTGATGTCGCAGCCGATCAATGCCGAGGCATTGCTGAAGTACTTTGACCAAATCTCGAGCGAGCCGCCATTCTGTACGCCGATCTCAAGCAAACGTACCGGCTTGTCACGGTAGTCATCAAACAAACGGTCACATTCGGTCAGATACAAGGACCACTTGTCGGACACCTTGCCAGTGTGCTCAGCGTACAGTTGATGAAGCGACTTTCTATTCATTACTTATTACCTTTAATTCCACTCGCTCGAACGGAATGCCAACCAGTCCATATCGAATTTTATTGGAGTACACATTGATGATCAGCGCGTCGTGCATCCAATGGTGCTGTACATGGTCATGAAGATCACCATCGGCGACTGATGCCATTACTGCATATTGTCCATTGGGAAGCATGGGCAACCTGAACTCGAAAACGCCCTCGAATGTCATGCCTGCCCCAATCGGGGTTGGCTCGCGATTGGAAAAAGGCAGCGTGTTCTCGCCGAACAAATCCTGCCCCAGACGGTCGCGCACCAGGAAGCCGAGAATCGGGTTTTGCAGCGGTTCATCGGCTTTGACGCGCACTGTCATGCGCACGCGCTCGCCGCCTTCGAATACGCCTTCCGGCCCGGGCGACAACCGCGTGAGAGCAACGGACACAATATCGGCCCGGCCGGTTTTCCAGCCCTTGGCCGCATCGATGTTGTCGCGTACTGAGGCTACAGCGCCATAGTCGATCGCCGGCGGAGTCTCCGTGTCGGGAACTGTTTCCTTTGTATATGCTTCATCGCCGATAGCAGCAGGCGCTATCGAAATCAGCTTTGATTCGTCGCCGTAGATTTCCTGCAGCGTGTACTGCAAATACGCTTCCGAGACACTCTTTGCTGTACCGATCTGCTCAATCCCGCCATTCTTGAGCCAGATGCCGGACTTGCACAGGTTCAGCACCGATGCCGTGTCGTGACTAACAAAGATCAGCGAGCCATTTTCTTGAAAGCTGCGGATGAAGCGCATGCATTTCTGTGTAAACACCGCATCGCCGACTGACAGTGCTTCATCGACTACCAAAATGTCCGCATCCACATGCGCAATCACGGCAAATGCCAACCGCACATACATCCCGCTGGAATATGTTTTGACCGGTTGTTCGATGAACTCGCCGATATCGGCAAAGGCGGCGATGTCGTCAAACCGTTCATCCACTTCTTCCTTGCTTAAGCCCAGTACGGCGGCGTTCATGTAGACGTTTTCGCGCCCGGTAAATTCGGGGTTGAAACCGGAGCCCAGTTCCAGCAAGGCTGCGATGCGGCCATTGGTCGCCACGCTGCCGCCCGTGGGTGACAGCGTGCCGCAGATGAGTTGCAGCAAGGTGGATTTACCCGAGCCGTTGCGCCCGATGATGCCGACGGTTTCGCCTTTTTTGATCTCGAAAGAAATGTCTTTGAGCGCCCAGAACTCGCGGAAGTATTGCCTGGGCGTTTGCCCTGCCATGCGTTGCAGGCGCGGTACGACAAACTGCTTGAGCCGATCACGCGGCGCATTGTATATCTGGTAGCACTTGCTGAGGTTTTGCACGCGGATGGCGATGTCGTCCACTTTGGCAGTTGACGCCAGCGCCCCCTCTCCCCAGCCCTCTCCCCTCGCGGGAGAGGGAACCTTTTTGAAGTTAGAGGACATCGGCAAAACCTTTTCTGGTTTTCTGGAACCACCAGAACCCTGCCCAGGCGACCGCCAAACTGGCGATGGTGTAAATGCCCAGCCCTGTCCAATCAGGCAATTTGCCAAAGATCATGACGGCGCGGCTTTGCTCGATCATGAATGTGAGCGGGTTGAGCATCAGCCAAAACTGGAATTTTTCGGGGAGCGCGGATATGGGGTAGAACACGGGGGAGACGAACATCAGTACCGTGGTAAAGATGCCTACTGTCTGCCCGACATCGCGCACAAATACGCCGAGCGAGGCAAAGAACCATGCCACGCCAAGTATTGCAACTAACAGCGGCAGGATGACCAATGGAAAAAATATAGCTGTCCACACCAGGCTGCCTTTGATCAGTAGGATGGCGGTCAGCAGCACGCCCAGGCTGATGAGGGTGTGAAACAGCGCGGCACCCAAACCAACGACAGGCAATATCTCTAACGGGAAAACCACTTTTTTGACGTAGTTGACGTTAGCCAAAATCAATCCGGGCGCGCGATTCACCATTTCTGCAAACAAGCCATAAACGATCATGCCGACGAATAGCACGATGGCGAAACCGGTTTGACTTTGTTCCCCACTGCCGCCCCATTTTGCCTTGAACACCACGCTGAACACGAAGGTGTATACCACCAGCATCAGGATGGGGTTAAAGAATGACCAGGCCAAACCCATGATGGAACCGCGATAGCGGCCCACGACCTCACGGCGGATCATCTGCGTAATCAATTCACGGTGTTGCCACAAGCTGCGCATCAGCGCTGCCAGCGATGTGGGATGATTGGCGTGCGGATTGATCATGCGAACAATTCCGCTGCGCCCAAGCTTTTGCCTTGCGCATCTTTACCGGAAACGACCGGGGCAGCCTGCAGCTTCCAATCTATCGCCAGCGCCGGATCATCCCAGCGTATGCAGCGTTCGTGTTCCGGGAACCAGTAATCGGTGGTCTTGTACAAAAATTCTGCGGTCTCGGTAAGGACAAGGAAGCCATGCGCAAATCCTTCCGGTATCCACAGCATGAGCTTGTTCTCGGCCGACAGTTCCATGGCGACGTGCCGCCCGAAAGTCGGTGAATTTTTCCGGATATCCACCGCAACATCGAGCACAGCGCCTTGCACCACGCGCACCAATTTGCCTTGCGGATGCTGGATCTGATAGTGCAATCCGCGCAGCACATTTTGAACAGAGCGCGAGTGGTTGTCCTGCACGAAATCCACATCACGGCCAGTCAGCTCGGCGAACTTGCGCCGATTGAAACTTTCAAAAAAGAAGCCGCGATCATCGCCAAATACTTTGGGTTCGAAGA
>Ga0066793_10001214_pt1 | contig 11500 bp, 8 predicted proteins | sample PersoiDNA2013189_FD_83876 | JGI IMG/M metagenome (GOLD analysis project Ga0066793, IMG submission 83876) | Permafrost soil microbial communities from the Arctic, to analyse light accelerated degradation of dissolved organic matter (DOM) -... | ecosystem: Environmental > Terrestrial > Soil >...
GTCGCGCCCCGTGGCATACCACGGCTCAGAATTCGAAGTTTGATTTTTCTACCGCAAATTTGCCACCGGCATTTTTCCAATGTGCTAATTAGCGCATTCCATTCGTCGCGTGCATATATTTGTCCCGCCATCCCAATCACGAATTCATCTGAATTATTGGGCTTTGTAGCTGGCTGACAAGCCCACTTACTGTCCAAGCTGGAAATGACAGGGAAATTTTTTACTCTATATTTATTCGTATATTCCTCAGTCATGGCCCAGGAAGCGGTAGCGCACACCCGGCTATTCCGGACAGTTTCATCGAATTTACCCAGCAAATAATGCGCTGTGTGGTGATCTATTTTGTTGGCGCGCAACCACCAACCGAAGGGATCCCAAACTTGAGTATATAGCGGCACCCTCAGTGCTTCAGCTGTTGCCTGCGCAAGCCTGACCATCGTCTGACCTTGCAGCACACACCATAATTTATCCACTTTATTCTCGCGGCCAAACTCGATTACTTTCGGCAGAATATTTTCCAGCACCCTTTTTTCATGACGGTCCTCCACCCACTTAGCAATACACTCTCCGAACTTTCCAGGCAACGGGCGAATTGCTCTCTCAATTGGCTTAACTTGATATTCGATCGGTATCCAGTCTAAATCACTTGAAAGTCTCGGATGGATATTGCGATTAACCACTGCATAACAGGCTATAGAACCATGTGGCAAAAATCGGCACAGTTGGTCAAGCACAAGTCCCGCCGTGTAATCTTTGCAAGGCGGAATATCAGTGAGCAACAATATTTTCACAACTCCCCCTTTTTGTTTCTACGAGTTAACTCAGTCTTCACTGTTTCTCTTATTGGGGTTTTCAAGATAAATGACAGGAGGTTTCACCACGATTGCAAACCCTCTCCCCCACTCCGGTCTATATACCCCCGATGGGGTGAGACCAACGCACAACAGTGCGGGGAAGAGGGAGTGCCTGTCATGAATTATGGAAGCATCAATAATCCCTCTTCGATTCGATATTTAGGCTGGTGCGTTCTTTCCATTCATCATCATGTGCTTATTTAGCCTGAAAGATTTCGTCATAGAACGAAATGGCTTTCTGCTTGGCTCGCTTGATAAGGTAAAGGGGATTAAATAAAATATTTTTGCCTAATTTAGCCATCCGCCACGCGAATGGGGATTTCTTTAATGTTCTTTTACATATATTGAGCAATCGCCCAAAATAACTCCTCGGGATGACTCTACAACTGGCTGCCAAAGAAAATGGTAAATCGCTTAATCCCATTAGGAACACTCCTCCTAAAATAGTTGAGGGATTGAATAGTTCTTGTTTGGTCATTTTTGAAATTTTTTCGCCATAAACGCTGTTGGAAATATTTTGACCATAAGCAAGGGTTTCGAAATCAATTTGAATGCCTTCATCTCGGATGATTTGATCTGAATAATAAGTAGGGATTGGATAAAAGGATTTAGTATCGATAGAAAGATGTTCTTTTTCATTCAGGAGAATATCTCTTAAAACATTCCCTCCGATTTCATCCCATAAAGGTTGTCTGCCATTAAGACTCATGGGTCCTTCAATAAAATGGTCGATTGATTCAACCATTTTGCAAGCAATAGGATTATTTTTCTTCGACGCCAAAAATGAGATGATAGGAAACAAAACACCAGCTTTATCTTTGTAGCCAGTACAGATAAATCCTTTTTCATTAATCAACTTTTTGATTGGGTTCAGCGATCTGAAAGAGGTGAAATCGCTGTCAAGCCATATCCCCCCATATTCGCGCAGCAGGTTAAAACGTATATAGTCTGCACGGTGAGCAATTTCATGAAAACCAAGATACTTATTATTTAAATTTGAGAGGTAGTTAGGTAGAGTTTTAGGAGTTACGATTGTTATGGCAAAGTCATTTGCATTTCGCATGATGATCGAATACCAGCATTGGTAGATATATTCCGGGGTTTTTCTCCCTTCTCGATTTTCCCAATATAGCCAAATCGGTGTTTGTGATTCGTTGCGAACTGGAGCGACACTGTTGAGCATATTAAAACAAACAGTCTCTAGTCCACGCCTGTACATCATATCGATAAAATTAAAATAAAGACGAAGGGGAAGGTTTTGGAGAACTGGTTTAAAATTGTCAAAAACGGAGAGATATAATGATTCCAGTTCGTGAATATGAAGGGCGAGCTTTGTTTTTGTAGCTTGAAGATCGTGATGCCGAGTCGTTAGGAGTGGTTCATCTAATAAAATAAAACGATAGTTGGCCTTCGCTAGACGAAGAAAGAAGTCGTAATCTTGAGTGGTTATTAACTTTTCATCAAAAGTTCCTAACTCTTTAATGACCTGTGATGGAATGAGTGTGGAACACATATGTAGTCGCGACTCGAAAAAAGCTTTGATTAACGCATACTGATATTCCTCTTCATTAGGAGACAATATCCCGGGGATCGACTTCTTTAGCTGCGAAAGGCTTTTGGAGTTGTTTGTAACGTCATCTATCAAAAAATCTGTAATGACGATGCAACGGGATATGTCTTGGTTGATTGCATCAATACTCTTTTGGATCTTGTCTGGATGATAGAAGTCATCGTGCGAGAGCCACGAAAAATAGTCGCCAGTCATGTGACTTAGGCCCAGGTTAAGTGCAGATGCCACACCGCCGTTTGCCTTTTCGAAGTATTTAATCTTTCCGTAGAATTTCTCTGCTATTTCTTTTGTCGCACCTTGATCTGTCGAGCCATCATTAACCACGATGATCTCGATATTTTCATATGTTTGGTTAAGGGCACTCTCAATCGCTGATTCAAGAAAGTTGGCACCATTATAAACGGGGATAATGATGGAGACTTTAGTGCTATTCATGGAACCTCTTTTTTAATAATTGGGTAAATCATCAATTAGGGAGACTGTCGTGCTGCCCAGCGACCTGATCACAGAGATGTAAGCCAAGCCGGTCATCTGTATCTCGCTATACCAATGGATCCAAGGATTTTCTTGAGTAAACGAATCATTCTCATGCTGCGCGAATTGAGGAGGGCCTCGTATTTAATTTGCAACGCATCATTAGTAATTTGCAACGTATCATTAGTAATTTGCAACGCATCATTAGTAATTTTGTACTGCTGAAGATCGGCTAGTAGTCTCTGCGAAATATAGGGATCATGAAGGATGTAGGAAGCTATATTATTAAGCCCGATTGCCTGCTTGCTAGCATTCAGGGCTGCGGTCTCTGGCCCTACCCGTACCTTGGACAACGCCAAGTCGAGGCCGCCCAGCTCGTGCCTGCTGGCGAGCGATATCCAGAGACAGACATCCTCACCTATCTCAAACTGCTCCGGGAAAGGATTGTCCCTGAAGAGACCGGCACGACCCATCACCGTAGGCATCGCAATAGGGCAGCACGTCAAGATCCCCGAGAATACATTACCTTTCATTTGCCCAGAGCTGATAAACCCGATGAGGTTCCCCTCCAAGTCAACGCGATCATACGAGGTATGCGATAGCGCAAACACATTTTCCTCCATATATTTGAGCTGGACCTCAAGCTTTTCAGGGCAAAAAAGATCGTCCGAATCGAGAAACGCAATATAGCGTCCGGTGGCATGCTTGACCCCATTGTTTCGTGCTTTTGCGGGGCCGGCATTATCCTGCCTGATGTACTTGATCCTACTGTCAAGGCGAACAACATCAAGTAGTGCGCCCAAATCATCTGTCGACCCATCGTCGATCAGCAATATCTCGAATTGCTGGTGTGTCTGCACCTGGACACTGCGGATTGCCTCAACCGCCCATCCTATACGGTTATAGAAAGGAATCACCACCGAGATATTGGTATCCGCCAGAGCGCTCTCCGCCATGGATGTCGCCAGTTGCTGAGCTTCGTGATATGGGGTCGACGACAGAAACTCCGCTGTTTTTACCAAGAATCGATAGGGCGAACCTTCCATAACGGACATCTCGTCCTCACTAAGGCGGCGCAAGAAACCAGACCACAGCGTATTGCACTCCTCGATATGTTTTTCGATCTTGTGCGTGCCCTGATCCGGGTGAACCCGGGACTGGACAACAATTCTGGAATCAAAGTGTAGAGGTGCAACACGGAAGAACTCAAACCAGAGAGCATAGTCCTGGGTTGAAGGAAGAGATTCATCAAAAACCCCTATCTCAGAAAAATACTTTCGCGGAATCAGCAAGGCGCATCCGTGAATCAACCCCCTCAGCAAGGGAAGCAAGGGAATATTGCGCTTTTTCGGCGGCAATATGGCGTCTGGCCGCACCATATAAAGAGGGGCAGACTTCGAGTCGATTACTTCGTATCCTCCATAAATAATTGTCTCCTTGTCCTCCAGCGTAGACAACACGTTGATCTGGTGCTCAATCTTGTCGGGAAGGTACCTGTCATCGTGGCTCAACCACGAAAAGTATTCGCCTTTCATCTTGGCAATACCAAAATTTAACGCGGAGGCGCACCCACCATTCTCCTTCGAGAAATAACGGATCCTGTCTCCATAACTCTTGGCAATAGCATCCGTTTGCCCATTATCTTTAGACCCATCGTTGACAACAATGACTTCAATATTTCGGTAAGTCTGTGCCAACGCACTATCGATGGCTTGGCGCATATAGTTCGCCCCGTTGAAAACCGGGATAACTATTGAGGCGAGTGGTTTGAATTTATCCATAGATGTCACCGTACCCAGTATTTTGAACGGAGCTGATACCATAATTCCCCCAAGGCTCTTGCAGGTGCAGTTATCCGCCAAGAGGTAGATTGCCTCAGACATTCCATCTCATCTTGAGCTCCTTGTAGCCGCCCCTCCGTCTCGGCTATGGTGTTTTCAAACTGCTTAATGGTATCGGCCTCCTTAAAAGCCGGCATCTTCACATCTGGGCCGAATGTGGATACAGCATCGATTGCAAGGAAGTGATGCGTTCAACATCGTTTATCAACCGATTTATTTTTCGTGACCCCTCCCCTTCAAAAGTTAGCACTTCCGGGTTTTGCGTGTCTTTTTCCCATATCAAATGGCGCGATTCGATACCATATTTTTTGAGGAGAGGTGTAATCGACAATCCGTTAAACCTTCGGCCCGGCGATTCATATCCATTTACCTAGAGAACTTTCATTTTCATTTTAAATAACAATAATCACGCCAAAGATTGGTGTCGTTTGAAAGCCAGTACAATTGGCAACGCTTTCAGTCGTGACTGATGTATCTGCCTACTTACGGATCGATGAGCCGGTCATCTGTATCTCGCTATACCAATGGATCCAAGGATTTTCTTGAGTAAACGAATCATTCTCATGCTGCGCGAATTGAGGAGAGCCTCGTATTTACCTTGCAACACATCAATAGTATTTTTGTAGTCATCATTAGTAATTTTGTACTGCTGAAGATTGGCTTGCAGTCTCTGCACTTCTAACTCTGAAGGTAACGGACGACGGATGTCAGTTACCTTTTCTGGAGCAGAGATCGTTTTACCTTCAAAATTTCGAACCGCATAGAAGGCTCCATAGATTTGCTCGAGATGCTCTCCCTTGAAGTCGACACTATGAAAATTCTTGCAGATATAGAACGACCAAGCCGCACTGAAATCTTCGGGTTCCCATCCGGAACGGTGCTCTTGAACGGTGCTGCCACCCAGCCCCCAGCCATCAGCCTGGTTGCTCTCCATGTGCTGAGGCATAAAGCCTAGCGGAGTAAAAATCATAATCTGCTCGCGGGCCACGCGCTCACACTCAATGATGACCTTGCGGCCTTCTTCTTTTTCGAGATGCTCGATTACGTCAAGCAGAAATATGCTATCAACAGAGTTGTCGCCAAGCTGACAGAGTGCTTCAAGCGCTCCCGTGCGAATGATGATGACGCTTTTGTCGCCGGAATGCCGATACGCCAAAATGTCGGAGTACTCCTGCCAAGGCTCAACCATCAAATGCAATTTGGGGCGGAAGTAGTTCATGGGGACGATGCCACAACCAATATCCAACACGACTTCGGTTTCCTTAACCGCCTTTTCAACCGCTGATAGCAGTTCCGCTGGCGAATCAAAGTACACAGTCTCAACTGGTTGCTGTGATTTATTCATGAAATTCCCTTTCCTTATTAGTTCAAGTCGTCACAAAATTTTAATTGCATCTTTTCATTTGATATTCCATGCCAATCAAGCCAAAAACATTTTTTTCTGACTTGACGCATTTTAGCTCCAGCAAGTAGTCATACCACTTCAGTTGCGTATGATGCTTCAAATTACCGAGTGGTATTGCGACCGTCATAAAATAATCGCCCTCCATTAAACACGGCCATGCAAGGGTAAATTCGACACAATCGCAACCATTATTTAGGCCATCTACTTGAAAATTATAATCAAAACCATTGCAACCAAAAATGTAATTACCCTTTTTATCAGCGATGGCGATGCTGATGCCCAAGTTGTTAATGTAGCCGTCTTTAATGATAAGCGACCGTACAACATCGATATCCCACGAGAAAGCGCATCGGATTGATAGCTGGTCACCAGCGATCACAATGTTAGGTTGATTTAGCCCAGTTATTTCAAGCTGATCTAGTTGCGCCCCTCCTGGACCAAAGGAATCTCCTTGATAAGGGGGTACGAGTGTCAAGCAATAACCACGTTTTTTTTCCGGTACTGTCTCTTCTACGTTACGAGTAATTGTTGGTTCTTGGTTCGGTTCTACGACCGTAACAGGTGCAGTCAGATTTTCTTCGCCGAATAAGACACTAAAATATTTGACTGTTGCTTCTTTAGCATTCCCCCAATAAATCGCTTTTCCATTTTCTAGAACCAAGCCCAAATCACAGAACGAACGAACCAAATCGGTGGCGTGAGAAACAAAAAGTATTGTCGTTCCTCGCGCTTTGATTTCCTCAAGCCTTCTAAAGCACTTCAATTGGAAACGTGCATCACCGACCGCCAAGGCTTCGTCAATGATCAATATTTCTGTTTCCACTGCCACTTGAACAGCAAAAGCCAGTCGCAACATCATGCCACTTGAGTAAGTCTTTACCGGTTGATCCAAGTGATCTCCAATATCGGCAAAACCCGCAATGTAATCAAACCTGTCGTCTATCTGAGCATGGGTTAGACCAAGCAGGCTACCGTTTAGGTAAACATTTTCGCGGCCGGTAAATTCTGGGTTGAAGCCGGAGCCTAGCTCCAGCAGCGCAGCGGTACGGCCTTGTGTAACAACGCTACCATATGTTGGCGTCATCGTTCCTGTTATGATCTGAAGCAAAGTGCTTTTGCCACCACCATTTCTGCCGATAATGCCGACAGCCTGGCCTCTTCCCACCTCAAATGAAACATCTCTGAGCGCCCAGAATTCACGGTAATAGTTGGGCTGTGCTTGTCCCGCCAAAGCCCGAATTTTAGGCATTAGAAATTGTTTTAGACGATCTTGCGGTCGGTCATAGATGCTAAAACATTTCCCAACACCTTCCACTTGGATCACAGTATTTTCAGAGGACATCTGCAAACCCCTTTCTGGTTTTCTGGAACCACCAGAAGCCTATCCACGCAATAGCTATGCCAACCAATGAATAAACGCCTAATCCGCTCCAATTCGGCATTTCGCCGAATAACAATACTTTCCGAGACTCTTCGATAATGAGTGTGAGGGGGTTTAGCATGACCAGCGAGCGCACTCCGGAAGGCAATGCCGATATCGGATAGAAAACCGGTGAGACGAATAACAGGACGGAGATGATCATGCCGGTTATTTGACCGATATCCCTCACGAATACGCCGGTAGCCGCCAGGAACCAGGCTAACCCAAGCGTGACGAGGATCAGGGGAATGACGATCAACGGAAAAAAGATGATCGTCCAAGGCAAGGAGCCCACGATAATCAACTGGAGTGCGAGCAGCACAAGGACACTGATTCCTGCATGAAACAGGGCTGAGCCCATGGCAATCCAGGGCAAAATTTCCAACGGGAAAACTACCTTCTTGACGTAATTGACGTTGCTGATGATCAGCGAAGGCGCGCGGTTGATGCATTCTGCGAAAAGACCATGGATGATCAGGCCAACGAATAATATGATCGCAAAATTGGCATGTCCCGCATCCTGCACGGCACCCCAGCGGCTTTTGAATACAAATGAAAAGAAAAAAGTATAAACACCAAGCATCAATAACGGGTTGAAAAATGACCATCCTAAGCCGATTACCGAACCGCGATAACGTCCTAAAACTTCCCTTTTGGCCATTTGGCCGATTAGAGGCCGATTACGAATAAAGCTGTCGTATATCTCGAGTAGGCTTGTTGAGTGAGCTTGATGTGGATTCATTTTGACCACACCACTCGGTTCACAAAATCGACGTAGCTCAAAACGACGCGAAGCACTTTCTCGGATACCAAGCCTCCCGCATAATCTGGAACAATTCTGAATTGTCTTGCTACCTTGTTGTGTTGCTGGGTTACGATGCGAACCGCATCGAGAACCCTTTCAGCCTTTAGGCCGCTCATGATGAGAACACCTTCATCCATTCCCTCCGGGCGCTCATGCGCATTACGGATCGTCACTGCGGGCAGGTTAAGCAAGGAAGCCTCTTCGGTGATCGTGCCGCTGTCAGACAGAACACAAAACGCTTCCATTTGCAGCTTGACGTAATCAAAGAAACCGAATGGTTTAAGAAACTGAATTCTGGAATCGAGACCATCTACACCCAACTTTTCCAGCCGCTGTCTGGTGCGCGGATGTGTGGATACGATGACGGGCATATCATGCTGTTTAGCCAGCGCCTGTAGTGTATTCAGCAGGTCTTGGAGGTTTTCGGGTGAGTCGACGTTTTCTTCACGGTGGGCGCTCACCAGGAAATAACGTTGAGGCTGAAGGTTGAGCCGGTGAAGCACATCTGATGTGGAAATTTTCGGCATGTAGTACTCAAGCACTTCCTGCATATGCGAGCCGGTTTTAATAATTCTGTCTGCGGGGATGCCCTCGGCGAGCAAATAGCGCCGGGCATGTTCGGTGAGTACCAGGTTGATGTCGCTCAGATGATCCAGCACCTTGCGGTTCAATTCTTCCGGAACGCGCTGATCGAAACAGCGGTTGCCCGCTTCCATGTGGAATACGGGAATTTTGCGGCGTTTGGCTGAAATGACCGAGAGGCACGAGTTCGTGTCGCCATAGAGCAGCAGTGCTTCGGGTTGCTCTTTCTCCAATACCTCATCGGCCTTTTCGATCACACGGGCAATGGTCTGGGCCGCGTTATTACCCACAGCCCCCAGAAAATAATCAGGCTTGCGGATGCCAAGGTCGTCGAAGAAAACCTGGTTCAGTTCGTAATCAAAGTTTTGGCCGGTGTGAACCAGGACATGATTGGTATGCTGATCAAATTCGGCGATAACACGCGACATTTTGATGAGTTCCGGTCGGGTACCGACGATGGTCATGACCTTAAGCATTAAGCTGCTCCTGTATGAAATCGAGTTTCAGCAGCAATTTTTTTACTCCCTCAATCTGGAGCTGTTCGGTATTGTGCGAAGTGTAGTCGTCGATTGCGGAAAGCTTCAGATCTCCTTCCACAAAAAATTGGGCATAGTTTAAATCGCGGTTGTCGGCTGGTATGCGGAAATAGTGTCCTTTATCTTTCGCTTTTGCCATCTCTTCTCGAGAAATGAGCGACTCATACAATTTTTCTCCATGCCGGGTCCCGATAACTCGAATGGGTACGTCTGCATCAAACAATTCCTTCAACGCTTGAGCTAACACTCCCACGGTTGACGCAGGTGCTTTTTGCACAAAGATATCCCCTTGTTGACCGTGTTCAAAGGCGTAAATAACCAAGTCAACCGAGTCTTCCAGCGACATAAGAAAGCGGGTCATGGCGGGATCGGTAACAGTTAGCTCCTTACCGCTTTTTAACTGGCTGACAAACAAGGGAATGACTGACCCACGCGAAGCCATTACATTGCCATAACGCGTCGCACACAATATTGTTTCACCTTTTGATTGCATCCTGGCCTTGGCAACCATGAGCTTTTCCATCATGGCTTTTGAGATGCCCATTGCGTTGATCGGATACACTGCCTTGTCGGTACTCAACACGATTACACGTTCCACGCTTCTCGCAATTGCGGCGTTCATTACATTTTCAGTCCCCAAGACGTTGGTTCTCACCGCCTCCATGGGATAAAACTCACACGAGGGGACTTGCTTCAATGCGGCAGCGTGAAAAACGTAATGCACTCCCTTCATGGCTTCGTGAATGCTGTCGTAATTCCTGACATCGCCGATATAAAACTTGAGCTTGGGGTTGTTAAGGGTAATCCGCATGTCTTCCTGCTTTTTTTCATCGCGACTGAAAATGCGGATTTCATTGACATCAGTTTCCAGGAAACGGCTAAGAACGGCATTGCCAAACGAGCCCGTCCCGCCCGTAATCATCAAAGTTTTGTTGGTAAACATTTTGATTCGCCCTTCCTGATTATTTGAATTCATACATGCGTTGCACAAGAACAGGCCATTCCGGCGCCACATAACCCGTTGCTTCCTTAAAGCGATCCCCCTTCAGAGACCGGTCAATAACTAATTCTTCCGACGGGATGATCTCAATATCTTTGCCATATGTTTTGGCAACGAGTTTCAATAAATCGAACTTGTTGATCGGCCTGGCAGCCACGTGATAGAGCCCATGCAGCTGTGGACGAGGCAAAACAAAATCGCAAACTGCGCGAGCCAGTTCAACGGTGGGCAATCCGGAGAAGATGGCTCGAGTAAAGCCTTTGACAGAACCCTGTTGTGCAAGAAACCAACCCACCAAGCTTCGATGTCCCGCTAGCTCATGGCCGATAATCGATGTGCGCAATGTGATGGCATTCGGGTAATCAACCTCTCCCAATAGCTTTGAACGGCCATAAAGGTCATAGGCATCTGGAAAATCGGATTCCAGATAATTACCTTTAGCGCCGGAAAATACACAATCAGTGCTGATGTGAACAAGGCGAGCTCCGGTAGCCTGGCAAAGAGCTGCGAGACGATGCGGCAACAGGGTGTTGATTGGAACCGCCTGCAAGGGATCATTTGCGTCCGCCAATTGCTTAACCAAACCCACGCAGTTCACGACAACATCAGGGCGCACGGCGGCAAATGCCCTAACCAATGAGTCGTGATTTTCGACATCCACGCCAGCAATGATCCTGCCGGACAACTTGTCGGAAAAACATCGCTTGGAACCCTCGGTGCGCGCCGTGCCGTAGACAGCCAAGCTTGAATTTTCCGATAAGAGACGAAACATCGCATTGCCCAACATTCCTGTCACACCAAGAACCATTACTCTCATCGCGTCACTCCACTGAGGTTCACTCGTACCTGGGGAAGCTCACTCGCCAAAGCTGTGAGTGATGTCGGATGATTGGCGTGCGGATTGATCATGAAAACAACTCCGCCTCGTTAAAGCTTTTGCCTTGCGCATCTTTACCGGAAACGACCGGGGCAGCCTGCAGCTTCCAATCTATCGCCAGCGCCGGATCATCCCA
>Ga0066793_10001215_pt1 | contig 11497 bp, 10 predicted proteins | sample PersoiDNA2013189_FD_83876 | JGI IMG/M metagenome (GOLD analysis project Ga0066793, IMG submission 83876) | Permafrost soil microbial communities from the Arctic, to analyse light accelerated degradation of dissolved organic matter (DOM) -... | ecosystem: Environmental > Terrestrial > Soil >...
ATCATAATCCTTCTGATCGGATCAGCTCTGATGTCAGCCTCTGAAGTCGCTTTTTTTTCTTTCAGACCCGAAGAAATTGAAAGTCTTAAAGCAAATAAGGACAAAAAATCAAAAACTGTCCTGGAACTATACAACAATCCTGAAAAACTTCTGAGCACAGTTCTGGTTGCAAATAACACGATCAATATAGCCATTGTGCTGTTGGCTGCTTTTATAAGCCTGAAAATGTTTGATTTCAGTTCGGAACCTGTTTTGGGATTCATCATAAATGTTGTAGCAATAACTTTTCTGCTGCTTTTTTTTGGAGAAGTGATGCCAAAAGTTTACGCTTCCAGAAATCATACTACTATTGCGCTTTTCATGGCCTATCCTTTAAATTTGCTTGAAAGAATCTTTAAACCGGTTACTTCTCTGCTTATCTTCTCATCAACATTTGTAAAAAAGAGAACAGGACCCCGGCGATCGAACATCAGCATGGACGACCTGTCTGATGCACTGGAACTGACATCTGATGACTTTACCGAAGATGATAAAATACTTAAAGGCATCGTTAATTTCGGGAATACCAATGTCAGCGCTATAATGTGTTCGAGGATTGAGGTAACCGCAATTGATATTAAATCGGGATTTGATAAAATAGTACCAGTGATAATCAGTTCGGGATTTTCCAGAATCCCGGTCTATTCAGGTTCATTCGATATTGTAAAGGGAATACTTTATGCGAAAGATGTTCTTCCTTATACCAATAATCCAGGAAGTTTTAAATGGCAGGCCTTACTGCGCCCGCCCTATTTCGTACCTGAAACAAAGAAAATAAATGATCTTCTTAAAGAGTTTCAAACCAAGAAGATACATATGGCTGTAGTGATAGATGAATACGGAGGCACTTCGGGGATAGTAACACTCGAAGATATCCTTGAAGAAATTGTTGGAGAAATAACTGATGAAAGCGATGAAGATCAGTTATTGTACCGTAAGCTTGATGATAAGACTTATATATTTGAAGCCAAAATCTTACTGAATGATTTCTGTAAGGTGGTCGATATTGATGAGGATCTTTTTGAAGAGGTCAGAGGCGAGTCAGAAACACTTGCAGGTCTAATACTTGAACTGACCGGAGAAATTCCTCAGAAAGATCAGATAATCAAATATGGTGAATTTATTTTCAGGATCGAATCTGCTGACAGAAGAAAAATTAAGGAGATCCGCGTAGAAATAAATAAAAATAATGGAGATAATAAGAAGGACTAGAATATTAACACTATTGATCTTATTAAGTGCTTCTTACGGTTGCAGGCATGTTCATGCTCCAAAACCCAGGGGTCATTTCAGAATTGATCTGCCTCAACATCAATATGTTCAATTCGACCCACTAGCCAGTAAGAATTTAAATATTCCGTTAACATTTGAATATCCGGCATACGGGCATCTCACTTTTCCGCAGGATAAAAGGGCTGACCCGGGATGGTTCAATATTGAATTCCCATTTTATAAAGCGAAAATATATCTTACATATAAGGACGTTAAGAATGATTTAGACAGTCTTCTTAATCAGAGCTATGATCTTAATGTAAAATACCATGTTGCAAAAGCTGATGCGATTCAGGAAAAGGTCTTAAGTAATCGTGAGAATAAAGTTTATGGTTTACTATATGATCTAAAAGGGAATACTGCATCAGCCGTTGAGTTTTATGTGACCGACAGCCTTAGTCATTACCTTAGAGGATCTCTTTATTTTGCTTCTGAGCCAAATGCAGATTCATTGGCACCAGTAATTGATTTTTTCAGAGAGGATATCATACATCTGATTGAAACCCTGAAGTGGAAAAAATAACACCTAATAGTTACCAATGGGTTGTATTACAAAACATTATCTTAATGAGTTCTCCATCCTGGGGGTGTGGAAAATAGAAGAAGATCTTAATACTCTTCTGGAACTTGTTTTTCTGGATAATGATGAGAAAAAGAAATATAAAAGCTTTAGCAGTAACTCCCGGAAACTTGAATTTCTGAGTGTCAGAGCTCTGCTATCTGAGCTTATAGGACGCGATGCCAAGATCGTTTATAATAAAAATAACAAACCATTCCTTAATGATGGCTCGAGGTTTATCAGTATTTCACACTCACATAAGCTTACTTCAATTCTTTTAAGTACAAATGAAAAGGTTGGAATTGACCTCGAGTATATGAGTTCCAACATTGCTGCACTGGCATTTAAATTCATAAACATAAAGGAAAAAGTCACAAAAGAACTGGAAGAACGCAGATATCACCTGTATATTCACTGGTGTGCAAAAGAAGCTCTTTATAAAATATGCGACAAAGAGGGCATTAGCATAAGAAACAATATTACAATTGATCCTTTTATTGTGGCCGAATCCGGAGAGATTACAGGACACGTTCATACCAACAAAATAAATGAGTCATTTGATCTATTCTACTCAAAATATGATAATTATGCCATCGTATGGACAAAAAAAAATTATGAAACCATATAATTTCCCTGCCAAAAAGAGTATTGCACTTCTGCTTGACCCTGACAAAGCCAAGGGAGAGTCCCTTCAAAACATCCTTAAAACCGCAAATGAGAGCAAAACAGATTATATATTTGCCGGAGGCAGTCTTACATTTACCGGTATTGACAATCTGATAATCGAAATCAGGAAACTTTGTTCCATTCCGGTTATTCTTTTCCCGGGTAATCTTCTTCAGCTCACTCTTAAAGCAGATGTCATCCTGCTTCTTTCACTTATTTCAGGTCGTAATCCGGAATTAATCATTGGAAATCACGTAATTGCAGCTCCTCATCTGAAAGATGTGAGGGAGAAACTTGTATCAGTCGGATACATACTAATCGGTTGTGGAAAAAAGACTTCAGTTGAATATATCAGTCAGACTGAAGCCATTCCATGCGATAAACCCGAAATTGCAGTAGCTACTGCCCTGGCAGGAGAAATGCTGGGTCTGCAGATGATATATCTCGAGGCCGGAAGTGGTGCAACAAATCCGGTTCCTGTGGATCTTGTCAAAGCGGTAAGACAAAATATTTCAATTCCATTAGCTGTTGGCGGCGGTATAAAAAATAAAGATGAAGTGGAAGAAATTTTTAATGCCGGCGCTGATCTTATCATTCTGGGAAATGCATGTGAAAATAATCCTGAGTTACTTACCGAAGCTTGTAGGATTAGAGATAAGTTCAGAAAGATCTAATTATCTAGCATTAAATCCCAAAAGTCTCCCCACCTTTTGAAGGAGGGGTGGCCAAAGGCCGGGGTGGTTGATTATTTAACTTTGATAATTTTAAATTAATAACCAACCACCTCCCCCCTTCGGGGTACTCCTCCTTCAAAAGGTGGGGAGACTTTTTTTAGAAAATTTACCGGAACAACTCAAACATAGGTTCCCCGGTACAGGCATTAGGATACGGAACCTTACAGAGTGTTGATAATGTGGCAGCTATATCAGTTATATTCACTTTGCGGGTTACACTTGCCCTATTCACTATCCACCCATACCAAATCAACGGAACATGAGAATCATACTCATAAGGTGAATTATGATTCGTCACATAATCGCTTTGTTTCTCAACCCATCCTGGATTAAGTATGACAATAACATCTCCTGATCTCTGAGGGCTGAAATTATTAATGATCCTTTTTAGGTTACCATTTCCGAAGTCATTAGCTTCAAAAGCCGAATAGGGATAGGCAGCCTCTACGCCGGTAAACTGAACAAGAAAACGGGCAACTTTCTTTTGTACATCATCGAGTGAAAGACGTGCATCTTCAATCAGGGTCCTGTTAAGGAAAACCTGTCTCTCCGAGTAACCTTTTACCCAATTTCCTTCCCCATAGACTGCATTAAGATAACTCCGCAGCAACTGAAGAGCCTGATTCTGCCGAAAATATCCCGAAGGAATACGGTTCTTTTCAAGTACGGCCGGAATCTCCGATATTCCATGTGCGGCAGTAAAATATATCAGAACATTTTTCTTACCTATACTATCATTGAGGAATGTCAGAAGGTTTTTAATATCATCATCAAGACGTAAGATAGCATCCCCCATCTCTACTGATGATGGTCCGAACCTGTGACCAATATAGTCGGTAGCTGAATAGCATATTGAAAGATAATCAGTTACATCATCTTTACCAAGACGTTCGTTTTGTATAAGTCTGATAGCAAAGTTCGTAGTAAGTGAATTGCCAAACGGTGTCTCTCTCAACAAGGAATAATCATTTTTAGAACTAAACAAATTCTTTGATCTCAACTTTTTAAGATCATATGGAAAATAATTGACATTATTGAAACCGGTTTCAAAACTGTTTGAATCAGGGAGGCAATCAATATAATCCTTAGCGGGTCTTAACAGTGTCCAGGAAGAATTCAGGTATGTATCTGAAAACTTCATCGCATTAAAGTCTTTAACCCAGTCGGGAAGAGCATTAATATAATATGAACTTGTCATCCAGGTACCTGTGGTATTATCAAACCAATAAGCTGCATTCGCTGCGTGACCGGCAGAGAATATCGCGGAACTCTCTCTTAAGCCTACACCAAAAACTTTAGCTTTTTTGTTTGTTGCCATCTCAAGCTCATCGGAGAATGTTGATACCAGAAGATTGGCCGGGGAATGCAATCCAGACTCAAAACTCCCTCCTACTGAATTGACACTGACATCTTTAGTGCAATTTATAAGTTCATTCTTAAGCGGAGCATACCAGTCATCTGAAGTTATTCCATTAGATGACGGCTCAGCACCTGTTGCGATTGTTGCATGTCCCGGTGCAGATTGAGTGAGCATATATTCATATGATGCATTTTTGAAATATGTTCCCTCATTAATAAGTTTCTTTATTCCATTTTCTCCTAGCTTGTCATGAAACTTTTCGAGCTGATCGAAATTCATCTCCTCCACTACTATCCCTATTACCAGGCGCGGTTTATCCGGAGGAAGATATGCCCCCTGCCCCAATAATTTGACAAAAACCAGGATCAAAAAAACTATTATCGTATATCTTTTCATAACTATTTGTTGATACTTAATGGATTAAACACAGCATTCCGAAACACTCATTAAACAATGCTGCTTGTATAACGGCAAGTTGTAAAAATAGTTGTTTTAATTACAGAAGCAAATGAACAAGATTATTTAATAACCACGAACCTTCCATGGAAAGAGGTTCCTGAAACTGTGTTTGTGAAAACTAGAGAGTATATTCCTGAAGATAAGGCGTTTACATTAATTAATACCGGAATACCCTGAACAACTTCAGTATTGTAATCTGACATCAGAATACCGGCCTGGTTTATAATCCTTATATTCATTCGGCCTTCAGTTTTATTGGGGAGTATTACATTAATAATATCTTTGGCGGGGTTGGGATAGAGGAGTAAATGAATTGATGAATTTATGGGCTCAATACCAGCCGGAAGCAGTGACATGTCAACAATTATATCGGTCCTTTGACCTGAAACCACAATTGTGTTAATAGTTGTATCACGGTAGCCGGCAGCTGAAAAAGTCAGATTCCATGATGCTGGAGACAAGAATCTTACAAAACTTCCGGTAAGTGTATCTGAATAAACCTCAGAACTATCTAAATCATGTCCGGAAATAAAAACTTTTGCAGGTACAGGAACATGAGTGCTGATATTACGAACCAATCCATGTATACCATATAAAGCATTTTCAAGATAACCGAGCAATGAGTGCCAGTTATTCTGCCACAAAAGAGTTAACTGAGCTGCCGGAGTAATATACTGATCATCAAGCTCAATGGTCACTTCTCTCCCATGAAGTTCCGATGTCATAAAATCCTGTCTTCCTCCATAAACTAAATACCATTCTGCACCACGTGTAACGCCATTATTAAGAAAATTCATATAGGCCGGTCCTGCATAGACATGAGCCGTATCAGCATAAGACCGGCTGATGGCATTGAACCAGGAATCATCTGCATGTAACTTTGAAAGCCACCGGTCCCATGGATAATTAACTACTTCAGATCCTGAATGAAAATTGGCCGAGAGAACAAATTTGTGCTTCCTCATAAATTTAATCATATCAAGAGTCTCCCTCTGTTTCACAGTATTTGGAGTAAAAGGATCCGGGAAATTGCGGTTAAGATCGTAACCATTTGCATTGTAACGTGTAGGGGAACTTATCGTATTTCCAGTCCCGTATGTTCCGTCAGGATTAGCCAAAGGATTTATCCATATTTCAAGGTTATCCAAAAGGCTTTTCACCCTGTTATTAACACTATAATTTTTAAGAAGATAATCGGCCAGATGCAGCATCAGGATAAAGCCGCCTGTTTCGTCACCATGCATGGTTGATGAATAAAAAGCTTTGGGTTCATCCTCATCTATGGACGCATTATCGGAGATTTTTAAAGCAAGAACCAGTTTCCCATTCACACTTGTTCCTATTGTATCGAGACGGCACAATGAAGGATAAAGTGCTGCAAAACTTTTCATTATGGAATCGTATTGGGTATAAGTTGGATAAGTATCCCAATCGGTAACCAGATTTACACCTTTTGTCGAGATAATACCTTTATTATCAATTCTTTTAACTGTATGATAATTATATTTTTGCCGAATAAACCACTCTACTGTCAGGGGGGATAAACTAATATGCACCACTTTATCCTTAATGTCGAGAATTGAAACGTTCCGTGTAATATTGTCTACAGAGTTTATATCAGAATAAGGGATTGTAACCTCTGCCTGTCCATATTGATGTATAATCTGACGAAGACTGTCATCAGGATTTATTATCTGTGAAAAGCACTTCAGTGCCGATAATGCAGATATAAATATCAATATGACGACCCGTCTAGCCATAAGGACTTTAAACGTTAAACCTTATATGCAGTATATCCCCATCGTCAACAATATAATTCTTGCCTTCTATATAAAATTTCCCGGCTTCTTTGCATGCATGCTCTGAGCCGAGAGAAATAAAGTCGTGATATTTCATTACTTCAGCTCTGATAAATCCTCTTTCAAGATCGCTATGAATGACACCGGCAGCTTTAGGAGCAGTCATTCCCTTTTTAATCGTCCATGCCCTGATCTCCATTGGGCCGACAGTAAAAAAAGTCTGCAGGTTGAGCATTTTATAGGCTGCTCTGACCAGTTTATCCACTCCGGGTTCAGCCAGACCCGCATCCTTTAGAAATGCAAGCCGGTCTTCATTATTTTCGAGTTCTGCAATTTCAGCTTCAATTGCACCTGCAATAACTATTATTTCAGCATTTTTGTCCTTAAGATATTCCTTAACTTTGGTGACATATTTGTTCCCGTCAACAGCTGACTTTTCATCCACATTGCAGACATAAATTACTGGTTTCATAGTTAATAGGAAAAGGTCATCGACATGTTTCCTGTCTTCATCACGAATTTCAAGGGTGCGTGCATTATTGAAGTTCTCGAAATGCTCTTTATAGCCTGAGAGGACTTCCAGTCCTTGTTTGGCATCTTTGTCTCCGACCTTCGCTGCTCTCTCAAGACGCTGGATCTTTTTTTCGACTGACTCAAGGTCTTTTACCTGTAATTCAAGGTCAATTGTTTCAAGGTCGCGCACCGGATCAACTGAACCTTCGATATGTGGAAGAAGCTCATCGTCAAAGCATCTCAGAACATGAATAAGCGCGTCAGTATTTCTTATATCGCCGAGAAATTTGTTACCCACTCCTTCCCCTTTATTGGAACCTTTTGCCAGTCCGGGGATATCAACAATTTCAACTGTTACATGTACTATTCTGTCGGTAACCTGGTGTTTTTCAAGTTCATAAAGCCTGGGGTCGGGAACCTGGACAATCCCCATATTTGACTTGGTTGCACTGAATGCAAACGCATTTGTTTCGCCTTTTGTATTTGATATGCAATTAAAAATTGTCGTTTTGCCAACATTGGTTATCCCAATAATTCCACATTGAAGAGCCATCAGTAATCCGGATTAATTGATTCGCAGCAAATTTATCATTATTATGGGGATAATTTTATATGTACCCTCAAAATCCATTAACCGCAAAGGGGCTCGAGCGTAAAGAAATAGCCCCGCGGGTTATTTTAGCGAAGAGGCCAGACTGTCGCGGAGGCTTTTCGAGCAAAGGTCAAGAATATAAGAACTTGCACAGAGGAACACAGAGAATTCACAGAGAGCCACAGAGATAAAACAGTGGCATAGCCCCCCTCGGGGGGGTTGGGGGGTAAAAAAAACTCCTATCTTTAAACCTTTTAACGTTCTTTCCATCTAAGTAGAAAATCAGTATTGAAATTGAAGAACATTCGTCAGGACGATAACATTTCTGAATTACTTAAGACTGATCTGAACAAGGGTTTCCGGCTTTTAGTTGAAACATACAGCCAGAAACTCTATTGGCATATCCGCAGACTTGTAATCCTTCACGAAGATGCTGATGATGCACTTCAGAACACTTTTATTAACGTGTGGAAAAGTATAGGAAATTTCAGAAGTGAAAGTTCCCTTTATACATGGCTCTATACAATTGCAACTAATGAAGCACTTGCATTAATAAACAAAAGAAAAAGAAATGCTGCAGTCTCAATCGATGATTTAGGACGTTATTTTGCCAGTTCGCAGGAAGGCAGTACATGGTTTGATGGTGATGAAGCACAATTAAAGCTTCAAAACGCAATCCTGAAACTTCCTGATAAACAGCGAATTGTTTTTAATCTGAAATATTTTGACGAGATGACTTACGAAGAGATGAGTAAAGTACTGAAAACATCAGAAGGTGCACTTAAAGCATCTTATCACCACGCAGTAAAGAAAATTGAAAAAATTATAGTCAGTGATTAAACCTTTCTGATTCTTAACTATCTAAGTAATATAATGAAAAAGCTTAATGACATACCACAAAAAAATCCTTTTAAAGTTCCTGACAGCTACTTTGAAGATGTTAACAGAAAGATAATTTCTGCCACATCGGGTTATGACCAGGAAGTCAGAAAGGTTAGTATATATAGAAGATTCAGAACCAATCTTCTTATTGCTGCTTCTGTTGCAGGTTTGATTATTATCAGCTATTCCGCGATAAAGCTTTTAACTCCGGATAAAAGGAATTTACAGGTTTCAGAAGTTTTGCATGAGATAAACCCTGATTCATACATAAATGATATTGACATTTCATCACTTGAAGTGGATGCATCTTCGATTCTTCCTTCAGAAGAAGGACCAGATGTCAGCAAAAATGATATAATTGATTATCTCTTGCTTAATAACGTTGAAATAAATGATATATATGAACATCTATAAATTTGAAGCCATGAAGAAAATTGTTATTTTTTTACTTATAATATTATTGATTCCGTCCATAAGGTCAGCAGCACAGAATTCAAATCTGGAAAAACTGAATAATTATAAAATCGGATTCTTTACAAATAAACTGAATTTAACTTCACAGGAAGCGGAAAAATTCTGGCCTGTATATAATGACTATCAGAGTCAAAAGAATCAGATTCAAATAGAAAAAATGAAACTTAACAGAAACTTTAATCTTAACGAAAGTACACTGAGTGATAAACAGCTTGAAGAAATGGGTGATAAATATGTTGATTACCTTGTACAGGAATCAACACTTGCAGTTACTTTTCATAAGAAGGTCAAGGAAGTTCTGCCACCGGTAAAAGTAATAAGGTATTACCAGGCAGAAAATCAGTATAAACTTCAGCTTCTTAATGAGCTGCAAAATGCTAAGCAACAACAGAGGCAGCTAAGGCCCGGACGTAATTTCTAAGTCTTTGTTTTTTACCCCTCTGGTGCCTCCATGTGGCCACCCCCCGTCCCCCTAAGGGGGGGTCAAGAAAAGAGAAGTTTTTCAAAGTCCCCCTTGGGGGATTTAGGAGTGAAAAATCAAAAGAATCCTCACTGATAAGTGGTCGTTAAAGCTTGTTCTCCAACAATTGTAGCCAGTTAAAGTTCCTCAAGAAGTTTATTGATTTTTCAATTTCAGGATACATAACCTTATCATCATCGATAAAAGCTACACTTTCCCGAAAAGATTTTACTACCTCCTCAAGGATTATTGATGATCTGAGTGGCCTTCTGAATTCCAGCGCCTGAACAGACGTAAAAAGCTCGATGGCTAATATTTTTTCAAGGTTTTCAGCAACACGCAATAGTTTCGTCGCCCCATTGGCACCCATGCTTACATGATCCTCCTGCTCATTTGATGAAGGTATAGAATCGATGGAAGATGGAGTACAAAGCTGTTTATTCTGACTGACAATTGAAGCGGCAGTATATTGTGGAATCATGAAGCCGCTATTCAATCCGGGATTTGCAACAAGGAATTCAGGAAGGTCTCTTTGTCCGGCAATCAACCTGTAAACCCTTCTTTCTGAAATACTTCCTAACTCAGCCAGGGCAATTGAGAGGTAATCGAAAATTAGTGCGAGAGGCTGACCGTGGAAATTTCCTCCGGACACAATCAGATCTTCATCGGGGAATATTGTAGGATTATCAGTTACTGAATTGATCTCTGTTATAATTACTGATTTTGCATAGCTTATAGCATCCTTGCTGGCTCCATGTACCTGAGGAATGCATCGGAAAGAGTATGGATCCTGCACATGTGCTTTTTTTCGTGTAATGAGCTGGCTCCCATCCAGGATTTTTCTGAAAGCTTTTGCTGTAGCGATCTGCCCGATATGCGGCCTGATTTTATGAACACATTCGAAAAACGGATCGAGCCGGCCATCATACGCTTCAAGCGAAATGGCAGAAATTATATCTGCAAATACCGATAGCCTTTCAGCCATAGAGATAATATATACCCCATAGGAACTCATAAACTGTGTTCCATTAAGAAGAGCAAGGCCTTCCTTTGAATGCAGTTCCACCGGAGTCCAGCCAAATCTATTAAGAATCACATTGGATTCTGTTATCTTTCCTTTGTATATAACCTCTCCCATCCCCAACAGGGGAAGTACAAGGTGAGCCAGAGGAGCAAGATCGCCAGATGCCCCCAGGGAGCCCTGTTCATAAACAACCGGGGTAATACCCTCATTGAAAAAATCTATCAGCCGCTGAATAGTAGTTACCTGAACACCTGATTTCCCAAGACTCAGAGCATGAATCTTCAGAATGAGCATTAGTCTGACAATATCCTCCCTTACTACCGGTCCCGTACCACAGGCATGTGATTTGACAAGGTTTTCCTGGAGCTTATTAAGCTGATCGTTACTGATTGTTTTATTATGAAGCGATCCAAACCCGGTGGTGATCCCATAAATGGGTGAGGTATTATTCTCAAGCTTATGGTCGAGGTAGTTCCTGCAAATATTTATGAGGTCCACAGATTCCTCCGAGAGAGATAGTTTGGCATTCTTTTCAATAAGTTCCAGGATAATTTCAAGTTCAAGATCTTTAGGTGATATTTTAAAATTCATTTGTTATTTTTATTAGTATAATGTTAACCCCCTAATATACAATTGATTTTCTTCGTTTACCCCGACCCCGAGG
>Ga0066793_10001216_pt1 | contig 11492 bp, 10 predicted proteins | sample PersoiDNA2013189_FD_83876 | JGI IMG/M metagenome (GOLD analysis project Ga0066793, IMG submission 83876) | Permafrost soil microbial communities from the Arctic, to analyse light accelerated degradation of dissolved organic matter (DOM) -... | ecosystem: Environmental > Terrestrial > Soil >...
AGATCAAAGAAGGTGGCGTGACCGCGTGCGCGTCGCTCACCCCCCAACGCGTGGAGCAGTACGCCAAGCACGTCCTTGACGCCGAGCTCGACCTGCTCGTCATCCAGGGCACCGTCGTGTCCGCCGAGCACGTCTCCAAGGACGAATCGCGCCAACCCCTCAACCTGAAGAAGTTCATCCGCGAGTTCGACCTCCCCGTCATCGTCGGCGGCTGCGCTTCCTACTCGACCGCGCTGCACCTCATGCGCACCGGCGCGGTCGGTGTCCTCGTCGGCGTCGGACCCGGCCATGCCTGCACCAGCCGTGGGGTCCTCGGGATCGGTGTCCCGCAGGCCACCGCGATCGCCGACGCCGCCGGCGCCCGGATCCGTCATCTCGACGAGACCGGCGTCTACGTGCATGTGATCGCCGACGGGGGGATGCGCACCGGCGGCGACGTTGCCAAAGCCATCGCCTGCGGAGCCGACGCGGTGATGATCGGCTCACCCCTCGCCCAGGCGTACGAAGCCCCAGGCCGGGGCTACCACTGGGGCATGGCGACGTTCCATCCGACGCTGCCACGCGGGGCCCGCGTCCGCGCCGGACGCAACGCCTCCCTCGCCGAGATCCTGATCGGGCCGGCCCACGAGAACGACGGCACCCTGAACCTGTTCGGTGCGCTGCGCACGTCGATGGCGACGACTGGGTATCAGACCCTCAAGGAGTTCCAGAAGGCCGAGGTCATGGTCGCACCCGCGCTCCAGACCGAAGGCAAGGTGCTCCAACGTGAGCAGCACATCGGCATGGGCCGCTGAGCCCAGGCTATTGACGCCTCAGCACGACACCGTTCTCGTTGTCGACTTCGGGGCCCAATACGCCCAACTGATCGCCCGTCGCGTCCGCGAGGCGCGCGTGTACTCCGAGATCGTGCCTCGCACCATGCCCCTCGACGAGATGCTGGCCAAACGACCCCGCGGGATCATCTTCTCCGGTGGTCCAGCGTCGGTCCATGTCGACGGTGCACCGTCGATCGACGCTGACGTCTACCGCGCCGGGGTACCGATTCTCGGGATCTGTTACGGCGCGCAGCTCGCGGCGTTGCAGCTTGGTGGGGACGTGCGCCGCACCGGCGGCGGCGAGTATGGGCGCACCCCGATGACCCGAACCGACGCTGCGTCGCTGCTCCTCACCGACGTCGCCGGCGAGCAGACGGTCTGGATGAGCCACGGCGACGCGATCGGCGCGCCCCCGGAGGGGGCGGTCGTGACTGCCACGACGCCCGGTGCCCCGGTGGCAGCCTTCGAGGACCGGGACCGGGCCCTGTTCGGCGTCCAGTTCCACCCCGAGGTGTTGCACACCGAGCGGGGCCGCGAGGTGCTGCACGCCTTCCTGTTCGACGTGTGCGGCTGTCGACCGACGTGGACCCACACGTCGATCATCGACGAAGCCGTCGCCGGCGTGCGCGACCAGGTCGGCGACGCTCGTGTCGTCTGTGGTCTCTCCGGTGGTGTCGACTCCGCCGTCGCGGCCGCGCTCGTGAGCAAGGCCGTCGGCGACCAGCTGACCTGCGTCTTCGTCGACACTGGTCTCCTCCGCCTCGGTGAAGCCGACCAGGTCGAGGAGACGTTCCGGCGCCAGTTCCACGTCGACCTGGTCCACGTCAAAGCCGGCGACCGGTTCCTGGCTGCGCTCACCGGCGTGACCGATCCCGAACGGAAACGCAAGATCATCGGAGAGACGTTCATCCGCGTCTTCGAGGAAGTCGCCGCCGAGCTCTCCGACGCCGGATACCTCGTCCAGGGCACCCTCTACCCCGACATCGTCGAATCGGGTGGTCCCGACAACGCCACTATCAAGTCCCACCACAACGTGGGCGGACTGCCCGACGACATGCGCTTCGAGCTGGTCGAGCCGCTGCGCAACCTGTTCAAGGACGAGGTCCGAGCGGTCGGCGAAGAGCTCGGGCTCCCCGACGAGATCGTCTGGCGTCAACCGTTCCCCGGCCCTGGTCTCGCGGTCCGCATCATCGGGGAGGTCACCCCCGAGCGCCTCGAGACGCTGCGTCGAGCCGATCATGTCGTCACCGAGGAAGTCCGCCGCGCCGGGCTGTATCGTGAGCTCTGGCAGAGCTTCGCGGTGCTGCCGGCGGTGCGTACCGTCGGCGTCATGGGCGACGATCGCACCTACGAATATCCGATCGTGGTGCGGGCCGTGACGTCGGAGGACGCGATGACCGCAGATTGGGCTCGGCTCCCGCACGACGTGCTGGAGCGCATCGCCTCCCGGATCATCAACGAGGTCCCCGGCGTCAACCGGGTCGCCTACGACATCACCAGCAAGCCACCCGGCACCATCGAGTGGGAGTGAACCCGATGAACACCAACACCCTCGAAGCGACTGCCCGAGCGCTCGTCGCGCCCGGCAAGGGCATCCTCGCCGCCGACGAGAGCACCGGCACCATCAAGAAGCGCTTCGACACGATCGGTGTCGAAAACACGGAAGAGAACCGGCGCGCCTACCGCGACCTCCTCTTCACGACCGAAGGGATCGGCGACCACATCAGTGGTGTCATCCTGTACGACGAGACGATCCGCCAGTCCTCCCTCGACGGCACCCCGTTCCCCAAGCTCCTCGAGCGCCAGGGTGTCATCTCCGGCATCAAGGTCGACACCGGCGCGAAGCCCCTCGCCCTCGCTGACGACGGGGAGACCATCACCGAAGGCCTCGACGGCCTGCGCGACCGGCTCGCCGAATATCACGGCCTCGGGGCCCGGTTCGCCAAGTGGCGCGCCACCTACACCATCACCGACACCCTTCCGTCGCAGTACGCGATTGACGTCAACGCCGACGCGCTTGCCCGCTACGCGGCGCTCTGCCAGGAGATCGGCATCGTCCCGATCGTCGAACCCGAAGTGATGATGGAGGGTGACCACACCATCCAACGCTCCGCGCAGGTCAGCTCCGCCACCCTCGAGGCCCTGTATCACGCCCTCTACGAGCAGCGGATCCATCTGCCGGGCAGCCTCCTCAAGCCCAACATGGTGCTGTCGGGATACGACGCGCGGGTGCACGCGTCGGTCGACGAGGTCGCCGACCAGACCCTCGAGTGCTTCTCCGCCCGGGTGCCCGCCGCGGTGCCGGGCATCGTGTTCCTGTCCGGCGGCCAGAGCGACGAGGACGCCACCGCGCACCTCGACGCGATGAACAAGCGCGGACCCCACCCCTGGGAGCTCAGCTTCTCCTACGGTCGCGCGCTCCAAGCTGCCCCCCTGCACGCGTGGCGAGGCGACCCGGCCAACCGGGTCTCGGCGCAAGCCGCGCTCCTGCAGCGCGCCAAGCTCAACAGCCTCGCCCGCTCCGGCAAGTACTCGCCCGACATGGAGCAGCGAGCGGCCTGAGCACCGGTCGGCAACCGGGTCGTGCGGGCGCTCGTCCAACGGGTCACCGAGGCCCGCGTCAAGATCGACGGTGCCATCGTCGGCGAGATCGGGGTCGGCTTGTGCGTGCTCGTCGGTGTGACCCATAGCGACGATGCGTCCCAAGCCCGACGGCTGGCCGAGAAGGTGTGGCAGCTCCGGGTCTTTCCCGACGAGGACGGGGTGATGAACCGCTCGCTCGCCGAGACCACCGGCGCGGCGCTCGTCGTCAGCCAGTTCACCCTCTACGCCGACACCCGTCGGGGTCGCCGGCCGTCCTGGGCCGCGGCGGCCCCTCCCGCACAGGCCGAACCACTCGTGGCGTCGCTCACGAACGCGCTCCGCGAGCTCGGTGCCACCGTGGCCACCGGGCGCTTCGGTGCCGACATGTCCGTCGAGCTCGTCAACGACGGTCCCGTCACCGTGCTCCTCGAGACCTGAACCGACCGAGCGTCGGACGCGACCCGGTCCGAGCGGCTCCCGCGGCGCCCTCGGCACCGGCACTCGCTCGCGCGCTCCCCGGCGCGCGCCGCCGAGCACCAGGCCGCGTCGGGTGCTCACCCGCCCCGAACACCTGTGCGGGGCCGACGCGGGTCGCCGGTACGATGGCTCGGTCATGACCGACGTTCCGATCGCGTCCGCACCGTCGGTGGGGGAACGGGACGACGTCGAACGGCTGCTCGGCGGCCTCAACCCGGTGCAACGCGAAGCGTGCGCCGCTCCCGACGGGCCGCTCCTGATCGTGGCCGGCGCTGGTTCCGGGAAGACCCGGGTCCTCACGCACCGGATCGCCTATCTGATCGCCACCGGGCGGGTCTCGCCCTTCAACCTGCTCGCGATCACGTTCACGAACAAGGCGGCGGGGGAGATGAAGCAGCGCGTCGCGACGCTCGTCGGCCCGGTCGCGCACCGAATGTGGGTCTCGACCTTCCACTCGGCCTGCGCCCGGATCCTGCGACGCGAGGCGGCCCGGGTCGGCCTTCGGTCCTCGTTCACGATCTATGACCAGTCCGACGCCGTGCGGCTCACCGACTATGTGCGTCGCGACCTCAACCTGGATCCGAAACGGTTCCCGCCCCGCCAGCTCCACGCCCGGATCTCGGCTCTGAAGAACGACCTCGTCGGACCTGACGAGGCGCTCGCCGCGGCGGTGACGCCACCCGAGCGGCGCTACGCCGAGATCTACGTCGAATATCAACGTCGGCTCCTCGAATCCTCTGCCGTCGACTTCGACGATCTCCTGCTGCTCGCGGTGCGCCTGTTCCAGGATCACCCTGACGCGCTCACCCGGTGGCAGCATCGTTTCGCCCACGTGCTCGTCGACGAGTTCCAGGACACCAACGCCGCGCAATGGGAGCTCGTCCGCCTCCTCACCGCCGAATCCCGCAACGCCATGGTGGTCGGTGACCATGACCAGGCGGTGTACGGATTCCGGGGCGCCGACTACCGCAACCTGGTCCGCTTCGAAGAGACGTTCCCGGACGCGACGGTGATCGTGCTCGAGCAGAACTACCGGTCGACGCAGGCCATCCTCGACGCCGCCAACGCGGTGATCGCCAACAACGCCGCCAGGCGGCCCAAGCATCTCTGGACCGAACAGATCGGTGGCGAGCTCCTCACCCAGTACCAGGCGGAGGACGAACACGACGAAGCCATCTTCTGCGCCCACGAGGTGATGCGGCTCACCGACACTGACGGGTACCGGTTCCGAGACCTGGCGGTCTTCTATCGAACGAACGCGCAGAGCCGCGTCATCGAAGAGATCTTCGTCCGGGCCGGTATCCCGTACCGGGTGGTCGGGGGTGTGCGCTTCTATGACCGTCGAGAGATCAAGGACACGCTCTCGTACCTCCGAGCGATCGTGAACCCCGACGACGAGGTCTCGTGGAAACGGATCGTCAACGTCCCAAAACGCGGGGTCGGTGACACCTCCGTGGCGAAGGTCGACACTCACGCTCGAGCGTCGGGGTTGACCTTTCGGGACGCCCTCCGCGAAGCGGCCGTCGCCGGTGTGTCCGGCCGCGCCCTGGGAGGCATCCAGGACCTCCTGGACCTCGTCACCCTGTTCGAACGAGCCGCCGAGAATGGCGTCGCCCGCACGATCGAATCGATCCTCGAGCACTCCGGATACCTCGCGGAACTCGAGTCCGAACGCTCGATCGAGGCGCAGGGACGGATCGAGAACCTCCAAGAACTCATCGGCGTCGGCCGCGAGTTCGACACCGCCCTCGACGCCGGCGACCTCACCGGCCTGCCCGCGATCGCGGGAGTCGGTAGCCCCGGGGAGAGCGGTGGTTCGACCGACACCCCGGTCGTCGCGCCGACCGGCCTCGACCGCATCCAGGCGTTCCTCGAAGCCGTGTCGCTCGTCACCGACCTCGACACCGCCGAAGGTGAAGGCGACGACCACAGCGCGGTCACCCTCATGACCCTCCACGCTGCGAAGGGCCTCGAGTACCCGGTCGTGTTCATCGCCGGTCTCGAGGACGGCGTGTTCCCCCATCTGCGCAGCCTCGGTGACCCCGACTCGCTCGAAGAGGAACGCCGGCTCTGCTACGTGGGCATCACCCGGGCCCAAGAGCGCCTCTATCTGTGCCACGCCTGGCGGCGCACCCTCTACGGGGCGACCGACTACTACTCACCGAGCCGCTTCCTCGCCGAGATCCCCGAAGAGCTCATCCACCGAATCGGCGAGGAACGCACCCGTGGCCGCGGGGTCAGCGCGCACCGCGAAGCCGTCGTCGACGCCGCGCTGCACGGCGCGACACCCACCGGGGGGGGCGCGAGCGGTGCGCAGCATCTCGGGATCAAGATCGGAGACGACGTGGTACACGACACGTTCGGGGAAGGAGTGGTCATCGACCTCGAGGGCCGTGGCGACTCGATCGAGGCGGTCGTGCAGTTCCGCGATCTGGGCGAGAAACGGCTCCTGCTCGCCTGGGCGCCCCTGCGACGCGCCGGCGCCTAGACTGATCTCAGCGCGGTGGTGCCTGCGGCGCCGGGTCGACATGGCGGAAGTCCACGACGACGCCGCCCTGCTCAGGACCGACCTTGGGGAACTGCAACGCGTAGCGGTCCAGCTGTCGGGCGGACAGCTTGCGGTCGTGGCAGTCGTAATAGCCGCGGCTCAGGTTCCTCCAGGCCACGGTGCACGAGTGGGGGCCCCGCAGCCGAGCCACCAGCGCCACCAGGTGCCCATCCTCGACGTCGAGCCAGAACCCGGTGCCACCGAACGGGTGCGCGAAGTACAGCCGCGGGCCTTGGTTCAGCGTCGCTCGGAGATCGCTCTCCAAACCGATGTAGACCGGCTTGGGGGTCGGGGTGCCTTGCGCCCCACCGGTCGCGAGGAACAACAAGGCTCCGACCAGGAGCGCGGCGAGCACGACGAACGAGCCGGTGACGAGGAGGAGGCGCCGGTCAGAGGAGGCGGGGGGCACGACCCTTTGGTACCCGGCGGGGGTGGCCCGGTCCAGTCGGGGCTGCATACGCTGGCGCCCACCCGCCGGCGGCCGTCGGTGGGATCACGGAGGTGCCAGCCCATGCAGCGGCGCTACCGCGTCATCATCGCCAAGCCGGGCCTCGACGGCCACGACCGTGGCGCCAAGGTGATCGCGCGCGCCCTGCGAGACGCCGGCTTCGAGGTCATCTACACCGGGCTGTTCCAGACCCCCGATCAGGTCGCCGAGACGTGCCTCCAAGAAGACGCCGATGCGGTGGGCCTCTCGGTGCTGTCGGGCGCCCATCTGACGCTGTTCCCCAAGGTCGTGAGCCTCCTTCGCGAGCTCGGCCGCGACGACGTCTTGGTGTTCGGCGGCGGGATCATCCCCGGTGACGACGTGACGGCACTCGAAGCTGCGGGCGTCGCTCGGGTGTTCACCCCCGGTGCGCCCCTCGGTGACATCACCGGCTGGTTGGAGCAGGCGCTCGACGCCCGGGAGTCGCGGGTGGCCCACTAGGCCGACACCGACGACACCGAGTTCTCGTCTCGATCAGGAGCCGCATGGATCTCTTCGAATACCAAGGCAAGCAGCTGTTCGCGGGTTACGACATCCCCGTGTCGCCGGGTGCGGCGGCGCACACCGTCGACGAAGCCGTCGCCGCGGCTGACGGGATCGGCTACCCCGTCGTCGTGAAAGCCCAGGTCCACGTGGGGGGCCGAGGCAAGGCAGGCGGGATCCAACTCGCGGCCAACGCCGACGAGTGTCGCCGCCACGCGCAGGCCATCCTCGGCATGGACATCAAGGGCCACATTGTCGGGCTGGTCTGGGTCGAGAAGGCAAGCGACATCGCCCACGAGTACTACGCGTCGTTCACCCTCGACCGGTCAGCGAAGACGCATCTCGGGATGCTCTCGGCTCAGGGCGGCGTGGAGATCGAAGACGTCGCGACCACGAACCCCGACGCCATCGCTCGCATCCACGTCGACCCGGTCGATGGGCTGACCGCGACGCAGTGCGAGGAGTGGGTCAGCGCCGCCGGCCTCGACGAAGCCGCACGCGCCGGCACCATCGAGATCCTCACCAAGCTCTACCGGTGCTACGAGGACGCCGACGCTGACCTCGTCGAGATCAACCCGCTTATCTTGACTACCGACGGCGTCGTGCGGGCGCTCGACGCCAAGGTGACCCTCGACGCCAACTCGGTGTTCCGCCACCCCGAGTACAAGGACTACGAGGCAACCCAGCCTCGAGACGCCCGCGAGGAAGAGGCCTACGGCAAAGGCCTCCAGTACGTCGGCCTCGACGGCAGCGTCGGTGTCATCGCCAACGGCGCCGGGCTCGCCATGAGCACCGTCGACGTCGTCAACGAGGTGGGCGGGAAGCCGGCGAACTTCCTCGACATCGGGGGCGGCGCCAACGCCGACGTCATGGCCGCCGCGCTCGAGGTCATCAACCACGACCCCGCGGTGAAGTCGATCCTCATCAACATCTTCGGCGGCATCACCAAGGGAGAAGAGGTCGCCAACGGGATCGTCCAGGCCCTGCAGCGGGTCAGGATCGATTCCCCGATCGTGATCCGCCTCGACGGCACCAACGCCGACGAAGGTCGACGGATCCTCCAGCCCAGCCTGTCCGAGAAGCTGCGACTCGAGCCGACCATGCTGGACGCGGCGCGCGCCGCGGTCGAGCTCGCCCGCGACGCGAGGTGAACCAGTGAGCATTTTCGTCGACGAGAACACCAAAGTCGTCTACCAAGGTCTGACCGGATCGCAGGGACGGTTTTACGGGGTCTTGAACCGCGAGTACGGGACCCAGGTCGTCGCCGGCACCAACCCCAAGAAGGCCGGCACCGACGTGGATGGCATCCCGGTGTTTGCCACCGTCGCGGAGGCGGTGAAGGCCACCGGCGCCACCGCGTCGTGCGTCTTCATCCCCGCTCCCGGAGTCAAAGCCGCGATCGAAGATGCCGCGCTAGGCGGTGTCGAGTTCATCGTGGTCATCACCGAAGGTGTCCCGATGCACGACGAAGCCTGGTTCTTCAACAAGCTGCGCCGCGACTACCCGAAGGTGCGGTTGCTCGGGCCGAACTGCCCGGGGATCATCAGCCCCGGACGGTGCAATATCGGGATCACCGCCGGCCATATCGCCAAGGCCGGCGGGCCGGTCGGCATCGTGAGCCGCTCGGGGACCCTCACCTATCAGGCGCTCTACGAGCTCAAGCAGCAAGACATCGGCGTCACCACCTGTGTGGGCATCGGAGGCGACCCGGTGCCCGGTACCAGCTTCATCGACTGCCTCCAGGCCTTCGAAGCCGACCCGGCCACGACGGCCGTCATGATGATCGGCGAGATCGGCGGATCCGCAGAGGAAGAGGCCGCCGAGTACATCAAGACCGAGATGAGCAAGCCGGTCGTCGCGTACATCGCCGGTGTCACCGCACCTCCAGGCAAGAAGATGGGTCACGCCGGGGCGATCGTCTCGGGTGGCAAGGGGACCGCGCAGGCGAAGATGGATGCGCTGCGCGACGCCGGCGCGAAAGTCGGGCTGAACCCGACCGCGGCCGGCGCGCTGATGGTCGAGGTCGTCGCCAGCCTCTGAGCGGTGATCGCGTAGGCTCCCGATCGTGACGACGACGCCCGCGCCCCCTCCCCCGCCGCCGGTCGGGTGGGGGTCCGGTTCGGCTCAGCAGGTGCAGCGCCAGACCACCAACGGGTTCGCGGTGGCCGCACTGGTGCTCGGCATCGCGGTGCTGTGCACCGGGATCCTCGGGGGGATCCTCGCGGTCGTGTTCGGGAACCTGGCCCTTTCCCGCATCGACGAATCGCAGGGGATGGAGAAGGGCCGGGGCATGGCGATCACCGGCATCGTGTTCGGCTGGATCGCGATCGGGCTCACCGCGGTCGTCGCCGCGGTGTGGCTGGTCTACGGGATCAGCAACCTGTAGCCCTCAGGTCAGGTCGCTCCCACCTCGTTGTCCTGGGCCTCGTGGAGCCGGTGCGTCACGACCAGGGAGATGAAGAGCAACCCGACCGCGACCAGCGCCGAGTAGCCCGCACGCCCCAGATCGTCTGTCGTCGCATCCGCGAGCACGGCAAGGATCGACACGACCACCGCGATGACCCCGATCCACACTGAGCCCCGTCGACTGTTGCCGGTCCCCGCGAGTGCGAGGAGCGTTCCCACCGCGGCGGCCAGCAGCCCGCCCAGGACCACGCTTCCCTCGTTCGGGCCGAGCGTCGCGGCGGCGGCGAACCCCTCGATCGCCCCGACGACGAGGAACGGCGTCGCGACCCCCTGGTAGCCGCGGCGGATGAGCAGACCTGCGGTGACGAGGAACAGGACCCCGAGGATCAGCGCGACGGTCGCCGTGATGTTTCCGGTCCGGAATCCGCTCGGGCTGAGCAGCGCCGACGCCCGACTCGGGCTCAGCGCCGCCCCGCTGAACGGGTTGGTCAAGATCCCACCGAGGAACGGGACACTCGTGGCCGATGAACCTGACTCGAGCTGGCGGCTGACCTCGAACTCGAGATAGGACACGACGAAGAACAATGAGAAGGCGAGGAACACCACCCGACCCCGGGTCCACTGCCACGCGTACAAGACGAGCAGCATCGCCGCGCTCAACAGGTAGACGCCACGGAGCGCCGAGGCGCCGGTCTGCCCGTTGCCGTAGAACGCGTACAGCCAGATGAGCGGCGTCGTCAGTACGAGCGCGACGACCGCCGCGCTCCGTACCGGCCCGGGCAGGAACATCCCGGCGACGAATGCGACCACCGCGAGCGCGAGGTTGAGCAAGATGCCGGGCACGGTCGCGTCCGTGCTGGTGATCTTCGTCACGAGCTCCCCGACGGCGAACACCGCGAACGCGCCCGCACCCGCGGCGAGGACGTGCGCGAAGCCCGACGCCGGCCGTGTCCGGGCCCGCCAGCCGAGATCGATCGAACGGATCTGCAATGTCGCCGATTTGGACTCAGCCATGACCCCAACCCCCCGGTGTGCGGACGCCTGAGTCTGGCGAAGCGATGTCAGGCGCGCAAGACGGTCCGGGGTCGGCGCACCCCAGGTCGGCGGGGGCCGGACATGACAAGGCCCCCGCCGTGGCGGGGGCCTTGTCCAGAGACTGGTGTCGTGGTCAGGCGCCTGGCGGTGAGCCCGCCCCACTCTGGGATTCCTGGAAGTTCAGGAAGGAGCCGGCGACGAGTCCAGCGGTCGCGAGGAGCCCGATGAAGATCCCGAACTTGCGGTCCTTGCTAACACTGATCCCGTTCGGGACGCCGGGGAGGTTCGGTCCCGCGATGATCTTGATCAGGACGAACAGGAACGCGACGGCCGCGAGGCCGAGGAGGATCTGCGCCAACGTGACCGAGCCGAACTTGTCCGGGATCTCGACCCCGGCGGCCTTGAGGACGACGTACGCCAACAATACGAGGCCGATCAGCACTGCGATGAGCGTCAGAGTGAAACCCCAGGCGTTGTCAGAGCCGGAGGCGCTGAAGCCCGCGAGTCCTCGGGCGCCCACGCTCACGGTCGCGCCGAGCCAACTGAAGAATGAGAAGATGAATAGGACGATTCCACTGATGCCGATGACTTGGTCGCCTCGGGTCAGCTTGCTGAGATCCATGCAGGTTCCTCCGAAGAACGCGTCGACGCCCAGAGC
>Ga0066793_10001217_pt1 | contig 11491 bp, 10 predicted proteins | sample PersoiDNA2013189_FD_83876 | JGI IMG/M metagenome (GOLD analysis project Ga0066793, IMG submission 83876) | Permafrost soil microbial communities from the Arctic, to analyse light accelerated degradation of dissolved organic matter (DOM) -... | ecosystem: Environmental > Terrestrial > Soil >...
GCCGGGGACCGCGCCACCCCAGCACGCGACGTCGACCGCGAGCTGGCCGGCCGCACATGTCCGCTTCACCTCCAGAGCGGCGATATCCACCGTGGGCGGGATGCTGTTCAGCGGCATGTCGACGATGGTCGTGATCCCGCCCGCGGCCGCCGCGGCGGTCGCGGTGGCGAAACCCTCCCACTCGGTGCGGCCGGGCTCGTTCACATGGACATGGCTGTCTACCAGCCCAGGGAGCAGGACGCGGTCGTCTGGGACCTCGACGGCGCCGGGCGGGACCGCGACGTAATCGACAATGTCGACCACTACCCCCTCGCGGATGAGGACGGCTGCCGCGCGCTCGCCAGCCGACGTTATGACGCGGCGTGCCCTGATTGCCGTCGTCTCACCCACCTGCACCCGCCCTTCTCCGGGGAAGAGCTCGATCTTCCCACACGGGGGTTCCAGCCAGTCTCGCCACGAGGCGGCGCCGCGCTTAAGGTCGATCGCGATGACCGAGACCAGGCTGACCCAGGTAGCTGAGCTCGACCGCGCCACGGCCCGCGACGCCGCTGAGCTGCTGCAGCCGTCGTGCGTCAGCACACGCTGGATCGAGCGGCTGGTCAACGGCCGTCCGCATGGGTCGCTCAGCCGGCTCGCCGCCGCGTCCAACGCCGCGATCGCCGACCTTGGCTGGCCGGACATCGAGCAGGCGCTGGCCGCGCACCCGCGAATCGGCGACGGTGCCCTCGGCAGCGCCCCGGGAGCACGGGGCATCGACCGCGAGTCCTCGTGGTCGCGGCAGGAGCAGGCCGCGGCCGCTGAGGCCGGGGCCGGCGTCCAGGCCGGGCTGCGGGCCGGCAACGCTGAGTACGAGGAGCGGTTCGGGCACGTCTTCTTGATCTGCGCGACGGGCCGCTCCGCCGGGGAGATCCTGTCGGCGCTGCGCGGCCGGCTTGGCAATTCCCCCGTGGCCGAACATGAGGTCGTCCGCGCCGAGTTGCTCCAGATTGTCCGACTGCGCCTGGCCAAGACGTTCTGTTAGGGGGACGGATGAGCATCTCGACGCATGTGCTGGACGCCATGACCGGCCGTCCCGCAGTGGGGCTGGAGCTAGTCCTGAGCCGGCGGGTCCGCGACGGCTGGCACGAGCTCACCCGCTGCGTCACAGACACCGACGGGCGGGTCGGCGACCTGACCGGCGGCGTGGAGGCGGGCGTCTACCGGATCGTCTTCAAGACCGAGGCATACCTTGAGGTCGAGACGTTCTACCCCGAGGTCGTCCTCGTGTTCCGCATCATCGACCCGGCGGCTCATTACCACGTGCCGCTGCTGTTGAGTCCTTTCGCCTACTCCACCTACCGCGGATCGTGATATCGCCCGCGAAACATCCGTCACACCCGGCACCAGAGCTAGCGCGCCTGAACGGTCAGGTGCCCGTGATGTGCTCGGGTCGTACCGGCACTCGCTGCAGCGGCAACCCGGTGGCGTCGCGGATCGCCGCGACGATGGCGGGCCCGGAGGAGATTGTCGGGGCCTCGCCGACGCCGCGCACGCCATAGGGCGCGTTCGGGTCGGCGTACTCGAGCACCTCGATCTGCATCGGGGGCATGTCGAGGATCGTCGGGATGAGGTAGTCGGTGAAGGACGGGTTCTTGATCTTGCCGCCCTTGATCAGGATCTCTTCCATCACGGCTAGCCCCATCCCCTGCGCGGAGCCGCCCTGGATCTGCCCGACGACGGCTTGCGGATTGATGGCCTTGCCAACGTCCTGGACGCAGTCGAGCGCCACGACCTTGACCAGGCCGAGCTCGGTGTCCACATCGACGACCGCGCGATGCGCTGAGAATGCGTACTGCACGTGGGCGAAGCCCTGTCCGGTCTCAGGATCGACTGCCTCGGTCGGGCGGTGGTGCCACTCAACGGTCTCGTCGATGACCTCATCGCCCAGCAGATCCGCCAGGTCCCCGATGACGCCCTCGCGCTGCGAGACCACCTTGCCGCCCTCAAGCCGCAGATCCGCCACGGCGCACCCGATCCGGCGCGCGGCCACCGCAAGCGAGCGTTCACGCACCTTCTCGCAGGCCGCCTTGACCGCGCCGCCGGTGACGTAGGTCTGCCGGGAAGCGGACGTCGAGCCGCCGCTGCCGACCTGGGTGTCCTTGGGATGTACGACGACACGGTGGACGCCGAGCTCAGTGCGTGCGATCTGCTGCTCGACGGTGACCAGGCCCTGACCGACCTCGGCCGCCGCGGTATGCACCGTCACCGTCGCCTCTCCGGCCACGGTCTCAAGCCGCACCCGCGCAGTCGAGTAGTCGTCGAAGCCCTCGGAGAACCCGACGTTCTTGTAGGCCACCGCATAGCCCATCCCGCGCGCGACGCCTTCGCCGTGGGTGGTGTTCGCCACGCCGCCCGGCATGTCCCGCAGGTCCGCCTCCTCCTCGGAGTCGCGCGGCCGCGGCAGCGGCATCGCCTGCAACCGGCGCAGCAGTTCCTCGACCGGCGCGGCGCTGTCGACCACCTGCCCGGTCGGCGCCACCGAACCCTCGGTCATCGCGTTGCGGCAGCGCAGTTCCACCGGGTCCATGCCGAGCTCGGCGGCCAGCTTGTCCATCTGGCCCTCGTAGGCAAAGGCGGTCTGCACCGAGCCGAAGCCTCGCATCGCCCCGCACGGCGGGTTGTTGGTGTAGGCGCCGTAGGCATCGACCTGGACGCTGGGCACGACGTACGGCCCGATCCCCATCGTGCCTGCGTTGCCGACGACGGCCGGCGTGCTCGAGGCGTAGGCCCCGCCGTCGAGGTAGATCTCCGCCTTGACGTAGACCAGCGTGCCGTCGCGGTCGGCGCCGTGCTCAAAGCGCATCGCCGCCGGGTGGCGGTGCACGTGCCCGAAGAAGGACTCCTCCCGGTTGTAGACCATTTTCACCGGCTTGCCAGTGCGCAGCGCCAGCATGCACGCGTGCACGTGCATCGACAGGTCCTCACGGCCGCCGAACGCCCCGCCGACACCGGCCAGCGTGAGCCGCACCTTCTCCGGCGGCAGGCCGAGCGCCGCGCAGATCTGCTTCTGGTCCACGTGCAGCCATTGGGTCGCGACGTACAGCTCCACGCCGCCGTCCTCGGCGGGCACCGCGAGCCCGGACTCCGGGCCGAGGAACGCCTGGTCCTGCATTCCCACCTCGTACTCACCGACTACCACGACATCGGCCACCGGCTCAGGGTCACCCTTCCTGAGCTTCAGGTGCCTGACGAGATTGCCCTGCGGGTGCAGGGCCGCCCGTTCCCGCGACAACTCGCTGACCGCACCGGGGGTGTTGTGCACCTGATTCCACCGCGGGTGGCCAAGGGCCTGCCGGGCGTCGGTGATCGGCTCGTAGACGTCGTAGTCGACCCGGATGGCCTTGGTCGCCTGGCGGGCGATCTCCGGGTGATCGGCGGCGACCAGCGCGACCGGCTCACCGTGGTAGCGCACCGTGTCGACGGCGAGCACCGGCTGGTCGACGATCTCAAGCCCGTAAAACTTCCGGCCTGGCACGTCCTCGTGGGTGAGCACGGCGTAGACGCCGGGCATGGCCAGCGCCGGGCCGATGTCGACGGAGCGGATCCGGGCGTAAGGATGCGGGCTGCGCAGGGTGACGCCCCAGATCATGCCCTCTATCCACATGTCGCTTGAGTAGGCGAACTCGCCCTTGACCTTCGCCGCGCCGTCCGGCCGGCGCAGGCTCGCGCCCACCCCTGCGGTCACCGGGGCAGGCAGGCCCGGCGGCGCCGCTGCGGACCTCGTGGGCGTGGTCATCGCTGCACTCCGGCCCGCTTCATCAGCCTGCGATTCGCGACTGCCGCGCCGACCACCACGTCGCTCTCCTCAACTGTCACCAGCCGCCCGCGTTCCACTACCGGGCGGCCCTGCACGAGCAGTAGTTCCAGCGGTGGCGGCGAGCCGAACACGAGCGCGGCCACCGGATCGGCGATATCCACATGCGGCAGCGTGTCAAGCCGCCACAGCGCGACGTCAGCGAGCTTGCCGGCCTCCAGCGAGCCGATCTCGCCGTCGCGGCCGAGCACGCGGGCGCCCCCCATCGTGCCCATCTCCAGCGCGTCGCGGGCCGTCAGCTCGGCGGGGCCGCCCCTGGCGCGGGCGAACAATAGCGCGTGCCGGACCTCTTCAAGCAGCGAGCTCGCCTCGTTGGAGGCCGGGCCGTCTACCCCGAGGCCGACGGGCGCGCCTGCCTCGCGCAGATCGTGCGCCCGTGCGATGCCCGCGCCGAGGCGCGCGTTTGACGACGGGCAGTGCGCGACACCGGTGCCGGTGCGCGCCACCTTGGCCACCCCCGCGTCATCGAGGTGGACGGCGTGCGCCAGCCACACGTCGGGCCCGAGCCAGTCCAGGCCGTCCATGTAGTCCACCGGCGAGCTGCCGAAGTGCTCGCGGCAGAACTCGTCCTCGTCTTTGGTCTCGGCGAGATGGGTGTGCAGCCGCACGCCCTTGCGGCGGGCCAGTGCGGCCGCCTGGGTGAGCAGGTCCTCGGTCACCGAGAACGGCGAGCAGGGCGCGACGCCTATCCGCAGCATGGCGTCGGGCGAGGGGTCGTGGTAGGAGTCGATGGCAGCCTCGGTGGCGGCCAGGATCTCGTCGATGTCTTCCACGACGTTGTCCGGGGGCAGGCCGCCGTCGCTTTGTCCCAGGTCCATCGAGCCCCTGGTCGGGTGGAAGCGCAGCCCGACCTCGCGGGCCGCCTCGATCTCGGCCGCGAGCACGTCCCCGCCGTCGCGGGGGAAGATGTAGTTGTGATCGGTGGTGGTGCTGCACCCGGAGGTCGCCAGCCAGGCCAGCGCGGCCCTGGCCACACTGTGCACGATCTCGGCGTCGATGCAGCCCCACACCGGGTACAGCTCGGTGAGCCAGCCGAAAAGGGTGGAATCCACCGCCAGGCCGCGCGTCGCCCACTGATACAGGTGGTGATGGGTATTGACCAGGCCGGGCGTGGCCATGCACCCGCTGGCGTCGAGGTACCGGGCGCCGGGCAGGTCGCGGGGCGCGGGCCCGGCGGCGACCGCGGCGATGCGCGCGCCTCCGACGACGACGTGGCCGCTGCGGAACTCGCTGCGCTGAGCGTCCATCGTGACGACCGTGCAGCCGTCCAGGACCGTGGTTTCCGTCATCGTCAGCTCGCCTGGGCCCGGTGCGTGGCGGCGAGGCGTACCGCCTCCATGATCGTCTCGTAGCCCGTGCACCGGCACAGGTTGCCGGCGAGCGCTTCGCGGATCTCCGCGTCGCTGGGCCGGGCCTGGCGCTCAAGAAGGTCGTGCGCGGCGATGAGCAGGCCCGGTGTGCAGAAGCCGCACTGCACCGCGCCCGCCTCGAGGAATGCCTGCTGGATGGGGGCCAGTTCGTCGCCGGAGGCGAGGCCTTCGACGGTGCGCACGTCACGTCCATCGGCCTGGCCCGCGGCCACCAGGCAGGCGCAGGCGGGCACCCCGTCGAGGTAGACGGTGCACGAGCCGCACTCGCCCTGCTCGCAGGCGTTCTTCGACCCCGGCAGGCCCATCCGTTCGCGCAGGACGTACAGCAGGCTCTCTCCCTCCCAGATGTCGTCGGCCTGATGCCGCTCGCCGTTGACGGTGCAGGTGACACGCATGAGTGCTCACACCTTCCTGAAGTCGTTCCATGCCCAGATCAGCGAGCGCCTGGCCATGACGGACAGGGAGTGGACGCGGTATCGCGCGGTGCCGCGGACGTCGTCGATCGGGGAAGCCGCATCCGCGACAAGGTCGGCGAAATGCTGGCTGATGGCATCGGGCAAGGCGCCACGGGACTCCCAGAGGCCGCCGTCGGCCAGCGACTGCGCGAGGAACCGCTCCGCCTCGGGCGCCCGCCGCGGCGTTGGCGCCGCCGACCCGATGCCGGTGCCGACGGCCTGGCGATCGGGGTGCAAGGCCAGGCCGAACGCCGCGACGGAGATGACCATCGCATTGCGGGTGCCGATCTTGCAGAACTGCTGCGGGCCGGAGGGTGGTGTGATCAGCACGGCCTTGATGAGCTCATCAGGGCTCAGGGCGTTGCGTTTCACGCCGGTGTAGAACTCCGCGACAGGGATCTGCCGCGAGCCGCGCACCGACTCGACCTCGACTAGCGCGTACGCGGCCAGCAGGGCTGGGTGCGCATCACCAGCCGGCGAGGCGGCGCCAAGGTTGCCGCCGACCGTACCCCTGTTGCGGATCTGCGGCGACCCGACGGTGCGCGAGGCCATCGCCAGGCCGGGCAGCCGGTCGCCAAGCTCGTCGAGGATGCGGGTGTAGGTCACCCCGGCGCCCAGCCGGATGTGGCCATCTTCCGGCGCCCACTGCGCCAGATCGCTCACCCGGGTGAGGTCGAGCAGGAATTCGGGCCGGTGCCGGTCGAAGTTCAGCTCGACCATCACATCCGTGCCGCCCTGGATGGGCACGGCCTGTGGATGCGCTGCCTTGATCTGCAGCGCCTCGGCCCAGGTCGCTGGCTGCAGGAACTCCATCGCGCCCCCTCCTTCACCGGTCCGCGGCGGGCTGCTCACCCTCGGCGTCCAGTGGTTGAACACCAGGCTAAGGGTGAAGACGACGATGACGGTTGAGGGTGATGCCGAACCCGAAGATCACCTGGATTTCGGTGGGGACTTCTCGGGGAATGCTGGCGCGATCACGGGATTAGGAGTTCAGCTCGCCATGCGCGAGGGCATTCGGGGTAACAAAACGTTGGGAAACTTGACCTTGATTCCGTGCGGGATCAGAAAGGTGCCGGCCATGGTCCGCCTCGGAGAGAACCGTTATGGCAAGGCGGAGGTGCGGGTCGTCCGCGTCGCCCGTGGCGTGGCCGCCGACGGCGGTGACGTGATCAAGGACTGGAACGTCTCCAGCAGCCTCTCCGGCGATCTGGCCGCGTCCCACCTGACCGGTGACAATTCCGACGTGCTGGCCACCGACACGCAGAAGAACACCGCGTATGCCTTCGCGAAGCGGCTCGGCGCCGTCGAGCCCGAGGTGCTCGGCATCGAGCTCGCGGCTCATTTCGTCCGCAGCCAGCGGGCCATCACGCGGGCGCGCATCGCGATCGAGGAGTACGGGTGGACGCGGATCGGCGCAGGAGGGCACTCGTTCGCCCGCAGCGGTGAGCTGACCCGCGTGACAACGGTCATCCACGACCAGGAACTCGGCACGAGCGTGGTGTCCGGCATCGAGAACCTGACCGTGCTGAACACGACAGGCTCGGAGTTCTGGGGATTTCCCCGCGACGAGTACACGACGCTCGCCGAGACCAAGGACCGCATCCTCGCGACGCAGGTGAGCGCCTGGTGGCGGTACCGGGCCGCGGCCGGCGTGGACTGGGCCGCCGCGTTCACCGGGGCACATCACGCGTTGCTGGCCGCGTTCAGCGGGACGTACAGCTACTCACTCCAGCAGACCCTGTACTCCATCGGGGAACGGATCATCGCGTCGCAGCCCGCGATCTGCGAAGTACGGCTGGCCCTGCCCAACAAGCACCACTTCCTCGTCGATCTCGCCCCGTTTGGGCTGGAGAACGACAGGGAGGTGTACTACGCGGCCGACCGCCCGTACGGCATCATCGAGGGAACCGTCCTGGCCGACGATGCCGCCGACGCGGGGATCGCGTGGAGCTGACCCTTCAGCCCCGCGCCCTGGCGCAGAGGTCGTCAAGCTCCTGCGTGGCGCCGACGGCGTCGTCGCCGAGCACGCTGACCAGCAGCGCCTGACCGGCAACGCGCTGGGCGACCGACGTCGGCGACGACACGACGGTACGGGGCGTGCCCGCCGGGTCGGCGATCAGGGCACACGCGAGCACTCGGCGGTGAGCGGTGAGCCCGGCCCACGCGGTCAGCGCCGGGTCGGCGAGGTCGACGAACTGGCGCAGCACCGGCCGGCCGGCCCGGGTGACATCCCAGCGCAGCGTCGCCCCGCCGGGGGGCTCCCCGGTGCGGCCGAGCACGATCAGCTCGCGCCACTCGACCGCCGCGCCCGCGGCGAGCGCCAGCTCGACGCGGACGTCCACGCGGCTGCCATGGCCGACGATCAGCGCGCCCGGGTCGGCGACGAGGTCCGAGCCCTCAGCGAGGTCGGCCCGGATCGACAGCGCCGCCCCGCCGCCGCCTCTGCCTTGAGCCAGGCTGGCCCCCGTCGCCCGCAGGGTCGCGCGGGCACCCTCGCGCAACCGCAGCGAGATCGACAGGTTGGCGCCGGCCAGCGGGCCGGCCGCGGTCCCGACCAAGCGGAGTTCGCAGCGGTCCCGGACGTCGCTGCGCACCTGCCGCAGTGTGAGCGGCGGCGTACAGGCCAGTTCACCGAGCACCCCGCCGGGCTCGACGACCGCGGCCGTCCGGGCGATCACGCCGCCGCGATTGCCGAGCGCACCGTGCGCACCCACGCCGCGATCTCGCTGGCGGCCGGGTCGGCCACGAGCGAGGTGAACAACGTCGGCCGCTCACCGCGCACCGCTGCAGCATCGCGCGCCATCACCCCGAGGTCGGCCCCAACGAACGCGGCGAGATCGGTCTTGTTAATGACGAGCAGGTCAGAGCGGGTAACGCCGGGGCCGCCCTTGCGCGGCACCTTGTCACCGCCGGCCACGTCGATCACAAAAATCTGACGGTGCACCAGCCCGTAGGAGAAGGTGGCGGTGAGATTGTCGCCCCCGCTCTCGACGAAGATCAGCTCGAGGCCGGGGTGATCGGCCTCAAGCTGCTCGACAGCGTCGAGGTTCGCGCTGATGTCGTCGCGGATCGCCGTATGCGGGCAGGCACCGGTCTGCACGGCGCGGATGCGGGCTTCGGGCAGCACTCCCGCCCGGCGTAGGAAGTCGGCATCCTCGGTCGTGTAGATGTCATTGGTGACGACGCCGATCGTCAGCTCATCCGACAGCGCCCGGCACAGCGCGGCCACCAGCGCGGTCTTGCCGCTGCCGACGGGGCCGCCAATGCCGATCCGGGGCACCCGGGCGCCCAGCGGCCCGCCTGCGGGCAGGCCGGCATCGAGGTCGTGGCTATGGCCGCCGGCACCGTGATCGTGGTGCGCGGGCTGACGCAGCCGGTCAGGACGCAGTCGGTCAGGATGCAAAGAGACGCACCTCCGCGGTGAGATGGAAGTCGGCGAGCAGGTCGAACGCCGGTGCCCCGTCGCAAGGCAGCGACCGTGGCGGCTGCGCCGCGGACAGCGCCGCGTCCTCCGCGCACGTGTCGATATCGGGAGCCAGCCGGGCGAGCATGGCCTGGACGGCGAACGGGTCCAGGCCGAGCAGGCGCACCGCCGCACTGGCCGGGCCGCTGCACGCCGCGAGCGCAGCGGCTCGCCCTGACAGCGCGGGGCTGCCGCCCGCCAAGGCCACGCCGGCGCCCAGCACGAGCGGATGGTGCGGCGCGGGAGCGGCACAGTGGGCCCACGGTGTCACCAGGTCGGCGTCGGGCAGCATCGAGCGCAGCAGCCGCCGCAGCCCCCCGCCGAGCTGACGCGACGCGACGCGCGTCGCCTCCGAAGGGGTACGCGCATCGAACTCGGCATCCAGCAGCGCCCACTCGTCGGGGCGGCCCGGCCCATCCGCGGATGGCCCTGCGGTGTGCTGGACTCGGCACGCCGCGGCGGCGAACGCGGCGGCCACCCGCGCCGACGTCCGGAGCCGGGCCCGGCAGAAGTCCTCGAGGTCGGCCAGCCCGGTGACCAGGCCGGTGCTGACCGCAGCCTCCATCGCGCCCGAGTGGTTGTGCGCACCGGCCGGAGCCCTCGAGTCGAGCAAGAGCAGCAGGACCGTGTTCATGGCTCAGTGTTCATGGCTCAGTGTTCATGGCTCAGTGTTCATGGCTCAGTGTTCATGGCTCAGAACAGGAAGTAGCGCTGGGCCATGGGCAGCTCCTGAGCCGGCTGCGGCTCGATGAGCTCACCGTCGACACGGACCGCGAACGTCTCGCTGTCCACGTCAATCGCGGGCAAGGCGTCATTCTCGGGGAGGCTCGCCTTCGACAGGCCAGAGACATCTTTCGTCGCGACCAGTGGCCGCTCGCTCGCCCAGCGGTCGCCGAGGCCGGCCTCGATCGCGGCGGGCGACACGAAATGCACGCCGAGGCGGGCCGCCATCGTGCCGAAGGCGCCGAACATCGGCCGCGGCAGCTGAGGCTGCGGGGTCGGGATCGACGCGTTCGCGTCGCCCATGGTGGCCCAGGCGATCACGCCGGCCTTCAGCACCAGGTGCGGGCGGACCCCGAAGAACGCCGGTTCCCACAGCACCAGGTCGGCCAGCTTGCCTGGCTCCACGGAGCCGATCTCGCCGTCGAGGCCGTGCGTGACCGCCGGCCCGATCGTGTATTTAGCGACATATCGCCGGGCGCGCATGTTGTCGGCCGGGCCGTCGCCCGGCAACGCGCCCCGGCGCTGCTTCATCACATGCGCCGTCTGCCAGGTCCGGATGATCGTCTCGCCGATCCGCCCCATCGCCTGGGAGTCCGAGCCAATCATCGAGATCGCGCCGATGTCGTGCAGCACGTCCTCCGCCGCCATCGTGGAGGGCCGGATGCGCGACTCGGCGAAGGCGAGATCCTCCGGGATGGACGAGTTGAGGTGATGGCAGACCATCAGCATGTCGAGGTGCTCGTCCAGGGTGTTGCGTGTGTACGGACGAGTCGGGTTCGTCGACGAAGGCAGCACGTTCGGGTGCGCGGCGACCCTGATGATGTCCGGCGCGTGTCCTCCCCCGGCGCCCTCGGTGTGGTACGTGTGGATCGGCCGGCCGCCGATGGCGTCAAGTGTCGACTCGAGGTACCCGGCCTCGTTGAGCGTGTCGGTGTGGATCGCCACCTGAACGCCGGCGGCCTGGGCGACGGTGAGGCAGGCGTCGATGGCCGCCGGCGTGGTGCCCCAGTCTTCGTGCAGCTTGAAGCCGGCCGCGCCGGCCCGCAACTGCTCCCACAGCCCCTCACTGCTCACAGTGTTGCCCTTGCCCAGCAGCACGACATTGACCGGCCACTGCGTCATCGAAGCCAGCATCATGTCGAGCCAGAACGCCCCGGGCGTGACCGTGGTCGCCTTGGTGCCTTCGGCCGGGCCGGTGCCGCCGCCGATGAGCGTGGTCATTCCCGCCGCGAGCGCGACCGGGACCTGCTGCGGCGCGATGAGGTGGACGTGGCTGTCGATGCCGCCAGCGGTGATGATCATGCCGTTGCCGGCGATCACCTCCGACGACGGGCCGATCACGAGTTCCGGCGTGACGCCGTCCATGGTGTCGGGGTTGCCCGCCTTGCCGAGGGCGACGATCCGGCCGTCACGGATGCCGACGTCCGCCTTGATCACGCCCCAGTGGTCGAGCACCACCGCACCGGTGATCACCAGGTCGGGGGTTCCCTCCGCCCAGGGGGCCACGGCCTGGCCCATGGACTCGCGGATCACCTTGCCGCCGCCGAAGATCGCCTCGTCCCCGGCAAGCGGCCCCGGGCCGCCGCACCGGTCCTCGGTGACCTCGATCAGGAGGTCGGTGTCGGCC
>Ga0066793_10001219_pt1 | contig 11489 bp, 10 predicted proteins | sample PersoiDNA2013189_FD_83876 | JGI IMG/M metagenome (GOLD analysis project Ga0066793, IMG submission 83876) | Permafrost soil microbial communities from the Arctic, to analyse light accelerated degradation of dissolved organic matter (DOM) -... | ecosystem: Environmental > Terrestrial > Soil >...
GTCTTATAGATGCCGATCTCATGGTGCTGCAGCGCGTCTCCTCGGCCATCAGGCGTGTTGCACCGAAGATACAACTGCAGCCGATCGTCGATTACCTCAAGGGCACTCTGCCGATGGAACTCGATTTCAATCACGAGGTCAGTTGCATGATCGATCTACGCGCCGCGCTGGCTCATCGCTCGGATGTCCTTATTCCAGAGGCGTTCAAAGAGTGGTGCAGTAGAGGCTTGATCGTTATGGAGTACGTCGAGGGTATCAAAATCACGAATCGCGAGGAGCTTGTTCAAGCTGGTATCTCTCCCAGCGAGGTGGCAAAGCTGCTCAACGATCTTTACGCCGAACAGATGTTGCGCCTCAACATTCTGCATGGAGATCCTCATCCCGGTAATCTGCTCGTGCAGCCCGGTCCGCGCCTGGTCCTGCTCGACCACGGCCTGACGGTTCCGTTGAAGCAATCGCTGGTGCAGGCTCTGAGCAAGCTGGTACAGGGTATCGTTAATGGAGATATCGATGCCATTAGTGCGGCGTTGGCGGAGGCTGGCCTTAAATTTAGCAAACAGGTAGATGTGGGAACGCTGCTGCAGCTCGTTGGCGTTCTCCTGGGCGAAGAACGCACGGCGGACTTTTTAGAGGTGGGCACGAATCTGAGCGTGAGTATTGGCAGTATTCCTCTGGACCTGCTGCTGGTTGGCCGCGCTCTGGGCCTGCTCGACGGCATCACCCGCCAGCTCGATCCCGATCTGGAGGCAATGGAACTGGTCGCCCGTTACATTTGAGCGAACTCTTCAGAACTCCTCTTCTGACTGCTGGTAGCTCTGCACGCTTCGCGACTCACAAAAGTGTAAGGAAGTTTGGCGCGGTGGTGGGTGGCCCGAGACCACCACCGCGCCAAACTTCCTTACACTTTTGCCCAGCGCCGGAGGCGCTGAGGAGTCAGAAGGTACTGAACAGTTACCATTTTTCTCGAACTGATATAAAATGAAAATGCCGCTGGTTTCAAAAATTGTTGTAACAGGAAGGGGGAATTTCGACAGAGAAACAAGAGGACCCTCATCGCGCCCGTGATGAATAGATCCCTCGCTCTCCGCCGCCTGCTACAGTAACTATGAAACCAGGCTAATGCGATGTTAACACAAGAATAGAAGCTACTTGCATAAAGCGGTTGCGAAATGGCTGTAAAGTACCTGTTGACGTTACATTTTCTCAACCACACCATGAGCCTCAAGAGTAAAAAGTACCAATCAGATCCTTGACCATTTCTCATCTTCAGCGCGTTTTACGCGCCCCTCGCGCTCCAGTTTCAAGAGATGGGCCTCAACGGTCCAGGCGGCAACGGGATGCAGGCGCGGATCTACATCCACGTAGATCAGCTCCACCAGCGCGGGGACGGTCGCGGAAGACAGTTCCTGTAGAGTGTCGAGCACCTGCTGCTCCCTCTGCCAACGATGACTGATATACTCCGCTAACTTTGCCTGCGCGTCCGAAATGGTCGGTCCATGCGCTGGCACAATCTCGGCGATGTCAACGCCTTGCAGGCGTGCGAGCGATGCGAGATAGTCGAGCATATCGCCCTCGGGCGGAATGATGACGTTGGTCGTAATACCCGATATGAGATCGCCTGCAAAGAGCACGCGCTCGCCTTGCAGCAGGTAGACGAGATGATCGAAGCGATGGCCGGGCGTGTGGATAGCGAGCAGAATATCATCGCCAACCGGAAATGTTGTGCCATCGGGCACCTCGTGATCGGCGCTGGCTGTCCCCTGGCGATTGAACGCGTAGATGGGAGCACCGGTGCGCTGACGCAACGCCTCGGCTCCTCCCTGGTGATCGAGATGGCCATGCGTAATCAAAATGCGCCGAATACCGCCTCGCCTACTTCCCTCGCGCACAATCGCCTCAAGATGCTCGGGATTCTCATCACCAGGATCAATGACGGTCGCGCCATTTACACCTCCGCCCAGCACGATTGTATTCGTGCCAGGACCCGTCATAAGCGAAGAATTGGGTGCCAGGATCAATGTATACGTATCTGTCATAGCGCATTCCCTCTCAGAGATGCCAGCGCGTATCGGGTTCTTCAGGGAGATACACAGCCGCCTTCCCTTCGTCCTGCCCGAGGACGGGATAGTGAGATGGCACGTAGCGTGTCACAGTAGCGTTGAGGGCCTCGCGCACGCTACCGAACGCGGTCAGGTCGCGCAACTGGTGAAAGGTGGGAAACGCGAGCGGCACTTCACCACGCTGCGAACGTGCCAGCATATCGGCAGGCTCAAACCACATCCCCTCGCTCGTCTCCAGCCTATCGTAGAGCGCCTCCTGCTCGGGTGGGGCCGCCGCCAGGAAGAAATGCGTATCGAAGCGCTTGGGCAGTTGCTCCGGCGTGACCCAGTGCGCAAAGTAGCCAAGGTGATCGGTAGCTAGCACCAAACGTTCGGCCTGAAGGATGGTACTGAGCGCGCTCTTGCGCTCGTTCAAAGCCTCGCGGTACCCAGCAAAGCGCGGCACAGAATTCTCCCCGATCGCCAGAAGCTGCCCTTCGCGGTAAGCGAGTAGCACATTCCCTTCCTCAAAGAGTTCGCGAATCGCCGCCGCCCGCAGTCCCTTGCCCAGTGTGGTGCGCCCCTCCGGGTCCGCCGCCGAGGGAGCGACCTCAACACGCATATCTGAGCTCTCCTCCAGCAGGCGATCATCTGGTATGACCGAGCCACCAGGAAATACAAACACGTCGGGCATAAATTCGCTCTGCACCACGCGCCGCACCATGAACACCTCTATCCCACCCCCTACTCCGTCGCGCAGCAACATTACCGTCGAAGCCAATCGCGGCTGAACCGTCATAGTACCTCCTGCCTACTCTTTCCAGAAATCGTTTCCTCAATTCTTCGCAACCATCTGAATTTCCTTGTCCATTAATAGTATCATATGTGCCGGTCCAGCCACCCTTCACACGCTCAAATTGGGTCTCTCCCCTGCAACCGAACACTCCTTTTGGTGAAAAGTGTGCATCATTTACCGCTTTTCACCGTTCAATAAATAAGGAGAACATGCCAGACGCGCAGCATGTAGCCATTGAGAGGATGCGGAACTCTGCTAAAGTTTGTTATAATTCAGAGAAGCGCGAAAGGGATTTTGAGCCCTTTCGCACATATAATAGGCGTGTAAAATACGTACATAGAGGATAATGGTATGCAGGATGTCTATTTCTAATAAAGATTTACTACAATCAAAGCAAGCTCCGTTCGCGACGGGTACAGCTATGCGCGTCGGACTGATCGGCAATCCTGCCATACGGTCTTTTCACGCTCTCCTGCACCAGGCGGCCTTCGATGCGCTAGGTATCCCGGCCCACTATGAGCTCTGGTATACACCATCTGCAAAGCTAGTCGAGCGCGTGCGGGCGCTATGCGAGAAAGACTTCATGGGTGCCAATGTCACTTTACCGTACAAGCAGGCAGTCATTCCGTTGCTCGACAGAATCGATGACATCGCGGCACGTGTAGGTGCCGTGAACACCATTGTACAGCGCGATGACTACCTGCACGGCTACAACACTGATGCCGTCGGCCTTCTGCACGCGCTAGTGGAGCACGGTGTCGGGAGACAGGAGCATGATCAGGTCTCCCTCGAAGGCTACAGCGTCATCCTGTTGGGCGCAGGCGCGGCTGCACGCTGCGCGGCCTTCGCACTGACCTCGGCCAGTGTTGAGCGCCTCATCATCCTCGATCGTCATCTGGAACGAGCACAGAACCTGGCAAGAGATGTGCAGCAATACTATGCCGGACCTGTCTTCAGCCTGAACGATGCCAGTTTCATCATTCCTCATTCCTCATCCATTATTATCAACGCCACCGCGCTCGGCATGCACGAAGATATCAGCCCTCTGCCGCCCGAGGTGCTCACGCGTTTCGATAGCGATACCTTCGTCTACGATATGATTTACAATCCAACGCAGACGCTCCTCCTCTGCCAGGCCCGCATCATGGGCCTGCGCAGCGCCAATGGACTCTCCATGCTACTGCACCAGGCGGCGCAAGCCTTCACCCTCTGGACGGGCCAGCCAGCGCCGCTGGATACTATGCGCGCAACGCTGCTCTAAAACAGGCATTACCGAGTAGATGTTGTACAATAAAGCGACGTACTACCTTGCAAAGGAGACCCTGTATGAGATTTGTCAGCTTTTCTACCAGCGAAATTCCCAGGCCGCACCTGGGCATTGTACGCGATAACGAGGTCGTCGATGTCGATCTGGCGGGACAGGCGTTGAAGCTCTCCGTCCCAGACCAGATGCTTGACTTAATTGCTCACTACGAACAGTATAGACCCGCTCTTCAGGCTATTCTAGACAAAGCCGCTAAGCGCCGCTTTACGGAGGTCAGGACCTTCGCCGCGATCGGGGCCGCGCACACCCTGGACGAGGTACAGCTCGCCGCGCCCATTCCGCAGCCACGCAAAAATGTGCTGTGCCTGGCCGTCAATTACAGCGAACACGCCCGAGAGACGGCACACGTGCGCGGACTGAGTGGCGACGCGCCGCAGATACCAATATTTTTTACCAAGGCGACAACGACCATCAATAGTCCTTACGGCGAGATCGTAATCGATCCGGCGGTTTCCAGCGAAATAGACTGGGAGGTCGAACTGGCGGTTATCATCGGCAAGCAGGGCAAGAATATTCGCGCCGAGGATGCCCTCTCTTACGTCTTTGGCTACACCGTTCTGAACGACATTACCGCGCGTGACCTGCAGATGCGTCACAAACAGTTCTTCAAAGGCAAGAGCCTGGACGGTTCCTGTCCCATGGGTCCCTGGATCGTCACAGCCGACGAGATAGCCGATCCACAAAATCTCGCGTTACGCCTGCGCGTCAACGGCGAGACCAAACAGGATTCGAATACTAGCATGATGATCTTCTCTATCAGCCAGTGTATCGCCGTCCTTTCGGCGGGCATGACGCTGGAGCCGGGCGACATTATCGCGACCGGCACCCCCAGTGGAGTTGGCTTCTCGCGCACGCCCCCGGAGTTCCTCAAGCCCGGCGACGTGGTTGAGGCCGAGGTCGAGCATATCGGGATTATCAAGAATACCGTCGTCTGAACCCCAAACATGTCAGGCGCGGTTTACAAGCCCGTTCGCAGTATATATGTATCACGCAATTCATGATGTAGGGGCGCGGTTTACAAGCCCGTGCTGTGCGGGATTATAAACCGCGCCCGACCAGGAATTAGACGTGCGCCTCTTCGCGCAGCCAGGAGGGCAGAGCACCCCACAGGTTAAGGGCCATCGCGCGCGTATGCCAGAGGCGAGGAGGCGTTGTGACATCGCGATCGTAGTATTGCTGCATCTCGGTAGAGAGTTCGATATGGACGCCTTCAGCGTCGGCGCAGCGTAGGAACAGATCGTTGCCCGCGCCATGGCGACCAGGACCCCAGAGGACCGCAACCTGCTGGCGACTGAGGTGGTCCGCCCAACGCAGCAGCTCGGGACCGTCGCTGACGGCATACCCGATATGGTCGATCCCCTGCTTGCCTTGAGTGAACATAATGGTATGATGATTATTATTGCAGCGCAGCCAGGCGCTCTCACGCAGCAACCAGTCCGATATATCGAAGCCCAGCGCCTCCGTGTAGAACTCGACCATCTCTTCCAGCCGCTGCGTATAGAGCGCGACGTGCTGTAGGGTATATGGCCGCAACAGCACGCGCCGCGTCCGTTGCGCGCTCGCCAGCAGATATTCGTCGAGCGTCACTGAGATCTCGATGCGATTACCGTCGGGATCGCTGAACCAGAGCGTATCGCCCAGTTCGACGTCACCGTCACGCGGACTCAGCGTCAGGTCGATATCGGCCATCTTGAGGCGCGCAGCCAGCGCGGCCAGTTCAGCATCGCTATCTACTTCGAAAGAGAGGTGATGGAGTTGCGTCCGTGCAGCGGCCCTGCGCCCATTGCTGCTTGTCGGGCGGATATCGTTAAATAGCGCGAGGGAGTGGTGCTCTTCGCCCAGGGCAAGAAAGATATTCGCATCTTCCAGGTCGATATCGCGCTCGATCGTGCTGTCAGACGGCAAACGCAGATCACATCCTAGTACCTGTCGGTAAAAGCGCGCCTGTGCCGGTACATCTATTGCCCACAACCCTACATGTGCCAATTTCTTCACTTTGACCTTCTGAATCTGCTGATTGCTCACGGTTTCCTCCTGTACAAGTTCCCCGCATCCAGAGGTGGGGTACCTGACACTATGCTATGCTGTATCATCCGTAATCATACAGACCTTCTAGAGGAGGGTCAACGAAATTACCCGAAGGTCATGTATATTTACACAACTAAACGCCCATAGCGAGGATACCAGCGCATATCACGCATATCACGTCCCTTCTTCGACAGACTCTTCCTGCTCTGTTGCGCGCGCTTCATCAATCTCAGCCATAAGACTCTCTACATCCACGCGCGAGAGGTCGATCGTCTCTAACACACGAATAAGCGGCGTCGGAGGCATCGGCGTCTCTGGAAAATGGGTCGCCGCAGCTGTGCGGCGCTTGTACGGTGTAGAGGCTTGCTTGCGCCCACGCCTCAACACTAACATATCGTAGATCTTGTCGCATAAGAGGCGCGTCATCAACATAATGATGACAGACCACGCCAATGCCAGCAGTAGCAAGAGCATCCAGTACTGAAACACTAGCACGCCCAACAGAATTGCACCGACCAGCAGAACAAACAGTAAGAGATGGTAGAAGAAGCGTAGATGCGGCATGATACGCCGCCTTCTCGTCGCCCACCATATCCTCTTCAGCGTCAGGAGCCGACGCTGCTGCGCTATCCGGCCCGTGGCTATGCCCCTGCGCACGCGACTGGGCCAGAGCGCATTGCTGATGCCGCTCGCCCCTGGCCTGCTTATCTGTACGACGCTCCTGTCTCCGCCTGCCCTGCTCACCTTGCTCTCCTTGCTTGCCCTGTTCACCATCCCTACAAAATAGAGCCACCATCTCCTGGCTACGCTACTGAAGTGCCGGCATATTCACCGGCTGGCTCCAGCACCCGCATGCGACATTCTAGCCCACCCCTGGCCCACTCCACAGCTTCCCCACGGTTATCCCGCGCATAGAACATGTTTATCTCTGGCGACAACCCAGGCCCCTTCTTCCTCAATACCCCACGCCCTGTTTAAAAAATGTGAAAACGAACTCCTCGATCGGCGACGATATCAGACACTCCGACGCCCCCACGTCACCTGCTCTCCCCTCACCCCACTCCACAACGAGCCGTTCCTCCATTTCGTGTTGCCACCTCTGCCCCTCACTGACCTCACTAACATGCTTCCGCAAACGGAATAACTACCTGTGTATCCCCACCCCTTAAAGGCATATCACTCGTGCAACATGCCCTGCTATGTTCACATACCGGCACTTCACTAGCGCTCCAGAAATACGGCTTCTACCAGGAAGGCCAGAAGCACGCTTGCTCTATCCATGCAGGATTACCACCACCTATATATACTGGATAGTGAAAGGCTCGCTTCTTTCGAAGCAACCTGAAGGCTTTTTTTACGCTTGATCGGTATAATGCATTTCTTACCGATCACGTATGAATATTACACTGTTGCCGTCTACTCACGGTTGCGAACATGTAGAGATCAAGTTAAGATTGTTTATTCTTTTCTTCGAATCCTTAACCTTTTTATAGATATTTGTAATTATAATAATGCATATTATTTATATATAACGATCTACTGTTGGCAGATGCAGCGCACACGCTGGCTATGCAAGAATTGGCGCAAGAGTGGTTGTAGCAAAATCATGAGTTGAGGAGGAATAACGCGTGAAGTGCTATTGGGAGGTATAGAGCCAGGGGAAAAGGATGGATGCCTTTATGGCAGGTATCCATCCTTTTTACATACTCTCGTATGATGAAAAAGGGAGAAACACCAGTTCGCGCAATTATACATGCCCTGACTCCTCGCTATGGCGCTGAGGAATCAGGTAAGAGGCACAAATACTATTTTTGCGCAGCGACTACTGCTCGTCATCGTCCTCGACGTGGATGCGCCCGCGCACCACGTTAGACGAAGGCGTGTAGGTGGGCGGGTCCCAATCGAACTTGACCTTCTGGCGACGAATCGGGACATCCGTCTGTAGCTTGTCGGCACCATTTTCGCGTGTCAGCAAGACTTGCATCTGCTGCTCATCGACCTCCAGGCGGCGCGAAATGACGGAGAGCACCTCGGCGCGAATCATTTCAAGCACCTCGGGATTCACCTTCAGGCGATCGTGGACGAGCACAACTTTCAAGCGTTCCTTCGCCATCTCGCCGGGAGTCGGCTTCTTGCGGCCAACCATAAACTCAAAAACACCCATTGCTTCCCTCCCTTTATGACGACTGAGAGCGTACCCGCTTCTCAGGCAAGGCTGGACCGAAGCCCATCAGACGGCGTAACCGTTCCAGGAGCGTTGGAGCTTCTTCGACTTCTGTGAGTGGCACTTCTTCGCCGAGGAGGCGCTGCACCGCGTTCAGATAGGCGCGTCCGGCACGCGAGCGTTTGTCGTAGACGGCAGGCTCTCCCTTGTTGGTTGCTACGATGATGATCTCATCTTCGGGAATTATACCCAGCAGGTCAATGCCCAGCACCTCCAGCACGTCCGCGACATCCATCATATCGCCGCGCTTGACCATCTCCGGGCGCAGGCGATTGAGGATCAGGCGCGGCTCCGGCTTCCCCGCCGCCTCGACCAGACCGATGATACGATCAGCATCACGCACCGAGTCCATTTCTGGATTGGCGACGATAATGATCTCGTCGGCTCCCACAATCGCATTGCGGAATCCCTGTTCGATACCGGCAGGCGAGTCGATCACCACAAAGTCGAATTCCTGGCGCAGCTGCTGGCATAGTTGCTCCATCTGCACACTATTGACGGCGTTCTTATCGCGCGTCTGCGCGGCAGGCAGAAGGTACAAATCAGGCATTCGTTTGTCTTTGATCAGGGCCTGGCGCAGGCGACATTGACCCTCCACAACATCTACCAGGTCATAAACGATGCGATTCTCCAGGCCAAGAACGGCGTCAAGGTTGCGCAGGCCAATGTCTGAGTCTACTACGGCAACCTTCTTGCCTTGCATAGCTAGAGCCGTGCCAAGATTCGCCGTCGTGGTTGTTTTGCCAACTCCGCCCTTCCCCGATGTAATAGTGATCACCCGGCTGTCCATACAACACTCCCTATATCATAGAAGAACTACTCCGACTATTGTAAGCGAACGGTTTTCCAGATTTCTATTTTATCTAGTATACCACGAATCAATATTTATACCAGGGTACACTTTTTAAAATAAACTGATTCTGGACTTCCGTTCGCGCTCTGTCTGGACTGCCTGGAAGCGGGAAAGCCTCTCGTGCCGCCGAAATATTTCTCCTCTACCTATTTACGTGGAGCGCGCCCGCTGACCCAGGTCTCAACAATAATCTGTCCTTGTTTGATCACGGCTACCTCCGGACGGGGTTGCGCCGCAAAGCCCTCCGGGGGACGCGATAGGAGATGCGCGATGCGCAACTGTACGGGAGACAATTGCAGCGAGCAGACGATGGCCTGCTCATTATCGGGGTAGCCCGCGTGTACCATGCCGCGCAACACGCCCCAAACAAGAATATCTCCCCCCGCTACAATCTCGGCACCGGGATTTACGTCGCCGAGCACGACTACATTGCTTGTATGATGTATCGCCTGGCCGGAACGGATGGTGCGCCTCAAGAAGAGGGTATCCTCCGACTCACGCGGATCTTTCTGTGCCTGCAGCTCAGCCTCGGTCTCGTAGGACGATTCCTCAAGCGGCAGAGTGACTGTCTTTGTCTCTCTGACGACCTCCGCGACCTTCTCAAGCGGCCTGACCGACATTTGATAGTGTGCAAGCAAATTTTCGAGTTGGATGCGCTCGCTTACACGCAGATGCCTGCGCGTGGTATCTACCGTCAGCGCGGCACCACGAAAAAAGGACGGTGCCTCCGCCAGTCGATCGGCTAATGCGCCCAGCAGGTCACCAAAAGGCGTCTCCGGCTCTAGAGTTAAAAGCAAGCCACTACGCGTGCCTTTGATAGCTATATATCCTTGCACAGATTGTGCTTCCTCCTTCTCCAGCCTGCCTGGTTGCTCTCGCGCCCCTGACTCTTCTCGCCCCGATTGGTCCTCCATACACTAAGTCCCTATTCGCTACTGGAAGCAGGATGTCGAAAACGATGTACTCTTCAGTAGGGATGGGGCTTGCCCCCATCCGCTTGCCCATTACGCGGCTCTCAGGCCGGATGGGGGCAAGCCCCATCCCTACTGATTGATGTTTGTGATTAAGTCTGCGCGTATGCTCTGTACACCCGCTTACGCGCATTACTACCATATTGATATCATACAGTATAAGCATGGAACCTTCAAAACGCAATAGAATCACGGCATCTATAGCCTGATCGGAATACTTGTGCAAGGGAAGGCTTGCCTATCCTTCTGCAACGTAACATAATGGAAAGGGCACGACATCTACATAAGGTACTGACGAGACAACGCTTCGTCTGCTAAAGATCTGATATGGAGAAAAGAATGGCCGCTTTTATGGATTTTTCCACGCCCCGCGAGCATGTGCTCACGTATGGCGACACGAAGATAGGCGTGATCCCTGAATTGAGCCTGGTCTCGCATTTCCAGGTGGGTTCCTGGCCGGTACTCTATCGACCAGCTGAGACGGGCAATGTGAAGCGCTGGGGCCTGCCGCTGATGATTCCTAACTTCTCTCGCCTCAAAGATGGCATTTTTCAAGAAAAGGGCACGACGTTGCCCATCCACGGCTTTGGGCGCAACCTTCCCTGGTCGGTTGTCGCGCAGGATACGACGAGCATAAGCATTCAACTGAACAGTAGCAACGCGACGCGCCCCAACTATCCCTACGAGTTTACCTTTACCGTTCGCGTGGTCGCGGGCGAGGGCACGCTTACCTATACATTGACAATGCAGAATAACGGTGACGAGGTGATGCCGATCGCGCCGGGCTTCCATCCCTATTTCAGTGTAGAGCAGTCCGCCAAAGCGCGCATGGTGGCCGATGGGCCTACGGGCTTTGACGTTTCGGCGTTTCAGTGGGATACGCAACCGCCCGACAATCCCTATCCCTTCCCGCATTCCGTCACCGTGCGCATTCCTGGGCATGGCACCCTGACGATCGCTGAGAAGCCCGACGATGACACCTACCTGCTGACAACCATGCAGGTCTGGTCCGAGCCAGTTACCAAACCCGACCACGCCTTCGTCTGCTTCGAACCTATTGTTACCGCCGAGGATGGCCTCAATCGTCCACACGATCGGCTCAATATCGCGCCACACACTTCCCAGCAGATCGTCCTGCAATTGACGGCGCAGCCCTTTTAGGGTTAAGAATACATAACCTGGGTTAAGATATCTTAACCTGGCAACGCGAGCCGCTTCGCGGCTCGCGCGTCTCATGAGAACCGTCACATAAAC